>Ga0209061_1001275_pt1 | contig 43789 bp, 52 predicted proteins | sample Coa_R1_10_FD_187157 | JGI IMG/M metagenome (GOLD analysis project Ga0209061, IMG submission 187157) | Surface soil microbial communities from Centralia Pennsylvania, which are recovering from an underground coalmine fire - Coalmine... | ecosystem: Environmental > Terrestrial > Soil >...
CTCTTAATTGGAGTTTTCCTCATCATGTGGCAGCAACGTACAATAATTCAACCCTAAATCTTTACATTGACGGGCAGTGGAATAACAGCATTTCTGCTCCAAACGAAACAATTACATCCGCGGAAAACTATTGGACATTGGGGACGGCCTATTCAGCGGGCTGGCCCGCGCCATTACAGAACGGATGGAACACCAACAACAATGGAATTAACCTTCAAGACGTGTTTATTTTTGAGGGTGTTTACCTGTCAAGCCCGCAGGTGCTGGCGATATACTCTGCTGGCGCTGGATCGTGGCATACACTGGGAAGTATTCAGGATGACCCCACTTGGCAAAAGGTCGCTGGTGTGTCCGGGAATTTGGTGCAAACGGGTAGCGTTCAAACTAATGCCATTACAGGTTCTCTATACACAAAGGTAACATCATACGTAAACATCACCACATCGGGGACGATTGCAAGCGTAAGCAATATTAACCTTCCATCCAACTTTTCTTATGCCAAGGTTTCAGTCAACTTCGCCATTGCCAGCACAAATTCAACGGCTCTTGGTTATGGGATACAACTGATAAACGCAGCTAAAACAACGATCATGGAGTGGGGCTACCAGTCATTTGATTCTCCCGGAGGGAGTAAATATGACCTTACTGAGGTTTCCTTTGACGACTTAACCGGAAGCTCCGCCTATAGCTTTTTTGTTAGCACAAATTCGGGAGGAACGCTTTCCCTAGTTCCGGTTTATATGACCGTGGAATTAAACAAGAGGTGAAACATGCCATCGGCTGTTTTTTATGATCCAAATGGGGCGATTCATATGGTGTGTGGCGGAACACCAGATCAGGCCACGCAAGCGTTCTTTGCAGCAAACGCGCCTGCAGGGACTACGCCAATGATTATTGACGACACGCATCCTGCTACCGTTAGACCAGCACAATGGGCAGTAAAAAACGGGCAACTTGTACAAAAAACACAAGTGTCTATTTCACTAAGCGGAACATCTTTAAGTGTAGCCCCAGCAACTTCTACAAACTCTACAATTCCTGTTTCTACTAATCCGATAAATACTACCGTGTATGTTGGAGGAAATCCTGTTTCAATAAATAATGGTGTTGGGACTCTTACTACAACGCCTCCTGCTCATGCTCGTATAGAAGTTTCTCCTTTGGACCCTAATTATTATTCTCCGCCGACGTTTGCTTAAAAAAAGTTTTATAAAAGGAGCGATCATGAATTATGTTGCATGGTTTTGGCTTGCTGTGGATGCTGTATTTTCTATAGCTATAGGACTTCTGATTTTTAAACTTCTTAAGAAGAAGGAATAATTAGTATGACGGAACATGATTTTCAACAACACGTGATTGAAGCAATTGCTGCTCTACAGCAACAGCAAGCCAAGGTTATCGAATCTTTAGCGATTGTTAAAACGCATATGAAAGAACTGGTCGGCAATGGGCAGCCCGGGCGGATTCAACGACAAGAATCTATTATAGACTCTTTAAAGATGGATGTAGCTGATTTACAACGCAGCCGCGCTTACTATTTAGGAATTACAGGAGCAATTTCAGCGATAGTTGGTTTTATTGCCAGCTTACTGGCATCTTTTTATCATTTTTTAAAATAAAATTTAGGAGGCTATGATGAAGCCTGTCTTTGTGCGGCCGGCAAGGCCTAGTGATTTTGAAACATTTGCCAAGTGGTTAGCAAATACCCCGGGTAATGCAGCAGACCCTGCTGTGCTTGGTTATCGTAATACTAGTTTTAAGTGTGCTTTTACAAGCGAGAAAATTATTGCTTTTCTTCCTATTCAACGACCGCTGCACATGGAGTCCTTGGCGCGAAATCCCGAGGCGAGTGAGCGAGAGGTCGCTGCAGCTCTTAAAGCTCTCGTGCAGGACACTTTGATGGACGCCTATCGGGAAGGGTCCGGAGAAATCATGTTCGTGGCCTCGGAAGAAACAATTCCTCAATTTGCAGAACGTTATGGATTCGAGAAGTTGCCGTACACGGTTTATCGCTTACGTTTAAAGAGCGTAGAAAATGAATAAAATTAGCACCCGTACAGTAAGCCAACGACGAAATCTTCATGCTGCCATTAATTCTATTTCTCGAGCTGAAATGGCGCAATTGATCCTGGGCGCAAAGCCGCACCTTAGCCCACGGGAAGTTGATGCCTTAGCTAAGCAAGTTATCCAGCGGGCTCACGCCTTAATTTCACCCCGGAAATAAATCCGGAAAATGGACAAGTCTATGATGATCTATACCCACATTACCATTGATATGGAAAGCGGTGAAATTATTCACCGGGAAGGCTACGATTATACCGGTCCTGTGGCTCTTTGTAAAGGGGCCACGGATGAGCAAAAACAACTGGCGAGCACACAGGCCGATTTTTATCGAACATTAATCGATCACGCCAATCAGGCATTCGCCAACAATCAAAATATTCTTAATGCGTTAAACAGTGCTTGGGAGCCTATTTTACAGGCTGGTCCGGGTCAATATGGTTTTACTCCAGCAGAAGACGCCGCCCTCCGAACACAAGCAACGGAAGCAAATGCAACAACTTTTGCCAATGCCCAGAAAAGCCTCAATAATGCTTTGGCCGCCCGGGGCGGAGGAAATGTGTTCATCCCCAGCGGGGCCGAAGCTCAATTAGAAGAAGGGCTACAGGCCAGTGCAGCAGCAAATCAAGCCAATGCATTAAACGCAATTACCCAAGCTGGATATAACCAAGGGTTTAAACTCTTTAATACCGCAGCCGGAGTATTAGGCGGCGTAGCGTCCGGCTACAACCCCACCGGCTATATTAGTGGCGCCAATACAGCAGGAAGTAACGCCGAAACCACCGAAAATCAAATTGTACAAGAAAACCAGGCCGCTTCCCCGTGGGGTATCATTGGCGGCATTTTGGGCGCGGGCGCCAAGGCAGCTCTTGGCCCGGGTGGAGCGATAACCAAAATGATTTAATACAAATCAGGACAAACGCCATGACACTCAACAAAGTCAAACTTGAAGCTCTTTTAAATGCCATCGGGCGCTATTACGGCGCTTTCGACGATCCTGATCAGCCAGCCTATAAGCTTCGCAACCCCCTTCTAATCCGAAGCTTTTCAGTGCCCGGACGACACGATGTTGATAAAGAAGGACGTAGAATTTTTAAAAGTTTTTTGGCTGGCTATCGAGCATGCCTTTATGATCTAGAAATAAAGTTGTCGGGACATAGCCGTGCCAAAATTCGGAATACGGATGCCATTGAAAATCTCTTACGTGTTTATGGCATTACCGAACCAGCCTCTCAAGAAGTAGTTGTTAAATTTCTTCGTCGCGCTTTAAATGATACAGAAATTAAACGAACAACTTCTCTTTCTTATTTTTCGGAATAAGCTTTTTTCATGATAAAATTAAAGTAAAGCCTGCCTTGTTGTATTTCGCAGCAAACTTTTAGAGGATTAACAAATGCCTGAATTGAACAACACACCACAAACGATGGATTCAACCCAAACGGCGCAAACGGCGCAAACGGCGCAACCGCCGCAACCGCCGCAACCTGCACAATCTACACAAGTTACTCAACCTAGTACTTCTCCCGCCGGCAACCCTGCAGCCCAGGTAAGTAACACGCCGCTGGCGACTCTTCCTATGCAGACCCAAACGGGTTCGCTTGGGGCAAATCCAGCGCCTAAACCTTCAACAGCAGGCACAACGCCCGCAGGAGGACAACAACAAACTACACAACAGCAAGCCGTACAACGAGGAATCGTTGGAAAATTGGCTCACATGGCCGAAAGTGCGGCCAAATTTCACGCTATAAAAAATGTCCTTGGTAGTGTTTATGGAACCACAACCAAGCCGGTCATGCAGCCGGACGGGACAATAAAAGAAGTCCCGGTCAAGGTGAGTCCCGGGGCTATTTTTAAAAATATTCTAGCTGCCGCTCTATTGGGTGGAATGGCCGGGGAAGAGGCTCACAATCAGAATCCGTTTTCCGGATTTGCCGGTGGTTTTGTTGCCGGGGCCGGAGCAGAAATTAAAGACGAGCGTCAGCGGTATCTTCAGGCACAGAAAGAGGCTACGGATAATTTTGCTCGGCAACAGGCAGTTAAAGAACAAAATCAAAAGATGGAGTTGGCACGAAAAGAAGATGCTCGTGCAGAACAATTAAATCAAGCAAACATTCTTAAATTTAATACTCAAACAATAGAAGCGGCGACACACACAGCCAAGGATTCTTTTCTGCTTCAACAAGCATATGGAGACGTGGGCCAAGCACGCATTAACGATATTATTGAAAGCGGCGGAACTTATGCAATAACGCCCGATAATGAAACACTACACAACGTACCTTACACTAAGATCATGGCTGTGGGTAAAAAATACCCGCAACTTGCTGGAAAATTAATCGTAGAGCAAACCGGAGTTGCCCCGGGTCATATCGATCCCAAGACAGGACTCCCAACAACAATTCCTCTTTACAGTGCAGTAACACATCCAGACAAAGTAACAGTTTCAGCCGAGACGATATCGCAATGGGAAAAGGACGGCCTTGATCCGAATATTTTAAAAAATTTAAAGCCAGGAAAAGAACTTAATTGGGATCAATATCGTACACTTTACAGTCTTGCTAAATCCAAATATGTAGAAAATCTTAAAACAAAAACCGCCGAAGCAAAACTCGAGGAAGAAAAGGCCGCTATTAAAGCACAGAATGTTCGTGCTTCAGAATATATAAGCAGAACAGTTGCTGACGAGCTTACCGCACGAAAAGCTCAGCTAGAAATTTCCAAGGCGAAAGAAGATAACGAAGAGCTCGATCAATTGAAGGATGCTGAAAAAGCCTGGGACAAGGCAATCGCTGCACATCGCGGGGACCGCGTTGCGGCTTTTTCTGATTTGAATTCAGATCAACAGGAACTACTTTTACCAAGTATTGAAGCAACCCAACAAAAACTAACCGCTGAATATAAGGCGCTTCCTAAAGACCCCGAAGGTATTCCAGTTGATCAGGAAACAGGGAAACAGCTTACTGACGCGCTTAATGCCACCAATCAAATGATTTCTTCCTATTTAGGAACTTCTTCTGCAGCCGTTAACAAAGCTGTTGATTATTTAAAGAATCTTCCCAAAGATAAACAGCTGGCCTATTTAACTGACCCAGCTTTTGTTAATGCATCAACACCAGCACAGCGGGAAGAAATTTATAAGAGGCTCGGCCTTACACCGCCGCCTCCGCAAGCACAAAATCAAAATGTGCCCGCACCGGCAAACACAACAAAACAAGGAGCTCCTACGCCTGCCGAAGCGATTGGTCGCTCTTCCTTTATTCCAGGAATGTAAAATTTACATCCCCTTATTTATTTGATTCTATATGCCTGATTCTAACCCTCTTGTCTCTTTGTTTCAAAATGCAACGATTCCTGAAGCTGAAGCAGGGGTGTCGCAGCCTGCAAGCCCGCCTCCTTCAGAAACGGAGCCTTCTTCTGCCCCGTCCTCCTCGAGCAACCCACTTGTTGCTTTATTTGGGAGCTACAACCAAATAGCAAACAGAAAAGCAGAAAATTCTTTACAAAACTCTTCTCCAAAAGAAGACAAGAACCCTCTTGTAGATTTATTTAAAAATTATAATCAGTTAAGGAAAACAGAAGCACCTTCGCCAGAGCCGGCAACAACATCAGAAAGCAGTCTGCCTTCTGTTCCCGCCAATCCTTTGCTTGCTATTTTTGCAGGCAAAAAACAAAAGCAAGAAAAAATATCCTCTCTTTCTGAAACCGCTCCTCCCGAGCAGGCACAAAGTTGGATCGATGTGTTTCGAGGAAAATCCATCGGTGAGCCCGGGGAAGGATTTTTCCATAAAGCCTGGGATGCTGCAAATCTGCCAATCATTGACTTCAAACAGATCGATCCTGAAGGACATCTTTTCGGTGCTGTTGGTCAAGCCATTGCTGGAAAAACCGGACGCGAAATTGCTTCAGGGTTAGAGAAGTCTGCGGCAAACACTCTGTCGGGTTTTACGTCACCACTACAATTAGCGTTCCTACTTTCGACCTTCGGTACCGGTGCTCTGTGGGAACGCGGCGCCATTGCCACCTTAAAGGAAGCCGGTCTCAGTGCGGAAGAATTAGCGAACGTAATTAAAGGTGGAGATGTTGCCGAAGAAGCTATAAAAGCAGGAAAACCCATTCGAGAAGCTCTCCACTCTGCCGGCGTGGACACGCAAGCCTGGGAAAAAGGAGCACAAGCGCTGGCCCGCAGCGGCTTAATCTCCACACCCGATGACGCTTCGGTAGCTGGAGCGCTCAAGTCCAAGCAAGGCGGAATCACCGGGCTAGGCGCTTGGATGTTGCGCCAGGCGGGCGTGAGTGCGCCAAAAGCACACGTCGTTGCTAAAGGAATACAAACACTGGTGGATGCCGGTTTCGAGGGCCAGCTTGCAATGGCCTTAACGCAACAAGCACCGGCATATCTGGATGCTCTTAAAAACGGAGACTATGAACGTGCAGCGGAATTAGCCGGCGATATTCTGGCAGGAACGGCCTTTGCCCACATAGGCGCAGAGGCCCTGAAAAGGGACGTTGGAGAAACTTATAACAAGTATGCAGAAAAATTTGGTTTTAAACAACGGCCCAGCTATATCCGCAATAAATTAAATAATGAAATTCTAGCTCAGCAGCAGCACGATATTTCAATGCATCATCGGGATGCCGTCCGTTTTCGGGACGAGGGTGAGAAGCAGTTTAAAAAATTAACACCCCAGGAAAGATTTGCAGTACTTTTCCATACCGATCTTGATGGCGACCGGGATAAGATTGTCAGGCTGCTGAATACATTGGCCGACAGCGCAGAACGGCCTGATCTTAAATTACCCGAGCGTCCCGATGCTCCACCCTTAAGCGAAGAAGAGCAGCGGACACTTGCTCGCTGGAAGGAATTAGCAGAAAAGCGAACCTTTAAAAACAGCCGCAACTATACCGATAAAGAACGAGAAAATGTACTTCAAGCCCTGCGTTTGGCCGCAGACCCTACGCCGGAAATGCTGGCATTCAAGAAATATACACAAGGGTTTTCTCAAGAGACCGGAGGAATGGCCCAGGCGGCGCAGGTTATTACAGAGCTTGTGGACCACTATATCACCCGCTTATGGGGAGAAGACCTTAATAAACCGTTAGAACCCAATGAGCCGGCAAATGTCGTTCGGCATCAAGCCGCCAATGGAGAATTCCATACCAGCGTTTCAATGGCGCGGCACCGGGTGCTGGATACTGTGGGTGACGGAATCCACCTTGGGCTCAAACTAGCCGTTACTGATCCTCTCGATCTGGCTGCTTATGAGCGCGCCAAAGTAGGCGAAGCTATTGCCAATAGAAACGCGTTAGACCGTCTGCGAGAAATCAGTGCTTCAGACGGGCTCCCTCTGGGTGTTATGGGCGGTACTGCAACACAAGTAACCGATGCCGCCGGCAATCCAGCAGTTCTTGCATGGCCCCAGGCTGTCAAATCACGAATAATTGGGGCGGAGCACTTGCAGCGGCTGCAAAGAGAAGGGCAACTGGAGCGCTTTCTTAAACAACGAAAAATTATTCCTCTTGGTGGCGAGCCGGCTCTGAGTGGAGAAGTCATGTTCCAGGAGGGTGCTGAAAGAGGCAGCCCCGAAATACAAAACCTGGCTGACGAATACAACAAAACTGTGGGCCTGCCGCCTATTACGCGGAACCGACCGGTGCCTGAAATAGATCAGCAGCGGGCAATGGAAATTGCCGATACTTATGAGAGAGCGCAGCATAATCCAAACGACCCGGAAGTTCAACGAGCCTATGCTCAATTCAAAAAAGAGATTGAACAACAATGGAACTGGGCTATAGAGCACGGCTTTAAATTTGAACCGTGGACCAAACCAGGGCAGCCTTACGCCAATTCTGCGGAGATGATGCAGGACGTAATTAATAACCACCATCTCTATTTCTTTACAGGCGGCGAACTACCCGCAGGTTATCCGCTTTCCGAAATCGACCCTAGAACAGGAGTCAGTTATAACAACATGTTTCGTGCGGTGCATGACCTTTTTGGTCATGCAATGCATGGCTTTCAATTTGGTCCTCGAGGGGAGGAAGGCGCGTTTCAATCGCACCGAGAGATGTTCTCACCTTTAGCGCAAGCAGCCATGTTTACGGAGACCAAAGCCCAGAATTCTTGGGTCAATTTTGGTCGGCATCTCCGGGATGAAAATGGAAGAGTAATTGAAAAAGGACAACCCGGGTATGTTCCTCTTAGCCAGCGGCCTTATGCAGAAAATAAAGCAACCATTCTACCAATAGAATTGCGCGAACCCGGCGAGGTTCTGCAAGAAATGCGGAACACGAGAATTCCTCTTCCTGATCTCGTAGAACAGATTCTGGCGGTTCACAATGAAACAGGCGGGAGCACATTCAATGTTATAACAGGAGAGAACCAAGTTGGGCGGGATGTATGGGCTTATTCTCCTTATAAAGATCGAGAAGTCATACTAGACCATGATCCAACGCCAGAAGAACTCCTGACTTACATTAGAAATAATTGGGACCTGCTACGGATACCGAAAAATAATCTGGGGACTTGGAAATCTCCGTCAGGAGAGCACTATCTGGATGTGTCTACGGTTGTTCCAGATAAAGAAGAGGCTCTCCGGAACGCGCTTAAGGCTAAGCAGCTGGCCATCACAAATCTTCGCACTTTTGAAGAGGTTCCTACCGGTTATCAACCAGGCATGGAAAAAACACTCTTCCAAGAAAGCGCGGCGGCCCCTGCCCGAGAGCAATGGTATTATTCCGCTCTGACGCGCGCTGCCGAAGAAAAACTACCCAATACAGCGTCTGCCGACCAAATTCTGAATACTCTTAAAAACACTCCAGGGGTTAAGGCTGATGAACTTGCTCAGACCGGACTTGCTGATTTTCTAACCAAAGAAGGTAAAAATAAGATCAGCAAAAAAGAAGTCCTTGATTATCTCCGTAGTCACTCAGTTGAATTACATGAGATAAGTTTTGGTGAGTTACAAGAGCCCATTTCTTGGTCAATGGATGAAAATGGAGCATTACACTGGAATGATTATACAATCCATCCACTTAACAATAAATGGTTATTAACAAACCCCGAAGGCGAGGAAACATTATTTCAAACCAGACAAGATGCGGAAGATTTTGTACGTGCCATCCAAAGATTTAATAAGCCCTTCTATCCAAAATATACATTACAAGGAATTCCTTTAACACATTATCGAGAGTTCGTTGCAACGGTTCCTAAAACAGCACGAGGCGAATACTACTCGCCTCATTGGAGAAATATCCTAAATCCAGTTTTTCATCTTCGTGTTTCTGACGGAATAACAGAAAACGGCAAGCGCGTTTTGATCGGTCAAGAATTCCAAAGTGATATACACGAAAAAGGCTCTCAAAAAGGATATGCAACCAAAGAAGAGAAAACCAACGCACGAAAAGAAATAAAAGAGCTAAAAAGAGAAGCCATCATTAAACTTTCAAATTTTGTCAGAGAACACCCCGAACTCTATGAGAAAGAACCCCCGGCGCTCAGCATTATGACCCCTGAAGAAGTGGGTTTTTTAATTTATCGCACCCCAGAAATGGCTAGAGTAGCTGCTGAAAACTTCCTTGGCGCTAGCGTTTCTGAGCCTATTCGTCGAGCAGTAAGAAGTCTTTTGCTCAAAGCAGCCGGACCCGAGTGGGTAGATAAAGCAGAGCAACTTACTCGTAAAATTGAATCTGCCCCTCCTCTGCCTTTTGCAAAAAACTGGCACGAAGTGGCTTTCAGACGTTTTTTGGCTTTGGCCGCCGATGAGGGTTATGATGGAGTAGTTTGGACAACCGGAGAAGAACAAACACAACGATACAACTTAGCAAAATATATCGAAAATATTAAAGCACTTCGGAATGAAGATGGTTCAATCCACATTACTGCGACAGACAAAGCCGGTGAAAAATTGCGGCTTCCCAATGGCGGCTTTTTTAGTCCCGAAGCACTTCCTGCTGTTATAGGCAAAGACCTTAGTCAAAAAATTATAAATAAGCTTGGCGACTCTACCGGAAAAGAAGAGACGTTTTCTGGTCTCGATCTTAAGATGGGAGGTACCTGGGCAAAACGTCTTTATGATGAAATGATCCCGCAGTTCGCTGAAAAATATGCGAAAAAGTGGGGCGCTAAGGTCACTACAACGCATTTGTCTCCAACCGGAGAACCCACGGGGGCGGGTGAAGAAGGCCCGGAAGTTCATGCCTTAATGTTTACTCCTGAAATGAGAAAGGCGCTTGTAGAACAGGGGCAGCCACTATTTCAGGAAGGAAATAAAACTGTCCGGAAACCGTATGGCGTTCCCATAAATGAATGGAGACAATTACGCCCAAGCACTCGTGAAGCTGTTGTTAATTTCATAGAAAATCTGCCTTCTAAAGCCGAGCACAAAGCAGCGGCCAAAGCAGGTGCAGTTGGCAAATATTGGTATGACACTTATGCTCCGGCTTTTAAGGAGATTATTGGTGAGAAAGACCTTCCTAAATTTACTGACGTGTTGGCCGCTTTATCACCGCGTGTTCCGGTGCGGAAGGACCTTGTTAATGCTCTTAACCTATGGGCTGATTGGATCGAGGCAGGGCGGCCTACAGATGAAAAAACAATTGAAGAGCTAGCACGAAACGAACAATATCACTTAATGGAAAAAGCGCATATTTCAAACGTTGTTCGTGCTTTTACAGGCTCAGAGGAAATCCACGGACCAAAAGTAAACGCTTTTTCAGCTAATCTGATGGGGGACATTAATCGTGCAACTTTAGACACCTGGATGCAGATTTTTGCCGGGCAAAAGCCGCGTGGTTTTACCAAAGCAGAATATTTGGCCTATGAAAGCCGCGTTCGTGAAACGGCAAAAGATTTGGGTTGGACAGTCCCTCAAACTCAAGCAGCTATTTGGACGTTTGTTAAATCACTAGCCGAGATGGCTGGACTAGATACTAAAAAAGGAAAGCTTGCAAAACCATTGACGGCTGTGTTAGAAACAATGCGGCCAGAAGACCTTAAAGTACATAGCCAGGAATTGATTAATATTCTTGTTGATGCTTTTGAACCAGCCCCGTGGGAAGTTGCTTCAAAAACTCCCGGCCTGCCTGGCTTGGAGGTCAAGGCTCGAGAAGCCAAAAAACCCACTAAAGAAGAGAAAGAAATAGAGGAAAAAAAGGAGGAAATTAGAAATGCGCTCAGTAGGCTTGGAATTGACAAGAGCCGTGTTGAGGCTGCAAAAAGCGCGGCAGAACGAGCAACCCCAGGGAGAGAGACTGGAGAAAATAATCCGATTGCTAACCGCATTACCCGATATATTGCCTCCCGTCTCCAATCCAACGCCGAATCCATCGCAGCCCACCTCGCCCTCAAATACGAAGGTCCCGAGGAGTTCCAGCTAACCCCTGAAGAGGAGCGACCAGCACGTCCAACAAAAAAGACCTTGTATCAAAAAGGAGGCTTCGTTGTCGCTCCCCAGGCACTTAAGGATATTGAAGCAGCGCGCACAGCAGGCTTCAAAGTCGAGCCCTTCAATCCTGACGAGCCTCCTCCGCAGGGGCGATATCGGGGTCTGTCTATTTCCTGGCTGCACCCTGGACTCAAAGAGAGAATCATTGCCGATCCTGACAAAAACCAGATGCACCAAACTATTGCAGAAACACTGCATCCGGGTCTTAAAGGACAAAAAGCCAATGAGGCAATGATTGCTGATGGCTGGATTCGCATTCACACGCAGCCTAATGGCGCCAGCCAGGCAATGTACGAATTAAACCATCTAACACCGACCGCCGAAAAAGTCATTGAGGCGGACCTGCTCAGCCGGCTGGGCCGAGAAGTCCACCCCACAAGCAGCGGGGTAATTATTGAAACACATAACCCCAGAAAGAGTGCTTTCTTTACCACGGAAGATTTACAAAATGAAAGCTTCGATCTGGCAAAGATAATTCACAAATATGGTTTAATGGCGCAGCATGAAGCAACAACCGCTGCGACACCAGCAGAAAACCCTGAAGATGCTTACTTCAAAAAGCTGACTGCCGGCAAAAATGCCAAAGCATTCTTAGACAAACTCAGCAAAGTAGCTCCGGACAACAACTCGCCCAAAATTGCATTACACATGACGGAAGTCCTGGCAAATGCTTTGGGCACGTCGGTGGAAGACTTGCTCGTCAGAAAGCCCGTAGAATTTAAGTACGGCCTTTCAGAAAAGAATCTGGAAGAAGCCAAGCGGCAAGGTGTTCCGAATCCTCGTGGAGCAACGTATCGGCGAGCAGACGGCACATGGGTGGTTGAGCTTGCCCCTCATGCTGATGCCAGCACGGTTATTCACGAATGGGCTCACGTGTTGACTTCTGAATACTTGAGCGATCCGGACTTCAAACCAGTGCTTGCGGCCATTGTTCGTGAATCCGGAGAATCTCTAAGGCCTGGCGGAGTGCTGACGCAAAATCAACTAGAATTGCTGGCAAAACAAATCGAAGCAGTACATGCTCAAAAACTTCAAGTGCCTGAAGAGTTAAAGCCTCTTTATCAACGTATTGCTGTATTCCTGAAAAATCTCTATCGCACCATCGTTCGCAGAGGTCTCCAAGCCCCCAAAGCTTATAAAGAAACGATTGACTATTATAACAAGAAGTTGGCGGCCCTAAATAACGGCGTTACAGGCACACAAGAAATTATTGATGACTTAGAATCGCAGGCTTCTTCTCTGGCAAGAGAATTTGAAGCACAAAAAGAACGGCTAACCCCGATCCAAATTCACGATATAAATAACGTGATGACAGCCAAGGGGTATTTGCAATTAGCAAGAGAAAGCTCCGATCCCGAACGAGTTAGCCGTTTAATTAACCTAGCTCAAGAAGACATTAAAGCAGTTGAACGACTGCTACACCGTCCGGAAACCGGACAAGCCCTATATGCTGCTCACGGACAAATTGGAGAATCTCCAGAAGCAATTAGCCGCGTCGCATCAGAGCGACAGCGCGGAGTCCAACGAATTAGAATTGACACGCGAAGTGGCCGTGAAACACCCATTCCAAACACTGTTGATGCTGTAGATGTAAAACCCGGCCCGTATGATCGGATTGTATTACGATACCCCGACGGGAGACAAGAAACAGTAGACCAGGGGCCGCTTGCCCGTCGTTCCCCGGCACAATTTCAAGCGGCAAAGACACCAGATATTCGGCCAGCCTATGTCGAAAAAGCCAATCAAAGCAGCGGCAGCCGAAAGGCTTTGGAAGCCGCCTCTCATCGGGTGATTGTGCGCCCCAACGGGGCTCCTATTTATGACCGCAGCGGCCAAGTAGGAACCGACGACAGTGCTTGGACGAATTATCAGGCTTATTATGAGCACAATAAAAAATGGGCCAAGCCGGGACCCTATGTGACTAAGCTTACCCCTGAGGAAGAAGCTCGGTTCCAGAAGTGGGTAAAAGACAACCACATTCCTTGGAAAGATGTCCCTTACGCTGATTATGATATGCGGGGATATTGGAAAGCAATGGAGTCCGGAGACAAGTCTGCTCACCAAAGCGCTAATCGGCATTTCCCTGACACCTGGAAAACACCTTATGACGCAACCTTTAGCCGTGAGTCTAAATATGCCCTTCCGAATGCTCCATTTTGGGATGGAGATAATTTAATCGAAGTACGCGAACCCGGCCAGCCTCTGTTCCAAGAAGGAATTGAGTCCAAAGAACCATCCATCGAAGAACTACAGTCAAGAATTGAGGCGCTACAAAAACAGCTTGCAGAGTTAAAAGGAGAGCCGCTGTCCTCAAAAACTACTGCTCCTCCTCGTCGAACAGAAGAAGAGGGGTCTTACACGTATGATCCGAATAAAAAATATATTTGGAACCCTGATTACTACGTCAAGATCGACCACCCCGCTTTAAAAGGATGGAACTGGATCGCTAAAACTCCCGAAGGCGTACCGATATTTATGAAAAGCGACCTGTTGATACATCCTGAAGCGACAGAATTCGTTCGACGCCTGGTTGGCGCCGACAAGTCCCCAATCCAAGGGACGCCGATATTAAAAGCCGCTCTAAAAGGCAGCACGCTTGCAAAACACACCCTGTTGTCTTTGTCTCCTTTCCATATTAATCAGCTAGCTTTGCGTGCATTGATGTCGGGAGTCCTACCTCGTGTAGTGGATTGGAATCTTCACGACGATCCCCTTCTGAGCCGCTTGGTTCGGCAAGGGTTGACCGTCGGAACAAGGTTCTCTCCTCGAGAATATCAAGAAGGATTAATTTCGTATGGCGGCCTAGTAGGCAAAATACCTGCGATCCGAAACGTACAGCGCTGGCTACAGGAATTCACCTTCGAGAAATTGATGCCCTCTCTTAAGGTTCTGGTAGGGAAGAAGCTTTATCAGGATTACCTGTCCCAATTCAACAATCCTGTTGCTGTTCGCAAATTTATAGATCAGCATCGAGAATTCGCCGGTCTCAGCGTTCAGGATATGGCCGCACGCGCGGCTGCTATTGAAACTAACGAGCGCCTGGGCGGCCTCAATTATAAGCAGCTCGGTCGTACAGCAGGGGCGCAGGATTTTCTCCGTTTAATGACATTGGCTCCCGACTGGCTTGAAACCGAAGTGCGTATGATTAAACGAGTGTTCGATCCCACCGGCGGTAAAATTTTACGTCGTGATCTGATCAAGTTTACCGCAGGGTTGTGGATCACTGCCCGTATTCTGAATATGCTCACAACGGGTAAAATGCACAACGAGGCTCCTTTTGGTGTTGTGCATAAAAAGAAAGACGGGCAAGAAATTGTTTATAGCCTACGTACATTGCCTACGGACATGCTCCATGCTGTTCGCGATCCGGCGGCATTTCTGAAAGGACGCGAAAGCCCGCTTGTTCGCAGCGGGATCGAAGCAGCCACACAAGAAGACTATCGCGGCCGCAAAGAAACCGGTTGGCAAACAGTGCTTGACCTTACACGGAATCTTGCTCCTATTCCAATTCAGGCAGTGGGTCGTGCTCTTAGCGGAGAGCTTCCTTCTGCCGTTGGTAACGTGGGGCAAGTGGCGCGATCTGTTGGTATCACCGCTGAACCCAATCTTACTGAAGCAGAAAAGAAAGCAATACAGTTTGCCAGTGATATGTCCAGTAAAGGGCCGGTGGATCAAGCGGCTCTTCGTAAATTCCAACTACGTCATGCCTGGGAAGACCGCTTGCGATCCGGAGAAATTACTCCGGAGAAGTGGTATGAGCAGGTGGCCGGCGTCTTGCCTCCCAAAGAAATTAAGCAAATATTACACGATTACGAGCAAACACGTGGAATGGATGCTGATGTCGCCCGGCTGTACATGCAATCTTCCCGTCTCCCCATGCGTCAATTTATGGAGATTTGGGACCTCGCCACGAGCGATGAAAAAGTAGCCCTGACTCCGCTGATGCTCAAGAAAAAGAATGAATATTTCAAAAAAGCATTTACGGACATGACGCCGGCAGAGCGGGCAAACGATCCTATCTTCAACCGGCTAAAGCGGCTTTTTGCCGTACATCCAACAACCTAATAATCTAATAGTCTAATAGTCTAACAACCTAACTGAGTTTATTTAGGTTTTGAAGACGGCGAAGATATTCTTCAATCATCTTAGAAACTTCTCGAGTACCCCGGCGATATCCAGAAACAAAGCCCGCCCCAAAAGCCAGAAAAATTTTCCAGAACAAACTAAGAATCAAGGCTGTCGTCAAAAAATCGCTCTTGATCGGGTTTTTCAAAATTTTCAATCAACAATTGTTTAACCCTTTCAAGGTCAGATTTGAGACGATCTAAGATGATTGTTATTTGCTTAAGTACAGTATGCTGATTGTTCATACGACAAGTTTATATCTCCTGTGTGTGTCAGTCAATATTGTTTTACTTGTCTTTTGCTGCCGCGCTTTTTTGCGAAGTAACGATCTGTTTCCGACGATTTTCGACTATTTTAATTGCCTCAACCAGAGCGGCTTCAATCTTTTTAGCCACATAATGAGGAGAATTGTCTTGACCGAGCTTACGATTGATTTCAGATAGATTCGGCTGAATCACTTCTTCTGCGAGCCGAGAAACAAACAAATAGCTTTTTCCCTGTGATTTTAGTCGAGTATAAAGAGAATATACCTGCCGCATTTGCCCTTCCGTTAAAAAATCACTGACCGTCACATATTTCATTATTTTCTAGGCTCCTTTTCCTTGAAAGCATACAATCATTCAGTTTAAAAATCTAGTGTCTAGTTTGATAATGTAAACTCCTCGCGGAACGACATTATAAGTCCTTTTTGGAAATTTTTATAAAGTCCTTTTGAAGAGTTTTTATTGCATACGAAAATGCATATACTCCTGCCGCCTACAGAGTATTTTGTTGTGATATTGATTACTATTTCTGTTTTCAAAACTTCTTTATTTTCAGCTAAGTATACTATTTTCTAATAGATGCAAAAAAGCTAATAACGGACTTAAAATCCCTTGGGCCGAAAGGCCCGTGAGGGTTCGATTCCCTCCCTCCGCATACAAAATAAAGCACTTAGCAATACTCCTCATTTTCTCCGTCCTTACCTTGTTTATCTACTGCATACGAAAATGCATATACCTCTGGCGCCGCATCGAGACTCTTCCGGTTTCCGGATTCGATGGCGGCACCAGCCCGGGCGACCATCTTTGCCGTTGATTTAATGTATCTCTGCGCGATGGTCAACGAGCCGTGTCCCATGTAATGCATAATGGCCACAGCATCCATGCCTGCCTCGCCCAAACGTGTGGCGCAGGTGTGCCGAAAACTGTGCAGCACACAATCCTTCAGCCCCAACTTCTCTCGTACTTGACTGTTTTGCTCATCCAACTGCCAAACGCGCACCGGGCCGGTGCCGGCTGCATTAGTAAAAATATAAGACGAGCGGCTGTTTTGCCGGCGGGCATTTAGCATTTCGCTGACCCGGGAACTCAGGGGCAGAATACGAGGGGCGTTCCGTGTTTTTCCTCGGCGAACGCACAGGCGGCCATAGGGCATCTCTGGGGTCGGCGGCAAAATATCGCTCCACTGTAACTGAGCCAACTCCCCGGCCCGGAGCCCATTATCAATCAAAATCAACGCAGCATCTTTTAGTGGTTGTGGCGCGATCCGAAGATACTCCTCTTCTTGTTCTCGGCTCAAAACAAACTCCCGAACACGCTCGCCCGGCAGCAAAGAGATCACAGGAACTCGAGTAATTTTCCTCCACGCAAAAGCCAACCGAAGGGCCTTCCTGAGTGTTGCTAATTCACGGTTCACACTGGCAGGAGAGACCACGCGCCTGCGATGTCGAATAAAACTTTCGATCAAGCGCTCATCAATATCCGTAAGCTTTGCCTCTGCCAAGGGCGTAAACGCCAGTAGATAGCTTAGCTTGCGCCGGTAAAAGGCGATGGTCTCGGGATGCTCGACAGACCGCGTCTCTACCGAGGCCATGAATTCGGGCGCAAATTCTTTTAATGTTTGTGGAACAACAGCCGGAAGTGGCTTACCCTGAGAATCGACATTGCCTAGGATAATATTATCCCGATGCTCTTCCAGCCAGCGTTCTGCCTTTCTTCGATCACGCAGCCGGGTCGAACCTTGATAAACCACTCCATTAATAACTACTCGATACTGATAATACGGCGATCTATTGTTCTTAAAGACGCCCATAGTGTACCAACACCTCCGGGCCGGAGGATGCCACAAACCACGGGCTATTGTCAAGTCCCTTAGTTGTTATTTAAATTAATGCTATTATTGTAAGGATTAGAAGGAAGGGGAAGTACGAGGGAATTATTGATTAAATCGTCAAGATCGGTTCGGCGAAAAAGAACTCTCCGCCCGAGCTTAACATAGGGAATACTACGATCAGAAATCCGCTTTCGAATAGCCGCTACACTGAGACGGAGATATTTGGCCGTTTCAGGCACAGTCAGAAGATTTGAGTCCATACCGTTATTTACCTCAGCCGAAAATAGATGACCGTCAAAAGGACTGCAAAATTTGTGATAGCAGCAATAATAGACGTGATCCTCGCCGGCCACTGATCTGGGGTACAAACCCGATAAAAATTAGCCCACAGCAATAAAGAGAAAAACAATAAAACCCAACTGATCAGATTCTGATCCCGGCTGCTGTGTGTATGAAACATTCGGATAATAAATCCGATGTTGGCTATTTCAAATCCTACGCGAGAAACAACAGGAGTATATTTGACTATCTTAGGATTGTTTAGAATGTTCATCTCTTCCTCTGCTGTACAGTTGGCGGGCTTTGTTGCAGGCAGCAACATCTCTCGATCTCAAATCGAGTGTCCTACTCTTTTCGCCGGATTTCACGAACGTTCCATGACCGGGCCTTCCCAGTCCATTGTCTTTCGGCGGCCACTTAAACGATCAGCCCACAATTATCTTTTTCCTTCTCGAGCCGGACAAACCGGCGCCGCACAGCCATGTTCGTGCGGATGGCATACAGTGCACGGACAGGGAGAAAGGTCTTTGCTCTTGGGTTTGGCGGACTTCTTAACGATTCGCCCGCAGCACACAAAGAACAAAGAAATAAAAACGACCAAAAGAAATTTCTTTATCATTTTTCATCTAGCCTCCGCTGGAACCGAAGCTAGCGTTTTTTGAAGAAATTCTGTCATAGAATAAACGCGCGGCAAGGTGTATGCCCAACGGTTCCACGGACGATCAAGCAAATAAGCTTTATGCCCCTTAACTTCGTTGCAGATTCTTATTGTTTCAGGATAATCATCTAAACTATAAGCAATACCTAACTGTTCAATCAACTCGGCTTTTTTATTACCTGGAGTGGCGCAGTAGACTGTGCCAGTTAAACCTTGATTTCTAAGCCATACTTCAGATTGAATTTTTGGGTCCACGCTCCCAGCCACAACCCGAGCGGTGATGAAAACAATCTTATTTTCAGGGTATTCTTCTTGGTACTTACGTACCGCTGCAACCTGGTCGTCATAAGGACCAAGGGATATCCAGAAATTTTCCGTATGATTAATTACGCGCCAAATCAAAGAGTTTTCTCGTTTCGAAAGCACGGCAGTCCAGTCCCAATCACTCGGCTCATAACCAGGCGGCAGAGCTTTATCCAATAGCCAATTGGCTATTTGTGCAAAAGCATCTGTAAAACAAGCCAACACCCCATCAATGTCCAACGAGATTAGTGGGGAATTATTCATCCGTCTTCTCCTGTTGCATAATTTTTTTATTTAAATCATTCAGTACTTCTGAAACTCGTCCGTTTTGCGGACGATCATCGACTAGATTGCCGGTTGCTTGTGCGTCCAGCAAAATAGCTAAACAAGCGATGGCGTGACCCAAATGATGTACCCCAGAATCAGGCGCCACCTCTTCCCGTTCCTGCCACAAGGCAAGGTGTCTTTGTGCAGCATCTAGATAAATACTGGCCCGAACTTTCTTTTCCCGCCAGTTATAAGGGCCGTACTTTTTAGCGCCATCCATCATGGCATGAGCGCCATGAAGAATAGCCACAGCAGGTAGCTTACTGATCGATACTTTTTTAACTCCCAGGCGATCTTTCGGATTTGCCTCATCAGTAATGTTAGAAGGAGCTTGAGCAGCATCTTTCTTCACAGAAAAATGCTCCTTGATTACATCGGATATGGAGTCCAAAGCATCCTCTGGGACTACGTAGTTGGGGTAGTCGTAGTGGTAATTACGCATTTTTCCCTCACTCTTTCTGTGATTTTACTGACTAGCGCTTCATCTTTTTTAAGAGAGGCAATCACTTGTTCGCGTCCCTGACCAAGACGGCGCCCACCCCAGGAATACCAAGCTCCTGATTTCTCAATAATCCCGTGAGCGACCGCCAAATCAAGCAAGTCACCTTCTTTAGAAAACCCTTCCCCATAAATTAAATCCACTTCTGTTTCTCGATAAGGCGCGCCCACCTTGTTTTTTACCACTTTAATTTTGGTACGCGCCCCTATAACTTTGTCTCCTGATTTAAGTTGCCCGCTGCGCCTAACATCAAGACGAACAGAAGCATAAAACTTCAGCGCCCGGCCCCCGGTGGTTGTTTCCGGGCTGCCGAACAAGACACCGATCTTTTCTCGTATCTGATTGATAAAAATAAGGATAGTGCCTGATTTCGCCACACCAGCTGTCAGCTTGCGCAGAGCCTGGGACATCAGCCGGGCCTGAAGGCCCATAAAGCTATCGCCCATTTCGCCTTCAATCTCTGCCTTGGGCACCAAGGCGGCCACGGAATCCACCACCACAATGCTCATTTCTCCGGACTTAACATAAGCATCCACAACTTCCAGTGCCTGCTCCCCGGAATCTGGCTGACACAAAAAGAGGTTTTCCACGTCCACGCCAAGACGACGAGCGTAGGCGGAATCAAAAGCATGTTCTGCGTCTACAAAAAGAGCTTGCCCACCCGCCTTTTGTGCTTCAGCGATAGCTGCTAAGGTCAAGGTGGTTTTTCCTCCGCTTTCTGGACCATACACTTCAATAATGCGCCCTTTCGGAAATCCCCCGGGGCCGAGGGCATAATCGAGAGAAAGTATCCCTGTAGAAACAACTTCTACAGGAATAACCTGCCGATCTCCTAAACGGGTTACAATCCCTGGCCCAAATTGTTTTTCAAGACTTTTTTTAACGTCACTCATTTTTATAATAACCCTCATGTATTTTACTGGCGAGCGAAAACGGCGTGCCTTTAACTCTGATATAATCTCCGCGCACAGTATAAATCTCGCTTATCGGGCCAGACTCAGAATCAATTGGTTTCGATTCATAAATTTCAATAATCTGATCAGCACGAATGCAACAATCCCTGCCTTCTGTGGTTACGAGTAGAATAAAAGGAGCATTATTCATGTTTTTCTTCCTTTTCTTTTGTTTCCTCTTTAACCGGTTTCCGGACAACCGGCACGCGCCCGTGTGCTTCGCAATGAAATTTCCCCAAACTTTGCTGTGGAGCACCACTCTCCCGCCGATGAATCATCAAAGCGCCACATTTAGAACACGTGTAATAAAATTTAGCTGACATAGTCTTTGTCCTCTTTTTCTTCCTCCTCTTTTTCTTTCTTTTTTTCCTCTTTCACCTTCTTGAGCAAAGCTTCCGCGAACAATTCAAGCGAAGACTTATAAACGCCGTGACGGGCAACCACATCCCGAAATTCTTCAATATCGTGCTTGCGAATTCTCCAAACCGGACGCCCACGCTCATCCAACTCCTGCTCGTCAGTATCTGTATTAAGCTTTGGCGCGGCATGACAGAGCTCGTGGTCTAAGAGTGCAGATTTCTGAGCATCAGTAAATTCAGGATTCTCCCAGACTTCACGATTTAAAATAATCACAAAATCAAAAGGAACAAGCTCTTTCTGTAGATCATTAACCAACACGCACTCACCCAAAACAAGATGGCCGTCAACATCAGGCTTCCTGTTTTTCCGCCAGGCCAAGGCGAACCGCGCCTGCCGAAGCTCTGGGTGATATTTGTTGATTAAATGGCATAAAAGGCCATAAGATGCATGATCGTTCGCAACAAGCTCATAATTAATTTTCTTCATAATTCTTCCTTTTAATTTAATCTTCACTACTTCCTTTAAATCGATCAATGTATTTGCCGTCCGGCAAAAGCTCGATCACCACCATGTCCGGACCCGTTGGCGGCATTAGTGCTGTTTCTGCATAAGAACCAAGCCACCGCAGGTAACTGCCGATCTGGAGCGATGTTTGTTTAACTACTTTGACTGTTCCGTCTTTCTGTCGTTTAACAAAACGACGGGAAGTTTTTGCTTCATCATGCAGATGGCCGCTAATTGTGATCATAGAATCTGTCAACAGAAGATTCCTTTGTAATCGCGCAACCTTTGCTCCGGCGGTCTGCGCTGCTCCCGCCCCGTGGGCTAATGTAAAGGTCCACAAGTGCCCTCGCCAATAAACATCCAGCAGTAGAATTCCTCCAGAATACGGAATAGGACGGCCGGCGGGAGAAAGCCCTCGTGCTAACAACCGAAGGGCGCCTCCGGGCTCATCTAAGGCAGCATCAATCCTTCTCTCATGATTGCCCCCGACGATTCCAATAATTCGGTCTTTAATAGGTGTATGGAGATCGATAAAATTTTCAATTTGACGCAAGGGACGGCTATCGTTTTCTGCGGGCGAGCCTTTGCTGTGCCTCGTCGCAGAATCAATACTGTCGCCAACCAAAACGACCAAGACTTCGGGACGCTCTTTTACCCAATTGATATCTTTCTTTAATCGCTCAATATCGCAAGCTCGGTGACCAAGCTGCTGATCGCCCATAGCAAAAATTTTGGGAGCTTTCCATCTATTAGGAATAATGACAGACGCTCGGCGGCACTCCTCGAACACCTTATCTGTCCATTCGATTGTCAAAGACTTAACCGCTGGATGATCTTCTTTTGGGGCGTGAATGCCTACCTCATCAAATGCAGCAAGCATGCGCGCATATTGTTCCTGAAGTGCTCGACGAGCGGCTACTTGCTCTTCATAATTTTTTAGAGTTATTTTTGTCTTTTTTAACTCTTCTACAATTTCTTTAACTGTAGGCAAAGAAAAAATACGATCTTTAACTAGTTCTTGTACAGTCATTTTTTTCTCCTAGTTTTTCAATTTTTTTGATTTCTTGGAGTTCTTGATTAAACAGCTCAACGGTTTGCTTATTGGCCCACCAGCGCTTGTTGTTATAAATTATCGTTCGCTCTTGTAACTCCGGAGCAAAATTGGAAGACATATAATCATAATTACTTACCCGTATCCCAAGCTCTTGTTCGACCTCCTTAGTTGACTTCACTTCTCCAGGTGGTAAATTGTCCAAATATTTAACGAGCTTTTCGCGCGTTCCAGACGTTAAGAATGCTTTTCCTACGAACATTCCTATTCCTTGTAGTCTCCTTAATGTAATAAAAATGCAACAATTCCGGCTCCGGTTGCCAATCCTCTGGCAAACCAAGACAACTTAGAATGCCTTGCTTTGGCTTTAATTGCGCTAATTTGAGTGGAACAAGCCTTTTTATTGTCGGTAATCTCAATATTTAAGGCAGACACCTGCTGGCGTAGGCCGCCGATCAATTGGTTAGCGGAGGCGATCTCTTTGTCTTTATTTGCCGCCATCTCTTGTGTATCTTTAAGATCGGCCTTTAATGTCGGCACAAGCTGTAATTGCTGCACTGTTGCCCGGGCGGCCTTTGAATTTACGTCGATGCCGTCCGCGGACGATTTAAAATCGTCAAGTTGTGTGCCCGGAACTAAAGATTGCCAAGTACTTATAACAAGAGGCAATGGCTCAACTCCCACCTGCTCCTGGGCTGCGGCCGTCTTCTGATCCCGAGCTGTGATAGAGCCAACAAGAGATTGATTTTGCTGTGCCAAAATAGCAATCAATTGCTGATATTTATTCTCTTGAGCAAGAACCTCTTTTTCAATCTGCTCGGATTTTTGGGAAGCTGCTTGCGCAACCTGCTGAGCAAGCTCGGCCTTGACAGAGGCTCTATTTGCCAAATATCCTAACAAATGGTTTCCCAGAAAAAAGATCACAAACAAAGAACCCACGATCAAAACCAATTGTTCATGAGCCTTAACAAATTTTACATAAGACTCAATATTCATAATTTCTCCCCTACTTTTGATAGTACCACCGAATTTTGCTGTTTTGAAAGTTGCCTCAATTTTTTTATTTTTTTCAGTAACTTCCTTTGTTTCTTAGTATTTACGCGACCCGGCAAGCCATAGCGAGGACCAATGGCGGCAACTGCCGGAGGTTGCCGAAGATATTTAGCAGCCCGTTCAAATAAAACCGGGGTCTCGGCGAAAACTGAAAGAGCTCGGTTACAGGCAGCACATAATATGCCTCGGATCAATCCATCAGAGTGGCGATGGTCCACATTGAGAAGCTTGGGTTTGCCGTCTTTACGGTATGGCTGTTGGCAAATAGGACAGCACCCACCTTCGGCAGCCAGAATTGCATCGTACTCTTCCGGGGTGATATTAAATATTTCCTTAAGCCTCTTTACCCTCCGCCGGGTTTTTGCCGCTACTGATTCTTCACTCATTCAACTTTGAATCCTTTTCCAGAAACAAATTAGAAACAATCTTAAGTTGAGCTAAACCAAAGCCCGGAACGTGACGAGGCGGGTTCGCCCGAATAACAATTCCTTCGCGGATGTGCCCGGCTTCTGTAACTTGCGAAGGGCCGTCCACCAATTTCAAGATGCGTTCCTTGTCGTAAGGACCTTCATACAGAGTTGGCACTAGTCTTAAATTACCCGGAATTTTGCCAGCATTTCCTTGAAGAAATTCATTACGAATCAACTCTCGCAAGTCCACCCAATTGCCACGATCATCCAAAGCATCAAAAGCGAAAAATTGGGTAGCACCATTTTTTATGCCATAGTCAAATCCTTTCTGAGTAGGAACCACTTCTCCATAAAGCGTCCATCTAGGGTGTAAACGGCACCATTCCTCAATCCAAGGATTGTCCTTCAACGCTTTTCGCCAAACACAAGGCGAAATCTTGGACTTCCAAAGCTGCCTTGAGCCAACGTGTATTTTCTTTCCATCAAATTGATAACGTGCATTGCAGCCATGAATCTTCTCTGTAACGACGACCGGCTCCCCGGGTTGGAAAATATCAGGAAAATGTTTGAACGATTCTACATCGTAAATCGGAGGAAGATTTTTCGGTGGTTTTGTATTAATGCCTTGTATCCGCTGGGCATGCTTTCCTCCGAAGCCAAGCAAATGAAATAAAAAATAAAACCACCCTCTAAAGCTGCGAGGCCATCTTTTATTTTGGCGCGCGGCCCTTAATGACAACGGCGCCTCTTCCGGCTCCGGCGGCTGATAGTGCGTAATTCCTAAAATCTCGGTAACGTCGTCTCCTTCCATTACACAATGAAGCGTTCCCGAAGAGCGTTGTACGGCCCACACGGTAGAATCTGGTGGAAGGAAAAATCTAAGGCAAGGCATTAAAAGACCCTCGGACCACTCTTTGCGAAAGCGGCGAACCGTTACTCTCCGGCGGCGAACCGGCACATCCTTTTCCGATACAGTCTTCCCCGAAGATTCCGGCCGCTCCCAAATAAAGGCAAAGCGTGGCTCTTCTGGAACTACCGAATCCGGGGGTATATATACCGCCAAATCACCCGGCTGGTACTCTCCTAATTTAACCACGACCTGGTAGCCGCCTATCTCCACGAGCCCAAGAGTATCCGCATTGGGATGCTTCTTAATTTCCGGAATGCGAACAACTTTCACTTGGTGATGCTCTTTTGCCATTAATTGAGATACTCCTTTTGTGTTTCTTTAATAGACGAAACAATCACCTCAGCCAAAAGCTTTAATTGTTCTGGTCTAATCGTGGCAACGATTGGCCGGTCATTATAAAGCGCCAGAACCTCTTTGATGTTTTGAAGCTGTGTGCGGGCCTCTTTCTCAGAGGCTTGTGCACTGAGGGCCATTTGCATCACTTCATCACAACTCTGTAAAGCCAGTTCTGTACGAGCTTTATAAACCCCTGTTCGCTGCCATGCTAAAATTAGCCCGAGCGTCTCAAGAAAAATAATCACTGCTGCTAGAGTCAAAAAATTCACGACCACCCTCCTGCCTTTCCCCATTGAAATTTAGATGGAACACTTGGAACCATTACTGCTTTTGCTTTTGCTATTGCTTTTTCTCCTTCTCGTCTTACACACTCAGGGCACGGTTGTTTTTCTTCCGTATATCGAGGCAACAGCTTCTCGAAACGGTGATGGCAGATCGTGCATTGATATGTAAGTACTGGCATTATTGTTGACCTCCCGGGTTATTAAAATTATTGGGATTATTAGGATTAATAAAATTGTTGGGATTGTTGAGATTACTGGGATTATTGGGATTACTGGTAGCACCAAAATTACTAAGATTGTTGCTGTTAAACCAATCTTCTTTAATAGAATGTCCTAATACAAAGCTCATCAAGGCAATCATATAGGAAATATAGGTTGCGTCGAGCCTGTGAAACCAATGCATAAAATTACCACTAAAGAAGAACCCCAATACTAAAGCTGTATGTCGTCCTTGACATGCTTGAAAAAGTTTTTTAAACATGTGTTTTTACTCCTTTATCGTTCTTGTGTAATTAAGAAGAAAACTAAAGACCCAACCTTAGCGGTATATTGAGAACGGAAAGGCACGCCCTCTTCCTGGTCATAGAACAGTCCCCCGCCGGTAAGATTGTCGATCAAACTGTTATCAAATACCCCGTCTATATTTTGAAGTAACCGCTGAAATGCCGGCTCACGAGGATCAGGAAGGGCAGTTATCCTTCGCTCTATAAGCTGGCTGGTAACAACTTTTAACCAATCGCTGCCCGCCTTTACTCGGTTCCGGAGAGCAAAAGCAACGGCCAACATCCCTGAAAACCCATCCTGATGCCCATCCCTCCAGGCGATATAAGAAACCAGGGCTTTTAAGTATTCTTCACTGTTCATGCGGCCCCTCCTTCTTTCTAGGGAAAAGCTCAACTACCGGGGGTTGCTCTGTTGCCTTTTTCTTGATCGGTGAAGGATACGGCCGGTAGTTCTTGAGCCAATCAGTTAAGCATTCAACTGTAAAAAAGATGTATTTCCCGGGGTCTTTTTCCCGCTCGGCGGGAGGAACCCAGCCTCTTTCTACAATCAGAAGCTTATAAAAAGAATCTGGAACCACTTCGGGGTCCGCCTGAACTTTCTCTTGAATAAACTCGAGCGTGTGCTCAGAACGACCACATTCACATGCAGCATAGACTCTGGTAAGAACCTCAAGGCTTTTTTCATCCACCAGCACCCCTTGCTCCAGATTTTTAGTAGTTCTATACTCTTGACTAATGATAACGGGCATTCCTTTGCTCTCCTTATTAGTATTCAAAACCGCATGAGCGGCAGCTAAATTCGTAATCAGACTTATAGTCCTCGTCAGCTAATACCTGTCCACATTCCGGACAATAGAGCGTCATCGGACGGTGTTTAGGAAAGAGATTCGCCTCGGCTTCTGTCAGCGGCTTCACTGGCGTACAAAGAGAACAATAATTAGCCGTACCATCTGGACCAGGTGTATAAACTCCGTGTGGACATTTACCCATTGTTAATTCCTTTTTTATTATCCCCAAATTGAAGTGAACGATCCCCGTGTGCTGCCGGATGCTGCATATGACATTTAGCACACAGGGCAATCGAGTTTTCTAAAGAAATTTCTCCTCCCTGACTACGAGGAATAACCTCGTGCATATGAAAATTCCAATCAATTGGCCGGCCACAATACTTGCACTGACCTCCTGACAAAGAGAACACTTGCTTACGAATAGCCGCAACCGCATCCTTGCGGGACATCAAGGTTACTGTCCCGTTCCCTTCATAAGTGTGTGCCCGCAGAGGATTTTTAAAAATACGGATTACTTGTCCAGCGTCATCGAGCAAAGCATAGCACCTAACGCGAAGAGTCATGCCTGCCCCCTTTTTACCGCCGCTTCATATGTGGCCAAAAATTCACGAGCCAGCCGCAGAATAATTTCAGTTCTCTGACGAACTTCTGGGCATTCGTTGGAAATCGGAGGGTCCACCTTGGCGGCAACTTCAAAGGCCCTCAAAATTTCCGCCTTCTCATCAGAAGTCACATAAATACCGCCCAGATCAAAATAAGTTGTGTGCGGAGGCATGTCCTTTTGGTGCTCCGCTTCAAAGATAGCCGCTTTTAATTCGGCAATTGTAACCTTTGAATCTTTTGCCTGTTCGATAAGATTTTCGGGTGGTTTTAAAGAAGTACGACGAATATATGAAGCCAAAAGGCTGGCCTTGCTAATTCCCATTTGGTCGAGAGAAGATTGATCAACATAAGGGCCGAGTTGCTTAACAACAGATACGGCGTTATAAATTTGTGTTCGGCCTTTTTCCACTTTATTTTTAATAGAATCCACGTACTGCCCAAAAGAAGCGAAACCCCACAGCATCCAATAAAGCTTTTCTTGGACCCGATGGACAGCCGCTCCGAGGCGCAACCAACTGCGCGCGGCGGTATTAGTAGCCAGTTGAATAGTCTTTAAAGCATTGTCGATTTCTGTTTGTAGTTTATCCGCCTCACGCTTCTCCTCTTCAGTGAAGGCGCTGACTTCTGGTATATGAAAAACATCAACGTAATCTTGACTCATGCCGTCATCCTCGGGCAAATTAAAAGATGCGCACTCCCCGCTTTTATAGCTACCGGACTGTTTTTATTATTGATAAAAATTCTTGCTGTCTTAGAAATCTTTAAAATGTTTTTAAAGAAGTCAGTCAGGTACCGGTGATGCAAAATAATCTTAGGAAGATTGCCGTCCAAACTGCTGGTGACTGTATTTATGTTTATCGATTCTTCGGCCGTGCCCCCTCCGGTTACCAGAGTCAACATGTGATTGTTTACAAATTCCAATACTACCCCGGGGAGCTCTTCTGAGGCCATAATTCCTACGCGCTCCAATGCCTGGAGCATCTCAGCGGTATCGACCTGAACAACTAATTTATAATTTTCTGGCATTACTCGTTTCCAGTCAGGAAACTCGGTTGCTGTTAAACGTCCGATCACGGTAACATCCTCCGTCGAAATTACCACTGCCGTTGCAGAAGATTCCAAGGTAATAGCCTTAGGCAAATTGGTTATGATTTTTGCCAGGCGCTTGGGAAGAAGTAAGTTGAAAGGAGGAATGTCTTCGTCCCTGATAAGGAGCAGACGAGGACCGTCTGTGGCCGCGGCAAGTAAAATCCCTTCGTCATCAGAAAATTGAATTGAATTTGATCCTTGAAATTTTTTGGTATTGATCACTGGCAGAAGGAGCTCAATTACTTGATCTAACCCATAAACCTTTCCTGGTGTAGGTTTAAGTCCATCTGGACATTGAATAGGTTTCGACGTATCCGAAAATATTGGGAGGGTAAAGCAGCTTCTACCAGACCCCACAATTAGGGACTTATCGTATGTAAGTGTTATTTGCCCCTTAAGAGCCGAAGCAATAGCTATTAATTTTGTAATATCTGTTGAAATCCGTTTTGCGGACAGACCTGAATCTTGCAACGAAGGATGTTTGGCCCTAATAACAAGCTCAGGATCAACTGCTTCTAAAACTCCTTCTTTGGTGTCCAAAGTAATCGTTTTGGAGTTGGCTTGAGAGACTTGCGATAATAGTGTATGCAATACTTTTGCATCAATAGACAAACTCATTGCTGTTTGGCCTCCTTTTCCAAAAGGCGATATGCTTCTCGTTCTGCTTTGCAGACTTCACAATAGCAACGAGTTTTGGTGTATAAATTGATTCCTCCTTCACAAATAGGAAGATTTCCGACCTCCTGCGGCTTGGGCTCTTCTTTGTCTATTAGCTTCCAAGACCCATTTGGCTGGACCTGATAACGGCCTCTTAAGGAAACAACGATTGTTCCAGCAGGATATGTGGCACTCTTGATTTTAAATTTGGTTTGCGTCATAATCTCTCCATAGTTCTAGCTTACATCGAATTTTTGAACTTCTGGAAGTTGCCTAAATTATTTTTTTATCCAAGGTCCGGCGGGGGTTCTTCTGTTGTAAAAGGTTTAAACGAGGCTTTTTCCCCTTTAAACACCAACTTTGTAAATGTTGGACCATCCCCTTTGGCGCGGGCCCCTAAAAGATGAACCTCAGTCACTGGCTCATAATCATCCATTGGCGGATTGTTTTCGTCTTTGTTTTTGATCCAATCCCGGTGTAAGGCAAAAATGGCATCCGCATCCGACGCCACAGCTTCCGATCCTTTTAAGTCCGTGACATGAACCATCTTTCCGCGATTGGCTTTATCTGATTTTCGCGGTTGTGCCACCACGAAAAAGATAACTCCATATTGCTGTGCCATCAGTTTGATCCGCTGCATGGCATTAGCTTGGGCCTGTACCTCGTCTTTCTCGTTTCTACAAATAAAATGTATGTGATCCAGCACAACCACCGTGATTCCTAAACGGCGAATCGCCAGTTCAATTAGGTCGAGCACCGGCGTCACCGTGTTTAGTGTTTGATCCCGGCCAATATAATAGCGAACACTTTTTAACTCTTTTGCCGCTGCCTTATAATCTTCAGGCTCGATGTGATTCCTGTTTTTTTGACAAACGTGCGCCACGACCAGGTTGGAGAATTCATCCGGGCTTAGTTCGCATTGATAGTTAAGCACTACATGACCCTGCTTGGCTGCATATAAAGTAGCATTCATCATCCATTGCGTTTTTCCCATTTTGGTATTCGTGGCAAATACAGAAACCACTGAGCCGGGAAGCAAAATAGCCATCTTATCAACAGTATCCCAGGGGAAACGGAAGCGTTGTGGGTTGTCTGATAAATTGACCCGTGTAGCGTGCTCCATTGATTCAACAAGAGAAATCACGTGAGGAAGGGGCTTAGAACGAGACACATTGGTAAGCTCGATCACAAGTTTACGGAAAGAGGCTATGTCGCCTTTGCAATACTCCAAGAAAGTTTGGTTGGCATCTTTCATGGAGTCTGGCCAAACAAGCTTATATGTCCGTTCTCCTAATTCTGCCCACAGCTTGTCCATATAGTTTATTCCTGTTGCGTCGTTGTCGCCCGCCAAGAAAATTTCATATGCTTCTTTAAGCTGATCCCTCATTTCAGGAGAAAGCTTAAAGCCGGCAGAAGGAAGAGAGCAGGCAGCAAATCCGGCCTGAACCAGAACCGCCGCATCAAATTCTCCTTCTGTAACGTAGATCGGCAGGAAGGGATCAACAGCTTGTAGATTAAAAATCTCTGTGGCCATCTTGACCTGGCGAACAAACGCCTTTTCTTTGATGGATCGATATTTTATGGAAACTACTTTGTCGTCTTTGATGGCAGGGAGAACTATCCATCCTGCATCCACGAGCTCTTCATCTACTGATCGTGTTACGGCTTTTACGCTCTTACGAAACCCCAGGTGAAGAGCTTTCGCTGTTTCATATGTTATGCCTCTTTGATTTTTTAACCATTCCTGAGCTTCCGTGGAATTTTGCAGCGCTTTTTCTAAAGGGGCGTACTCATCCAAAGAAAAAACTTTAAATTCTTCCTTTTTATTACAAACAGGCTTAAATATATCGTCTACTTTACTGGTTAATTCTTTCCATCGCCCGTCATCTAATTCTTTACGAACACGGTCGATAGCAGCAGCTGTGTCAATTTTATAAAACTTCTCGAAAAAGCAAATAATACTGCCGCCGATTCGGCAGCCAAAGCAGTACCAAAGCAGCTGTCCGTCCTTTTTTCGGATTTTGAAAGACGGCGTACGCTCTTCGTGAAACGGACACAAAGCTACGTAATTATTACCTTCTTGCTTAAGATCGGGTAGCCGTTCTTTATAAAGGCGTAAGACATCAGGGTGTGATTTTAATTGTGTGAGTTCAAGATTAGGTGCGTCCATAATTATATCGTGCCACAGTTTTTCTCACTTTTGACCGTGAGCACAAATTTTTTTTACACCTCCAAAAGAGCCGGATTTAACCCGGCTCTTATATAAGGATTAACGTTAATCGATAAGATTATCCGCGCCAAATAACTCTTCTTCTTCCTCCTCTTTTTTCAATTTCTCAAGAAGTTGTTTTGCTTCAATTTCAGATTGTCTTTCTATCTTTTTCATGATCTCCTCTTGCTCTTTTTTCTTTTCAACTTCTTGCATAAGTTGAGGTAAATGCATAATGAAGGTTTGGCTGGCAAAGCGAAGGTCATATTCGCTTGTAAGGTTGCTATAGAATGTACGAAAAGCGGACACAACGTCATCCGCAGCATATCTTTGGAGAGCTTTGTATAATGACACTTTTTGATCAGCAGACCAAAGAACCTCATACCGGCCTACCTCCACCAGCCGGCGAACCAGATTGTTTACATCCTCTGCAGTAACTTCTGCCAGCTTGGCGTTGCCATCATTCCGCAACATAAAAGGGGCCACCTTCAGAAAAGAAGCAATAGGCTTCAGCACCTTATCATCCTGCAAAGCAGCCCAAATTTCAAAAGCTGAAATAACGTTACGTTGACCAAAAGCGCGAGCAAGAACCTTCACATCGGACCAAAGGTTCTCCCAGGGCTCCGCCTGGCCAACAGTTCGGAAGCATATGCTTTCTAATTTTTTTTGTAGCGTCATGTCATCCTCGCTTTCGTTTGACAATTTTTGTCCATTTAGAGGGGGTTGAGAGGTGGGATTTATCCCGGACTCGTCCGAGGCCCCTCCCATACCAAACCCTTCAGGACTAATCCCGAACCCCTTCGGGACCCCTCCGGGACTAATCCCGGAGTCTCCCGGAGATTCCCGGATTAATCCGGGATTATCCCGGAGGCTCCCGGATTCGTCCGGGATTATCCCGGAGGCTTCAGGATTAATCCGGGATTCTCCGGGATAAAAAACAGGGGTCCGCTGCCCGAGGGCTGCCGCTGCTGCCGCTAACGGAGTGTCCGTTTTCTGGACGGACTTCAGTTCGTCAGGCCGGTCAGGTTCAAACTTCTTGCTTTCCTTTTCCGGACTCCCTAACAGCTCCTCGTGGTCGGGAGGCTCCGGCGGCAGGTCTTTATACCGATCAAGATGTTTAGATGGGGGGAGGCGCCCCGGCTTTTTGCTGCCGACAAAGTGTCCCCACCGATTGCCATTTTCTGTCCATAAGACGATCATGCCGGCTTTTTCAAAATGTTCTAATATTTTGTTTACATCCTCGGGCGTTACGTCGGGTCTATTAAAAGAGTACACATCCGCCCAGATACGATAGGGGTCGGCATCAAAGGAACCATTGGCTTCAGCCAACGGCAATAGATTGGCATATTCGGCCCGAATCTCTACGGGGACGTTTTTAAGCTTCTTTGACCGCCACAAGGCTTCGCCGTCAATTATTCTTTTTGGCATATTATTCTCCTTCCTCCTCTAATTCATCGATCCAGCTACGTGCTGGGGAAGAATTAATCTGGATCAAAGTCTCGTCTCTCTTTTTTATGTTCTTTGTGCAGATAGCAAGCATTTCACAAGTCAGGCACTTGTTGTCCGGAAAACGAACACCTGGTCGTTTGGGATATTTCCCTGTTCGGTCGGCTTGGACAATTTCTACAATTTGTCTGCCAATTTCCTCTCCTGCTTCTTGTGCGTCTTCCTCATCGAGGCGGGCTTGCACAAACGACACTTTTTGTTTGGTGATAGCATCAGAAGGAACCATTAACCCAAATTGATTAGCATAGCGGTGTTTTATAGAGGTGGATGCTTTAGCTGATAGATTGGTGTCTGTGAGATTCTTAGTTTCATCCTCATAATCAGAATAATTACCTGGAGGAATTATGAGCGTTTCCGTTTTCCCGCCTTCAAGAACCCGGGCTACGTCACCCGGCTGAAAAGGGCCGGCCGCTCGTAAAAGACTGACTTCGTCGCCTTTTCGGGGCGAGAGACTGTCCTTTTGAAACCACAGGAAACCTACGTTTAGAATTCCCGAAATCCAGGCATAGTGTCGTAATTGTGGGTCTAAGCATAAAAGGGATTCCCCCGGGACGGACGTGGAGCTAGTCTTAATATCTATTAACAACGGTTCCGGCTCCATTATAAGCATATCGATGTACGACACGTCCTCTATGCCGGCGTATTTTGTCCCAGGAAAAACCTCTTTCTTAAACTGCATCTGGAAAAGGGGGTTTATGATAGGCCACGATTTCACTCGGATTGAGTATAGGCTGACCATTTGTTTTCCTATACTATTTAACGTCTGCCAGGAGTCTTCTTTGGCAGAATAATCTAAATCCTCTTCTTTCATTTTTACCCACTTATCCTCAAAAGCAGCAACAATATCTGCACCATCAACATGGAACGATTGAATAGCTGATTCAATGGCTGTTCCAAATTCGAGCGAGGCGCGCCTAATGCGGGATTGCCATCCGTCAATGCGCTTGAGTTTGAATAAGCGCGGGCATCTTTCAAAATCCAGTCCGCTGCTGTAGCTGTGCCGGCGAATTTCCTTTCCGGTGGAATTGGTATAAAGCTTTACATCCTTAACAGTACTCATCGTTATATCCTCCTTTGGCTGCAGCCTCTGCTTTATCTTCTATCGTGTAATCACAATCTTCTTCTGTTTCCGCAGCCTTTCCATGCTTACCTGGAATTGGTTTGTTCTCTTCAGACTCATAAGAGTCCTGGGAAGCCGGGGGCTTTGAAAGAACAATCTTGTCGGGACCTAGATAAAAAGATAGCTTACCCTCATCGGTATCCACAATCACTATGTCTCCTTGTGTTATTTGGTTGGTTGTAATTAGGTTTGAGAGCGGGGCAACGAGATGGCGTTCGATGGCTCGTTTCAGGTGACGAGCACCGGATTTGGGGTCGGTGCCTTCTTCAAGTAGAAATTTACGCGCCTCCTCTGTGCAGTGAAATACGAATATTTTATTTTTGACTAGTTCAATGATGCGTTCTTGGACAGAGTCCAACTCAATGTTTAAAATTTTCTCCAGATGTTCGTGTCTAAGATTTCGGAATACAATAATGCGGTCAATTCGGTTCATAAATTCAGGGGAGAACTTTCTGCGGGCGGCCGCTGAAGCGGTACGATAAATTTTCTGATCAATTTCTTCAGATGATTCTTCTGTGCTGGAAAAACCGATAGCTCCTCTTACCAGTTTATCGACTTCTTTTGATCCCAAATTAGATGTCATAAGGATGATTGCGCGGGAGAAATCTACCCTTCTATTATCCCCAAGCGTTAGCGAGGCTTTATCCAAAACACCGAGAAGAAGCTGCCATAGGGCGTCGTTGGCTTTTTCGATCTCATCAAATAAGACTAAAGAAAGCTTGAGTTTGTCAGTATGGTACTGGTCTAATGCTTGTTGTGTGATCATGGGGGGTGTTTCTTTGTGCCCCAGGTATCCTGGTGGAGAGCCAATAAGTTTAGAGATTTCGTGGCTGTGTTGAAATTCAGCACAATCGATCTTTAAGAAGGCACGAGGATTGTTGAATAGAACTTCAGCCATTGCTTCTACCAGATGTGTTTTACCCGACCCGGTAGGCCCAAGGAGCAGAAGATTAGCAACAGGGCGTCCTGTTGGTATCATGCCGGCTAGAAATACCTGATAGGCGCGAACCAACTGGCGAATAGCCCTATCTTGACCAATGATTTTCTTTTTGAGCTTCTCTTGAAAATCAACAACTTCGGGACTAAGTAGCGATGGGTCGAGGCGCTTAAACTTTTTATTTTTTACTTCATTCTCCATAATTTTCTACTCCAAGATGGTAAATTCTGTACCTACACACGGCAGGTCTGCTCCCGGATATGGGTCCCGCAGCATTGCATCAGGAAACCAAGGCCAGTCTTCTGGTATATCGGTATCAAATAAACCGCCGTTCGTTCCTACGAAGTCTTCTGGCGGCGGGTTATGCCTTCCCCATTTAATGCCTATGCCATCTAATCCGTGGTATACGGTGGTTCCAATCCGACCGTCCGGCAATTGAATGATCGTGCCTAATCGGGATGCGCGCATTGTTTTCTCCTCCTTTTTATATAAGACTGTCAAAAGCGCCTAACCGAGCCAAGCGACGAATTTCGTTTTTGAATTCCCGCCCATGATCGTTGCGTAGCTTCTTGTGTGCCAGAGATAAATGAATCATTTCGTGAAGCAGGGTTAGTGCCATACTGCTCAAAGACTCATGAATTTTAACGTTGATTACGATTATTGGAGGATGTATGAAGCAAAGGTCTTCGGTTTTTAGTTTGTTGCTCCTCACTAATAAGCCAAAATTTAAAGTTTTACGGCCCTTGCGCAAATCTTTAGGCGCCAATTCTGCGGCAATCACAACGGTGTTGTTGTCTAGCTTTGACTTAAAATATTTCTTGTTGTAGTAATCGAAAAGCTTTTTCCATGAAGCCGAGCTATAAACGTCGAATTGATCGTTTGCCATACTTTTAGTTTAACAACGAAAATGCCACTTTCGGCGAGTGAGGCAAAATATTTTTTATCGAAGCTTCCTTGATGAAACGAGAGGGTTTACCGGCATACGAGATGTGGAGGGTCTTGGCTGCTCGAGAGACGGCCACAAAATAGATTCTTGCTTCTTCGTCTATGTTATCGGAGTTTTTATGGGGCAGAACACCTTCGCTGGCTCCCACCACGAACACATGGTCGAATTCTAATCCTTTGGCGGCATGGATGGTTCCTATTGCAACACCTGTCCGGTTTCTGGACGCGCCGGAAACTTTATGAGCAAAAGACAGAAAATCTTGTAGAGTGTCAAACCGATTTGCAACCTTAATTAATTGTAAAACGTTGGCCGCCGGATCGTTATCCGCCTCTATTGTTAGTTCCTCTTCATTATAATATTTTAGAATTTGGAGTTCGTTGATGATTGCGGGCACCGCGTCTCCGGCCGGAAGCCCGGCATATCGACGAAGATTAGAAACAGTAAAAATGAAGCCGTTAATGGAATTTTGTTGCTGGTTGTTTGCATGATGCATTCGCCGGAGATTTTCCCATATATTTTTAGAGCCGAGTGCGGCACAAATCTCCTTTTTTCGGATATATCGTGTACAGGGGAAGGGCGATCTAAGTGCTGTGAGAACGGCGGAATCAGAAGGAAAAACAGCACATTGTATAAAAGCCAAAGTATTTTTAACCTCTGCCTGCTGCCAGTATCCGGCCTTTCCCAGTAATCGATATTTTATTCCTCTCTGGCTTAATTCCTCTTCAAATAAACGCAGGTATCCGTTGGTGCGGGCCAGAATAGCCGCTCGCTTGCCATTGTCGGGAAGGGCACTAATCCTGTCACATACAAGCGCTACCTCTTCTAAATAGTTATCCGCTGGGATAATGATAGGATGTTCTCCAGCAGGATTGTCGGTTGAAAAATGATCAATCAACTCGTTCTGGATCGGGGCGCATTCCTTAATCCAGGATACAATTTGGGGCGTACTCCGATAATTTTGTCCGAGGCAAATCCGTTGTGCACCGGGAAAAATTTTTGAGAATTTATCGATAAATATTTCTGGATGGGCCCCTCTCCAGGCATAGATCGCCTGATTGCCATCTCCAACGCAAAACACGTTCCCGTGTTTTGAGGAGATAGATCGGAGGACGGACCATTGGATCAAGTCGGCATCCTGGCTTTCATCCTGCATAACATATTGATATTGCCAGCGGTTACGGACAGCGCTATTTGTTGAAAGTATTTTGGCGCACGCTAGCATCAATGAATCGAAGTCAAGTAGCCCTTGCTGCTGTAAATATTGTTCGTGATCATGATAAGCTTCTGCTAAGTCGGGAGATAGGTTACCAAGTTTAGCTTCATTGCGGGCAGCGGTTACGTCGATGCCGTCCCTTTTTAACTGACTAATCCGGGATAAGAAATCTTTAAGATGCATCCCGGGAATGTGGCGGCGGATAGCGACAAAAGCACTCTTAGCCACAATTCCGGGGGTAGCCAAAGGAAAAGGAGCCAATTGAAAGGGGAAGGACTCCCTTTCTAAATCGGCGAAGCTTAGTGCCAACGAATGGAAGGTGCAGAAACCAAAAGGGCGCCGGTGCCCCCGGGACTCTGCCTTTATTTCTGCGCGCTTCCGCATTTCATCTGCCGCTTTTTTGGTGAAGGTGAGAGAGATTATTTCTTCTGGTTTTATACCTTCGGATACCAAGGCTTTATATCGGGCGACGAGAACAGCCGTTTTACCGGCTCCCGGGCCTGCCAAAATTTGCCACTGTCCCTCGCGGGCATCCACCGCGCGCTTCTGCGCGGGATTCAATTTCATTTTGCTGCAGCCTCCTTCCTTTATTATTGTGCCATCAAAATTGGCATTTTTGACCGTGACGAAAAAAAGTGAAAAATTTTTTGGGGAACTTTCTGCGGGCGGAAAATCCGTGCAATAATACATATGGAGGTCGTTGTAACTTATGAGTGCCGATATTCATGATGTAGACATTTTAGAACCTAAGGACGGTGCGACGTATGCGTCTAGAACCGTTTCATTTCCGGAAACTACTGATTCTAAAGTAACTTCTCATTGGTCGTTTACTTCATCGTTTTCCGTTAAAGAGCTGGTAAGCGCCCTGGCGCGGGCTCGTCAAAATTTTAAGCCCGTCTATAAGACGAAGCGGAATGAATTTAAAGATTATGACTATGCCGGGATGGATGACTTAATCGATGCCACCTCACAAGCCTTGGCAGAACAGGGGATTGTCGTTGTTCAATCCCCCGACACTAACGGTACAAATGTCACAGTGACGACGACGATTTATCATTCATCGGGAGAATATTTTCGTTCTGTGATCTCTGGGCCGGCCAGAGATGCAAAAGGTGCTTTTAACATTCAGACTGTCGGTATCGGCATTACTTATCTTTGCCGGTATGCTTACCGAGCATTGTTGAATATCTCAATTAAGGATGAAGATGATGATGGCGCCCGGTTGGTTGCAGACGAAGTGAAAGAAAACAAAAGTACTCCTTTGGAGATTAATGTTCCTTCTGTGAATCACGAGCCGGCCAAGCCAGCTAACGCTCCTCGTCCGGGCGAATCCGGAAAACAGACAGAAAAGAAAAGCAGCCTCGATTCCTTTTTAGATGCTCCTTTTGAAGCTACTGACGATGATTTGCCTGAAAGTTTTTTTAGCGACACGGTTGTTTCAGTTTCTTCTAAAAAGCCTGATCGAGTAACTCGCAAAAAGTTTGCGGATCATTTACGTTCTTATGGTGTAGATGCGGAGGCTCTTAAACGGGCCATTCTTAAGCTTGTAAAAGCATCGGATATCATGGATTTAACTATGGACCAGTGGAAGGAAGCTTTTGCATTTTTGGATGATGCCAAAAGCAAGGGTAAATTAAATCAAATTATTAAGGAGAGTTAATCATGAATTATGTTGCGCTTATTGGGAGATTAGGCAAAGACCCGGAATCCAAAGAAATCAAAGGGGACCATCAGGTTGCCGTTTTTAGCCTAGCCGTTGAGTCGGGCTATGGGGACAAGAAGCGTACCGATTGGTTTCGTGTTCTGGCGTGGGATAGGTTGGCGGAAATGGTTGTGAAGTATACTTCCAAGGGCAGTAAGGTTGCTGTTCAAGGAAGACTTCAGGTTCGAGAATATGAAAAGGATGACGAGAAAAAGCAGATTACGGAAGTTGTTGCAAGCTCCGTTGAGTTTCTCGACCCCAAGCCGGAGAACAGTAGTAAGAAAAACTCATTTGATGAAGACGATGATGATCTTCCTTTTTAATGGGGGAAGGATCGCCGCTTGTCTAAAGCAGAAAAATCAACAACAAAGACGCATAAATGATGACAGGTACTTTTTCAATTCAGCTTCGTCCGCAGACTTTTGATGAGGTTATTGGTCATAAATCTGTGATTACTGCCATTAAGAAGCAGCTTGTCTCCGGCCGGCTTCCTTATGCGTGGCTTTTTTCGGGACCGCCCGGGGTGGGGAAAACGACCCTTGCAAAGATTGTGGCAAGAGAGGTTGGAGCGAAGGAAATTGTTGAAGTTAACGGAGCCGATTTCGGTGTTGATGATGCCCGGGCTTTGGTAGAGGCGGCGGGACTGTTTCCTCTACAGGGCGCGGTAAAGGCTTTTATTATTGATGAAGCACAGAAAGCAACGGATGCTGCACAGCAATTGCTTCTTGCGCCGGCGGAGAATTTGGTTACTTCTGTATTTATTTTTACAACCACTGATCCGAGCAAGATCATTAAGCCTCTTCGGGATCGGTGTTTATCGTTTGTTCTGAAAGGTTTGGAAAGGTCTGAGCGACAACAGCTTATTGAGAGGGCCCTGGGCGACAGGGTTTCCGAAGAATTTCTTTTTGCCGCAGAAGCCGCCAACCTGACCTCTCCCCGGGAAATCTTGATGGCAGTTGAGCGATATTTGGGCGGCATGTCTCCACAGGAAGCTGTTTGTAAGGTGGACGACGCGCAGCCGGAATATTTTTCAGTTGCCCAAGCCATTTCCCGGGGGGAGTGGAAAACAGCCCAAAGGATTCTGGCTGGATTAAAAGCAGCGGACCGACAAGGACTTCGTTCTGTGGTTGCATCTTATTTGAAGTCAATTCTTCTGAAAGCCAAGGGGGAACAGGCGATTTGTGCGGCCAAGAGTATTCAGGTTCTTGGCCGAGCTACCGCAGCGGAAGGGCCGCTGGATTGGGCGCTGTTAATTTCAGCACTGTTTCAAATTACCACAATTATGAAAGGAGAATGATGGCAGCAATAAGTGTGGGGAATATGATCGTTGATGTGGTTCGATATACCGATGAAAATGGAGAGACTTGGTTGAGAATAAAAGAAGATAATCTTATTTCTCTCCTGGTTGAGGCCGCCGAATTGGGGGCTGAAGCGAGCCCTCAAAAAGTAGAATAGAAGGCGACGCGGGTTATAGTTTTGCCAAAAAGATAGCGGGGTGGTGCAATGGTAGCACGTTGGTCTCATAATCCAAAGAATGCCGGTTCGATTCCGGCCCCCGCAACTAAATTTAAATCTAGGGAGTAGCTCAACAGCAGAGTACTTGACTTATAACCGAGAGGTTCCCGGGGGCACGACCCGGCTCCTCAAACCAAAGGAGACTCAAATGAGCAACACACGAGAGGAATCTCGGCAAAATCGTATTTTTTATGTGAAATGTGTGATTGGTGCATGGGGATATAGTGCTGAAGAAGCGGCGGACAATTTGTATGCTGCCCTGAAAGAAGATGGTTATTTTGACGTAGAAACGATAAACTCCGAAGAATGTTTGGTTTGTCATAATTGGGGACACATTTGTGCATATCATCAACAAATGTTTGAAGTGAATGCGAAGGGAGAGCCCTATCCCGTGGAGCGCCCCAAGCGGCAGCTGTCCAAGGCCGAATGTGATAGGAAACATAAGAGTAAAGGAAAAGGAGAGTATCGGTCTTTATCAAAAATTGACGACAGAGAGGAAAATAAATGATTGTGTGCGGAATTGATTTGGAGACAACGGGGCTTTCTCCTATTGAAGACCGAGTGACGGAGCTCGGCTTTGTTCTTTGGGACACGACGGTCAAAACCCCTCTGCTCGTTGTGAATACTTTTGTTGATCCCGGCAGGAGTATTCCGCCGGAAATTAGCGCTATTAATAAAATCACTACGGAGATGGTTTCGCGGTGGGGTATCCCGTCGAAAACGGCTTTGAATACGTTGGTTTCTAATATGGATAAGGCCGATGTTGTTTGCGCCCACAATGGTACTAACTTTGACAAACCTTTTATTGAGGAGTGGGGCCGGCGTGAGGGTGTTCAGATTCCGGATAAGCTTTGGATTGATACGCGAACTGACCTTCCGGTCACAGGAACACGGCTTATTTATATGTGCGCCGAACATGCCGGCTTTGTGAACCCGTTCCCTCATCGAGCGGTGTTTGATGTTATGTCGATGCTACGATTGCTTTCTCAGTTTGATGTTGAGGCTGTCGTTGCGCGGGCCAAGTTACCTACGATTACTTTGCAAGCACAAGTGCGCTTCGATGAAAAAGAAAAAGCTAAAGAGCAGGGATACCAGTGGCGCGAGGCTAACACTTTTAGCGGTAAGGCGTGGCTGAAGGATGTAAAAGAGGGAGAAGAAAAGGAAGCCATCGCCGCCGCTGCTAAGGCTGGTTTCAAAGCCACTGTTTACTGCAGGAAGAGACATGACTAAAGTATGCATGTATTGCAAACATTCTTATGGAGAAAAGTGTCCACGTTGCGGAAGGAGGACGTTGTCTAATGGAGAGAAAATCTTACACTACTAACGGTTGCGTTGATCTTTTTGAATTTATTAATCAGCCGCGGCCTTGGTATTTTCATCTGTATTCGCGCATTAAGCATTTTGATTTTGTTTATCAATTGCGAAAGATCAAGTGGTTTATTCAGCGCGGGAGACGCGGGTGGTCCGACCGCGATCTTTGGAGCCTTGATATTTATCTTTCAAGTTGGCTGCCCGGTGCTTTGGAAAAATTAAGGGAAAGCAAACACGGTACTCCACTTTCCGTTTTCCCCACCGGCAAAGGGATGGTCGATGAGACCGGCAATCCCACCGAGACGGCGATGCAGCTGGCGGCGGCTAAGTGGGATAGAATTTTAACGGCTATGATTGAGGGCTTCCGCGCCTATTATCGGATTCATAATACGCTCTATGACGAGGAGCTTGGCCCTTTTTCGATTTGCCGGCCGCCTGGGGTATCTCGTGTGGCTTGGGATACCTTGGTGGAGCGTCGGTTCCAAAAACAAACAAAGTTGTCTAAGCGGGATTCCCGTTTAGCCCAACGAGGGCTGCAGTTGTTCGTTGAGCATTTTGGCGATTTGTGGGATTAATCGACGCTTAGGAGAGAAAATGGATTTAAATAAATATCAGAAGAAAGCAGCGGAGTTTGCTGTCTATCCGCAAGGTACGTTTATGGACAAGCTCTCATATACCGTACTCGGCTTAAACGGAGAGGCCGGGGAAGTTGCTGAAAAAGTCAAGAAGGCTATTCGAGATAGTAATCTTGATCGCGATGGAATTATTAAAGAGCTTGGGGATGTGCTTTGGTATTTATCACAGGCGGCTCGAGAAGTTGGTATTGATCTAAACACCGTTGCAAAAATCAATCTGAAAAAATTGGCACGTCGCAAGGAACGCGGGACTCTAAAAGGGAGCGGCGATGCTCGTTGAAAATTTTTTGCTTCACTTTCTAAAAACGAAAAAGTCGTTATATGATGAAAGAGGAGGGAGCGATGATCGAGGTTGAAAGTGACTACGGCTAATTAGTTTTATAAAGTTTTCTTGGCATGGCAAGGCGAGGCTTGGCGAGGCGAGGCATGGCATGGCATGGCAAGGCATGGAGTAATTTAATTGGAATATTTTTTTTCAATTAAATTGCGTAAAAATATAAGAAAATTGTGGAGGAAATATGGAAAAATACAAGGTGACTATTGAAGGGACATCGCCGATCTTATTTAGCAATCCAATCGGGATGATCCCACAGCACTTCGGAAAAAAATCCGTTCCTACCCCTGAAGAAGAGGCCGCCACGCGTTGTTATTGGCTTGATGGCCCGGGAAGCGAGCTATGCTTTCCTAGCGATAATCTTAAAATTGCCTTAATCCAAGCCTCTTCCGCTTATCGCTTTGGCAAACAAAGCTTGGCGCCGTTTGTTGCTGGATCAATTTTACTTCAGCCGGCCTTGCTTGGTTTAGGCACAAACAAATATTTTATTGACACGCGAAGGGCGGTAGTGCAGCGCCAGGGCGTGCTGCGTTCCAGGCCGCGCTTGAACGAATGGAAGCTATCTTTCGAAATAATTCAGGATGACGATTTTCCTGAACAAGCTTCTTCACAGCTTCCATTGATCATTGCAGAGGCTGGCCGGCGTATCGGGATTGGGGACTATCGGCCTCAAAAGAAAGGCTGGTTTGGGAAGTTCCGGCTGATTGAATTTGATGGACGCCCGTATACATCTAACTAAAGTTCGTTTGTAGCGGGGCCGTGCCAGGTAGGATCGGGCATGGCGTGATGGGGAGTGCTTCAATCGGAACAAAAATGTTCCGATTGGGGCACGTTAAAGTTAAACGATTTTATAAAGTTTTCTTGGCATGGCAAGGCGCGGCCTGGCGAGGCGAGGCAAGGCACGGCATGGAGTAATTCAGTCGCACTTGTTTGATTGAATTACGTAAAAAAATTAAGTGGTTTTATAATGTTTTTCTTGGCTGGGCGAGGCGTGGCTGGGCGAGGCATGGCATGGCATGGCAAGGCATGGAGTAATTTAATTGGAATATTTTTTTCAATTAAATTACGTAA
>Ga0209061_1001277_pt1 | contig 43776 bp, 37 predicted proteins | sample Coa_R1_10_FD_187157 | JGI IMG/M metagenome (GOLD analysis project Ga0209061, IMG submission 187157) | Surface soil microbial communities from Centralia Pennsylvania, which are recovering from an underground coalmine fire - Coalmine... | ecosystem: Environmental > Terrestrial > Soil >...
TCGACCTCGACCGCGGCGTCGAGTTCTCCACCTACGCCACGCCCACCATCGTGGGCGAGATCAAGCGGCACTTCAGGGACAAGGGCTGGGCGGTGCGGGTGCCGCGCCGCCTGCAGGAGCTCAAGCTCTCGCTCACCAAGGCCATCAGCGACCTGGCCCAGCGCGAGGGGCGGGCGCCGACGGTCAGCGAGCTCGCCGCGCACCTGCGCATGAGCGAGGAGGAGGTGCTCGAGGGGCTGGAGTCCGCCAACGCCTACTCCACCGTGTCGCTGGACGCCCCCGACTCCGGCGACGAGGACGCGCCCGCCGTCGCGGACTCGCTCGGCATGGTCGACGACGCGCTCGAGGGCGTGGAGTACCGGGAATCGCTGAAGCCGCTGCTGGAGCAGTTGCCGCCCCGGGAGAAGAAGATCCTGCTGCTGCGGTTCTTCGGCAACATGACCCAGTCCCAGATCGCGGTCGAGCTCGGCATCTCCCAGATGCACGTGTCCAGGCTGCTGGCCCGGACCCTTGCCCAGCTCAGGGAGGGCCTGACCACCGAGGAGTGACCGGCCTGCGGCTCAGACGGTTACCGGCCGGGCCGGGCTCCGCCGGGCGGCTCGCTGCCGGGCCGGCCGTCGGCCGGCCGGCCGCCGCCGGGGCGCCGGTTCAGCGCGCGGATGCTGGCCGGGGTCGCCAGCCCGGCCGTGCACGCGCCCGCGAGCACCAGCGCGGGCACGCCCCAGTCGGGCCGGTGCCCGTCCAGCAGCGTGATCCCCGCGATGACCACGAACAGCTGTGTCATCGCGGCCGGGATCCGGCTCCACGGCCTGGCCCTGGCCAGGCCGACCGCGACGGCGGCGAGCATGGCAGCGGTGCCGAAGGCGATCAGGGTCAGCGCGATCCCGCTGGCAAGCTGGTAGGAGCGCCCGTCCACGGTGGCGACCGCGGCGAAGACGCCAGCCACGCACAAGCCGGCGGCCTCGGTGGCCTGCGCGGCCGCGGCGCAGCGCAGCGCCGGCGGCGGCGATCCCGGCGAGGCCGCGGGCCGCTGCGCATCGGCGGGCCGCCGTGCATCGGCGGGCTGGTTGGCGCCCGCCTGCTGCCTGGCGCCCGCCTGCTGCCTGGCGCCGGGCGGCCGCGCGGAGTCGGCGGACTGCCTGGCGCCGGCGGACTGCCTGGCGCCGGCGGGCCGTGCCCCGCCGGTGGCCGGCCTGTTCGGCCGCGTCGCCATTGTCACCCACCAATCCTCAGTGATACCGGGGCCGCACAGCTTCCCAGCTTAGGCGGCGGTTAGCCTTGGCAAGTGCGCGGCCTGCTGATCGTCAACCCGCACGCGACGACGACAACTCCGGACGCCGCGGGCCTGGTGACCCGCTCGCTCGCCGGGCTGGTCGACCTCGACGTCGAACATACCCGGCACCGCGGCCACGCGCGCGAGCTTGCCGCGGCGGCCCGCGCCTCCGGCGCCGACGTCGTCCTCGTGCTGGGTGGCGACGGCGCGGTCAACGAGGCCGTCAACGGCGTGCTGAGCGCCGGCGGGGCGGCCGGGTCCGCGGAGCCGCCGCTGGTCGGGGTGATCCCGGGCGGGGGCGGCAACGTCTTCGCGCGCGCCCTCGGGCTGCCGGTCGACACCGCGGCCGCGATGGCCGCGGTCAGGGAGATCATCGCGGGCGGCGGCTACCGGACGATAGGGCTCGGGCTCGCCGGGGACCGGTACTTCACCTTCACCGCCGGGATCGGCATGGACGCCGAGGTGGTGCACGAGGTGGACGCGCTGCGCTCCCGGGGCAGCCGGGAGAGCCCGTCGCTGTTCGTCCGGGCGATACTCCGCCGGTACTACAACGGAACGGACCGGCGCACCCCGGCGCTGCGCCTGGAGCGCGACGGCCGGCCGGCCGAGGGCGGGCTGTTCCTGACCATCATCACGAACCGCTCGCCGTACACCTACGTCCGCGGACGGCCGCTGCTGCCGGTCCCGAACCCGGACTTCAGCTCGGGCCTGGACCTGCTGGCGCTGCGCCGGGTGCGGCTGACCACGATCGTGGTCCTCGTCGGCCGGATGCTGCGGGGCGGGAACAGGCCGGCGCGCGGCCGGGACGTGCTGTCGGTGGTCGGTGCCGACTCGCTGACCGTCCGCTCGCTGCGGCCGGTCGCCTTCCAGGTGGACGGGGAGTACCTCGGCGAGACCGAGGGCGTGAGCTTCCGTTTCGTCCCGGGCGCGCTCCGGGTCGTCGCACCGGCCGGCGAGCCCGAGGCGCGGCGTCGTTTCCGCCGCCCGGCGCGTGACGCGGGGGGCCGGGCGCGCGACGCCGGGAGCCCGGCCTGCGCGTAACTCGGGGGCAGCGGACACGCCGAGAGCAAAATGTGATCGATCTGACATGAATTTCGGCCAGCGGTTCGCCGTGGCCTCTTGCGCTTGGTAACCGGGATTGAGAGGCTTGTGCTGATGCCTGGCACGGGGGTGTTCCGCGCGTGTCGTCAGCTGGGATGACAGGCACGTCGCCTTCGGAGGCGCGCTCAGGCCGCTCGCCGTGGCGGCTTGGGTGAGTTGTGGCTTCGGCATCGACAGTCCCGGGAGACTTGGACAACCCTGATAGTACGCGAAGGCTCGTGAAATACTTCACAAGGAGGATGTCGGGAAGCGGCCCGCCGCCCGGCGGCCGCTGCACGGCGCGGCGGCGACAGCGTCCCGCGCCACGGACAGCCGGACTTGCGAACCGATCACAGCTCGACATAGAGGCGCATGCAGCCCGCGCAACCGGATGCGTCGAGCGCCTAGGAGGAGTGGACATCATGGACTGGCGTCAGCAGGCCGCCTGCCGTGAGGTGGACCCCGAGCTGTTCTTCCCCATCGGCAACAGCGGTCCCGCGCTGCTCCAGATCGAAGAGGCCAAGCAGGTATGCCGCCGTTGCGCCGTGATCGAGGAGTGCCTGCGCTGGGCGATCGACACCGGGCAGGACGCAGGCGTCTGGGGCGGGATGAGCGAGGACGAGCGGCGGGCGCTCAAGCGCCGTGCGATCCGGCTGCGCGCCCGCGCGCACGCATGAGACCGCGTGGTCCTGCCCGCAGTGAGCGCCTGATCCTCAGGCCCGCGCCGGGGGCGAGTCGCATCCGACCGGGACGTCCACCACCGCCTCGGTACCGCCTCCCGGCCTCGGGATGACGCGGAGCCTGCCGCCGAGCTCCCCCACCACCAGCGTGCGGACGATCTGCAGGCCGAGGCTGGTGGCGGACTCCAGGTCGAAGCCTTCCGGCAGGCCGACCCCGCTGTCCGCCACGGTCACCGTCAGCCTGTCCTTGTCGCGGACCACGGTGACCTCGAGCAGCCCCTGCTCCCTGCCGACGTGCGGGAGGCCGTGCTGCAGGGCGTTCTGCAGCAGCTCGGTGAGGATCATCGCCAGCGGCGTGGCCACCGCGGCCGGCAGCAGCCCGAACGACCCGGTGATTTTCGGGACCGCCCGGACCTCCGGGGCCGACACCTCGCCGGCCATCATCGCGACCCGGTCCGCGACCTCGTCGAAGTCGACGACCTCCTCCGCGGCCTGCGACAGCGTCTCGTGCACGACCGCGATCGAGCCGACCCGGCGGACCGCCTCGTCGAGCGCTGCGCGCGCCTCGGGCGCGCGCAGCCGCCTGGCCTGGAGCCGGAGCAGCGCCGCCACCGTCTGCAGGTTGTTCTTGACCCGGTGATGGATCTCCCTGATCGTGGCGTCCTTGGTCAGCAGCTCGCGCTCGCGGCGGCGCAGCTCGGTGACGTCCCGCACCAGGATCAGCGCGCCGGTCCGCCTGCCGCCGACGATCAGCGGGATCGAGCGGAGCTGGACCACCGAGCCGTTCCCGTCCACCTCCGCCTCGCCCGGCGCGCGGCCGGCGGCCACCACCATCAGCGATTCGTCCAGCGGTTCGCTGGTCGCGCACAGCCCGGCCGTGACTGCCCCGAGCTCGGAGCCGACCAGGTCGGCGGCGAGGCCCAGGCGGCGGTACGCCGACTGGGCGTTCGGGCTGGCGTAGGTGACACGCCCCGACTTGCCGAGCCGGAGCAGCCCGTCGCCGACCCGCGGCGACCTGACCAGCATCGCGTCGGCCCCGGGGAACGGGAAGGCGCCGTCGGCCACCATCCTGGCCAGGTCGTCGGCGCCGCGCAGGTAGGTCAGCTCGAGCCGGCTGGGGGTGCGGGCGGAGCTCAGGTTCGTGCACCGTTCGATGACGGCGATCACCCGGCCTGCCCGGGTGACCGGGATGGCCTCGGTGCGCACCGGGACGCCCTTGGTCCAGTCCGGGTCGCCCTCCCGGTAGATGCGCCGCTCGTTCCTGGCGATGTCCAGCAGGCGCTGGTCCTCGGGCGCTGCGGTCATCCCGACGACGTCGTCCGGCAGTGACGTGGGGCCGGTCGTCGGCCGCATCTGGGCGATCGCCAGCCAGCCGCCGACCGGGGGGCCCGCCTCCGGCGGCCCTCCGGCACGGGGGGCTCCCGACCCGCGGTCCCCCCGGTTCCCCCGCAGCGGCGCCCACAAGATCAGGTCCGCAAACGACAGGTCGGCGAGCAGCTGCCAGTCGGACACCAGCGAGTGCAGCCACTCGAGGTCGGCGCCATCCAGGTCGGTGCGGGCGGACGCCAGGTCGTTCAGGGTGGGCACAGGCCGATGCTATACGGGGGGACACCCGGGGTCAGATCAGCTGCAGCTGGCGGGCGCGGCGGACCGCCTCGGCGCGGCCGGTGGCGGCCAGCTTGCGGTAGATGCTCTTGAGGTGCGACTTGACGGTGTTGACGGAGATGTACATCTCCTTGGCGATCTCGGCCGTGTCGAGCAGGCCTGACACGTTCCGCAGCACCTCCCGCTCGCGTGCCGTCAGCGCCTCGACCACCAGCACCGGGGCCCGGTCTGGCGTTGGCCTCGGCGCCGGAAGCCGCCCGGGGGCCTCGGCCGCCGGAAGCCGCCCCGGGGCCTCGGCCGGGCGGAGCAGCCGCCGGTGCATGTCGGCCAGCTCGGGATCGTGCCGCAGCACCGGCTCGATCCAGGCACGTTCCATCGAGAACGGCAGCCTGAGCTGCTCGGGTCCGGCCAGCCGCAGCGCGGACGCAAGGGACCGGCGGGCTCGCGCGCGGTCACCGCCGGCGTAGCCGAGCCGGGCGTCCACCAGCCACGCGTGCAGGCGTACCCGGTCCGGCACGTCGCCGATGGCGGCCAGCACCGGCGCGAGCGACCGTCGTGCCGTCTCAAAGTCCCCGGCGGCCGCCCGGGCATGCGCGAGGGCGACCGCGGCCTCCGGCGCGGTGCCGCCGCCTACCCGCCCGGCCCGCCCGGCCCGTTCGGCTGCGGCCACCGCCGCCTCGATGTCGCCGGCCGCCGCGTAGGCCCGCGACTCGGCCAGGCTCAGCCGCTGGTCGAGCCAGGCCGGAGCGGGCCAGCCGGATCGCGCCCTGGCGACGATCTGCGCGACCGCCTCGGGGCGGCCCTCGGCCAGGGCACCGCACGCCGCGACCAGGTAGGCGACGGTCCCGAGCGGCCTGTCCGGGCGCGCGCCGAAGGCGGCGTCCGCCTGCCTCAGGTAACCGCGGGCCTCGCGCAGTTCGCTGCGTTCCACGTGCACGAGGGCGAGCGCGACCAGCGCCGCCGGGTCCGCAGGCCGACCGCGCGGCAGACGCCTGCCGACCGTGCCCGCGGCCAGCTCGGCGGCGCGGCACAGCCGGCCGCGCAGAGCCTCGGCCAACGCCAGCTGCCCGGCCCGGTCGGCCCGGCCCGGCTCCTCGCCGGACGCGGCTGCCGCCTCCAGCACGCGAGCCGCTTCGTCCAGGCGGCCCGACCACAGCTCGATGGCGCCGCGGCCGCACGTCACCCGCTCCCCGATGCCGGTATCCCGGGTGAGCTTTCCGTCCGGGATCCCGGTGAGCAGCGCCTCCGCATCGGCAGCGGCTGACGCCGCAGCGGTCAGGTCACCGGCGCGCAGCCACAGGCTGAGGCGGACAACCGCGGCGGTCAGCCGGCACGCCGCCTGCTGATCGGCGGGAAGACGGTCCAGCATGGCGTCGGCGGCGTGAAGCGCCGCGGCGCACGGCTCGTGCTGGCCGGCGGACAGCGCGATCGCCGCCGAGACCAGGTGCGGCTGGGGCGCGGTCCAGGCCCGGCCCGGTGGCATCCCGCGGAATACCCCGGCCAGCGGTCCGCCTTCGCCCGGGTCGATGAACTCGCCGATCGTCAGCCCGTCGACGGCCATGCTGGCGGCAAGCGGCCAGTCACCGGCTTCGGCGGCGTGCCGCGCCGCATCGGTGAACAGGCTGTTCCGCTCATACCACCGGGCGGCCCGCCGATGCAGGACGGCCACCTGCTGCGGGTGCTCGTGCCGCAGCTTCAGCCGCAGCACCTCGGCGACCAGCGTGTGGTAGCGGTACCACCCGGGCGCGACCGGCTCGATGAGCGTGCTCGCGTGCGCCAAGGCCCGCAGGCTTTCCGCTGCGTGCTCGTCTCCGACCAGTTCCACGGCGGCATCGGCGCTGACGTTGTCCAGGATGCTGGTGGACAGCAGGACTTCACGGACGTCCGGCGGCTGGACGTTGAGCACCTCGTCCACGACGTAGCCGGTCAGCGCCCTGTCCTCGGCGATCAGCTCCTTGACGAACTGGCCGGGATCGGGATGGGCGCGCAGCGAGATCGCGGCCAGGCGCAGCGCGGCCGCCCAGCCCTCGGTCCGCCGGGTCAGGCTCTCCAGCGAGTCGGGCGCCAGCGTGGTCCCGTGCCGGGCAAGCAGCTCGCCGGCTTCGGCGGCGGTGAACGCCAGGTCGCTGGCCCGGATCTCGGTCATCGTGCCGGCGAGCCGGTAGCGGTGCAGCGGCAGCAGCGGATCCAGCTGCGAGGAGACCGCGATGCGCAGGCCGGATCCCACGTTCCGCAGCACGAAGTCGAGCCCCTTCAGCAGCCGCGGCTCGGCCAGCAGGTGCAGGTCATCGAGGACGAGCGTGACCGGCGGGTCCTGGGCAGCCAGCGCCGCCGTCAGCCGCAGCAAGAACTCCTCGCCGCCCGGCCGCTCCCGAGCCGCGGCCCGCAGCCGTCCCGCCACGGCAACGCCGCAGCGGCGCAACGCCGCCACGACACAGGACCAGAACGCCGCCGGCCGGTTGTCGAACTCGTCCAGGCGGACCCAGGCAACCGTCCCGGGTTCCGCCGCCGCCCACATCGCCAGGGCCATCGTCTTGCCCGCCCCGGGCGGGCCGGTGACAACCGTCAGCGGGTGCCACCGGATGCTCTCGGCGAGCAGCCTGGTGAGCCGCGGGCGCGGCACCGCCCAGCCCGGAACACCCGGTGCGGCGATCTTGACCGGCAGGATCGGATCGGCGGAAACCGGCGGCCGCCTGGCGCGGGTCACCGGCTGGTTGGCGACATCGGCAGCCATCGTTACCCTCCCGGCCGTCATGAGGGCGCTCCCCCACCACCACCAAACGCGAGCCGACCTGGCTGCACATCGCCCGATCGGCATGAAATCTGGTGCCGGGTCATGCTCGCCGGCGCCGGCACACCCTCAGTCATCGTCCGGTTCCTCCAGCGCGGCCGCGACGTCATAGCCCAACGCGGCCGCCACGTCGGGAACCGCGGCGACGACCCGGCCCAGCCCGGTGACCGGGGCGATCGCGAGCAGCACATCGGCGATCTCGTCACCGCTCGCGCCCGCCGCCATCGCCCTGGCCGTGCTCCATTCCACGCAGGCCGCCGACGACCCGATGGCCACCGACACCCCCAGCCGGAGCAGCGCCGCGGTCTTGTCGTCCAGGGCCAGCCTCCCGGCGGGGCCGAGACCGGCCCGCTCCCCGACGAAGGACTCATCGATGATGGCCAGCCTGCGCAGCGTGTCATGGAATCTCACCGTCTGGCCCCCAGGCCTCCGCTCGCCGTCACGGCCACCATTCCAGCCCCGGCCGCCGGGGGGCGCATCCCACCGATGGCATGAAACGGGGTGGCGGGGTGGCGGGGTGGTCACCCCTCCAGGAGGCCGAGCTCCCGGGCCCGGGCGACGGCCTGGCTGCGTGAGGATGCCCCCAGCTTCCGGTAGACCGACATGGCCTGTGACTTGATGGTGTGCGGCGACAGGAACACCTCGGCGCCGATCTCCGGGAACGACAGGTGGGTGGCGAGCATCGGCAGCACGCGGAGCTCGGCGGCGGTCAGCGACGACGCGCCGGGGGCACCCGGAGCACGCTCGGCCGCCAGCCGGGCCCGCAGTTCCCCGGCCTCGCCGGCCAGGGTTCCGAGGCCGGGCCGGCGCCTGAGCACCTCATCGATCTCCCGCAGCAGCGTCCTGGCTCCGGCCGCGTCGGCCAGCGCGAGATGGACGCGGGCGAGCTCGATCCGGACCTGAACGGCGAGGTGGGGCTGCGCGTAGGTCAGCAAGGACCGCAGCCGCTGAGCGCGGACGAGCTCCCGGCGCGCCGCCGCGGCTTCTCCCCGGTGCGCGGCCATGCGGGCTTGCACCGCGCAGGCGAGCGGATCCTCGATCCCGGCATCACGCAAAACGGCGCCGGCCTGGCCGGCCAGGGCCTCGGCCTGGCTCCACGCACCGCGCGCCATGGCCAGCAGCGACCGCTCGCTCAGTATCTCGGCGAGCACATCGGGCGCGCCGACCTCCCAGCCGGCTTCCCCGTCCCCGGTGGCATCCGCAAAGGACGCATCGGCGCCGGCGGGATCGCCGGACATGACCCGCGCGATCCCCTGGCACAGCGCGACGACCGGCGCCACGATGCCGGACGCCGCGCACCTGTGCACCGCCTCGTCGGCATCGGCGCGCATCTGGTCGACCCCGCCCCGGCACAACACCGCCCGCAGGATGGCTGCCCACGCCTCCGCGGCCGGGTCATCGGGCCGCGCCCCGGCGCCGTACTGCCAGCGATCGACCACGTCGGCCCAGCGCTCCGCCTCGGCCGGCCGGCCCGTCTGCATGGCGAGAAGCGCGGCCCACACCGCGGCCGACGGGTATCTCCCGAGCACGCCCCGGCTTTCCAGCCAGCGGAGCCACCGCTGCAGGGTCGCGACGCGGCCCTGCCTGTACGTCGGCCGGAACAGATCCTGTGCCAGGCGGACGGCCAGCTCGGCGTCCCCGGCGGCGATGGCGTACTCCAGCGCCTCCTCGGCGCGGCCGTTATCAACGCACCAGGCGGCCGCGCGGCGGCGCAGCACCGGCATCAGGCCCGGCTCCAGCCGTTCCAGCTCGGCCAGCAGCATGTCCCGGAACAGGTGATGGTAGCGGTACCACACTCCGCGCCGGTCCAGCGGCACCAGCAACAGGTTCGACCGGGCGAGCTCGGCCAGGGCCACGGCCGAACCGGGCAGGTCGAGCACCGCCTCGCACAGCGAGCCGGACATCCGCTCGAGCACCGCGGTCCGGGTCAGGAACACCCGGTACCGACGCGAGATCGTGGCCAGGAACTCCGACTCCATGTACTCGCTCACCAGGCGGTCGCCGCCGCCGAACGAGACCGCCGCGCCGCCGAGCGAGCCTCCTTCCCGCAGGTACAGCGCCGCCAGGTACAGGCCGACCGGCCAGCCCTCGGTCCGCTGGTGCAACGCCGCCACCTCGTCCGCGGCCAGTGCCACCTCCGCCTGCCGCAGCAGCGAGGCCGCCTCCTCGCGGGTCAGCGACAGGTCAGCGGGACCTATCTCCAGGATCCGGCCCTCGGCGCGCAGCCGCGCGACCCGCAGCGGCGGCTCGCTGCGGCCCGCCAGCGCCAGCCGCGACCCCGGCGGCACGTGATCGGCCAGCACCGACAGCGCGTCCCGGCACTCGCGGTTGCGCAGCAGGTGCACGTCGTCCAGCACCAGCACGACCGGCGTGGTCATCGACCAGAACGCCGACCCCAGCCGCGGCACCACGGAACCGGGGACCGAGCTCCTGGGGGAGGCCAGCGCATCGAACACCTGCCCGCCCACCGGCTGCACCGCGTGCAATGCCTCCGCCACGTAGCTGAGCAGGACCTTCGGGTCGTTGTCCCTCTCGTCCACCGACACCCACGCGAAGGCCTTGCCGCCGCGCTCGGCCCACTGCGACAAAAGCGTCGTCTTCCCGTAGCCTGGCGGCGCGACCACCGAGACGACCGGGCGGGAGTCCTCCAGCGCCAGCCTGTCGATTAGCGGCGCCCGGCGGACCGTCCCGGGCCGCGCCGGGGGACGCCGGAGCTTCGACGCGACAACGTCGAACGCCGGCCAGGCGCCGTGCGCCCGGTCGGCCCGCTGACGCACGTCTATGCCGCCCATGCCCGACAGTACCCCCGGAACGATCTGCCGTTCCATGCTCTGCCACAGTCTCGTGCCTGGTCAAGTGACACGAGCGCGCGTCAGGCGATAATGGCGTTGAGCGCGAGGGGGGCGTTGGCATGAAGGAGACCAGCGGGCTGGCCCGCGGGGTGATCGGGCCGGCCCGGGTCATCGCGTTCGGCACGAGCATCGTGGCCCCGGCCGCTTCGGTGGTGACGCTGCTGGTCGTCGTGGTGGCCTACGCCGGGTTCGCGTCCCCGCTGGTGGTGCTCATCACGTTCGTGGCGTCGTTGTGCTGCGCGGCCAGCATCGGCCAGTTCGCCGGGCGGGTGCCGTCGGCCGGCTGGGCGTACACCTACAACAGCCGCGGCCTCGGCCCGGTCGCGGGTTTCCTGACCGGCTGGATGATGGTCTTCGCCTACGCGCTGTTCGTGCCGGCCGGTGTCGGGCTGGCCAGCGCGTACGGGTCGCAGCTGCTGGCCACCACGGTGCATGTGACCATCGGCGGCTGGGTGCTGTTCGTGGCGATCCTGGCCGCCGTTTCCCTCGTCGCCTACCTGGGCATCGCGACCTCGTCCGCGGTCGGCCTGGTCCTGGTCGCCGGGGAGATGGCCGTCATCGCGGCGCTGGCCATCACCATCCTGGTCAAGATCGGGCCAGCGCACTACTCGGCGGCGGTGTTCTCGCCGGCGTCGTCGCCTAACAGGCGGCTCACCGACATCACCGACGCGATGATCTACGGCATCACCGCCTTCGCCGGCTTCGAGGCGGCCGCCGCGCTCGGCGAGGAGGCCAGGAACACCCGCCGCTCCGTGCCGGCCGGCATCATCGGCGTGGTCATCGTGTCCGGCGTCTTCTACCTGCTCGTCGCGTGCGCGGAGACGTTCGCCGTGGGGCGGCGCGGCATCGGCGCCTTCACCGGGCAGGCCAGCCCGCTGGGCTACCTGACCAGCCGGTACTGGTCGCCGGCGGCGCTGTGGACCGTCGATCTGGTGGTCTTCGTCACCGGCCTGGGCTTCGTGACCGCCGCGGCCAACGCGGCGGTCAGGATCCTGTTCGCCATGGGACGCGACCGGGCTTTTCCCGGTCCGCTGGGCCGACTGTCCCGGCGGCAGACCCCTGGCGTCGCGATCGGATGCCTCGCCGCGCTCACGCTGGTGGTCGGGCTGCCACTGACCTACGTGTACGGCGGCGTGCCCACGTTCGGGTATCTCGCCGCGATCGGCGGCCTGCCCGTCGTGCTGATCTACCTCGCGGTGAACTTCGCGGTCATCCGCGCGTTCCGCACCGAGTTCCGCGACGACTTCAGGCCCTGGCGGCATCTGGTCGTCCCGGCGGTCGCCGCCGTCGTGCTGTTGTTCCCGCTGTGGGGGATCCTCTTCCCCGGCGATTACACGCTGATGAACCTGCTGCCCTTCATCGCCTTCGGGTGGCTGGGCGCCGGCGTCATCGCCGCGGGCGTGCTGCGGGCGCGGCGGCCCGCGGGATTCGCGGCGGCGGGCAGCGCATTCCCATCACCTGACGACGACGGGCAGGATCCGGCCCGCTGACGCGAACGCGAGCAGGCCGCTCGCCGTACTCCGCCTCCCGGGGCTAGGATCGGTGGTCCGGCCCGGACCACCGCCGGCTGGCCGGACGGTGTGCGAGTCTGGATTTGACGTTTGATTCTCGCGGGCAATTCGACGGTGCTGCGGCGCGCTGACATTTCGGAGGAGGTGGGGCGGCGGTTCCGCCGCCGGCCGGAACGGCCACGGTCTGGTCGCCGCCAATCCGATGACCGCTTCTGTGGTTCCGGCTGACCGGGCCGCCGCCGCGGCCGGCCCCGGCGTGCCGCCGAGGCTGCCCAAGTACTACCAGGTCAAGCGGCAGCTGCTCGAGCTCACCGCCGCCATGGACGCCGGCAGCCCGGTTCCGCCGGAGCGGGAGCTCGCGCGCCGCTACGGGACGTCGCGCACCACGGTCAGGCAGGCGCTGGCCGAGCTGGTCATCGAGGGGCGCCTGCTCCGCATGCAGGGCAAGGGCACCTTCGTGGCCAAGCCCAAGGTCGCGCAGCTGCTGGAGCTGGCCAGCTACACCGAGGGCATGCGCGCGCACGGCCTCCATCCGGAGACCAGGATCCTGGACATCGGCTACGTGACCGCGGACGAGACGCTCGCCGGGCTGCTCGGCATCCGGCCGGGCGGCCGCGCGCTGCGCATCCACAGGCTGCGGCTCGCCGACGGCGAGCCGATGTCCATCGACACCTCGCACCTGCCGGCCCGCCGCTTTCCCGGGCTGCGCAAGCAGGTCCGGCGGCACCCGTCGCTGTACGAGACGCTGCGGGCGGCGTACGGCATCCAGCTCGCGGAGGCGGAGGAGACGATCGAGACCGTGCTCGCCGACCCGCACGACGCGCGGCTGCTCGGCGTGGACCCCGGGCTGCCGCTGCTGCTGCTGTCCAGGCACGCGTTCGACGTCACCGGCGAGCCGGTCGAGTGGGCGCAATCGTGGTACCGCGGTGACAGGTACAAGTTCGTCACCAGGCTACGCCGGTAACGCCTGGGGCCCGGCTCCGTCATTGGAGTCCTCATTAGGTGAGAACAGGGCGAGGCCGCGGCCGGGCCCTTCGGCGCCGCGCCGGCGCCATGCGAACGATTGCCGATCTGTAACCCGAGAGTGATTGCGGTATGCCAGTGATTGGCGCAACATTAGCGGTGTAACCACCAGGTGACAGCGCCGCAAGGCGCCGAAAGCGCTCGCCGCAGCGGCCGGTGCCCGCAGCGGGGCACCGGAGCGGGCCCCGGCCACCCAGGTCGGCCGCCGGGCCCGGCGGCGAGCCGGACCCGTCGGAGGAACCCGATGAGCAATGACACCCGGTCGCGCCGCCGGCATCCGGCCGTGTTCCTGCTGTTGCTGCTGCCGCTGGTCGCGGTTCTCGTCCCCGAGTTCTACAACTTCACCAGCCCGGCCATCGGCGGGATGCCGTTCTTCTACTGGTACCAGCTGGCATGGATCGGCGGCGTCGCCGTGTGCACCGGAATCGTCTATGCGGCCACCAGGAGTGCGCGATGATCCCCCCGTTCAACTCGCTCGAGTTCGGCATCGTCGTGGCGATGTTCGCGGTCGTCACCGTGCTCGGGTTCCTGGCGACCCGGTGGAAGCGCGCCGCGTCGCTGGCCAGCATCGAAGAGTGGGGGCTCGGCGGCCGGCGGTTCGGCACCTGGGTCACCTGGTTCCTCATCGGCGGCGACCTGTACACCGCCTACACGTTCGTCGCGGTGCCCGCCCTGCTGTTCGGGACCGGCGCGACCGGCTTCTTCGCGGTGCCGTACACGATCGCGGTCTTCCCGATCGTCATGTTCGCCGCCGCCCGGATGTGGTCGGTCTGCCACGAGCACGGCTATGCCACCGCCGCCGACTTCGTGCGGGGGCGGCAGGGGTCCGCGCTGCTGGCGCTGCTGGTCGCGATCACCGGCATCGCCGCGACCATCCCGTATATCGCGCTGCAGCTCACCGGGATCAAGGCGGTCATCGAGGTCATGGGCATCGGCGGCGACTGGCCGCTGTGGATCGCGTTCATCGCGCTGGCCGCCTACACCTGGACCTCGGGGCTGCGGGCGCCGGCGCTGATCGCGTTCGTCAAGGACATCCTCATCTACATCATGATCCTCGTCGCGGCCATCTACATCCCCTACAAGCTCGGCGGCTACGACGTCATCTTCCACCGGACCGACACGGCGCTCTCCGCCAAGGGGCTGAGCACGCTGCTGTCCGGGTCGCAGTACCTCGGCTACTCGACGCTGGCGCTCGGCTCGGCGCTGGCGCTGTTCCTCTACCCGCACGCGGTCACGGGCGTGCTCGCCTCGCGCGACCGCGAGGTGGTGAAGAAGAACATGTCGCTGCTGCCCGCGTACTCGCTGATGCTGGGCTTCATCGCGCTGCTCGGCTACATGGCCATCGCCGCGCACGTCAAGCCGGTGGGCGGCACGGCCAAGGCGCCGGACACCACCACGATCGTTCCCGTGCTGTTCAACAACCAGTTCCCGCACTGGTTCGCCGGCATCGCCTTCGGCGCGATCGTCATCGGCGCCCTGGTGCCCGCGGCCATCATGGGGATCTCCGCGGCGAACACGTTCGCCCGCGACATCTGGCGGCCGTACTTCCGGCCGCGGGCCAGCGATCGTGAGCAGGGCCTGGTCAGCCAGATCGTGTCGGTGATCCTCAAGCTGGGCGCGGTAGGCGTGATCGTCAGCCTGAAGCTGTCGTTCGCCATCGAGTTCCAGCTCATCGGCGGCGTCATCGTCATCCAGATCCTGCCCGCGGTCGTGCTCGGCCTGTACACCCGCTGGTACCACCGCTGGGCGCTGGTGGCCGGCTGGGTGGTCGGCATGGGCCTGTCGGTCTACATGCTGTACGTCACGCCCAGCAAGACCGCCGCGCACTTCGGCAGCGCGTCGTTCGCGTTCAAGACCTGGGGATTCGACACCAAGATGACGATCTGGACCGGCCTCGTCGGGCTGATCGCGAACCTGATCGTGGCCACCGTGCTCACCCCGCTGCTCGGGCGGCTGCCGCGCGGCCGGGACGAGACCCGTCCTGCCGACTACGAGGCGGTCGCGGCGCCGCCCATCCCGGTCGGGCCGGAGCACGCCGCGGGCACCGCGGGCGCCTCGGGCGATTGACCCGAACGGCCGGAGGGTGCCCGGCACCGCACCGATGTGACATCGCGGTGGCCTGAGCCGCACCGATGGCACATCGCGTCGGCTTGCCTCGGGGCTACCGGCTGGTAGCGTCCCTGTCGTGACGACTGTGACGGGTCATGGCGGGGCGCACGCGGTGGCGGTGGCGCGGGAGTACGGCGTCTCCGCGGTGTTCACGCTGTCCGGGGGGCACGTTTTCCCGGTCTACGACGCGGCGGTGCGGGCCGCGCCGCCGCTGCGGCTGGTCGACGTGCGGCACGAGCAGACGGCGGTGTTCGCGGCGGAGGCGACCGCGCGGCTGACCCGCTCCCCCGGGCTGGCCGTCGTCACCGCCGGGCCCGGCGTGACCAACTCGGTCAGCGCGGTGGCCACCGCGTGGTGCAACGGGGCGCCGGTGGTGCTGCTGGCCGGGCGCGCCCCCGACTACCGGTGGGGGGCCGGGTCGCTGCAGGAGATCGACCACCCCCCGCTGCTCGCGCCGGTCACCAAGCGGGCGTGGACCGAGCATGAGGCGGCCAAGGTCGCCGCGTCGGTCGGCGAGGCCTTCCGGCTGGCGACCAGCCCGCACCGCGGCCCGGTGTTCCTCGACATCTCGCTGGAGGCGATCTACGGGGAGGCCGCGGCGGACCTTCCCGGCGCCGCCGCGCCGCCCGCGGCGGCGCCGGACCCCGCTGACGTGGCCCGGATCGCGGACCTGCTACGGTCCGCGCGCCGGCCGGTGCTCGTCCTCGGCTCCGACGTGTGGCTGGGCGGCGCCGAGGACGCGGCGCGGACGGCCGCCGAACAGCTTCGGCTGCCGGTGATCGCCAACGGGCAGGCCCGCGGCGTGCTGCCCGCCGGGCATGACCTGCTGGTGACCCGCGCCAGGCAGGCGGCGCTGCGGGAGGCCGACCTGGTCGTCGTGGCCGGGGCGCCGCTCGACTTCCGGCTCGGCTACGGCTCGTTCGGCCCTGCGGACGCGCCGGCGCAGGTGGTGCACGTGGCCGACGCGCCCGGCGGGATCGCGACGCATCTCCCGCTGGCCGCCTCGGCGGCCGGGGACCTGGCCGCGTTCTTCGCCGCGCTCGCCGCCGAGATGGCTGGCGGGCCCGGGCCCGGCGGCCGGCCGGGCCCGGCCGAGCCGGGCTGGCCGGAGCGGCTGGCCGGGGCGGCGCGCGCGGCCCGCGCGGCCGACGCGCCGCTGCTGGCCAGCGACGCCGAGCCGGTGCACCCGGCGCGCATCTACGGCGAGCTGCTGCAGGTGCTCGGCGACGACGCGGTGGTCATCGGGGACGGCGGCGACTTCGTCTCCTTCGCCGGCCGCTACATCGAGCCGGCGCGGCCGGGCGGGTGGCTCGACCCCGGGCCGTTCGGCTGCCTGGGCACCGGGCTCGGCTACGCGATCGCGGCCAGGCTGGCGCGCCCGGCCGCCCAGGTCGTGCTGCTGCTCGGCGACGGCGCGGCCGGGTTCTCGCTGATGGACGCGGACACCCTGGTCCGGCACCGGCTGCCGGTGGTCATCGTGTGCGGGAACAACGGCGCCTGGGGGCTGGAGAAGCACCCGATGCGCGCGCTGTACGGCTACGACGTGGCCGCCGACCTGCAGCCGGGCTGCCGCTACGACGAGGTGGTCCGCGCGCTCGGCGGCGCCGGGGAGCTTGTCACCAGGCCGGCCGGCATCGGCCCGGCGCTGCGCCGCGCCCTCGCCGCGAACGCGCCGTACCTGGTCAACGTGGTCACCGACCCGGAGGTCGCCTACCCCCGGTCCACGACGGGCGTGTGAACCGGCGCCCGCCGCTGCCGAGCCCGGGCATCCGGGTCACGGCGACGGCTCGGCCTGCCGCAGCAGCCACTCCGTGTAGGAGCAGCAGTCAGCCGCGCCGAGCTCCCTGCCGCCGGGCAGGGGCAGGGCGAACACCAGCGCCGCGGCCCTGTCCAGCCCGCCGCGGATCAGGCCGGGCGGGCCGATCGCCTCGAACCCGAGCGACCACCAGTCCCGGCCGCTTGCGCGGACCCTGGCGAGCTCCACCGCGCATCCCGCCTGCCCGGCCGCGCCGCCGCCGCGCGGCGGACCGTGCCCGTCGGCGAGCGGGAACCGGCTGACCAGCCGCGTCTTGCGTACCAGCCGCCAGCCGGCGGGGACGGTGCCGCCCTGGTCCGGCGGGCCGCTGAGAAAGGACCACTTCTGCCAGTACTCCAGGCGGCCCCGGGCGCGCCCGGCCACCTCGAGCACGCCCGGGCTGCCGTGATACACCTTCACCTCCAGCGAGTTGCCCGCGCGGACCTTCACCGAAAGCCCGGGCATGCGCGGATGAAGCAGGTAGAGATCGTCTCGCGACTCCTCCTCCGCCGGGAAGCGCGCGAACCATCCGGCCATCGCCGTCTCCAGGCGACCCGGGACGATCCAGCGCACCTCCAGGCTGCGGGCACCCGCCACGACCGGACCCGCAGGCTGGAGGGCCGCCATCGCCTTGCCTCCCGACCGTGGCGACCGGGCAGTTCCGGACGCCGTCGCCGCACCAGCCGCCGGCCAGCCGCGCGCCGCGGCCGCCGGGGCCGCCGGGGCCGCCGCGATCACCGTCAAGCGCCTCATCCGCCAAGCTCATCGCCGGCCGCGAGGTGCGTCCATCACCCGCGGCGGGTCAATTACCGCGGGCCGGCCGCCTCGTCGCAGCCCGGAGCCGCCGGGCGCCGCCCCCGGGCCGGCGGGCGATCGCCCGGCAGGGGTGGCCGCCCGTGCCGGACGGGCGACTTCACCCGCTCGGGGTGAGGCGGCACGGCCCGGCCTCGGCGAGGCTGGCGCCGCAGCCGACGAGACGAGGGGATGCAGCCATGGCCGAGCGGTTCCGCGGTGTGGTCAGCCTGGACATCAGGGACTCGGTCCCGGACTGGGGCCCGTACCAGCAGCCGAAGGCGCCGCCCGGCACGCCGAACGTGCTGTACATCGTGCTGGACGACGTCGGGTTCGGCGCGATGAGCTGCTACGGCGGGCCGATCGAGACGCCGAACATCGACCGGATCGCCGCGGGCGGGCTGCGCTACACGCAGTGGCACACCACCGCGCTGTGCTCGCCGACCCGCTCCTGCCTGCTCACCGGGCGCAACCACACCACCAACGGGATGGCCTGCATCACCGAGGCGGCGACCGGCTTCCCGAACGGCAACGGGCACATCCCGCCGGAGTGCGCCACTTTGGCCGAGATGCTGGTGGAGCGCGGCTTCAGCACCGCGATCGTGGGCAAGTGGCACCTGACCGCCGAGGACGAGATGAACATGGCCTCGTCCAAGCGGGCCTGGCCGCTCGGGCGGGGGTTCGAGCGGTTCTACGGCTTCCTCGGCGCCGAGACCAGCCAGTGGTACCCGGACCTGGTGCACGACAACCATCTGACCGAACCGCCGCGCACCCCGGAACAGGGCTACCACCTCAGCGCCGACATCACCGACAAGGCGATCGAGTTCATCGACGACGTCAAGGCGGTCGCGCCGGACCGGCCGGTCTTCCTCTACTACGCGCCGGGGGCGGCGCACGCCCCGCACCAGGTGCCACGGGAATGGGCCGACCGGTACCGCGGCAGGTTCGACGCCGGATACGAGGCGATCCGCGAGCAGACCCTGGCCCGGCAGCAGCGGCTCGGCATCGTGCCGGACAGCACGGAACTGCCCCCGCTCAACCCGATCGGCGCTCCCGGCGAGCGCACCGGGCCCGGCGGCGAGCCGTTCCCGGCGCTGGACTACACCAGGCCGTGGGACAGCCTGTCCGCGGACGAGAGGCGGCTGTTCGCGCGGATGGCCGAGGTCTACGCCGGATTCCTGTCCCACGCCGACCACCAGATCGGCCGGCTGCTCGCCTACCTGGCCGAGATCGACCAGCTCGACAACACGATCATCGTGGTGGTGTCGGACAACGGGGCCAGCGGCGAGGGCGGCCCGAACGGGTCGGTCAACGAGAACAAGATCGCGAACGGGGTCCCGGACGACATCGCGGAGAACCTGGCGATGCTGGATGAGCTCGGCGGGACCAGGACCTACAACCACTACCCCAACGGGTGGGCGATGGCGTTCAACACGCCGTTCAAGATGTGGAAGCGGTACTCGTTCAACGGCGGCACCTGCGACCCCTGCATCATCTGCTGGCCGGCCGGGATCGCGGCCCGCGGCGAGCTCCGCGACCAGTACCATCACGCCATCGACATCGTGCCGACGCTGCTCGACTGCCTCGGCGTGCCGCAGCCGGACACGATCAAGGGCCACGCGCAGATCCCCATCCAGGGGGTGAGCATGCGCTACAGCTTCGACGCGCCGGGCCTGCCCAGCGCCCGCAAGACCCAGTTCTACTCGATGCTCGGCACCCGGGGCGTCTGGCACGACGGCTGGAAGGCGGTCACCGCCCACCCGGCCATCGGCGGCTGGCATCACTACGAGCGGGACACCTGGCAGCTGTACCACACGCAGGAGGACCGCTCCGAGCTGCACGACGTGTCCGGCCAGCATCCGGAGAAGGTCTCCGAGCTGATCGGGCTGTGGTTCTACGAGGCCGGCGTCAACCACGCGTTCCCGCTGGACGACCGCTCGGCAGTGGAGATCCTCACCTCCCCGCGCCCGCAGCTGGCCGGCGAGCGGAACCGCTATCTCTACCGGGCCGGCGGAGCGGAGGTGCCCGAGGGGGTCGCGGTCAACATCCGCAACCGCTCCTACTCGATCGGCGCGCACGTCGACATCCCGGGACCCGGAGCGCACGGGGTGCTGTTCGCGCACGGCAGCCGGTTCGGCGGCCATGCCCTGTACGTCAGGGACAACCGGCTGCACTACGTGTACAACTTCCTCGGCATGGCGGCGCAGACGATCACCGCCACCGAGGACCTGCCCACCGGGGAGAACCTGCTGCTGGCCGCCAGCTTCGACAAGACCGGCGAGGACCCGCCCGGGGTCGCTCGCGGCACCCTGTCGCTGTACTACGGCGACCGCAAGGTCGGCGAGGGCACCATCATGACCCAGCCCGGCAAGTTCTCCATCGCCGGCGAGGGCCTGTACGCCGGCCGCGACGGCGGTGAGGCGGTCACCGACGACTACCCGGGCACCGCGCCGTGGGCGTTCACCGGCGGCACCCTGCACCGCGTCGCGGTCGACGTGAGCGGCCGCCCGTACGTCGACATGGAACGCGAGGCCGCCGCCATGCTGGCCCGGGAGTAAGCCGTCCATGGCAGGACGCATGCCCGTGATCACGGCACGCCGCTAGGAGGACCGCGGTGCAGGGCATGGTGTGGATTCCGGGCGGGACGTTCCTGATGGGCTCGGACCGGCACTATCCCGAGGAGTCCCCCGCCCATGAGGTCACGGTGGCCGGCTTCTGGATCGATGCCTGCCCGGTCACGAACGGGGAGTTCGGGCGGTTCGTGCGCAAGACCGGGTATGTCACGATGGCGGAGCGGGCGCCCGATCCCGCCGCCTACCCGGGCGCCAGGCGGGAACTGCTGGTCCCGTTCTCGTCGGTGTTCCTCGCGCCGCCGCGCCGGGTCAGCCTGGCCGACCCGTACCAGTGGTGGCGGCCGGTCCGGGGCGCCGACTGGCGCCATCCGCTCGGCCCGGGCAGCTCCGTCCGGGACAAGCCGGACCATCCGGTGGTGCACGTCGCGTGGGCCGACGTGGCCGCGTACGCGAGGTGGGCCGGGAAGGAACTGCCCACCGAGGCCGAGTGGGAGCTGGCCGCGCGCGGCGGGCTTGACGGCGCCGAGTTCGCCTGGGGGGACCAGCTCAGCCCGGGAGGCCGCTGGATGGCCAACACCTGGCAGGGCGAGTTTCCGGTCCGCAACACGCGGGAGGACGGGTACGAGAGGACCTCACCGGTCGGCGCGTTCCCCGCGAACGGCCACGGGCTGTACGACATGATCGGCAACGTCTGGGAGTGGACCTCGGACTGGTACGCCGGCCATGCCGCCGGCGACGCCCCCTGCTGCGGCGGCGCGGGCCCGCCCGGCCGCCGTGAGCGGAGCATCGACCCGCGGGACCGCGCGCGCATCCCGCGCAAGGTCATGAAGGGCGGCTCGCATCTGTGCGCGCCGAACTACTGCCGACGCTACCGCCCGGCGGCGCGGATGGCTCAGCCCATCGACACGTCAACCTCCCACCTGGGCTTCCGCTGCGCCGTGAGAGGCTGAGCGGCACATGGGCGGCGCGAAGCTGAGGCTGGGCGCGAAGCTTAAGGGCGCGATCACCCGGGACGGGGGATGCGCCGGCCGCCTCAGTCGGCACGGCGATCGCGGATGCGGCGCACCTCCTCAACCTGGACGCCGAGCAGTTCCAGCCGGGCGAGCAGCCCGTGCAGGGCCGCCTCGTCAGCGAGCTGGCCACGCACCACGGTCATGGTGGGCTCCGGCAACGCCGTCAGCCGTTCGAAGTCCACCAGGGCCTCGGGCGGGAGGGTGCCCAGCACGCGGATCTCGTAGTAACGCGCCATCATGGCAGGCCTCTCAGCGTGCGGGGAGCCATGCCAGGAAACGCCCACGTAACCCCCGCCCTGCCGCGGCAGGCGTACCGCGTGGCGGGTGACATCGTGGTGCGCCGCCGCCTCCCCGCACCGTGCTAGATGCGACGACGGGAGACGCGCCGCGCCGTGCGGCGGGCGGTGCGCCTGGCCACCCTGCGGGACCCGAACATCTCATTCCTCCTTCGCCGGCCGGCCCGTGGCGCCGGAGGTCTCCATGGCATGGAGCTCCCTCGCCTCGGCGCCCGACATGAGCCCGATCTCCACCAGGTCGAGCGGGCTGATGAAACCGTCGCTGATGCGGAATCCGCCGGCGCGGGCGATCGCGTCCCGCAGCGGCACCGCCCAGTGGTGCTCGAGCAGCACCAGGGCCGCGGCCGAGTCGTTGGGGATGTCCGCCAGCACGTCCCACTCCTCGGCGCCCGCGAACACATCGATGCCGCTGGCGGCTGCCTCTTCCGCTCCCGCGGCCGCGCCGGCCTCGATTCCCTCCTCGCCCTCGATGCCGAGGCCGACCAGCGCGCCGATCTTGCTGCCGAGCTCGATGGCTTCCTGCTCGGTCAGGTTGCTGAGGTGCTCCACCTCCAGGTCGCCGTCGGCGTCCTTGTAGACGGCCAGCGAGTCGATCACGCGCACCGTGTCGCTGTCGCGGAGCCGTTCCAGTTCGGCGATGATCTCACCGTGGAAGTCGGGATGGTTGAATCCCAGCACGATGAGCTGTACAGGCCCGATTGACACCTCTCACCCCTTTCAGCCGCCGCCGTCTGCCGGAGGCAGGCACCGGCGGGCCGTTCGGTATATTCCTGCCTGGCCAGCATCCGGCCGGCAGGCCCAGCGGCGCGTCACCCGTGGCGGGTTGGTTGCTCGAGGGCATCGGCCGTCACCCGGCCGGCCCGCTTGAGCGCGTGCTCGGCCCGCTGGTCCAGGCTCTTGGACCAGGCGACGATGCGCGCGATGGCGCGGGCCTGGTTTTCCCTGCCGAGGCCCGCCAGCGCCGCCAGCACGATGGCGCCGACGATCACCGGCTCGTGGAAGCGGCGGCTGCGCAGGATTCCCGCCGCCACGGCCAGCACGGTGAACAGCCGGGTCACCCGCTGCTCGCTGCGTCCCCGCCGCGGCCGTTGCGCCGTCATGCCGTCACCTGCCCGCCTCAGACGCCCTCGACCGCTTCCAGCCGCCCGGAGCGGACCGCGGTCACGAAGTCGGTGTAGTCGCGCTCGTTCTGGTTGGCGTAGCGCTCGGAGAAATCGGTGATCGCGTTGTCGAAGGCGGCGCCCGTGCCGAGGTAGGCGGCGATGGCGACCGGGTCGCCGGAGCGGGCGTGCGCCCGGGCCAGCGTCCATCCGCACACGCCCGCGTACAGCCGGAGCCCGAGCGGTGTCATGATCTCGACCTCGGCCGAGCCCTTCATGTCGCGAAGCTGGCGGCAGTAGTAGTGGCGGCGCACGTCCAGCCCCTTGGCCCAGCCGAGATAGATGTCGCTGGCGGCCTGCATCAGCCGCTGGCCCTGCACCACCCGCTCGCCGTGGTTGCGATACCGGCTCCTGGGCAGGTGAGCCTCGAGCACCGAGGCCGTGGCCTCCTTGATCTGCAGGAACAGCGGATCGTGCGCGTCGCGGCCCTGCAGCAGGATGATGAACGCGCGCGTGCCGACGCTGCCCACGCCGACCACCTTGCGGGCGACGTCCACGATCTCGTAGCGGTCCAGCAGCAAGCGCCGGTCGTCCGGCAACGTGGTGCGGTAGGCCTCGAACCGCCTGCGGAGCGCCGGCAGGACGTCGTCCGGGGACAGCTCGAAGTGGGCCGCCAGCTCCCGCAGCGGAATCACGATCGGCGGCTGGCTGACGATCCGGTACCTGCCGTCAACCACCTCGGCCAGCTTGGACAGCGCCTGCAGGCTGTCGCGGGTATGCGCCTTGGCCGTGAGCTTCGCGGTCCGCTGTTCCGCCAGCTTGGCCAGCTTCCGCTCCTGCTTGGCCGCCTTCTTCGCCGACTTCCCGCCCTTGGCTGCCTTCCCCGCCCTGGCCGCGGTGTCGCGGAGCGTGGCCCTGGCCGTGTCCTCGTCCAGGTTCGCGTACCAGATGTCCATCGTGCCCATGCCGGCGAATCCGGCCATGGCCTCCCGGTAGGCGCTCACCGACGCGAGCGTCGCGTCCCTCGCCTCCGCCGTGGAGAACCCGTTGTTGCGGGCGGCGATGGTGAAGCTCGCCGCCATCCGCTTCACGTCGTACTCGAACGGGCCCGGCAGCGTCTCGTCGAAGTCGTTCAGGTCGAACATCAGCCGCCGTTCCGGCGAGGCGAACAGGCCGAAGTTCGACAGGTGCGCGTCGCCGCACAGCTGGGCGTCGAGCCCGGCCGCCGGGGTATCCCTCAGGTCCGCGGCCATGATGGCGGCCGCGCCGCGGTAGAACGTGAACGGCGAGACCATCATCCGGCCGTGCCGCACCGGCACCAGGTCTTGCTCGCGGGTGGTGTTCTGCTCCTCGAGCAGCGCGACCGGGTCGGGACGGTCCGCGGCCGGGCGCCAGCCGGCATGGCCCGACGGCGGCACCTGCTCGCGGGCCCGCTCTCCCCTGGCCCTGCGGTCGTCGACGCTCGGATGCGCGATCGCCGTTGCTGTTGCTGTCATCCGGTCAGCCTCCCTTGCCGTGCTCAGCAGGCCGTATCCTGCCGCGCGGCGGAGCGGGCGGCATCACCCGGCGGGAATGATGCTGATGCGGCGGGGAGGCCGGACCATGGGGTATGGCTACCGGGCGGGAGCAGGCCACGGAGCCGACGATCACGCTGGCGCCCGCCGCGGAGCGCGGGGAACACTGGTGGCCGGTCGCCGTTGCGATCCTCGTGGTCGCCGGCCTGCACGTGGCCCTGCCCGCCCGGTACCGGCTCCACCCCGCCTGGCTGTTCCCGGCCGTGCTGCTCGTGCTGCTGGCGGTGCTCGTCGCCGGCGACCCGGGCCGCATCGACCGGCGGCAGACCTGGCTGCGGATCACCATGGGCACCCTCATCGCCGTCATGACGCTGGCGAACACGGCCGCTGCCGCCCGGCTCGTCGTGGACATCCTGAGCAACAACAAGCTGTTCTCGAACAACGCCGCCGGGCTGCTCGCCGCCGGCGGGGTGATCTGGGTGACGAACGTGATCGCGTTCGGGCTGTGGTACTGGGACCTCGACCGGGGCGGTGCCGCCGCCCGGGCGCACCACCCGGACCGGAACCCCGCATTCGTGTTCCCGGAGATGCAGCACACCGAGCACGTGCCGGCCGGCTGGGTGCCGAGGTTCATCGACTACCTGTCGCTGGCCTTCTGGACCGCCACCGCCGTCAGCCCCACCGACATCTCCGCGATCAGGCCATGGGCCAAGCTGCTGATGATGCTGGAATCGGCGGGGTCGATCGCCATCGTCGTGCTCGTGGTTTCCCGCGCGATCAACGTCCTGCAATGAACGGGGGGAGACCGGTGGCCGAGGCGGCGGTGGATCGGCACGCGCTGCGGCCAGCCACCGTGTTCCTCGGCAGCGGGCCGCTGAGCCTCGACATCCTGGCCAACGACCGGGCGCTTCGCAGGCCCGGCGCACCGGAACCGTAGCTCCGGAAGCCCGTCAGGCGTGCCGGGTGGGCGCCGCGGCCGGCCCGGCGCTGGCGACGGGCACCGGCGGGGCGCCGCCCGCCGGTGCCGCCGCCGGCTTGGGCGCCGGGGCGAGCCTGGCCGCGGTGAGGTGGGCGACCACGACCGCCACGATCACCAGCGGCGTCACGGCGACGCCGTCCGAACCCAGCAGCACGGCGGCGAGCAGCACGGACGTCAGCGGGAGCGCCATCATCACCGCGCACATCGCCCCGAGGCCCATCGCCACCCCGGCGACCAGCGGCAGGCCGGGCAGGTGTGACAGGGCCACCCCGCCCGCCGCGCCGGCGAACAGTGCCGGGAAGATCGGGCCGCCGCGGAAGCTGCCCAGCGACACCCCGTAGGCCAGGCCCTTGCAGACCAGCAGCAGCAGCAGCGCGCCGACGGTGTACTGGGCGGCGTGGTCGACGAACGGGCCGAGCGCGGACTGCCCGGAGAACAGCACGTCGGACGAGCCCTTCCCGGTTCCCTCCGCGTAAGCGATCGCAAGGCCCGCGACGGCCAGCCCTGCCGCCGGGGTGAGCAGCAGCCGCCACCGCTGCCACCGCTCCGCGTATGCCTGCAGCCGCCCTCCCAGCCACCGGATCGCCAGGCCGGCACCGGCGGCGGCCAGCCCGATGACGATCGCCCAGCCGAACTCGCCGACGGTCGGATTCCCGGCGTGCGGGAGGCCCGGGATGGCCAGCGAGAACGTGCCGAGCCCGCTCCAGGCATCCAGCCCGGTGAAGATCAGCGAGCCGATGCCCGCGGCCAGCAGGCCGGGCATCAGCACCAGCCCGAGCATCGGCCCGCCCAGTCCCGCCGTCTCCATCATCAGGAACGCGCCGATCAGCGGCGATCCCAGCAGCGTGCTGATCGCGGCGAAACTGCCCGCGGCCGCCACCACGGCCGCGGCCTGGTCGGGCACGTCACGCCGGGACAGCCGCACCGCCAGCAGCGCCAGCCCGCCGCCGAGCGCGATGAGCGGCATCTCCGGCCCGAGCACCGCCCCGAAGATCAGCGTCGCCAGCGCCGCCAGCACCACGCCGGGCAGCTGAGCCGGCGTCGGTGCGCCGTGCAGCTTGAACCCGTTCACCGACGGGAGGGCGCCACCGTGCCCCGGCAGGTAGCCGATGGCAAGCGCCGCGAGCACCCCGCCCCCGGCCAGCAACGGCAGCGGCCACCACGCCGGCTCGGCGGCGAAACCCAGGCCGTGCGGGAGGTGGGTGAAGAGCTGCTGCTGCAGGTAGCTGACCAGCGCGAGGAAGCCGTACCCGGTGGCGGACACCGGCACGCCGAGCACCGCGGCGATCGCCAGCAGCCGCAGGTAGTCCCGGCTGCGCAGCAGCGCGCGCGGGTCGGCGGGCGTGGTCATCGCGCCATGGTCGCGCCCGCCCGCTGCCCGCGGATCACCTGCCCCGGGTGACCGCCTCATCGGGCACGACGGTGCCCTGCGCCGCGTCCCGCTCCTGCTTGCCGGGCAGCCCGCGCACCAGCCCGATGACGGCGACGGCGATGAGCGCGCCGACGGCATCGCCCACCACGTAGACCCACCAGCCGGTGAAGTCGCCGCCGACGATGTCCGGGCCGAGGGTGCGGGCCGGGTTCATGGACGCGCCGCTGATGGGGCTGGCGAAAAGCCCGAGCAGCGCGACGGTGCCGCCGACCGCGATGGCCGCGTTGTGCCCGATGCTGCGGTGGCCGGTGGCGGTGTTGAGGATGACGCTGACCAGGATGGCGGTGAGCAGGATCTCCATCACCAGCGACCGCCAGTCCCCGCCCGGCTTGTCGATCGGGTAGTTGCCGCCGGCGGTCACGTTGCCGAACGTGGCCTGCAGGAAGCCGGCCGCCGCGATCGCCCCGGCGAACTGGGCCACCCAGTACGGCACCACCCAGTCCGGGCGGAACACCCCGCGGCTGGTGAACGCGAGCGTCACCGCCGGGTTGATGTGCAGTCCGGACAGCGGACCCCAGGCGTAGATGAGCGCCATCACCAGCGCCCCCGGCGCGATCACCGCCGCGACCCGGCTGATCGGGTTGCCGCCCGCGTACTGGTTGATCACCCCGGCTCCGGCGGCCACGCTCACCAGCAGGAAGGTGCCGAGGAACTCGATGATCACCCGGATCCACAGCGGCCGTTGCCGCAGCGTATCCTCCTCGAACCTGATCAGGTAGTGGCGTCCCACCGCCTCGGCGTACTGAGAGCCTGGCTGGGTGGTGGCGGTCTCTGCCATGGAGGCCTCCGTGGTCCGGCGCCGCCCGGTGCGGCTGATCCGATCGTGCCGGTGCCGCGCGCGCCCGTCATCCCCTCACCAGGGTGTAACCGGCCTGGGTCCGGCACGGCACGCACCGGGGCCGCCGGTCACCCGCCACGGGGGAGGGAAGGCGCGCGCGCCGCGCCGCTTACCCGCCGCGGGGGTTGATCGGGCCCGGTCATGGCTGTAGCCCTTGGCCGTATGGCACCCATCACCGGCAGGCGGCACGCCGCGGCAGCCCACCGGGGCCGGCCGCCATGGGGCAGGCGCCCCGGCTCCGCCGAGGACAAGCTGCGCGTGCCCTGGCCATGCTTCCCGGTCCTTCGCCGGGACCGGGTCAGCGGGCTGCTCGACGCGGCCACCCGGCGCCGGGTCGCGCTGGTGTGCGCTGCGGCCGGCGGACAACCCGCCCGCGGCGCCCGCGGCGCCGCCGGTCACGGATGTACCGGGACGGTGTAAGCGTTCCGGTGCCGGTCAATGCGCCACAGGGGTGATGAGCCCGGCCGACGCCAGGCCGTCGAGAACCAGCTGCACGGCGATGGCGGCGATGAGGAAGCCGAAGACCTTCTCCGTGACCAGCATGCGGCTTTCGTTCAGCTTGGCGCTGACCCGGTTTGCCAGGCGGAACACCACGACGTCCACGAGCAGGACGAATGCGAGAATCCCGATCGCCACGGCCAGGACACCGAGCGACTCCGCCTCGGCCGAGATCGTGACCAGGCCGACGATGCCCACCGGGTTGAGCAGGTAGGGCACAGCCAGCGGGAACTGCGCGAGTTGCATCGGGTCCTTCCGGGCGGGGCGCTGGCCGCCGGACTGCCCGAGCACCATCCACACCGCGAGCACGAGCAAGATCACGCCCCCGGCGATCGACAGAGACGCCACCGTGAAGTGGAGCAGCGTGCGCAGCAGCTCGCCGAGCACGATGAGGGCGACGGCCACGCTGGCGGCGGTGACCAGCATCGTCCGTTGCACGCGCTGCCTGGTGACCGTGTCGAGGGGAGCGGTGATCTCCAGGAAGGGGACGAGCGCGAGCTTGGGCCCGATGCCGATCAGCAGCACCAGGAAGGTGTCGATCGCCCCGGCAGCGGTGATCGATGTCTCGTCCATGCCTGGCGACCGTTCAGCTTCCCGGGACGGCCGGGTAGGACGGGATGGAGAACATCTGGCCCCCTGTGCCGAACTTGACCGGGACCCGGCGGCCGTAGCAGGCCAGCCGGGTCCCGGCGCTGGCCACGCCCGCCGCCGGGCACGGACGCGATTCCCGGGTGCCGGGCCTTGCCCCGATCCTCGCCGGCGACGGCGGGCCGGGCATCCCCCGCCATGGGTGACGGCCCCCGCACGCCGGCACCGGCCCGGCCTCGGGCGGTCGGGCATCACCCCCGGCCCGGGCGCCACCCTGGCCCGGGCACCCCCTTCGCGGCCCGGGCGACCACGATGACGCCGTATCAATCCGAGACGATTTCGAGCAGGAGTGACGATGATCACCATGCCGCATAACCGAGGGCATTCCCGCCGAACCGCCGCAATCGTTTGTCATCTCTCCCGCCGCGATTTCACCCGGGGTGAGGCTCAAATGGCCCTTGACAAATCACCCGGGTCGGACTCAAAGGTGGTAGCCGAGGGGGTAACTCTCTGGCGGGATCAGGCGGGGGAGCAGGAACTTCGCGGATGACCTGGTGACACCGGCCAGTTGCTCCACGTAGCTGTAAAGGGAGCCCTGGAAATGGATGGTCCGCCGCCGCCACCCGTTCACCGCCGGGCATCCGCCACCGATGACCCGTTCCTCGTGGCGCGAATCACCGTGCCCGCCCTCCCGGACTGGGTTGTCTCGCGCGAGCGGATCGAACGGCAGATCGCCGCCGGAGCACAGGGCCCGCTGACCGTGATCACCGGCCCGCCTGGCGCCGGCAAGACGGTGGCGATGGCGTCATGGGCGGCCACCGAATCCCGTGCCCGCCTCGTCGCGTGGCTCACCCTGGACGAGTACGACAACCGTCCGCGGGTCTTCTGGTCCTACCTGGTGGAGGCGGTGCGCCGGGCGGGCGTTTCCGTTCCCAGGGGAGCCGGGACGGCGGCACGCAGCGGCGCCGCCGACCTGGGTTTCATCCTCCGGCTCGCCGCGGCGATCGAGGCACACGCAACGCCGGTGTCGCTGGTCCTCGATGACTTCCACCTGCTGACCGGGCACTCGCAGCTCACCGGGCTGGGCCGCCTGCTGCGGAACGCCCAGCCGTCGCTGCGCGTGGTGCTCGCGTCGCGCGGCGATCCCGGATTCCCGCTGCACCGCTACCGGCTGGCGGGCGAGCTCACCGAGATCCGGGCGGGCGACCTGGCGTTCACCGTCACGGAAACCGGCCAGCTCATGGCCCAGCATGGCATCACGCTGCCCGGCCACGCCCTGGAACACCTCACCGAGCGGGCCGAGGGGTGGGCCGCGGCGCTGCGTCTGGCGGCGATGTCGATGGACCACAGCCCGGATCCGGAGCAAGCGGCCAAGGAGATCGCCTCGGGCGATGGCGCGGTGGCGAGCTACCTGGTGGACGAGGTGCTGAACACCCGCCCGCCGCGAGTCAGGAACCTGCTGCTCAAGACCAGCATTCTCGACCGGGTAAACCCGGAACTGGCGACGGAGGTCACCGGGGACGGCCAGGCCGCCGCCGAGCTCCCGGCGCTGGCCGGGGCGAACGCGTTCGTCGAGCCGCAACCGCAGGGCTGGTACCGCTACCACCCGATGTTCGCGGAGGTGCTCAGGCTGAAGCTGTACCGCGAGGCTCCCGGCCAGGTGCCCGGGATCCGTCACCGGGCCGCCCGGTGGCTGCAGCAGCGCGGGCACATCGCCGAGGCGGTCCATCAGGCCGCCGAGGCGGGTGACTGGCAGTTCGCGGCCCGGATCGTCGTGGACGAGCTTGCGGTGGGCCGGCTGCTGCGGCCGGGGAACCTCGACCCGCTCGCCGAGGTGCTGCGGGACATGCCGCAGGACCAGACATGGCCGCAGCCGCAGCCGTGGCTGCTGCGGGCCGCCCTGGGGCTGTGGGCGCCTGCGGCCGACGCGCCGGCCGCGGCGCTGGCCGCCGCGGAGGAAATGCTCGGCAAGCTTCCCGGACGTCAGGAGATCCCGTCGCGGCTGGCCGCGGCGGAGGCCAGGTTCGCGCTGGCCCGGCGCACCGGCGACCTGGCCGCCGCCAGGGCAGCCGCCGCCGCCGCCGTCGCGCTGGCCGGCATGCTGCCCCCGCAGTCGCTGGAGCGGCACCCGGAAGTCCGCGGCCAGCTGCTGGGGGCCCAGGCCCTGGTGGAATTCTGGTCGGGCGATTTCCCCCGCGCCGCCGCCGCCTTCCGGGCCGCAGCGACCGCCTCGCGCAGCGCGTACCACCGGGCCGGCTGCCTGGGGCGCCTCGCGCAGATCGAGGCCGTCAGCGGGCGGCTCACCAGCGCCGCCGCGCTGGCCGCCGACGCGGCCGAGGAGTTCAGGCACGACCTCGCGGCCGAGCATCCCCACCGCGCCGCCACCGTGGCCCGCGCGTACGTGCACCTGCAGCGCCACGAACTGCCGGATGCCCGCCGTTGCCTTCGGGAGGCGGAACCGGCGCTGCGAGCCTGCCCGGACCGGCTGACCGCCGCCATCGCCAGCCTGGTGGCCGCGCGCGGCTGCCTCGCCGAGCGCCGCCCCAGGGAAGCCGTCGAGATCGTCGCCCGCGCGCGAGGCGGATGGTCACCCCCGCCCTGGCTGGACCGGCAGCTGGCGGTGGCCGAATCGCGGGCGCTGACCGCGTCGGGGGACATCGAGGCGGCGCTGGCCGCGGCCGGGCGCGCCGACCCGGAAGGCTCGCCGGAGGCCGCGGCGGCGCTGGCACGGGCGTGGCTGGCCGCCGGGGACACGCAAGCGGCCCGGCGGGCGCTTGCCGCGGCAGGCCCGGCGCTCGGCGGCTCGCCGGATCACGCCCGCGTGGAGGCCAGCCTGGCCGAGGCCCGCGTCGCCGCCGTGTCGGGAGAACGCGGCCACGCGGCGCGCTCGGTCCGGCGCGCCCTGGAGATCGCCGCGGCCGAGCAGCTCCGGCTGCCGTTCGTCCTGGACCGCGGCTGGCTGCGGCCCCTGGTCGACGGCGATCCGGGCCTGGCCCGCGCCCACGGCGACCTGCTTGATCCCCGCCGGGCTCCCGGCCGGTCACGGGCGGCCGCCGCGGGCACGCCGCCCGCCGCGCTGACCGGGTCCGCGGCCGCGGCGCAGCAGGCCCCGGTGGTGGTGGACAGCCTGACCGAACGCGAGCGGGAGGTGCTGCGGCACGTGTCGCAGCTGCTGCTGACCAGCGAGATCGCATCCGAGATGTACGTCTCGGTCAACACGGTCAAGAGCCACCTCAAGAGCATCTTCCGCAAGCTCGGTGCCGCCAGCCGGAACGAGGCGGTGCGGCGCGCCCGCCAGTTCGGGCTGATCTGAGGTCCGGGCTGACCTGAGGTCCGGGCTGACCTGAGGTCCGGGCTGACCTGAGGTCCGGGCTGACCTGAGGTCCGGGCTGACCCGAGGGCGGACGCGGCCCCGCCGCGCCGCGGCGTCAGATGATGCCGAGGTCGAGGGCGCGCGCGACCGCGGCCTCCCGCGTGCTCACGCCGAGCTTGCGGTAGATCGCCCGCGTGTAGGTCTTGACCGTGTTGACCGACACGCCCAGTTCCCGCCCGATCTCCCGGCGGGACAGGCTTCCGCGCAGCAGCCGCAGGATCGCCCGTTCCCGGTCCGACAGCGACCGCGCCGACGGCTGGGCCCGCGGCGCGGCCGCGAGCCGTCGTTCCAGGCGTGCCAGCCTGGCCTGCAGCGCTTCCGTGCCGTCCGGCAGCGCCCGCAGCACCGCGCCGGCCTTCTCCAGCAGGTCCCCGGCCGCGGCGCCGTCACCCAGGTCGAGCAGCACCCGGGCCAGCCTGAGCTGGGTCTCCACGAGCACCCACGGGCTGGACCTAGACCACGGCGGGCGCGTCCGCAGGGCGTGCTCGAGCTCACTCCGGGCGTCCGCCAGCAGTCCCTGGCCGGCGTGGACGGCGCCGATGGCCAGGGACGCCAGCGCGGCGTGCGGAGATTCGCCTTCCACGCGGGCGGCCGCGAGCTCGGCGGCCGCGTGCGCCGCCGACTCGGCCTGGGCGGCCAGGCCCGCCTCCGACGCCGCCAGGGACATCGCCGCAAGCGCCAGCACGCGCGGCGGCACCGCGTCGGTGTCGGCCAGCAGCGCTTCCAGCAGCACCGTCCTGGCCCTCCCGGCGTCCCCGGACAGGTAGAGGTTCCAGCCGTATGCGGTGCGGGCAACCACATACCAGCTCGACGCCGGGTCGTCCGCCAGCGCGGCCGCGTGCGCCGCCGACTCCAGCGCCACCCGCAGGCCGTCGAAGCCGAACGTGCCGCGCAGCAGCGCGGCCGAGAACTCCAGCGAGATCGCGCCGTCAGGAAGCGGCCCGTCGTGCCGGCCCGCCTCCACCACCGCGAGCCATCGCCGCGCCAGCCTGCGGTTTCCGGAAAGCGCCGCCACCCATGCCGCGCAGTGTGCGACGACGGCGCTGGCGGCGGCCCGGTCCTCGCTTAGACGGCGCAGCCAGGCGGCCACGCTTGCCTCCCGGCCGGCGCAGACATAGCCCCACCAGTGCACGGCGACCAGGCCGGCGGCCCGCGCGACCTCCCCGCCGGCGAGCGCGTGCTCGATCGCCTCGGCCGGCGACCCGAACCGCTCGTGCCAGATGCTGGCCCGCGCGTGCAGCGCGGGCACCAGCCCCGGCTCGGCCCGCATCAGCCGCCGGAGCAGCACCTGCCCGAAAAGGCGCTGGTAGCGGAACCACAGCCGTTCCTCGTCCAGCGGCACCAGAAACAGGTTGTCGCGTCCGGCAGCCTCGATGATCTCGGCCGCGTCGCCGGACCCGGTGACCGCGTCGCACAGCGGCGCGGTGAACCGGCCGAGGATGGCGGTGCGCTCAAGGAACTGCCGGACGGCTGCGGGCTGCCCGTCGAGCACCTCCTCGGCGAGGAAGTCGGCTATGAACCGGCTGCCGCCGCCGAACTGCTCGATGAAGGCGCTGGGAGACGGATGATCCCGAAGCGCCAGCGCGGCGAGTCGCACCCCGGCGGGCCAGCCCTCGCTCCGGTCCAGCAGCGCGGTCAGGTCCCGGGCGCGCAGCCGCAGGTGAGCGACTGCCTGCACCATCGCGTCCGCCTCGTCCGCGGTGAAGCGCAGCTGCGCCGTCCCGACCTCGGTGATGTCGCCCGCCACGCGAAGGCGGCCGAGCGGCAGCGCCGACGCGCTGCGGGTGGTGAGCCCCAGCTGGAGAGACCGCCGGACATGGCCGAGCAGGAAGCCGACCTGCTCGTGGCAGGCGGGTTCGGTGATGCGGTCGTAGCCATCGAGCAGCAGGATGACCGGGGAGGCGACCCTGGTCAGTTCGTTGGCGAGCACCGGCAGGACGCTCCGGCCGATGTCCGGCGCCCGGGTCCCCAGCGCCGCCACCGCGTCGGCCAGGTTGAGCTGCGGGCTGGCACGCTGCAGCGCCAGGGTCACATGGAGCCAGAGCCGGGCCGGGTCGTTGTCGCCGCCGTCCAGCGATACCCAGGCGGACGGCCGGCGCCGCGGCAGGCCGGCACACCACTGCGCGGCCAGCACGGTCTTGCCGTAGCCGGCGGGGGCCTCGATCAGCACGAGCGTGGCCGCCGACGCCGCCAGGTGCCGGACCAGTTCGCGCCGCTGCACCCATTCCGGGCGGATGGCGGGCGGACGGAGTTTCACCTCCAGGGGCGGCACGGCCGGCGCGGCGGCCGGCCGTGCCGGCCGTGCCGCATCCTGTCCGCCCGCTGGCCCCGCGGGCCCGGCTCGGCCCGTCATCGTCCCCTCACCCGCTGCACTGGCAGGTCCGGGTCGCCCGCATCGTCCCCTCGACCCGCTGCCGGGCAGGCTCCGCCCGTTTTCCTGGCGCCTGGAAACTCACCCTAACCGGGCTGCGTGAACGGTCAAGAGCCGGGACGGTATACCGGCTTGCGCCGGGGGGTGACCGTGAACATTCACCCGGGGCGGGTGGGGCGGTCCTGGCCCGGATCCGCTGGACTTGGCTCGACCAATTCCCGGCAATTAAGGAGAGCCGTGTCATGTCTGACCTGATCGCGATCGGGTACCCGGATGAGACGACCGCGCTGCAGGCGGCCGACGAGGCGCGTCGGCTGGCCGCCGACCTGATCATCCAGCCCGACGCCATCGCCGCGATCGTCCGCGACAAGGACGGCAAGTTCCATACGCACACCAGCCAGCACCACGTCGGTGTCGGCGCCACCTGGGGCATGTTCTGGGGCTTCCTCTTCGGCCTGCTGTTTTTCGTCCCCATCTTCGGCCTCGCGATCGGCGCCGGCATGGGCGCGATCATGGGCAAGATCACCAAGTCCGGGGTGGACAGGGCGTTCCAGGACCAGGTCCGCGACATGCTCAAGCCCGGCACCTCCGCGCTGTTCCTGATGGTGGAGAAGGTCACCCCGGACAAGGCCGTCGAGGCGCTAAGCAAGTACGGCGGCACCGTGCTGAAGACCTCGCTGACCAGGGAAGGCGAGGCCGAGCTGCAGGAAGAACTGCACGGGAAGCCGGCCACCGCCTCCGCGTAGCGCCCGCCGCCGCGGACCACAGCCGCCGGGGACCCTGGGCCCCCGGCGGCTATCGGCTGCCGGGCGGACCCGCCCTCAGCCGCGCATCGACCGGCTGCGGCGGGACGAAGACGAAGGCCAGGAACGCCCTGACGCCGCGCCAGGCACGGCACGCGGGCCCGTTTTTCACCCGCTCGATCGCCGGAAGGGCCTCACCGCTGTTCAGCCGGGCGAACGTCAGGTACATCCCGGCCAGCCGCCCATCGGCGGCCAGCTGCGCCTCGATTTCGCGCAGGATCCGCCGCTCGCTGCGTCCGCTGTGCCGTGTGCGCATGGCGGTGTCGTCAGGTGCCGAGCAGCTTCGCCTTCGCGGCGGCGAACTCCTCGTCGCTGAGCACGCCCTGGGAGTGCAGGTCCGCGAGCTTGTTCAGCTGGTCCGCCATGGACGGCGCGGCCGCCGGGCCGGTACCCGGGGCCGGGGCCGGGTAGGCGGCCTGAGGCTGCTGTTGCTGTTCGAGCGCGTCGATGCGCTGGTCCTGATCGGCATCCAGGTCCTGCTGGTCGGCCTGCCGCCGGGCCACGTGCTTGCCGGCCAGGTAGGCGCCGCCCCCGACCGCGGCGGCGCGCAGCAGCGGCCGCCGGCGCATCATGAATACCATGCGTCACGCTCCTTCCGGCAGTGACAGCCCGAGGGCCACCATGATCTCCGGCGCGGCCGCCATCACCCTGGGCGCGCCCACCTGCGGGAAGACGGCGAGCAGGATGCCCAGGATCTCGTTCGGGCTGGCGCCCGACTGCAGGGCGTTCGCCACCTGCCACATGTACGAGGCCGGCGGCGCGTCCAGCGCCACCAGCGCGGCGATCTTGGCAAGCGAGTAGGTGCGCGGGTCGAGGCCGCTGTCCTGCTGCCACTGCTCGCGGACCCTCAGGCCGGCGCTGATGACGTCGACGTCGCCGGAGGCGAGGCGGAACAGCGTTTCCTTCGTGGCTTCATCCACGTCTGCTTGGGTGGGGACGGTCATGACCGGTTTCCTCTCGTGTTCGTTCCAGGCCGGACCGCCCCGAGGCTACGGGGGCCACGGTCCGCGGCACACCACCCGGCGCAGGTGAGCCGGCGGCGCCCGGGCGTCCCCGCCGCCGTAGCCGGCCAGGGCCCGTGCCGCCACCACGGCCAGCAGCGCGGTGAAAGTGGCGGACAGCGCGGCCACGCCGCGGCGCGGGCGGCGGCGGCGCGGGAGCAGCGCAGCAGTCGCGGATCCACCGGCCTCACCGCCGAATGGTCGCAAGGTGCCGCGATCCGGCCGACGCCCGCTACGGGTGGACCGTCGCGCCCGCCGCCCGCAATTCACCCGGCCGGAGTGAGGCGCTCGGCGGCACGGCTGAGGAGTGTGGACCTGTGTCCGATACCGCGCGCGAGTCGCCGGCCGCCGCCGGCGGCTCCGGCCTCAGCGACGACGAGCGAGCCGAGCTGGAACGCCTGCGCGCGGAGGCGGCCAAGGCCCGCCCGCGCCGGCGTCTCGGGTGGCGCACGCCGGTCGCCTCGCTGCTCATCGCGCTCGGCTGCCTGCTGGCACCGGTCTCGGTGCTGGGGGTCTGGGCCGCCAACCAGGTGTCCGACACCGGCCGTTACGTGACCACCATCACGCCGCTGATCTCCAGCCCGCCGATCCAGAACGCCCTGACCGACAAGGTCACGAACGAGATCACCAGCCACATCAACGTGACCGGTTACGTCAATCAGGCCGCGGCGGCGCTCAACGGCCGCGGGCTGCCGCGCGTGGCCACGCTGCTGCAGACGTTCGGCCCGCCGCTTGCCAACGCGGTGACCGGGTTCATCCACAGCACGGTGCAGAAGCTGGTGACCAGCCCGCGGTTCGCCACCGCCTGGATCCAGGTCAACACGGTGGCGCACCAGCAGCTGGTGACGGCGCTGTCCGGGGGCAAGGGCGCGGTCAGCACCAGCAACGGGCGGGTCACCATCGACCTGGCCCCGTTCATCAACATCGTCAAGCAGGATCTCGCCGCGCGCGGATTCACGCTGATCAACAGGCTGCCGCCGATCCACCCGACCCTGGCCCTGTTCTCGTCCCGGACCCTGGTGCAGGCGCAGACCGCCTATCGGCTGGTCAACGACCTCAAGATCGTGCTGCCGATCCTGACGCTGGCGCTGCTGGCCGCCGGGGTGTACCTCGCCAGGAGTCACCGGCGCGCGCTGATCGGGGCCGGGCTCGGCTTCGCCGCGTCCATGCTGCTCCTCGGGGGCGGCTTGCTGATCTTCCGCGGCATCTACCTGAACAGCGTGCCGCAGAGCGTGCTGCCCAGCGACGCCGCCGCCGCCATGTTCGACACGCTCGTCAGGTTCATCAGGCAGGGGCTGCGCGTGCTGCTGGTGGTGGGCCTGGTCGTGGCGATCGGCGCCTTCCTGGCCGGGCCGTCGGCGACGGCGGCCCGGACCCGGCATGGCGTCGCCGCGGGGCTCGGCTGGCTCCGCGACGTCGGCGAGCGCAAGGGCGCGAGCACCGGCCCGGTGGGGACCTGGACGTACGCGCACCGGATGGGACTGCGGATCGCGGCGGTCGCGCTGATCGGCCTGATCTTCGTGTTCTGGGGACGGCCCACCGCCCTGGTCGTGATCCTGCTCGCGGTCGTCCTGCTGGTGCTGCTGGGGCTGATCGAGCTGATCGGCACGCCGCCGACGGCGCGGGCGGCGGAACCGGCCGGGCCCGGCTGATGGACCCGCTGCACCAGGTCCGCTCCGCGGGCGAGCTGCTCGCGCAGCGCACCGTGGAACGGGTGATCGACCTCGTCACGGCGGCCCTCGACGTCAACGCACTGGTCCAGCAGGTCGACGTGGACACGCTGCTGCGCCAGCTCGACGTCAACGCGCTGCTGGAGAAGGTCGACGTCAACGCGCTGCTGGACAAGGTCGACGTCAACAGCCTGGTCGCCCGCCTCGACGTGGACGCGATCGCCCGGCACGCCGACATCGGCGCGGTCATCGCGAGGTCATCGGGCGGCGTGGCAAGCGAGGCGGCGGACATCGTCCGGGGCCAGGCCGTCGCGCTGGACCGGTGGATCGACCGCTGGGTGCGGCGCCTGCTCCGGCGCAAGGGCAGCGGCCCGGTGGCGCCGCCGCTGCTGAACGCCGAGGCGGGAACGTGACCGGCCACGCGCGGGAGGCCGGCTGGCTGGGCGCGCTGGGCCATTACGCGGGCGCCGTGTCACGGTTCGTGGCCTACGCCGTCGACGTCATCGTCGGCTGGGCGCTTTTCACGCTGGCGCTGGCCGGCGTCACGTTCACGATCAGGATCGTCACCGGGCACTCGGTCGGCTGGCACCTGGGCGGCAGCATCGCCGTCGCAGTGGTCTTCGCCGTCTGGGAACTCTCGTACTTCGGCTACTGCTGGGCGGCGGGGGGCAGGACCCCCGGCATGGCGCTGCTCGGCGTGCGGGTCGTCCGGGCCGACGGCGGCGACATCGACCCGTGGCGCGGCGTGGTGCGCGCGCTCGCCTTCCCGCTCAGCATCGCGCTGTTCGGCCTGGGCTTCGCCGGCATCTTGATCCAGCGCGAGCACCGCGCGCTGCACGACCTGATCGCCGGCACCGCGGTCGTCTACGCCTGGGACGCCCGCGCCGCCCGGCTCCGGTTCCTCGCCCGCGCGTCCCCGTCCCGGCCCCGGTGACGTCCCGGCCCCGGCGAGGCCGCCACGGCCCGGACGGCCGGAGCATCAGGCACGAGCGCGCTGGTTCACCGGCGCCTTCTGCCACGCATCGGCGCCGGCCGCGTACGCGGCCCTGGCCTGCGACCACTTGATCCTCGCCAGCTCGCTCGGCGGGACCTCCATCTCCTTGACCCAGCGGCGGATGGCCGTGACCAGGTGCGATCCGCCGACGGCCAGGCCCGCCAGGCCCAGCATGACACCGGCTCCCACCAGCGCGGCTCCGGTGATCAGCGGACCGGACCGGAACTGAGGGCCACCGCTGCGGTCTTGGTTAGTCGTCATGACACCACCCTCGGCCTCGTTCGGCCTCGTTCGGCCTGGCGCCCAGTGTCGGTCCGCCGCGAATCGCCTGGCATCCTCCGCCGGGGGTGAGCCCGGGGGTGATGTGGCATCCGGCCGGCGCCATCCGGCCGGCGCATGGAGCAGTCGCGCCGGGCCGACCGGCCCCCGCCTCCGGCCGACCCGGCACCCGCCGCGCCTGCCGCGCTCGCCCGGCGCCCCCGAAAGCCCGCCACGCCGGCGAACGCGGACATCACGCGGCGGAGGCGGGGCCTTCGCCGGGCTCGGACCCGATCAGCAGCGACACCGCCTCGATCAACGCCAGGTGCGTGAACGCCTGCGGGAAGTTCCCGAGATGCTGGCCGGTGGTGGTGTCGATCTCCTCGGCATAAAGCTGCAGCGGCCCGGCGAACGACAGCAGCTTCTGGCACAGGGCACGGGCGCGCTCGGTCTCCCCGATCATGGCAAGGGCGGTCACCAGCCAGAACGAGCAGATGGTGAACGTGCCCTCCTTGCCGGAGAACCCGGTGTCGGTCGTGTCGGTCCGGTAGCGCAGCACGAACCCGTCCTCGGTCAGCTCGTCGGCGATGGCGAGCACGGTGGCCCGGACCCGCTTGTCGTCCGGCGGAAGGAAGCCCATGATCGGCAACAGCAGCAGCGAGGCGTCGAGGTCGTCGGTCTCGTAGTGCTGCCGGAAGACGCCCCGGTCGGACACGCCCTTGTCCAGCACCTCGGCCCTGATCTCGTCGGCGCCGGCCTGCCAGCGCTCGGCGCGTTCGGCGGCGCCGCGCAGCCTGGCCATGTCGGCGCCGCGCTGCGCCGCAACCCAGCACATCACCTTGGACGCGGTGAACTGCTTCGGCTCGCCGCGTACCTCCCAGATGCCCTGATCCGGCTCGCGCCAGTGCTTGAGGGCCGCCTCCACGAAGGAGGCGATACCCTCCCACACCGGCATCACGATCTCCGCGACCCCGCGCCGGAACTGGACCCCGATGGCGTCCAGGAGCATGCCCCACACGTCGTGCTGATGCTGGTTCCAGGCGCCGTTGCCGACCCGGACCGGACGGGCCCCGTCGTACCCGGACATGTGGTCGAGCGTGCGTTCGGTAAGGTCTCGTTCCCCCCCGATCCCGTACATGATCTGCAGCTCGAAGGGCCTGTTCAGGTCGCCGCCGCTGACCGCATCGACGATGAAGCCGAAATACTCGACCGCCTCCCAGTCGAACCCGAGCCGGTACAGCGAGCGGAGCATGAACGCCGAGTCCCTGATCCAGGTGAAACGGTAGTCCCAGTTGCGCTCCCCGCCCGGCGTCTCCGGCAGCGACGTGGTGGCCGCCGCCATGATCGCGCCGGTCGGGGCGTAGCTGAGCCCCTTCAGCGTCAGCGCGCTGCGGATGATGTAGGGCCGCCACGGGTGGTCGGGGAACTTGGCCGCGCTCAGCCAGTCGCGCCAGTAGTCCACGGTGGCGTCAAGGGCCTGCACCGCCTCCTCGGCGGTGCCGGGCACGGCGTCGGCTCCCCAGGACAGCGTGACGAACGCGGACTCGCCCTCGGTCAGCGTGGTGCGGCCGTAGCAGCGAGCCCCGAGCACGCCGAGCCGGATGGTCCCGGCCACGTTCAGCCGGACATCGCCCTCCTTGGCGGCGACGGTCATCGACTCGTACCCGTCGCCGTCGTAGGCCCAGGTGCCTCCCGTGGTCCCGTAGCCGAACAGCGGCGCGCAGTTGACCATCACCTCGACCCGGCCGCTGTCGCAGGTGGCGATCCGCAGCAGCACGCCGGTGGCGCCGAAGTCGCTCGGCGCCCGGTGGTAGTCCAGCCGGCGCTTGTTGGCCGCCGTCGGCCCCATGACCAGCAGGTCGTGAACGGTCAGCCAGCCGGTGGGTGTCTGCCAGGTGGTCTCGAGCACCATCGTGCCCGGGACGTACCTGCGGTGCTGCGGCACCAGTGCGTTGCTCGGCCCGAACCTGAACTCGCCGGAGGCCCGGTCGAGCAGCGCGCCGAACACGCTCGGCGAGTCGGGCCGCGGCAGGCACAGCCACTCGATGGCACCGTCCGGCGCGACCAGGCAGCTCTGCTCGCAGTTGGACAGGAAGGCGTACTCGGCGATGGGCGGGAACGTGCTCATGAGCCCCACGTAACTGGCTGGCCAGGGGGGCGGCGTCACCCCGGCCGGGTGAGTTCGCTGCCGCCTCCCCTCGGGGCCAGGCGCGCCACAGCGTCACGCCGGCCAGGGTCGCTCCCATCGCATCGGCCATGTCCGCGGCCGTCCGGGTTGCGCCGTCACCCGCCAATTGCTCACCTTCCGCGGATGATGCCCGGATCCCGCCGCGAGGACACGCTAGGTGGGCCGTGAGCGAGCAAGTCAGCAGAATCCGCACGGCCCGGCCGCCGTACAGGTTCGGGCTGCTCCTGCTCGTGCTGGTCACCAGCTATCTCATCTCCGCCTTCGCCGCCGGCCCCTGGGTCAGCGCCGTCCAGGTGGCGCTGTTCCTCGGTGTTGCCGCGCTCGCGGTACGGAGCGGGCGCGTCGAGCGGCGGATCGCAGTGGCAGCGCTCATCGTGGTGACGGCCGGGTCGATGGTGGTGGGCGCGCTGGTGCTTGCCTACCCGATCGCCGCCGTCCAGGGGGTGGCCAACGCCTGGAAGGCCGTGCTCCTGGCGTTCGCGGTGGTTCTCATCGTCCGCCGGGTGCTCGGGCGGCCGGAGGTGACCATCCAGAGCATCTACGGCGCGCTGAGCGCGTACATGATCATCGGGCTCATGTTCGCCGCCTGCTACGGGGCGATGGACCGGTTCGGCGGCGGGCACTTCTTCGCCAAGGGCTCCCCGGGAAACGTGCAGACGTTCCAGTACTTCAGCTTCACCACCCTGACCACCCTCGGATACGGCGACTTCACCGCGGCGCACAGCGGGGCAAGGGCGATCGCCGTGATGGAGGCCCTCCTCGGGCAGGTCTTCCTGGCCACCCTGGTCGCGCGCCTGGTGGCCGCCTACCGGGGCCCCTCGGACGGCCAGCGCGCACCGCAGGACCGCGATCCCAGGGTGGGCGTGGGGGAGAAAACCTAGGGCAGGCCGCCCGCAACGCCAGGCAGGTCCCGCGGCGCCGGCGGCAGCCCTGCGGGCCCACCGCGGCGACACCGGCCGGCCCGGGCCCGTGCCCGAGAGACCGACCGGGCCGTCATGGTGCTCAGCCGGCCAGTCCGGAGACCCCGTCGACGGTGAGGATGAGCCCGGCCAGCAGCAGCACCACGGCCAGCAGCGTTCGGGCATTCGCTTGCAGCCAGGCGTTGAACCGCGCCAGCAGCCTGGTCGTGACGCCCGGCGCGGCGAGGTAGGCGACCAGCGGCAGCCAGACCAGGCAGGCGTTGATCAGCACGACCAGGATCAGGCCGATGACGCTCAGCGCCCACCCCACCCGGGCGGTGGCGACGACCTGGACCGCGGCGACGAAGGTCACCCCCGGGGAAAAGATCACCAGGCCTGCCACCACCGCGGTCCCCGGCGCGGGGCTTGCCACCAGCCTGGTCACGATCCGCGGCGTGGCGCCGGCCGGGTCCGGCGGCTTGCGCCGTCGTCGCGCCAGCCAGGCCGCCGCGGCCAGCAGCAGCGCCCCCAGTCCCAGCCGCAGCCCGTAGCGGGGGGTGCGGTTGCCCGGCCGTTCCAGGTGCCCGCTGCGCAGCGCCACGAGCACGATGATGCCCATGGCCAGGCTCATCAGGATCGCCCCGGCCAGGTAGAACGAAGCAGTCAGCCGGGGCCGGGAGGAGCCCAGGTAGATCGCACCGACCAGGAGCGCGGTCGGTGACAGTGCCGCAAGGAACGCCAGTCCTGCCGCCTGGGCAAGCACCGGCTCAGCCGCCTTCTGGACGCATGGGCCTGCTCCCGCACGCTTTCGGGCCGGGAGCAAGCGGGAGCGTGACATCGCAGCCCGCCGGTCCCGGTTTCCGGGAGACATCCAGGCTGGCCGAGGTTGCACGGCCGCGCCTCGCCCTCCCGGGGTGATGTGTTCCTGGCCCGCCGGGCGCCATGCTGCCTGCAAACCAGGCGCCGAGCGCCAGAGGGGGCGTCGCATGGCAGCAGCGCAGCCGGCGGCCGGGCGGGCGCCACGGGCGCTGGTCCTCGCCGCCACCATGATGGTCCTCGGATGCCTGGCGGCCGGGTGCTCGTCCGCCGCCAGCCATATCACGGCCGCGGTAAGCAGCGTCACCGCCAGCAGAACCGGCGCGCCGACCACGCCGCCGACCACCGCCCCGGCTTCACCGTCCGTCACCGTCACCACGACTGCGCCGTCGGTGACCGTGACCGCCACGGCGTCGGCGCCGCACACCTCCGCCAGCGCGGCGGCCACGCCCGCCACGAGCACGCCCAGCCCCGCGGGCGGCGGATCGATCTCCCCGGCCGTCTGGACGGTGATCGGCGTCTGCGCCGCCGCCTTGGCCATCGGGCTCATCGCCTGGCTGGTGCACGCCTCCGGGCGCCGCCGGGCGGCCGCCGCCGGCTGGCGGGCCCGGGTCGCGGACGCGTACGAGGACGCGCGCACGCGCGTCTCCGCCGCGCTCGCCGCGCTGCAAGCGGTTCGGTCGGCGATGAGCGCGCAGCGCGTGCCCGGCGGCGACGAGGCGGCCAAGGCGGCCGCCGTGCGGGAACGCATGTCGTTCTTCGACGCCGCGCTGCTCGACCTCCGTGAGCCAGCCAGCCGGCCGCTATGACCTGAGGGAGGCGGGGGGCGGGGGCGGGCGGGCGCCGATCGTGGCTACAGTGCCGCCGCGCCCTCGCCGGCCCGCGGCGGGACCATGGTGGCCTGCGACGTGGTGATCGCGTGCCGGAGCATGAAGCCGCCGATGATCTCGAGCAGGCCCTGGACGACGAACCAGATCCCGGCCAGCACGGCGAGCGCCGTGACGGAGGCGACCGGCACCGCCGTGACCACGATCCCGGCGGCCAGGCTGACGATGCCGAAG
>Ga0209061_1001279_pt1 | contig 43744 bp, 38 predicted proteins | sample Coa_R1_10_FD_187157 | JGI IMG/M metagenome (GOLD analysis project Ga0209061, IMG submission 187157) | Surface soil microbial communities from Centralia Pennsylvania, which are recovering from an underground coalmine fire - Coalmine... | ecosystem: Environmental > Terrestrial > Soil >...
CCGTGACCGGCTGGCGGGCGCCCGTGACCGGCTGGCGGACGCCCGTCTCCGGCTGGCGGGCGCCCGGGAGGTCCTGAGCCGTGTTCCCGGCGTCCCCGTCGCGCGGGAACCGGACCCGTCGGCGCTGTCTGCCCGGGTCAGCGCGGACCCGCACGCCGCGGACGCCAGCGAAGCCGTGACCTGGCGCCCTGGACCGGTTCCGGTCCATGCCGGTCCGGCGGCCCGCGGTGATCGTCGGCGGCCTGCTCGGGGACATGGTCCGGTGCATCGTCGCCACGTTCTTGGTGCTCGGGCTGGGCCTGGCGATGGGCTACCGGCCGCCCAGGCGCCGTCCCGGTGGTCCCCGCCCGCGGCCAGGAGCCCGGGCGCCTATGTCAACGTCCTGGGATCGGCGGCAGACGCCGACGTGACGGCGGCTTAGGCGGCGGCCGCCTACCGGCGTCTCGCAGCGGTCAAGCGCCGATACGACCCCGGCAATGTCTTCCGCCGCAATCACAACATCCGTCCAGCGCACGCCCGAAAGGGCCAGCGCACGCCCGAAAGGGACTGCCATGTCAGGAACACAGTCAGTAACCAGCCAGGCCAGCACGGCATGCAGCGGCGCCCGGGATGGCGGTCGGCGCCGCCTGGGCGCCGCCCTGCTGGTCATCGCCACCGCACAGCTGATGGTCGTGCTGGACGCGACCATCGTCAACGTCGCCCTGCCGCATATGCAGCGGGCCCTCGGGTTTTCCGGGACCGGCCTGGAGTGGGTGGTCAACGCCTACGCCCTGGCGTTCGGCGGGCTGCTGCTGCTCGGCGGCAGGGCCGGTGACCTGCTCGGCCGCCGCCGGATGTTCGTCGCCGGCCTGCTGCTGTTCTCCGCTGCCTCCCTGGCCGGCGGTCTCGCGTCCTCCCAGGGATGGCTGCTGGCGGCCCGCGCGGTGCAAGGGGCCGGCGGGGCGATCGTCGCGCCGGCCGCGCTGTCGCTGATCGCCACCACCTTCCCCGAAGGGCCGCCGCGCAGCCGGGCGATGGGCGTATACGCCGCGATGAGCGGGGTCGGCGGTGCGGCCGGGCTGCTGGCCGGGGGATTGCTGGTCACTTACGCGTCCTGGCGGTGGGTGCTGTTCGTCAACGTGCCCATCGGCATCGCGGTGGCCCTCGCCGCGCTGGTGGTGCTGGCCGAAACCCCCCGCCTGGCAGGCCGGCTCGACATCCCCGGCGCCGTCGCCGGCACGGGCGGAGTCGCCGCTCTGGTCTACGGCCTGTCCAACGCCGCCGCGAGCCCGGACGGGGTATCCCACTGGGGAGACGCCAAGGTCGTTGCCGCGCTGACGGCGGGCGGGCTGCTGCTCGCCGCGTTCGCGGTCGCGGAGGCCCGCAGCCGGCATGCGCTGCTTCCGTTCCGGCTGCTGGGCGACCGCGACCGCCTCGGCGCGAACCTGATCATGCTCGGCGTGGGCACCGCCGTCTTCGGCGTCTTCTTCTTCGTCACCCTGTTCGTCCAGGACGTCTGGGGATATTCCGCGCTGAAGACCGGTGTCGCCTTCCTGCCGCTGACCGTCGCGGTGCTAGCCGCCTCCGGCGCCGCCGCACCGCTGGTGTCCCGGATCGGCGCCCGCCCGCTGCTGCTAACCGGAGCCGCCGCGAGCGCCGGCGGCCTGTACTGGCTGTCGCGGATAACCGAGCACAGCACCTACGCGAACGGGCTGCTCGGCCCGGGCATTGTCGTCGGCGCGGGGCTTGGCCTGCTGTTCGTCCCGCTGCCGCTGGTCGCCCTGGCCCGCGTCGCGGACACGGATTCCGGGGTGGCCTCCAGCCTGCTCAACGTCGGCCGGCAGCTAGGCGGTTCCATCGGCCTGGCGGTGCTGGGCACGGTGGCGTGGACGGTGGTCGCCAACAGCGCCCGTGCCCAGGCCGCTGCCGCCGCCCGCGCCGGCGACCGGGGAGAGGCCGCGCTCGCGGCAGCCTACCAGCACGCGCTGGCCAGCGGGTTCGACCGGGCCTTCCTGGTCGCCGCCGGGATCGCCCTGCTCATCATCCTCACCGCGATCACCGCGATACGCATCCCCCGCGCCGGCCTCACCGGCGCCCAGCCGCGCTGACGCGCCCCCCGCGGTCCAGCCGCGCTCCGCGGCCCCCGCGGTCCAGCCGCGCTCCGCGGCCCCGCGGTCCAGCCGCGCTCCGCGGCCCCGCGCCCCCCGCCGGCACTCCCGGGAACACCGGCCCCGGCCCGCACCCGGTGCCCCGGACGGGCTGAAGTGGGTCTGTGGCCCATCGCCCCACTAGATCTGGGGTTGTGGGCCACAGACCCCGAACGATCTCGTCGGGTCGCCCGGGGAATTTCACCCCCGGGCGACCCGACGCGGAAGGCGAGGCCGGTGGGCCGCGGACCTCGCGTGCTCCAAGGCCGGGCCGTTCACCGCCGACATGACCGGCAAGCTCCGCCGCTCCGCCGTTCCGCTGCTCCGCCGTTCCGCCGTTCCGCCGTTCCGCCGCGGGCCGCCCCAGGGAGAGGCCGGGTCCGGCTGGTGCCTAGTGTGGGACCCATGGACATGGCCACCGCGCTCGCCGACCTTGGCGTCACCGCGGACTCCGTCGGCGACTCGACGAGGGAGCGGCTTGACCGGGACGGCTACGCGCCGCTTCCCGGGATCCTGTCGCAGCGGCAGCTCGCGGTCATCCGCTCGCGGCTGGCCGGGCTGCTGGCGGTCGAGGGGGACAGAGCCGGGCTGGAGGTCCACCAGGAGGCGGGGACCGACCGGCTGGCCGACCTGGTCAACAAGGATCCGGCGTTCGATGTGTGCTTCACCGACCCCCGGCTGCTGGCGTGCGTGGCTCATGTGCTCGGCGACTTCAAGCTGTCCTCGCTTAACTTCCGGGCCGCGCTCCCGGGCCAGGGATTGCAGTCATTGCACGCCGAGGGCGGTCCTGTCACCGACCCCGCCCAGTACCAGGTGTGCAATTCGATCTGGCTGCTGGACGACTTCACGGCGGACAACGGCGCGACCCGTGTGGTGCCCGGGTCGCACCGCTCGGGGAGATCACCGGGCGACGTGATGGCCGACACCCGCGCCGCGCACCCCGATGAGGTGCTGCTGCTGGCTCCCGCCGGGACCGTCGTCGTCTTCAACAGTCACCTGTGGCACGGCGGCACCTTGAACCGGTCATCGCGGCCACGCAGGGCGATGCACTCCTACTTCACCCGCCGTGGCAATGCGCAGCAGCTCGACCAGCGAAAGTACGTCCGGCCGCAGACGCTGGCCCGCCTCACTCCGGCTGCCCGGTACATTCTCGGCGTCTAGATTCCAGTAGATTCCAGCGGCCGTATCCGGGCAGGCTAAGCCAGCGTCCTTGGTGGCGAACCCCATGTAGGAGACGCCCATGCTGTTCACCCGCCCGATGTTCAGCCGGCGGCTGAATTCGCCGTAGCTGATGCGGCCACGGCGCACGGCGATCAGGCTGGCGAGAACGACGGGAAGGCCGGCACGCGGGCCGAGGCCGACCATCTCGCCGGCTTTCAGCCCGTGCCGTCCCAGGGCGCTGGCCAGTTCGCCGGGCCTGATGAACATGTCCCAGTCGTGGATCGCCGCATCGGTGACGCGCGTCAGCGGCCATTGCTGCATCACCTTGATCGCGATCAGCCTGCTCTTCACGGTGCGGTTGATGGTGTCGAACAGGTACAGGCCGCCCGGCTTGAGTGCCCGGGCGGTCTCGCTGATCACGCGGTCCAGGCCGGACACATGCTCCAGCACGTCGCAGCAGTACGCGAGGTCGAAGGCCGAGTCCGGGACAGGCAGGTGCTCGCCCGATCCCACCTGGTAGTCGATGTGCAGGCCGCGGGCCGTCGCGTGGGCGCGGGCCGCCCCGACCGACACCGGCGAAGGGTCGATTCCGGTCACCTGGCAGCCAAGGGCGGCGAACCTCTCAGCGAGGAACCCGCCACCGCAGCCGATGTCCAGAGCCCGCAGACCGCTGACCGGGGTTTTCCGGTGCCGCGTGAGCACGTCGAGGAAGTAGGCGAACCTGCCGGGGGTGACGCCGTGCAAGAGGTTGAGCGGGCTGGCCTCGTCCCACCAGGATCCGCCCAGCCGGTCGTAGATGTCGTTGTCGATCGGCATCGCGCCTCCCTGCCAGCCGGCTGTCCTCGGCGGGTGAGCGCCCTGACCGCCATGCGCGTTATTCCCGCGCAGACCGAGACGACCCGCAGGGCCGGCGGGCGATGGCGCACCCGGTGCTAGGACGCAGGGTCCATGTCGATCGCGGTGAGGTGCCAGCGTCCCAGGTTCGCGGTCAGCAGCGTGGACCCGCGGAACGCCAGGTTGGTCGGATGGCACAGCAAGTGCGCCGTCGGGTCGTCCGCTATCACCGTCACCGTGCCGTCCGGCTCGATCCGTAGCACCCGGCTCGGCTCGTAGCATCCCACATACAGCCGCCCGTCCGGTCCGAATGCCAGCCCGTCCGGCACCGTTCCGGGCAGCATGGCGAGCACGCTGCGCTGCCCGGCGGAGCCGTCTGGCCCGATATCGATCTTGCTGATTCCCGGCAGGAACGACTCGGCGACGTAGAGCGCGCTGCCGTCGTAGGCTAGGCCGTTCGCGAAGCTCAGCGGGCCGTCATACCAGACCGCCCCCTTCCCGCTGGCATCGAACGCGTAAAGCGACGGGCCCGGCTGGCCGGGCTGGCGGCTGTCCGAGACCAGCAGCCGGCCGTCGCCGTCGAACACGATGTAGTTCGGGTTGACGAACCGGTGGCCGTCGGCGCCGTCGGCGAACAGCTCCGGCTGCCCGCCCGGCACCGGGACGCGGAACACCGCGCGAGCGGCTATGTCGCATGCGTACAGGCTCTCGTGCCCGGGGCTGAACGCGATACCGAGGATGAAGCCGCCTGTTGTGGCGATCAGCTCGATCCCGCTTCCGTCGGCGGCCACCCGGAAGATCTGCCCGGCTTCGCCGCCGCACCACACGCTGCCGTCCGGATGCACTGCGACGCACTCCGGATGGTCCAGCCGCGGGGTGCTGAAGATCCCGTCGAAGAACATCCGCGGCCGCGCTATACCGCGCACCGCCTCGCTCACGACGCCGGGAGCGCGGCCGGGTTCCGCCCGAGCAGGCCGCCGTCGATCCTGTACTCCGCGCCGGTGATGAACGAGGCGCGCGGGCTGGCCAGGAAGGCAACCAGTTCCGCTACCTCCTCCGGCCGCGCCACCCGTCCCAGCGGGTGCGCCCGGCCCCACTCGGCCACCTGCTCGTCCTGGCTTCGCCCGCCGCGGAACTTATCGGCCGCCCAGCGCAGCATGGGCGTATCGACCGAGCCCGGGCAGACCGTGTTGACCCGGATTCCGTCGGCCGCGCCGTCCATGGCCATCGCCCGGGACAGGCCGACGATGCCCGCCTTGCTCGCGGCGTAGGCCGCCACCCGTTCCTGCGCGGCGAACGCCTGCACCGACGAGATCGTGACGATCGCGCCGCCGCGGCGCCGCAATTCGGGCATCGCCGCCTGACAGGTCAGGTAGACGCCCTTGAGATTGACGTCGAGCACCTCGTCCCACAGCTTCTCTGGCGTCTCCTCGACGGTCCCGTACCGCTGGATCCCCGCGCTGGTCACCACCACGTCCAGCCCGCCGAAGGCGGCGACCGCTCGCGCGACGAACTCCCGCACCTCGTCGGCGTCCGTCACGTCGGCGACGGTGCCGAAGACCCGCGGCGCGTGCTCCCGCAGCCCGGCCTCGGCCCGCCGCACCTCGCCGGCGTCGATCCCGCAGAACGCGACGCACGCCCCGGCGGCGGCCAGCCGGTCGACGACAGCCAGCCCGATGCCCGCCGACCCCCCGGTGACCAGCGCGGCTTTTCCGTCGAATTCGCTCATCCGCACGTAGTTCGCACCTCCGTGTCGACTATGCCAATCCGCCACCTCAGCTCCCGCCGGCCACCGGGAGGCAGGTCGAGCGCCGTGCCGTTCGCCACCGCCTCGGCCAGTCCGCTGGTCGGGTAGCTGGAAAACGGCTCGAGCCCGAGCACCCGTCCTTGTCCCCACCACGGGTAATCGCGGGACGCGCCGAGCTCGGTCCACAGCCAGAGGTAGGGAAGCACCGCCGCGTCCCACTCGACCCGGACGCCCACGGTACCGGCCGGGTCGAGCAGCTCGTACCAGCCCTCGGTGAACCCGGACAGGTAGACGATGTCGCTCGGCGCACCCCACGGCGGCACCACGCTCAGGTCCGCCTCGCCGCCGTCCGCGGCGGGGACGACCGGCCATTCCCACGGACCGCCCGCCGCGACTAGCCGCCGCGGCGGGTTAATGGGATCGGGATGCGGAGTCACCGCGAGCCCGTTCGGTACCTTGATGCGGCAGCCCGGGACCAGCAGCGGCGGCCCGTAAGCCAGATGCTGCCCCCACATCGCGGCCACGGGAACCGCCGCCTCGTTGGTCACGGACTCGCTGATCGTCAGCTGCGCCGCGCCGGCTGCCAGCCGCATCGTCTTGCTCACCCGCAATGGCATCCGCGTCGTCCGCACGCTGAACGTCACCTCGACCGCCGCGGCGTCGTCCGCGGTTACCTCGGCGTCCCAGGGCAGCCCGGAGACCTCGCCGTGCTGGGCGAGCGCGGCACCGCGGTGACGGGACGGCGCGCCGCCGTTCGGCAGCACCTCCTGCCAGCCGCCCCGGTAACGGTCGAGGAACGCGGACACATCGTCGGCGGCCGCACCCGCGGCCTGGCGGGGATCGCGCAGGCCGCCAGGCGACAGCCAGGTCGCGTCCAGGTCCCTCGGCTTGTAGCAGAACTCGATCACGTCCGAGCCGAGACCGGCCAGCACGGTGACCCGGAGCAGTTCGTTTTCCAGTACCACGGCACGGACACAAGCCATCGTGACCTCGTGCACCCGGGCGCCCCAGTTACGCGCCGGGCGGCTGGGCAGGGCGGCCATTCGCGCTCAGGACCCCGTGCTGGCGAGCCCGGTTCCGGCGAAGGTCACGTCGATGAACCGAGGCTCGTAGATGCTCGCGTCCGAGTACAGGTCGGTGTTGACGAAGCTGTTCACGTTGTACGAGATCAGGAGCGTGTTCCCGGTGCTAACTTCGGGGTGGGCCTTGGCGTTGTAGCCGTAGACGTTCGGGTCGTTGCCGCCTCGGCCGCCGTGCCCCGTCTCTGGCTCGACGTACACCGCCGTCTTGTCCACGAACGGCCCGGCCGGCGAGCAGGCGAAGTACGCGTCGATCTCCGGGCTGAGCGGCTGCGCGGTGTCCTGCGTGATAAGCACGTAGACGTCGCCGAGGCGGCTCACGCTGTACTCGTTGGCGACGTGCAGGAAGCCGTCGGACGCCGCGGGGTCGGGCAGCCGGATCGCGTCCGCCTCGCTGGATGACCATATCCCGTTGCCCGCGTAGTACTGCCAGGGCGCCCCGAGCAGGTTGTCGCCGGGCACCCGGGCCAGGTGCATGTACTTGTCGGCGCCGAGATCCTCCACGCCGTAGATGTAGGTGTAGCCGCCAGCGCGCAGCATCCAGACACCCCACGCGACGCCGGTGGCCGAGGGCAGCGGCGTCACGCCGACCGGGGCGGACAGGTGACCAGGCGCGTAGCGGGCGAGCACGTTGCGGTACCACTTAAAGTCGAACGCACCCATGCCGGTCGACTCATACTCCTGGTACACCGCTTGGAGCGCGCCGCCGCCCGAGCCGGTGGTGATCGCGTCACCCGCCCAGTACCAGTGGCTGGCATCGGGCGGTGGCATCAGCGCGGTCGGATCGGCCGTGGTGCCGCCGTGAATCGTCGTCAGGTCCATGTAGTTCGTGTCGCCGTCCGGCTGCTCGACGAACGAGTTGTTGATGAACGGGGTCGTCCCGCCGTCCGAGATCACCGGGGAGCGTGAGCCGTCCGGGTTGACGGTGCCGAGGAAGGTGTCGGAGAAGATCCACAGTTCCTTGTGGCCCGGCAACGCGGCGGAGTAGGTACCGTCCGCGCCGGTCCAATGGTCACGGGAGGCCACGTCGTCGGCATAGTCGCTGAACATGCTGTCCATCGTGGTGTCCTTGGCCGTGGCTGCGACCGTGGGCGCGCTGATGCCCGGACACACCTGCGGCGCCGTGCCCGCCGTCTGCCTGCCCGCCGTCGTGGCTGTCGCCGACGGGGCCAGCACGATGGCGGGGATCGCCGCGCCGAACGCCACGAGCCCGGTGACGGTGGTGAGGACACCGGCTTTTTTCACACTCGTCAATTGAGTAGCACCTCCGTAAGTTCGGCACCGGCCAAACGATAAGTCTGTAAATTAGTCATCAGATCACTTGTTGTCTAGATATCTTCTGATGTTCCTGGAGCACCGTGGACGTTCTCGAAGTCATCCGCGCGGCGCGCGTGGTCCCCGTGGTGCGCCGGCCGAGCGCGGCCGAAGCCACCAAGCTGTGCGAGCGGCTGCTGGCACTCGGCTCGCCGGTCATCGAGCTCACCGCGACCACGCCGGACTGGCCGACCGTGCTCGACGCGCTGCGGCAGATGTCGCCCGGCACCACGATCGGCGTGGGCACCGTCACCACGCCGGAGAACGCGCGCCGCGCAGCGCGGGCGGGCGCGGCGTTCCTCGTCTCGCCGTACCCGGCGGCCGGGGTCCGGGCCGTGGCGGAGGAACACGGCGTGCCGTTCATCGAAGGCGGCTTTACCCCCGGCGAGCTGGCCGCGGCCACCGCCGTCGGCGTCGCCAAGCTGTTCCCGGCGCGCACAGCCGGGACCCGGCACCTGAAGGCGGTGCTCGACGTGCTGCCGGGCGCGCGGATCATCCCGACCGGCGGCATCGCGCTGGAGGAGGTCGGCGACTGGCTCGCCGCGGGCGCGTACGCGGTCGGCGTCGGCACTGACCTAGCCACCCGGCCCGACGCCGCCGAACTGCTGCGCCGGGTGACGGCACAGTGAGCGCTGGCACGCCGCGGCGAGCGGCCTTCATCGGCGAGTGCATGATCGAGCTGCGCCACGAGACCGCGGACCTGCTGCACCTCGGCTTCGCGGGAGACGTGTTCAACGCCGCCGCCTACCTCGCCAGGTCGGCACCGAGTTCCGCCGTCGCGGTCGAGTTCGTGACGATTACCGGCGACGACCCGTACAGCGTCATGATGCGCGAGGCGTGGCGTGCGCACGGTGTCGGCGACACGCTGGCGCCGACGCTGCGCGGCGGCAGGCCGGGACTGTACCTGATCAGGGTCGACGGCAACGGCGAGCGCGCGTTCTACCACTACCGGGCGGAGTCGGCGGCCAGGAGGCTATTCGGGCCGGACCATCCGGCGTCGGCGGACGACGCGATCGCCGCCTGCGACCTGGTGTACCTGTCCGCGATCACGCTTTCGATCATGACCGGGCCGGCCCGGCAGCGGCTGCTGCGCGCGCTCGCCGCGGCGCGGGCGCGCGGCGCGCGCGTCGTCTTCGACAGCAACTACCGGCCTTCGGGCTGGGCGTCGGCGGCGCAGGCCGCCGCGGCGATCAGCGAGGCGCTGGCGCTCACCGACATCGCGCTGCCGACGCTCGCCGATGAGCAGGCGGTGTTCGGCGATGCCGACGAGATGGCCTGCGTCAGCCGACTGCGGGCGGCCGGGGTGCGGGAGATCGCGGTAAAGCTCGGCCCCGCGGGATGCCTGGTCGCCGCGCCAGACGAGCCGCCGCTGCGGGTGCCCGCCGTTCCCGGCGTGACCGTCGTCGACACCACCGCGGCCGGGGACGCGTTCAACGGCGGGTATCTCGCGGCACGGCTGGGCGGCGCCGGGCCAGCTGACGCGGCCCGGGCAGGCAACGCGCTCGCCGCCGAGGTGGTGGCCACGCCCGGCGCCCTGCTGCCGCCGGTCCCCAGGCGGGCTGACGCCACCGAAAGATTCCCCTTGTGGATAAGTGACTAAATCAGTTATTGTCTAGATCCCATCACCCCAACGGGCCGAGGAGTGGCATGAGCACTGCCGACCGCGAGACGGTCCCACCTCGCCGTGGCCTTGACCATGACGCCGTCCTCCGCAGGTACCGCGAGGACGGTTACGCGATCTTCCGCGAGGTCATCAGCCCCGACCTGATCGCTGAGGCCGATGCCCATGTGCGATGGCTTCAGGAACGTTACCCGCATCGGCGCGGCGAGGACCTGTCCACCGAACTGGTGGCCAGGGACCCCTTCTGGGTTCGCCTGGTGAGCGACGACCGGCTGCTCGACGTCGCGAGCGTCTTCGTCGGGCCCGACATCGCGCTGTTCGCCTCGCACTACATCTCCAAGCCGCCATTCTCCGGAAAGCTGGTTCCCTGGCATCAGGACGGGTCATTCTGGCCACTCGACCCGATGCGAGTCGTGACGCTCTGGCTGGCGGTGGACGAGGCGGCCCCGGAGAACGGCTGCCTGCGGGTTATCCCCGGAACACACACCGAAGACCTCCACGAGGTCCGCGAGCGGCATGGCGGCGAGGCGGTGTTCGACGTGGAAACCGCCGCCGCGGTCGACGAGTCCAAGGCGGTCGACCTCGTCCTCAAGCCAGGCGACGTCGAGGTCCACCATCCGAACATCGTGCACGGCAGCAACCCCAATACCTCCCCGAGGCGGCGCTGCGGCCTGACGATCCGGTACATCCCGACCGCTACCAGGATCACCTCTGAGGAACAGCCCTTTCCGAGCGCGCTGCTGCTCCGCGGCGACCCGGGGGTCAACCGGTACCAGCCATGGCCGCGGTACGTCGCGGGGCGGGACTTCCCGTTCCGCGGTTGCGAGCAGTGGGCCGCCTGAGGGAGCCAGCTATGTCGCAAAGCGAGACCAACCGCCCGAGTCTGTCCGGCGCGCTGACCGAGCGGGTGCTCGACCTGATCCATGCCGAGGGGTTGCGGGCCGGTGACCGGCTGCCCGCCACCAGGGAACTGGCGCAGCGGTTCGCGGTGACCACGCCCACGCTGCGCGAGGCGCTGCGGAGGCTGGAGGCCACCGGCGCGGTCGAGCTACGGCACGGGTCCGGCATCTACGTCGGGCCGAGCCTGGAACGGATCGTGCTGCCCAACCCGAACGTCCGCGGGTTGCGGCGGGGACAGGCGGAACAGCTGCTCGAGACCAGGCTGCTCATCGAGCCGCCCGCCGCGGCCCTGGCCGCTCGCCGCGCGGGGGAGGCCGAACGAGCCGCGTTGCGAGCCGAACTTGAGGCTGCGGCGACGTATCTCGACGGAGACGATGCCAGGCTGCACGAGGCCAACATGCGGTTCCACCGGGCCACCGCGCGGGCGACCGGCAACCCGGTGCTCGGCGAAGTGGTCGATTCCCTGCTCACCGTGCACGCGGCCGAGCAGCGGGCAATATTGCAGATCTTCGACGACCGCGTGCGCGACCACGAAGAGCACCGGGCGGTGCTCGCCGCCATCGAGGACGGTGACCCGGCCGCCGCCGAAGAGCATATGCGCGCGCACCTCGCTGACGTGCTGGCCGTCGTGCGCCAGCGGCTCCAGCTACCGGAAGACAGTCCGGCCGCATCGTAACCACGGTGACGTCGTCACCGTGAACCCCAGGCACACCATCTGAACAGGAGGGCCACTACTCCTATGAGACGACGCATGCGCAAAGTCGCGCTGGGCGCGGCCGCGAGCGCCACCGTGCTGACCACGGTGCTCGCCGGCTGTGGCTCGAGTGGCAGCAGTTCCGCCACCACCAACGTCACGCTCAAGCTCTATAACGACAAGGGCGCGTGGAGCCCATTCTTCACCCAGCTCGGAGCGGTGTCCAAAAAGGACATCGGGATCGGCCTGACGCCGGTCGGCTACACCGACGAGCCCACCTATCAGGCGTTCATCCAAGCGTCCTTCCATACGAACAAGAAGCCCGACCTGTTCACCTGGTCGACCGGCGGCCAGCTTGCGGAGATCGCGCGGCTGCACCAGGTGGCGAACACGTCCGCGATCTGGCAGCAGGGCATCGCCGACGGCGACCTGCCGAAGGGACTCGAGCAGTACTACACCGTTGACGGCCAGCAGTACTGCGTGCCGCTGAACGTCGCCTACTGGGGGATGTTCTACAACAAGCATGTCTTCGCCAAGTACGGGCTGACCCCGCCCACCACGTGGGCCCAGCTCATGCACATCGCGCAGGTGCTGAAGAGCCACGGGGTGACCCCGTTCTACGAAACCGACGTGCTGTTCTCGTTCGTCTGGTTCGAGCAGCTCCTCGTCGGCACGGCGCCCGATGTCTATCAGGAGCTGTCCACCGGCAAGGCCTCATACACCAGCCCGGCCGTGGTCAACGTGATGAAGATGTGGCAGGGCATGATCAACGCCGGCTACATGTCCGATCCGGCGGACAAGACGGACCCGAGCGTGCAGCTCAAGGACGGCCAGGTCGCGATGGTGCCGGACGGCTCGTGGTTCAACACGTCGATGACGCAGCAGAACCTCAAGCCAGGCGTGGACTACGGGTTCTTCGTCATCCCGAACGTCAACCCCGCGCTGCCGAAGACCTCGGTGATCCTGGAGAGCGGGCCGCTCTGCTCACTGGTGCACGCGCCCGACCCCGCCGCCAGCATGAAGTACCTGAGGTGGTGGATCACGCCGGCCGCCCAGCAGCCGTGGTCGCAGTCCCGCGGCGACGCCTCGGCCAACCCGAAGGTCGCCGTCCATGGGGACACCGATCTCAGCACGGTCATGAAGAACGCCGGCGAAGGCAAGTACAACCTGCTGCTGCGCTACTTCGAGGCCGCGCCGCCTCCGGTGCTCGCCGCGGCGCTGGACGCGTTCGGTGCGTTCATGGTGCACCCCAATACCTACATGACGCAGCTGCAGACCATCCAGGCCGCAGCACAGAGCTACTGGAGCTCGCACCAGGCAGGCTCATGACCACACGGACACCGCCGCGGCTCACGACGGCCCGCGCGCCGGGCAGGCTAACGGCGGCGCGGAAGCCGTCGCGCGGCCACCACGACCGCGCGCTCTTCGGGCGGTTCAGGCACGGGTATATCGCCCCCGGCGCGCTGCTCGTGGCCGGCCTGCTGTACCTGCCGTTCCTGTGGACCGTCTACCTGAGCTTCACCAACTACGACGGGCTGAGCCCGGCCACCTGGGCCGGGCTCGCCAACTACCGTGCGCTGCTGCACGACCCAGCGCTGCTCACCGCCATCCGGAACACGCTGATCTGGGTAGGCGGCACCACGCTGCTGCCGGTCGGACTCGGCCTGCTGGTCGCCGTGTTGTCCTACAACATCAAGGGCGGCGCCTGGCTGCGGCTGCCGTTCCTGCTGCCGTACGCCTTCTCCGGCGCGGGCATCGGCCTGGTGTGGGGGGTGCTGCTGTCACCCGGCGGCACCCTCAACCACGTGCTCGGCTTCTTTCACCTGCCAGGCGCGCACACGCCACTGCTCAGCTACGCGCCGCTGAACACCGTCGTGCTGATCATCGCCATGACCTGGCAGCAGATCGGGGTCAACACGCTGCTGTTCGTGGTCGGATTGCAGTCGATCCCGCGCGAGCCGATCGAGGCGGCGAAGATCGACGGGGCGTCAGGCTGGGCGCTGTTCCAGCGGGTGATCTGGCCGCTGCTCTCGCCGCTGACCACCGTCGTGGTCGGACTCGCGCTGGTAGCCAGCCTCAAGACGTTCGACGTGGTCTGGGTGGCGACGCAAGGCGGTCCGGGACGCACCTCGGAAACGCTCGCCGTGACCATGTACCGCGACACGTTCGTGGCCGACCAGTACGGCTACGGCTCGGCGGTCGCGGTACTGCTCACCGTGGTCACCGGCGTCGTCTCCGTCATCTACCTGCGCCAGCAGCTGTCCAGGCGGGAGAGGCTCAATGGCTAGGCGCCGCGCCGTCACCGGGGCCAGGGTGCTCGTGCTCGTCATACTCGGCCTGATCTGGCTGGCGCCGGCGTACCTCATTGTGGTCAACGCGGCGCGCCCGGCGGGCGCGTACAACCCGGCGCACGCCTGGGTTCCCTCTGGCAGCTTCGATCTGCTGGCCAACATGCGCCGCGCCTGGGACGCCGCCGGGCTTGGCGAGAGCCTCGGCAGCACGCTGCTGTACAGCGTGGTCAGCCCGGCGATCGCGATCCTGATCGGCGCGCTGGCCGGGTTTTCCATCGTCACGTTGCGGCTGCGCCACGGTTTCGCCTGGTTCATGCTGATCTTCGGCGGCACGGTGTTCCCATCCCAGATGCTGCTCGTGCCGCTGTTCGTCGCCTACAGCAGGTTCAATCTGTACGACACGCGCTTCGGCCTGATCCTGATCTACACCGCGATCAGCGTGCCGTTCGCCGCGTTCGTGATGCGCAACTTCTTCACCGGCGTGGCGTTCTCGATCTTCGAGGCGGCCCGGCTGGACGGCGCTTCCACGGCCAGGATCTTCTGGCGGATGTACCTGCCGCTCTCGTGGAGCGCGCTGGCCGCGATCTTCGTGCTGGAGTTCACGTTCACGTGGAACGACCTGCTGTTCGGGATGACGCTGGCGCAGAGCCCGGGCGTCCGCCCGGTGATGCCCGCGGTGTCCGCGCTGCAAAGTGACGTCTACGCCGGTACGCCGGTGCCGGTCGCGCTGGCGGTCGGCCTGCTGGTCTCGCTGCCCGCGATCGCGTTGTTCCTGGCGACCCAGCGGTTCTTCACCCGCGGGCTAACCCTTGGCCAGCTATGAGCAGGCCAGCAATGAGCAGGCCAGCCATGAGTAGGAAGGAAGGCAATTGACCAGCCGACTGCTGGGGGCAAGCGACCACTCACCTGATTACGACGAGATCAGGGCCGCGCTGCGGCGCGACACCTCGGTGACGGTTGCCGGGCAGCGCGGAATCACGCTGCGCGCGGCGGCCCTGCCGCTGCTGCGCGACGGCAGGCAAGCCGTCCGGATAGACCTCGACACTGGCGGCCAGGCCGCTGACGGGGCCGAGCTGGCGCTGTCGTCCGGCGGCCGGGTGCTCGACCGTGCGATCGCGCGGCCGGGCAGGCCAGCCATCCTGCTGGCGCCAGAGGTCACTGAGCCTCAGCCGGCCGTTGTCGAGCTGCGCCGCGCCGGCGATGTGCTCGCGGCCGGAGAGGTCACCATCACCCCGCAGCGGAAGTGGCGCGTGTTCGTCGTGCACCACTCCCATCTGGACATCGGCTACACCGATCCGCAGGGTGTGGTGCTCCGCAATCATCTCGAGTACCTGGACGGGGCGCTGGCGCTGGCCGGGCAGACAGACGGCTGGCCGGATGACGCGCGGTTCCGCTGGACGGTCGAGTCGAGCCTCCCGGCGCTGCGGTGGCTGGCGGCCAGGCCCGAGGCGGCGGTCGCGGAGTTCATCGAACGCACGCGGCAGGGCCGGATCGAAGTGACCGCGTTTCCCTTTCAACTGCACACCGAGGCGTGCTCGGAAGAGGAACTGGCCCGGGTGCTCAGGTTCACCTGTGAGCTGCGCGAGCGGTACGGGATCGAGGTCCGCTCGGCCATGCACACCGACGTGCCGGGCGCGGTCGCGGGTATCGTCGACGCGCTCGCCGCGGCCGGGGTGCGGTACCTGGCCGCGGCGCACAACTGGGCAGGCCGCTCGGTTCCGTACCTGACCGGCGGCGAGCGGCTGGGGCGGCCGTTCCGGTGGCGGGCGCCAAGCGGCAGCGAGCTGCTCACCTGGTTCACCGACACACCGCACGGCATGGCCTACATGGAGGGCAACACAGTTGGCCTGGCCGATGACTACGAGCTGGCCGAGGACCTGCTGCCGCGGTACCTGGACGCGCTCGCCCGGCGGCCGTACCCGTACGGGCCGGAGGCGTTCGGCTGGTCGGGGCTGCCGGACGACGCGCCGGTTCGCGATCCGTACCCGCTGGACGCGGTGCACCTGCGGGTGCAGGGCGCGCACGCGGACAACGCCGCACCGAACCTGACGCCCGCGGAGATCGTCCGCCGGTGGAACGAGACCTGGGAGTATCCCCGGCTGCGCATGGCGACGAACTCCGAGTTCTTCCGTCATGCCGAGGCGAGCGCCCCGCCCGGCGCGATTGCCGTGCACGAAGGAGACTGGACCGACTGGTGGGCGGACGGGCTGGGCTCCGGCGCGCGGCCACTGGGATACGTCCGCCGCGCGCAGGCGGCGCTGCGGGCCGCGGAGTCGCTGGACGCCCTGGGGCAGCCGGCCCATGCCAGCCACGGGGATCCCGGTTCCGCCGCCTTCGACGCTGCCTATGACAAGACGGCCCTGTTCAACGAACACACCTGGGGCGCCGCCAACCCCTGGCTGGACGCGGAAGACGGCGGTGACTCGGGCGGCCTGCAATGGACGCTGAAGTCGGCGATCGGCTATCAGGCGCATGACGAGGCGGCTGACTTGCTGCACGCCAGCGCCCGGCGGTTCGGTGCCGGATATGCGCCTGCACCGGGGGCGCTGGCGTCCTTCCTGGCCGTCAACCCGGCGTCCGCCCCGCGCACCGACGTGCTGGAAGTGTTCCTGCCCAGGGAGGTCGTACCGCTGGCCGTTCCGGTGGCGCTGGTGGACGCGCGTACCGGCGCCCGGGTGCCCCACCATGAGTCCATGGTGGACCCGGCCGACTGGCCGACCCGGCCGATCGGGCGCAAGCTGCGCGCGGTCATTCCGGACGTGCCAGGGCCCGGGTTCGTACGGCTCGACGTGGTGACGGCCGACCGGCCGCCGGCCGAGCCGGAAGATCTCGGCAGGGACGGCTCGATCGAGAACGAGTTCTACCGGGTACGATTCGACCCAGCCGACGGCATCATCGCATCCGTCTTCGACAAGGCGGCGGGACGAGAGCTGGTGAACGCGGATGCGGCGGCCGGCTTCGGGCAGTACATCCACGACTGGTACGGCACGGCTCCGCATTTCAACCATCTGTCCGGGCACGTGACGGCCAAGGACACGGCACTGCTCAGCGGCCGGGCGGTCGGCCGCAGGGCCGTGATCAGGAAGGCGGAGCGGACACCCGCGGGAGAGCGTCTGGTGGCGGAACTGTCCGGGGAAGGACTCGACTGGCTGCGGCTGACGATCGAGCTGCACCGGGGCGTGCCGCGAGTCGACCTGACCTACCAGCTCGCCAAGCGGGCGGCGGCTGCCAAGGAGTCGGTTTTCGTCGCGTTCCCGTTCGCGGCCAGCGGGCCGCCCGCCGCCTGGGAACTGACTGGCGCCGTGGGCGGCGCGTCGGCGGCACGGGTGCCGGGTTCGGCCGGGCACATGGCGGCGATCAGGCACTGGGCCTCCTTCGAGGATCCCGAGCTCACCATCGCCTGGGCCACGCTGGAGGCGCCGCTGGTGCAGTTCGGGACCATCCACCTGCCGTACGCGCCGTTCCCGCCCACGGTGGACCGGGAGCCCGGCACGCTCTATTCGTGGGCGCTCACCAACATCTGGGACACCAACTTCCCCGCCCAGCAGGCAGGCGAGATGACGTTCCGGTACGCGGTAGCGTCGGCGCCCGCGGTCGCGGCCCGGCAGCTCGGCGCGACGACCGCGGCCGGGCTGACCGATCCGCTGCTCGCGGTGCTCGCGACCGGAGGCGGCGATCCCGCGCCGGCGTCGGCCGCCTTCTGCTCGGTGAGCCATCCCGACGTCAGAGTGACCTCGATCGGCAGGTCGCGGCACGGGCACGACCTCGTTCTCCGGCTGCGCTCGCTGGCACCGGGGCCCGTCGAGGCAGAGGTTCTCGTTCCGGGCGCCATCGCCGCCGCCACCTGCACCATGTGGGAACGCGACGCGCGCCCCGCCGATGTCCGCGACGGGCGAGTGCAGGTGACGCTGCCCGCATCCGGCGCCGTAGAGCTCAGCATCGACCTGGCGGGCGGCGCGCGCGCCGGTCAGCGCCCGTCCAACCAGCCGAACACGGATGCCTGAGGTTCATGAAAATCGTTGACTTGCGTGCGACGACCGTCGCCGTGCCGCTCGAGGCGCCGCTGCTGCACAGCAACGGCGCGCACTGGGGACGCTTCGTTCGCACGATCGTTGAGGTCGAGGCCGACAACGGTCTGGTCGGCCTCGGTGAGATGGGCGGTGGCGGCCAGAGCGCGGAGGCCGCCTTCCGCGGGGTGCGGGACTACCTCACCGGCCACGACGTGTTCCAGCTCGAGGCACTCCGGTTCAAGATCGCTAATCCCACGGCCAGCCTGTACAACGACCGCACGCAAATACTCGCGGCGATCGAGTTCGCCTGCCTCGACCTTATCGGCCAGCATCTGGGCGTCCCGGTATACGACCTGCTCGGCGGCAAGCTACGGGAGTCGGTGCCATTCGCCTCCTACCTGTTCTTCCGGCTGCCCGGGCCGGGCGGGATCCCCGGGGAGGTTCGTACCCCGGACCAGCTTGTCAGCCATGCGAAGGAGCTGAAGTCCGCGTTCGGTTTCACCGTGCACAAGTTGAAAGGCGGGGTGTTTCCGCCGGACTACGAGCTGGAGTGCTACCAGGCGCTGGCGGCTGCCATGCCCGGCGACCGGCTGCGCTACGACCCCAACGCGGTGCTGAACCTTGGCGACGCGATCCGCTTCGGCCACGCGATAAGCGGTCTGAACAACGATTATTTCGAGGACCCGGTGCTGGGGCTGGAAGGCCTGCGCCAGGTCAGGGAGCAGGTCAGCGTTCCGCTGGCGACGAATACGGTGGTGGTGAACTTCGAGCAGCTCGCCGCCAACGTGCTGCGGCGCGGCGCCGACGTGGTCCTGCTCGACACCACGTTCTGGGGCGGTATCCGGCCTTGCCTGAAGGCAGCCGGGGTATGCGAGACGTTCCAGCTCGGGGTGGCTGTGCACTCCTCGGGAGAGCTCGGCATCCAGCTCGCCACCATGCTGCACCTGGGCGCCGTGCTGCCGAACTTGACCCATGCCGCCGACGCGCACTACCACCACCTGCGCGACGACGTGATCGCCGGCGGGAAGATGCGCTACGTCGACGGCCGGATCGCCGTGCCTGACGGACCCGGGCTGGGAGTGACGCTCGACGAGGAACGGGTCGCCCGGTACGCCGAGCTGTACCGGGAACTCGGCGGGTACGCCTACGACCGCGATCCGGGCCGGCCCGGCTGGTACCCGCTGGTACCGAACGATCGGTGGGCAGATCCGGCTAGGGAATTGCGGCCCATCTGAAGGAGGCAGTCCGCCGGGTGACGATGCCGGGCGGGCGCCCTCGGTAAGGCAGGCGAGGGCTCAGGCCGGCAGGCGAGGGCTCAGGCCAGGAGAAGCGCGATGCGCTCCAGCGAATGCCAGAGCTCGGGCGCGGGCATGGCCTGCGGCCTGGCCTGCCGGACGGCTCGGGCCGCCTCGTTCAGCGATTCGCCGCCGAGCATCAGGTAGGCGATGGCGACCGTGGAGGTGCGGGAGATGCCGGCCTGGCAGTACACGCCCACGGTCACGCCTGCGCTCGTCAGCTCGACGAGCCGCCGGGTGGCGCTGAGGATCATCTCGTCCTGATCCGGCTCCAGGTCCATGATCGGGAAGTGGTCGATCGGCACGGGCAGGCCCGGTGGCTTGGTCTCCCCGCGCAGGTCTACCAGCCGCCGCGCACCGGCGGCCACCATCGCCATCGCCAGCCCCGCGTCCGCCAGGAGCACGTGATCGTCGAGCCGGCTGACGCCGACGACCGTGACCTCGGCCGTCACCGGGCGTCCGCCGGCCGGAGGACCGGGATCGCCGCTTTCGCGCGACCCTCCCAGCCGATACTCGGCGACGGTCGGTCCCGGCGTCGGCCCGGTGCCGCCGGCGTCGTAGACGGCGTCGGCATCTGACCAGCCGAGGCCGGCGCCGGCGGGCGCATGGCGTGCGCACTCGGCCTGATTGGCAGCTCGCCCAGGCCGTGAGCCCTGCGGCCGGGGAACTCGCAGATGCCGCCGATCGCGGCCATGGGCGACGCCATCACGCGCCGCGCCGCTCGCGCACCTGGCACCGGCCCCTGTCGATCACGACCGCGCCGTCCTCCCGTGCCGTCTGGAACAGGTAGGTGCCGCTGCCGTCTTGCCGCCACATCGACACGGTCAGCGACTCGCCCGGCAGCACCGGGCGGGTGAAGCGGCCCGACATGGACCGGAACCTCGCCGGATCGGAGTCGCACAGCGTGTGCAGCAGCGCGCGGCCGGTGAACCCGTAGGTGCACAGGCCGTGCAGGATCGGCTGGCTGAAGCCGCCCCTGGCCGCGAACTTCGGATCGACGTGCAGCGGGTTGCGGTCGCCGGACAGGCGGTAGATCAGCGCCTGCTCGGGCCTGGTCTGCATGACGACCCGGTAATCGGGTTCCCGGTCCGGGCGCTCCCATGGCGGGTCGGAGCCGCGCTCGCCGCCGAAGCCGCCTTCGCCGCGGATGAACACGCCGCTCCGCGACGTCACGAGCGGCTCGCCGCTTGCCGCGTCCACCGCGACGTTTTCGCTGACCACGAGCGCCCCGGAGCCCTTGTCGTAGATGCCGGTCACGGTGGATACCGTGCGGGCGGTTCCCTCCGCCGGCAGCGGCCGGTGGAGTTCGAAGGACTGCTCGGCATGCACGAGCATCGCCCGGTCGAAGTCGCCGAGACTCCGGGCGGCCCGTGCCTGCGCGATCAGCACGCCGAACGTCGGCAGCACCCGCTGCTCGATGCCCTCGCAGTTCTCCGTGGTGAACTCGAGTTCTGCCAGGGGATTGCCCAGCCCGGCCCCGACGCCGACCGCGTAGAGCAGGGCGTCCTTGCTGTCCCAGGACCGCACCTGCGGTTCACTCGGTACCCCTACCACGCTGTGGTCGAGTCCCATGGCAACCTCCGGCGTCGTCGGCAGCGCTCATTGCTAGAATAACGTTCTAGAAAATTCTCGGCACCGATGCCCGGGCGTGTCAACCCCGCACTCCGGGCCGTGCGCCGGGCCGTGCGCCGCCCGGTTGACAGGCGGCCGCTGCCGCCCGACGATACTAGAATAACTTTCTAGGATTTACGCCGACGGCGGCGAGGAGTGGTGAACATGGGCATCCTGGACGGCAAGGTCGCGATCGTGACCGGCGCGAGCCGCGGCATCGGGGCGGAGATCGCCCGCCGCTTCGGCAGGGCCGGCGCCGCGGTCGCGGTCGCGGCACGCACCACCGCCCCGGGAACCTCGCCGCTGCCGGGTACGATCGGCGAGACGGCGGACCAGATCCGCGCGGACGGCGGGACGGCCGTGGCGATCCGCGCCGACCTGTCCAGGCCCGAGGACAGGGAACGGCTGGTGGCCGAGACCACCAGCCAGCTCGGCGCGCCGGACATCCTGGTGAGCAACGCGGCCGTCACCTATTTCACGCCGGTCGCCGGATTCACCGCGCGCCGGTACCGGCTGATGTTCGACGTCCAGGTCGAAGCCCCGTTTCACCTGGCCCAGCTCGTGCTGCCGGGAATGCGGGAAAAGGGCCGCGGCTGGATCCTGAACATTTCCTCCGGCGCGGCCCGGCACCCGGCGATCCCGCCCACCGCGCGGGCCGGGCGCGGCGGGACCGTGTACGGGATGTGCAAGGCGGCGCTCGAGCGATTCTCCAGCGGCCTGGCGGCAGAGTTGTATGAGGACAACATCGCGGTCAACGCGCTGTCGCCCAGCAGGGTGGTCCCGACCCCCGGCACGATCTTCCACCACCTGACCACGGAAGATAACCCGGATGCCGAGCCGCCGTCGGTCATGGCTGAGGCGGCTCTGCTGCTGTGCAGCGCCGAACCGAAGACGCTGACCGGCCGGATCGCCTACTCTCAGCAGCTGCTGGCCGAGCTGCGCGGCAACGCCCCTGCCCGCGGATGACGCAGGATCAGGGCGGCGCGGACGCCATGGCGGTGGCCGGCGTGCCGCGGCAGGTGACCGCGCGGGCCACGTGGCTGCTCGCACCCAACGCCGGCCCGATGACGTTCGACGGGACGAATTCCTGGGTGCTGCACGAGCCCGGCCGCCGGGGGGCGGTGATCGTCGACCCCGGTCCCGACGACGACCGGCACCTGGCCGCCCTGCTCCGGCTAGCGGCCGAGCGGGGCGGCCGGGTAGACGCCATCCTGCTCACCCACGGGCATCCCGATCACACCGCGGGTGTGCGGAAGACAGCACGCCGCACCGGCGCGCCGGTGCTGGCCGCGGACCCCCGGTGGGCCGATCGCGTCATCGGGGACTGTGCCCTGGAAGTGGCCGGGCTCAGCATCGACGTGATCCGGACGCCCGGGCACAGCAGCGACTCGCTGTCGTTCCGGCTGCCGGCCGAGCAGTCCATGGTGACCGGCGACACCGTGCTCGGCCGGAGCGCACCCGTCATCCTCGACCCGGACGGCCGCGTGGACCAGATGATTCGCTCGCTGGAACGGATCAGGCGAGTGCTGGACGGCGGGCAGCCGGTGATCCTGCCCGGCCACGGCCCCGTGGTGACCGAGCCCGCCGCCCAGCTCACGCTGGCGCTCGCCGCCCGTCAGGCCCGGCTGGCGCAGGTCGAGGAGGCGGTACGGGACGGCTGCCGCACGGTCGCGGCGATAGCCGACCGGCTGTACGGCCCCTTTGACGAGCGGATCCGGCGTCCGGTCGAGGCGACGGTCCGTGCTCACCTGCGCTACCTCAGCGACCACGGCGGGCTCAGCTCGCCCGTCCAGATCGACGGCTGATGCCCCCCGATCCGCCGGTCCCTGGCTCCAGGGCACCCGCCGGGCGGGTGCGGGTCGACTGCCACCTGCACACCGTCGCGTCCGGCGATTCCGTGCTGACCCTGGACCAGCTCGCCGGGCAGGCGCGGCAGACGGGCCTCGACGTGGTCTGCGTCACCGACCATAACGTCACGTCGGCGGCGGTAGCGGCCGCCGAGCGGGACCTGGGCGTGCGGATCGTCGTCGGCGAGGAGGTCAGGACCCCGCACGGCGAGGTGATCGGGCTGTTCCTTACCGAGCGGATCCCGTATGTGCTGCCGCTGGCGGAGGTGATCAGCCGGATCAGGGCGCAAGGAGGCCTGGTCTACGTCCCGCACCCGTTCGACCCCGTCCGGTCCAGCCTCGGCAGGGTACTGCCCGGCATGTGCGCGGACGGGGCGGTGGACGTCATCGAGGTCTTCAACGCGAAGATCGCCGACCAGGCGCTGAACGAGCGGGCAGCCAGCCTGGCCGAAGAGTTCTCCCTGCCCGGCGGCGCGGGGTCCGACGCGCATGATGCGCCCGGCGTCGGCGCCGCCTACCTGGAGATGCCGGACTTCGACGGCCCGGCCAGCTTCCTGGCCGGGCTGGCCGCCGCCCGGGTGGCGGGCGAGTTCCGGGGCCACGCACCGCGCTACAGCCCGAGCCGGGTGGCCAGCCGCTCCCGGTGGTAGTTGCCGTCGCCGAGGAACAGCTCGCTCGACTTCGCCCGCTTGAAGTACAGGTGTGCGTCGTGTTCCCAGGTGAAGCCGATGCCGCCGTGGATCTGGATGTTCTCGGCCGCCACGTGGAAGTAGGTCTCCGAGGCGTACGCCTTCAGCAGCGGGGCGATGACCGGAACCTCCCCCGACCCCTCCGCCACGGCGGCGGCGGCGTAGGAGACCGCCGACCGCAGCGACTCCACTTCGAGCAGCAGGTCGGCGCACCGGTGCTTGATGGCCTGGAAGCTGCCGATAGGCCGCCCGAACTGGTGCCTGATCTTCGCGTACTCCACCGCCATGTCCAAAGCCCGCTGCGCGCCGCCGAGCTGCTCGGCCGCCAGCGCGATCGCGGCCACGTCCAGGGTGCGGTCCAGCACCGCCGCCGCGTCCCCGGGCGAGCCGATCAGCCTGCCGGGCACGTCGCTGAACTCCAGCCGGGCCAGCTTCCTGGTCTGGTCCAGGGTCGGCAGCGTGGTGCGGGCCAGCCCGGCGGCCGTCCCGTCCACGGCGAACAGCGACAGCCCGGCACTCGTCGACGCGACCACGAGGATCAGCCCGGCCGAGCGGCCGTCGAGGACGAAGCTCTTGTGCCCGTCCAGCTTCCATCCTGTGCCGTTCTTCACCGCCGACATCTGGATCGAGGCGGGCTCCCACGAGCCGTTGTCCTCGGTGAAGGCGAGCGTCGCGATCGTCTCGCCGGACGCGATCGGTGGCAGCAGGTCACGCCGGGCGCCCTCGTCGGGGCTCGCCAGCAGGGCCGTTGCCGCCAGCACGGCGCTGGCCAGGTAGGGGCCGCCGTACAGCGCAGCGCCGAACTCCTCCAGCACGATCGCCTGCTCGGCGAAGGAGAACCCGGCCCCGCCGTATTCCTCGGGGATGGCCAGCCCCTGTAGGCCGAGTTGCGTTGCGGCCTGTTCCCAGACACCCCGGTCCGTTCCGTCTTCGGTTTCCATCAGCTCGCGGACCCGGGATAGCGGCGCGCGGTCCGTCAGGAAGCGCCTGACCGAAGCGCGCAGTTCCTCCTGCTCCGCGGTGGTTCCCAGCATCATCCGGCTCGCTCCATCTGCGTGTTCTCCATGTTCTGCGTGTTCTGCGTGACTTCCGTGATGACGAGGACGTCGAGCGCCTCGACCTGATCCCCGTTCACCCACAGCGGGTTGACCTCCAGCGCGCGCAGCGCGCCGTCCAGCGACAGGGCGGTGCCGCCGAGCCTGGCGATCGCCTCGGCCACCGCGTCCAGGTTGGCTGGCTGCGTGCCGCGCCCGCCCCGGAGCAGCGGCAGCCCGCGCAGCTCCCCGAGCATGCGCTTGACCTCGGCGGGGTCGACGGGCAGCAGCCGCAGGCTGGTATCGTGCAGGATCTCGACCCAGATGCCGCCGAGGCCCACCGCCAGCACCGGGCCGAACACCGGGTCGACGGTGACGCCCGCCAGCAGCTCCACCCCGCCGGAGCGCATCGGCGTCACGAGCACGCCGTCGACGCGCGCCCCGGGTACGGCCTCGCCCGCGGCGCGTACCTTCTCGTAGGCGGCCCGCACGTCCGCCTCGGAGCTCAGCCCGAGCGCGACCCCCCCGATGTCTGACTTGTGCGTGATCTGGGCCGAGCAGACCTTCAGCGCTACGGGCATCCCGACCTGGTGCGCTAGCCCGACCGCTTCCTCAGCCGAGCGGGCCAGTCCGCCCGGCACCACGGGCACCCCGGCGTCGGCGAGCAGCCGCCTCGCCTGCGCCTCGGACCACGGGCCGGACACCAGGCCGGACGGCGGGGCCAGGGCAGCGCGGGGGACGGCCGCCCGGCCGGCGGCCCAGGCATGCCCGCGGTTTTCCAGCCAGCGCAGCGCGTTGCCGAGCGCGCTGATCGCCACGTTCATCCCGGCGAGCACGCTGATGCCGCGCCTGGTCAGCAGCTCCCTGCCGTACGGGCTGACGTCCACGCACGTCCCGCCGACCGGGATGACCGGGATCGGCGCGGAAGCCCTCCGCCGTACCAGCCAGTCAAGGCGCTCTTCCAGCATGGCCGCCATGGCCTCGTCCGGTGGCCGGACCTCGGGCAGGTTCACGCCGGAGAAGAGGATGAAGTCGAGGCCGGGGTCGTCCACCGCGATGTCGAGCGCATGGTCGATGGCGGTCAGCGCGTCCGTCCTGGCCCCCAGGTTCGCCAGGCCGAAGCCCGTGACGTCCAGCGGGTTGCGCGCGGCCGCGAACGGCGGCAAGTACGGGGTGATCGCCTCGGCGGTCCGCGGCGCGAAATCCGGGATCTCGATGCCCTCCGCGCTCGCCGCGTCGGCGATGATGTCACAGGAACCGCCGGAGGCGGTCAGGACGCCCATCCGGCGCCCGCGCGGCCAGCGGTTGTAGCCAAGCAGGGCGCCGGTCGTCAGGAGCTCCTCAAGGCTGGTGACCCTGATGATGTTCATCTGGCGCAGCGCCGCGCTGACCACGGCGTCGTCGCCGGCCACGGAGCCCGTGTGCGCCAGCGCCGCCTGCTGGCCGGCCGGGCTCGAGCCGACCTTGAGCGCGACGATCGGCTTGCCCGCCTGATCGGCTTTCCCGGCTACCCGTGCGAACTTCGCCGGGTCGCCGATCTCCTCCAGGAACAGGCAGATGACCTTCGTCGCGTCGTCCTCGACGAGATAGTCGATGACGTCGACCGTCTTGATCATGGACTCGTTGCCCACCGAGGTGAGCACGCTCAGTCCGATGGCATGGGCCCTGGCGAAGCTCAGCACGACGCTGGCCAGCGCGCCGCTTTGCAGCGCGATGCCGACCGGGCCGGCGATCAGCGGCGGCGGCAGCGTCAGCGCGTAGGGCGCCGCACGGGTGTGCGCGTTCAGGAAGCCCAGGCAGTTCGGGCCGAGCAGGGTGATGCCGTGCGATATCGCGCGGGCGACCATCGAGTCCTCCAGCGCCCGGCCTTCCTCGCCGACCTCGCGGTATCCCGATGCGAGGACGATGGCGTTCCGGATGCCGGCGGCGGCCATGTCGTCGAGCACGCTCTCGACGGCGGGCAGCGGCGCCAGGATGAACGCCAGGTCGGCCGGCTCGGGCAGGTCGCGCAGGTTCGGCACCGCCGGCAGGCCGAACGCGGTCCTGACCCTGGGGTGTACGGGAATGAGCGGGCCGGTGAAACCGGTCGTGGCGCAGCTCGTGACGATGAACCGCGCCCACCCGGAGTTATCGGAGGCACCGACCATGGCGATGCTCCGCGGGGCGAAGAACTCGCGTAGCCGCTGCGGCGTGACAAGCCCGCGGGACGTGAGGTGGTTCGCGGCGCTGTCCGGGGCTCCCATCAGCCCGCCACCCGCGGTTCCTTGGGCAGGCCCAGTGCGCGCTCGCCGATGATGTTCCGCTGGATCTCGCTGGTTCCGGAGTAGATCGTGCCAGCCCGGCTGCTCAGGAACACGTTCTGCCACTTGCTGACCGGGTAGCCGTCGCCGTCCGGCCGCACCAGGCCGTCCGTGCCCTCGATGCTGACCGCGATCTCGCCGAGGCGCTTGTGGTACTCGCTCCAGAAGAGCTTCGCCACCGAGGCTTCCGGCCCCGGCGGCCGGCCCGCGGCCACCTGCGCCAGCGTGCGCAGGCCGCTGTAGCGCATGAGCTCGACGTGGGTGTAGGCCCAGGCGAGCCGCTGACGGACCAGGGGGTCGGCGGTCTTGCCGCGCTTGCGCGCCGTCTCCACCAGGTCCCAGAACTCGCGCTCGAAGCCAAGGTGCGCTACCGTCGCCTGTCCGCCGCGCTCGTGACCGAGGGTGGTCATGGCGACGCGCCAGCCGTTGTTCAGCCCGCCGATGACGTTGAACAGCGGTACCCGTACACCGTCGATGAAGTCCTCGCAGAACTCGGCGGCCCCCGACATCTGCCTGATCGGCCGGTACTTGACGCCGGGATCCTTGAAGTCGATCAGCACGTAGGAGAGGCCGCGGTGCTTTTCCGCCTCCGGGTCGGTCCGGCACAGCAGGAACATCCGGTTGGCCCGGGCCGCTCCCGATGTCCAGACCTTCTGCCCGGTGATGACGATCTCGTCTTCCTCGACGACGCCGCGTGTCTCCACCGCGGCCAGGTCCGAACCGTGGTTGGGCTCGGAAAACCCCTGGCAGTACACGTCTTCGCCGGAAATGATCCTCGGCAGGAAGTACGCCCGCTGGTCAGCCGTGCCGTGCACGATGATGGAGGGGCCGACCAGGCTCTCTCCCATGCCGCGGGTAACGCGCGGCACGCCTGCCCGGTAGAACTCCTCGTTGAGCACGGCGAGGCGTACCGCGTCCATGCCCTGCCCGCCGTATTCTTCCGGCCACTGCGGGCAGATGAGCCGTCTTGCCCGCAGCCTGGCCTCCCATTCGGCGTAGGCGGGGTGGGCCATCGCCGCCGCGAGCTGGGCGCCGCGGCGGCCGCCGGCGGTCATGGGCATGTTCCAGTCGATGAGGTCGGCGAGGCCCGGCGGCGCCTCCGCGGCGATCCAGTCCCGTAGCTCCGCGCGGAACTGCGCGATCTCCGGGCCGAGGTCAAGTTCCATGAAAAGCCTCCCGCTGTGGTGCCTGGGTGATCGTTCGCTTCATGTGCCGGGCGATGCGCCGGGCGGGCTCTGGCGCCGGGTGCCCACGGTGAGGTCCTTGAACGGGATGTCCCGGTCCGTCCGCGGTTCCTTGGGCAGTCCCAGGACTCGCTCGCCGGCGATGCCCCGCTGGATCTCGTCCGTGCCGCCGGCGATGGACGCGCCGGGGCTGGACAGCGCGCGGTGCTGGATCTGGCCGCCACCCGGGGTGTCTGGCGAGTCGAGCATTCCGTGGGCGCCGATAACCGACATGCCGGCGTCCCGGCCGGCCCGGACGAGTTCCGAACGCGCCAGTTTCGTCAGCGAGCCGTGCGCGCCCGGCCGCCTGCCCTGACGGGCGCTCTGCCCGCCGCGGGCCAGGTAGCCGTGCACGGTCTCCCGTCCCCACAGCGCGGCCAGCCGCTGCCGGACTACCGGGTCGGCCGTCTTCCCGAGCTGCCTGGCCACGTCGAGCACGAGTTCGCTGACGTTCGTCCGGCCCGCGCCGGGCGCCCGCGCCGCCCGCTGTGCCGCGTCGCCGGCTAGCTGGTCGAGCTGCCCGGCCCTCCTGCCCGGCATCGCGGTCGGCAGCGATGACATGAAGCGCTCGTACATGAGCACCGTCACGGCTACCGACCAGCCGCCGCCGACCTCGCCGATGAGCCGGTCGTCAGCGACGCGGGCTCCGGTGAAGAACACCTCGTTGAAACCGTGCTCGCCGTTCATCTGGTGCAGCGGCCGCACCTCGATGCCGGGCTGGACGACATCGATGATGAAGAAGCTCAGCCCCTGATGCTTGGGCACGTCCCGGTTGGTCCGGGCGAGCAGCATGCCGCGGTCGGCCCACTGGGCGCCCGATGTCCACACCTTCTGGCCATCGACGGTCCAGCCGTCATCGTGGCGCACTGCCCGGGTCTGCGCGCTGGCGAGGTCGGATCCCGAGCCCGGCTCGGAGAAGAACTGGCACCATGACTCCTCACCCCGCGCGAGCGCGGGCAGGAACCTGGCCTTTTGCTCCTCGCTGCCGTGGACGAGCAGCATCGGGCCGCCCAGCAGCTGGCCCAGGCCCGAGGGCGGCGCCAGCGCGCCTGCCTCGGTGAAGGCAGACCGCACGCCCGCGGCCGCGTCAGCGGACATTCCCCTGCCGAACCAGGCTTCCGGCCAGGTCGGGAAGCCCCAGCCCGAGTCCGCGAGCCGCGCCCACCAGTCCCGCACGGTGCGGCCCGGATCCCAGTTGGCGCTGAGCCAGCCCAGCGCACCCTCTCTGGCCGCCTCGTAGGCGCCGGACCGCTCTGGTGCTCGTGGCATGCCGTCACCTCCTCGTGCCGCCGCGCGTCCTCGTGCCGCCGCGCGTCCTCGTGCCGCCGCGCGCGGGCCGGCTCAAGGTATTCATTACTAATCCTAGAATTGAATTCTAGGTGCGGAAAGGTGGCCGTCAACCCCCGCGCGGGCGTCAGGTTGAGATCTGCTCCAGCACCGCGCCCTTCTGATCGATGCCGAAACGGCCGATGAGCAGCGAGGGCAGCAGCGCGCAGAGGATCGCCACCCACAGGATCCAGCCGTAGTAGCCGTGCGCGGCGGTGGCGGTGAACAGCGTGCTGATCAGCAGCGGGCCGAGGAAGGTGCCGAGGTGGCCGATGCCGTCGGTCCAGCCGGTGCCCACCGACCGCAACCGAGTCGGGTAGGCCGCGCTGGTGTAGTTGTACATGTTGAACAGCCAGAGCGTGCCCATGGCCGTTGTCACGACGCTGATCACCGCGACGCCGGCCACCGAGTGGATGACGAGGAGCAGCAGGAAGGCGACGGCGTACACGGTGCCGGCCACCAAGATGATGCTCTTGCGCTCGTACCGCTCGCCGAGCAGGGACACGGCGAAAAATCCGATCACCACGAACGGCAAGGTGATGATGCCGACTCCGCCCCAGAGGAAGATCTGGTGCGAGTTCCAGCCGTGCGCGACGAGGTAGGTCGGCATGTAAGAGAGGCCGCCGTACACGATTCCCGGATAGCCGAGTATCCATACCAGCAGCAGCAGGATGGTCCGGGGCCGGTAGCGGCCGGCGAACAGTTGCCGCACGGGCACCTTCTCGGTCTGCACCACGGGATGGGCGGCGGTGTCCGGGGCCGGCAGCGGGCCCAGCCGGGCGCTGATCCTGGCCTCCCAGCGGCTGACGATCCGGTCCGCCTCCTCCTCGCGGCCGTGGCACTCCAGCCAGCGCGGCGACTCGGGCAGCAGCAGGCCGAGCGGTACCAGGATGAAGAGCTGGAGGGCTGCCAGCAGGAACAGGAACCAGCGGTAATGGCCGGGGATCCAGTAATACGAGGCGACCGCCGGGCCCATGGCGGCCAGCGAGGTCAGCATCTGGGTGCGCATGGCTATCCGGTGCCGGGATCCCGGCGGCGCTATCTCGTGCAGGTACACGGCGTTGGTGGCGAGCAGGAAGCCCATCCCGATGGCGAACAGGAAGCACCAGGCGAGCAGCCACCAGAAGCTGTCGGTGAAGCCGATCGGCCAGAGGAACACCGCGTCAACCACCGCCGCGGCGATCAGCACTTTCTTCCGGCCGAACCGGTCCGCGAGGAATGCGCCGAGGTACTCGCCTGCCAGGATGCCCGCGCCGATGTTGGCGGACAGCAGCACGGAGAACTCGAAGTTGCTCATGCCCTTCGGCTGCCACAGGAACGGGTAGAGCCGCGCCGGCATCCCGTCGGTGGCGATGATCAGGCCCCAGTAGATCTGGGTGATCGCCGCGAACCCGTACTGGATCCGGGTCAGCGGCAGCCGGTCGATGCGCGCGGCGATGTCGCCACGGGTGACGCCGACGATGACGCCGGCCGGTGCGGGGTCGGTCATGCGATCCTCCTTTTGCCGGGGCTATGGCGCCCGGGCTGCTGCGGGTGACTGGATCGGCCGGCATCAGCCGGCGCAAGTTCTGGATGGCCGTCGGCGCGGCGGGCGTCGCGTTCAGCCCGGGGCGCGTGCCGATTCGCAGGTGCGCCGCTGGCCCGGCGGCCTGGCCGGGGCGGTCATGGCGCCAGCCCCGGCCCCAGCGGGAGCCGGCCGCCGGCAGGGCCCTCAGCAGGGTTCGTCTCCGGCAGGACTCCCCTCCGGCAGGACTCCCCTCCGGCAGAGCTCGTCCCCGGCAGGCCATGCGCACCGCTCGTGCCGCCGTTTCCTGGAGGTTAAATCTAGAATTAAGTACTAGGATCTATTTCTAGATCGTGATGTCAAGGGGAAAGTTCCGCCGATGCCGCATAGCGGGCATGCATTGGCCCCGCGGCAGCCCGGTTCCGGGACGTTCGTGTGATGTCTGCGCGGCTATGGGCTCGCCGGGGATTAAGTCATCGATGCCCGGTTCCGGGTGCGCGCCGGGTGGCCCGCCCCCGGCCGCTGCGCGCCCCCGCGGCGGGGTCTGGGGCCCGGGGGCCACAGGCCTCATCTTGCGAGGTTCGGGGCCACGGGCCTCATGCGGTCGGCGGTGCCGCCGGTGCAGGCCCGACGTTGCCATCAGGCGCGTCCCGTGGCGTGCGGGCATCACGCGAAGAGCCGCGGGAGCGGCCGCGGCTAGATCAGCCGGTAGACGGTCACGGTCTTGACCGGCGCGTCTTCGAGCACGGTCAGGACCGGGACCTCGTAGCTGGTGAGCGGGGTGAGCGAGGCGGCGGGCAGGAAGGCCCGGCCGGGGTCGGCGACGAGGACATGGACGCCCGGCCGGGCGGCGGCGCGCAGGAAACGCAGCGCCAGCCCGGCGAGTTCCCGCTGGTAGAAGACATCCGCTGCGAGGACCACCTCGGCCCCGCCCGCGTCGTCCGCGGCGAAATCGAGGGGCCGGGCGGTGACCAGCGCGCCGTTCGCCGCGGCGTTGATCCCGATGGCCGCGACCGCGTTCTGGTCGATGTCCCCGGCGACGACGCTGGCCGCGCCGGCCTTCGCGGCGGCGATGGCGGCCAGGCCCGAGCCGGAGGCGGCGTCGAGCACGCGCCGGCCGCGCACCGTGCCGGGGCGGTCCAGGATGTAGCGCGCGAGCGCCTGCCCGCCTGCCCAGGGGAATGCCCAGAAGGGCGGGGCGTCGCGCCCGGTCCGGTCCCACAGGCCGAACGGCTCGGCCGCGGTGAGCAGCCTGATCTCGGGGACGAACGGGACCGTCTGCCAGGTGGCGGCGGACCGGACGAGGGCCTCCGGCGTCATCGCACGAGCATACGCCCCCCTGGCTGGTGACGCCCGCGCGGCTGGTGACGCCCGCGTGGCGGCGCCTGAGCACGGATGGGCGGTCTTCGGACGGCGCGGCCTGTTTCCCCGCCCGCCCCGCGGGACGGCGGGCCGGGCCCGGTGCCCGTCCGGGCTGGTTGCCGTGGCCTTGCCCCGGGCCTGCCGCCTCGTCCATGATCCGGAAGGATTTTTGCCCTATTCCGGATTTTCTCCGCATGATGAAATATTTTGCGATTCGCGGGCCGCCGGCTCCCGGCACTCTCCGGGGTGGCGCGCAGCCTGACGTAATCATCGCAGTCCCCGTACCGCCACTTACGCACAAGCCGTCAGCGGTGATCCCAGCCGTGCCACGTGCTACCGGGGTTTCCGGTCAGCGGAAAGCCTTCGCAATCTCGGAGAGTCGGGGGGCTAACGAACCGGGGGCCAGCGGAGGGGTACGGTCGCTCAGCGGGTTACGGCCCGCGGCGCGGTAGGCGTGCGGCGTGCGGCAGGCCGGCGCGGCGCGGCTGACCGCCGCGGCCTTCCCGCGTCGTCGGCCGACTTGACCGCTGGCTGCCACGGACCGTCGGTCACGAGCCGCCGCACGTACTCGATGACGGCACCGATGATCCTGTTCGCCTGCCGCCGGGTCTTGGCCGCGGCCACCTCCCGGGCGCCCTCGCCGATCAGCGAGGTCAAGATCGTGGTGTACAGCCGGTTGAAGGGCGTGTCCGACAGGCGGAGCAGGTGGCCGTTCTGGCCGAGCCACTCCTGGCCGCGCTGCCGCATCATCGCCTCGAAGCCGGGCGGGGTGTCGCCCGTAGAGAACAGCATGGCCAGGTCCCGGCGCTGCCAGCAGCCTTCCAGATAGGCCCGCGCGCCGGCCGAGAAGAGCTCGAACGGATCGGTGACCCCGGCGAGCTTCGCCTGCGCCACCGCCTCGCTCGCCGCCTCCTCCTGGGCTTGCTCGAATTCCCGCCACAGCGCGACGAACAGCTCGCTCTTGCCGCCGAAGTGGTGGTACAGGCTGCCCACGCTGGACCCGGCCCGCTCCACCACGTCCGCGATGTTCGCCCCGGCGAAACCCTGCTCGGTGAACACCTCACGGGCGGCGTCCAGCAGGGCGCGCTGCGTCTCCGCTGTCCGGGCCCATTGCCAGGAGCCGGCCGCGGCCTTGCCGCGAGGTTGCCGTAGTGCTTGCTCCACCCAGGTCCGCCTTCCGGCCGCGCCCGGCCGTTCCAGAACACGATTCCAAGAGTCTATCTAGTCCGGAACTGACTCGATGCCGCAACGGCGATAGCCGGGAAGGGGACTGGGCAGGCGCTGCCCCGGCCGCGCTGGCCCGGCGGATGTCGGCCCGGCCGCGCTGGCCCGGCCGGTACTGGCCTGGCGGGCGCCGCCCCGGCGGGCGCTGGCCCGGCCGGTACTGGCCTGGCGGGCGCCGCCCCGGCGGGCGCTAGCCTGCCCGGTACTGGCCCGGCGGGCGCCGCCCCGGCGGGCCGCCGTCTGCCGCGACGGCGGCCCGGGCCTCCTGCTCGGCGGCCACATAGCGGCGGCCGCGGGACCACGACGCCGCTGCCGCGATCAGGCAGGCCGCGATGGAGAACGCGAAGGCGATGTGCAGGCCGGAACGGAATGGCCCGGATATCAGGGCGGGGAAGTAGCCGCGTCCGGTTAGCAGGCGGACGCTGCCGCCCGGCAGCTGGCCAAGCACCGCCGGGCCGAGCAGCTGCCGGATCGGGTTGTATCCGAGGAACGAGGCGAACAGGATCGCCACCGGCGGCTGCTGGCTGACGTGCCGGGCGGCTGCGGCGGGGACCCCGTGCGCGATCAGGCCCGCCGACAGCGTGCCCGGCAGCGTGGCGGCCAGGCCGGCGATCATCAGGCTGAAGAAGATGCCCAGCGAGAAGACCTGGGCGGAGTTCATGAACGTGGAATTCATGCCCCCGCCGGCGCCACGGTGCCGGGCCGGCAGGCTGTTCATCACCCCGGCGCGGTTCGGCGAGGCGAAGCATCCCATGGACAGGCCGTTCAGCAGCAGGATCAGCGCGAAAACCGGATACGGGAAGTCGATCGGCAACAGCTCGAGCAGCCCGAAGCTCGCCGCCGCGCCGAGCATGCCGCCGGTGGCGAACGGCCGGGACCCGAACCGGTCGGACAGGTAACCGGACAGCGGGCCCGCGGTGAGCATGCCGGCGGTCAGCGGCAGCATGTAGATGCCGGCCCGCAACGGCGTCTGCTCGAAGCTGTAGCCGTGCTGCGGCAGCCAGATGCCCTGTAGCCAGATGATCAGCATGAACATCAGGCCACCGCGGCCAAGCGCGGACAGGAACGTGGACATCGTGCCGAAGGTGTACGCCCGGATCCGGAACAGGCCCAGCCGGAACATCGGATGCGCCACCCGCGTCTCGATGATCGTGAACGCCGCCAGCATGGCGGCCCCGGCCGCGGCGCAGCCGATGACCTGCGGGCTGCCCCAGCCCATCGCGTGTCCCCGGTACGGCTGGATGCCCCGGGTGACGGCCACCATGATCAGGATGAGCGCGGCCGCGAAGGTGGTGTTGCCGAGCCAGTCGACGGGCTCGCCGGACCGCGCCGACAGGTCGCGCAGCCGCTTGTAGGCCCAGACCGTGCCGAAGACGCCGCACGGCACGGAGACGAGGAACACCAGCCGCCAGTTGACCGGCGCCAGCACGCCACCGACGATCAGGCCGATGAACGACCCGCTGATCCCGGCGATGTTGTTGATGCCGAGGGCGAGCCCGCGCTGCCGCGGCGGGAACGCGTCGGTCAGGATGGCGCCGGAGTTTCCCACCAGGAACGCGCCGCCGATCCCCTGCACGATCCGCCAGGCCAGCAGCCACATCGCCCCCGGGCGGCCGGTCATCCAGTCGATCGTCAGCAGCAGCGACGCCGCGGTGTAGATCACGAAGCCGAGGTTGTACATCCTGACCCGGCCGAACAGGTCGCCGAGGCGGCCCACGCTGACGACCAGCACGCTGCTGGTCACCAGATAGCCCAAGATCATCCACAGCAGGTACACGTTGTTGCCGGGAACCAGCGGGTCGAGACCGATGCCGCGGAAGATGTCCGGCATGGCGATGATCATGATGGATGCGTCGATGGTGGCCAGCAGCACGCCGGCCGTTGTGTTCGTCAGCGCCACCCATTTGTACCGGCTGTCCGGCTCGGCCGGCGCCGCCGGCCGAGCCGGGTCCCGTGCGCCCGCCGCGTCCTCGCCGATCGCCACCCGCGTCCTCCCGGCTCCGCCGCCGCCCGGTATTCTCTGTAGAGGATTCTAGAATTAATCTTAACATTGAGCCAGGCGATCCCTGGCGGCCCGGCGCCGGGCATGTCTAGAATATGACTCTAGAATCTATTTCGCACGCGGCGGCGGGAGGAGCGGCTGCGGCGGTTGGACGGACGGTTGGGCGGACGCGGCGGCAGAGCGGCTGGGACGGCGGAAGGAAGGCGGGACAGCGGCCATGGACATCATCGTGTGCGTCAAGCAGGTGCCGGACACGGGGGCGGAGCGGCGGCTGCGGCGGGAGGACGGCACCGTGGACCGGGACGCCGCCGCCGCGGTGGTCAACGAACTGGATGAGTTCGCGATCGAGGAAGGCCTGCGGCTGGCCGGGAAGCACGGCGGTACGGTGACGATCCTGTCGATGGGACCCGAGCGGGCGGGGGAAACGATCCGCAAGGCGCTGGCGATGGGCGCGGACCGCGCCGTCCACGTGTGCGACCCGGCACTGCACGGGTCCGACGCGCTGGTCAGCTCGGCAGTGCTGGCGGCGGCGCTGTCCCGCATCGGGTTCGACGCGGTGATCCTCGGATCGGAGTCAACCGATGCCCGGACCGGGATGCTGGCGGCGATGCTGGCCGAACGGCTGGGCCTGCCGCAGCTGTCGTTCGCCAGCCTGGTGGACACCGACGGGGAGCGGATCAGCATCCGGCGGCTGGCCGACTACGGCTACGACACGGTGGAAGCCAGGCTGCCCGCGGTGCTGAGCGTGGTGGAGAAGATCAACGAGCCGCGCTACCCCTCGTTCAAGGGGATCATGGCGGCGAAGAAGAAACCGGTGCAGACGATGAGCCTGGCCGACCTGGGCCTGGACCCCGCCATGACCGGGCTGGCTGCCTCGGCGACCGAGGTGACCGGGTTCGCGAGCAGGCCGCCGCGGCAGGCCGGGACCGTCGTCACTGACGAGGGCGCCGGCGGCATCGGCGCCGCGGAGTTCCTGGCCGCCCGCATGTTCATCTGAGCGTTCAGCCGAGCGCGGGGCGGCGAGCCCCGCTGAATCCCGGAAAGGTCCCGGTGATGGCGGAGATCCTGGTCATGGCCGAGCACGACGGCGGCGCCGTGAAGAAAGTGACGACCGAGCTGCTGACCCTGGCCCGCGGTCTGGGGGAGCCCGCCGTGGTGTGGGCCGGCCCCGGCGTGACGGCGGCGCGGGACCGGCTGGCGGAGTTCGGCGCCGCGAAGGTATACGTCGCGGCGGGTAGCGAGTTCGACGATTACGTGGTCGCGCCCAAGGCTGAACTGCTGGCCCGGCTGGCCGCCGACAGGGCCCCGGCCGCGATCCTGGTGGCCGCCACGCAGGAAGGCCGGGAGGTCGCCGCGCGGCTGGCCGTCAAGACCGGCTCGGGGGTGCTCACCGACGTCACGGGCCTGACCCCGGACCTGACCGCCGAGCAGCAGATCTTCGGCGGCGCGATCACCGTCCGGTCACGGGTCCGCGCCGGCGTCCCGATCATCGCCGTGCGGCCCAACGCGGTCGCCGCCGTGCCCGCCCTGCCCGCCGCCGTGCCCGCTGCGGTGCCCGCCGTGCCCGCCCTGCCCGCCGCCGTGCCCGCCGCGGTGCCCGCCGTGCCCGCCCTGCCCGCCGCCGTGCCCGCTGCGGTGCCCGCCCTGCCCGCCGTGCCCGCTGCGGTGCCCGCCGTGCCCGCCGCCGCGGCCGCCGCGGCCGCGGCGGCCGTCGTCGTGGCGGATGCCGGGCTGGTCATCAGCGAGGCGGCCAAGGCAGCGCGGGTCACCGGCCGGGTACGCGAGCAGCGCGGAGAGCGGCCCCAGCTCACCGAGGCCGCGATAGTCGTCTCCGGCGGCCGCGGCGTGGGCAGCGCGGAGGGCTTCGCGCTGATCGAGGAGCTCGCCGACACGCTGCACGCGGCGGTCGGCGCTTCCCGGGCCGCCGTCGACGCGGGCTGGTATCCGCCTCAGTTCCAGGTCGGCCAGACCGGCAAGACCGTCTCCCCCCAGCTATACGTCGCCGTCGGCATCTCCGGGGCCATCCAGCACCGGGCCGGCATGCAGACGTCCAAGACCATCATGGTGATCAACAAGGATCCGGAGGCGCCCATCTTCGAGCTGGCCGACTACGGCGTGGTGGGCGACCTGTTCGACGTGGTGCCGCAGCTCATCGGCGAGATCCGGCGGCGAACCCAGGAGGCTCGATGAAGGCGCACCCGGGAGGGCCGGCGAACATGCGCATCGGCATCGGCATCGGGTCCGCGGCGGCGGGCCGGCGGTTCACCGAGATCGCAGGCGAGCTCGCCGACTACGAGAAGGCCGGCGTCGAGGTGGTGTTCGTGCCGGAACTGTACGGCATCGACGCGGTGAGCCGCCTAGGCTATATTGCCGCACGCACCACCCGCGCGCACATCGCGTCCGGGATCCTCCAGCTGTACACGCGAACCCCGACGCTGCTGGCGATGACCGCGGCCGGCCTCGACGTCGTGTCCGACGGCCGTTTCGAGCTGGGCATCGGCACGTCGGGGCCGCAGGTGATCGAGGGGTTCCACGGCGTGCCCTTCGACGCGCCGATCGGCCGGACGCGCGAGACGATCGAGATCTGCCGCCGGGTCTGGCGGCGCGAGCCGCTCCGCTTCGAGGGCCGCCACCACACCGTCCCGCTGCCGGCCGGAGAGGGCACCGGCCTGGGCAAGCCGCTGAAGCTCATCGACCATCCGGTCCGGGAGCGCATCCCGATCACGGTCGCCGCGATCGGCCCGCGGAACGTCGCGCTCGCGGCAGAGCTGGCGGAAGGCTGGCAGCCGCCGTTCTACATTCCGGAAAAGGCGGGGGAGGTGTGGGGCGAGCCCCTGCGGCAGGGCCTCGCCGCCAGGGACCCGGCACTGGGGCCGCTCGACGTGCACGCCGGCGCCTCGCTGGCGATCGGCGACGACGTTCATCACCTGCGCGACCTGGACCGCCCCGGCCGTGCGCTGTACATCGGCGGGATGGGCGCCCGGAGCCGCAACTTCTACAACGACCTGGCCTGCCGGTTCGGTTACCCGGACGCGGCCAGGAAGATCCAGGACCTCTACCTGGCCGGCAAGAAGAAGGAGGCCGAGGCGGCCGTCCCCGAGGACCTGCTGGTCAAGACGTCGCTCATCGGACCGGAGGGACACGTGCGCGACCGGCTGAGCGCGCTGGCCGAATCGGGCGTGACCACGCTCACCGTCCGCCCGGTCGCCTCCGGCCACGCGGGCAGGCTGCGCCTCGTGGAGCGGCTGCGCGCCCTCATCGACCGGCTATGACGGCTGCGCGACACGGGGCCGAGCGGTCGGCGGTGACGAGTCAGCCGGGTACGTTCGGGATGATTCTCCGGCGGCGGGCTCAGGCCCGCGCCGGCTCTGGATAGTCGGCTGGCACGCGGCCGATCACCGCCAGGCACTCCACGAAAAAGTAGATCGACTTGAAGAACTCAAGCAGGTCGCCGTCGGTGAGCAGCATCTTCCTGTACATGACCGTGCGCTGCGCGTCGTACCCCTCGTGCAGCGCCTTCCAGTCCCGGTAGCCCATGTCGAGCGTGTACGTGGCATGGACGGGATCGCCCGGTGCGGCGATCCGGCAGTCGGTCACCGCGCCACCGCCCCACGCCGCGAACAGGTATGCCGCTCCGCCGGGCAGGTCACGGCATCCGAGCGCCCACGAAGATGCGTATCCGCCCTTGACCTTCTCGAAGAAGTCCCAGTACGTCTGGAGCTTGCCGCGGCGGGCCTGCTCCGGCGGCCCGGCCGTCAGCGCGCCGCGGACCGCGCCGGCCCACTCGCTGGTGAAGAAACCGGGCGCGGCCATGGCTCACCCCCCCGCCAGGACCGGCTGCACCCGGCCGAGCATGTCCTCGATGTCCGGGGCGAGGCCGATGCCCACGTCGTTCAGCTTGCGCCGCAGCTGCTGGTAGAACAGGACCCGCACCTCCTCGCCGGTCCAGCCGAGCGGCTCGTAGTAGATCCGCCGGCTCACCACCCCGGACAACGACAGGATCGTCCGCAGGGTGTCGTGGATCTCCTTGATCATCGCCGGGTCCTTGCGGACGGCCTGCTGCAGGTAGCGCATGCCGCCCTGCACGTGCCGCGACTCATCGCGGCACGTCGCCGTGAAGCCGGTGTAGTAGGCCGGGAGGAACCCGCGCCAGCGAGCGTACGACAGCGTCACCTTCATGACCGACAGCGCGAGCACGCCCTCGATCCACAGGAAGTAGTTCGTGCCATAGCGGACGCGCGCCCTCTCGTCGTAGGGGTTCCGCCTGACCTCGTCCGCCTGGTACGCGAGCAGCCCGAACGGCCCGACGAACGTCTCGGATACCCAGGGGAACGACGCGTCGAGCACGGCCATGATGTCGTCTCCCCGCAGGCCGACGACCTCACGGTAGAACCGGTCGAAGAACACCGTATGCCGTGCCTCGTCCTCGATCTGCGCGGCGATGTGGAGCTTCTCCTCCTCGCTGGCGCCGATCATGAACACCGGCAGCTCGACCTCCACCTGGCGCTCGCCGTGGTGGAAGCCGGAGGCGATGGCGATGAACGATTCCCGTTCCGCCTCGGTCATCTTCTCCGTCCAGTCGACGGCGTCCTGGCTGAAGTCCAGGTCGTAGACGTCCCAGCGCTGCTTCAGGTACCTGCGGTAAAGCGTCGTGAAGTCCGGCAGCGATTTCAGGTCCCTATGGACGTACTCGATGACGTCATCGATGTCGACGTGCAGCACCCCGCTGAGGCCGGTCTCCTCGATCTCGCGCACCTGGTCCTCGGTTAGTGCCCGGGGACCTTCCCGCAGCACCGCGGTGGGGCTCTTCCGTTCCGTCATCCGGCCACCGTCGCCAATCGATACTAGAGCCAATTGATACTAGAAAGGTGTTTTAAAAGCCATTCGACTCGGCGGGCGCCGGGGTGTCAAGCCGGCCCCGCCGCGGGGGCGGGCCGTGCGATCGGCCGGCTATGCGGGCAGCATCGGCGGGTAGTCCTTGACCTTGGACAGCCGCCACTGCGGCGGCCGCTTTTGCAGGAACGCCGTCACGCCCTCGGCCGCGTCCGCCTGCCGCCCCATCCAGCGGAACACCTGGTGCTCCAGTTCGTGTGCGGCGGCGCGGTCCGGCTGCTCCAGCGCCCCGTAGACCAGCGCCTTCGTGGCCGCCACCGACACGGCCGAGGTACTGGCCGCGATGTCCCTGGCGAACTCCTGGGCGGCCGGCAGCACGTCCGCGGCCGGCAGGGCCCGGGAGACCAGGCCCATCTCGGCCGCCTCGGCGCCGCTGAAGATGCGGCCGCTCAGCAGCAGTTCCATGGCCCGGGAGACACCGATCAGCCGGGGCAGCAGCCAGGTCGAGGAGGCTTCCGGCACGATTCCCCGCCGGGTGAAGACGAACCCGTACCTGGCCTCGGCGGCGGCGAACCTGACGTCCCACCCGATCGGCAGGGTAAGCCCCATGCCGACGGCCGATCCGTTCATCGCGGCGATGACAGGGGTGCGCATCCGCGCCGGGTCGATGCGGACGGGCTCGGCCGCGGTCTGCTCGGCGTCCGCAGGGCGGTTGAAGGTCTCGCCGCCGCGCTCGAGGTCGGCGCCGGCGGAAAAGTACCGCCCGGCGCCGGTCACCACGATAGCCCGAACGTGGTCGTCTGACTCGTACAGCGCGAACGCCTCGTGCAGCTCACGGGTCATCACCGGGGAGAATGCGTTGCGCCGTTCGGGACGGTTGAGCCAGATCGTCGCGACCCGGCCCGAGACGTCGGTGAGCAGAGTCTGGAAGCTGGTCATCGGTTACCTCGCATTCCCGCTACCGCGCATTCCTGCCCAGCACGAGCACCCCGGCGGTGGCGAACATGCCGCCGTTGCCGAGGATGACGCTGATCTGCGGGTCGCCCGCCTGGGCGGCGGCCTCGCCGCGCAGCTGCCGGACGCCTTCCTGGATGGCGAACATGCCGTACATCCCGGTGTGCGTGTAGGAAAGGCCGCCGCCGTTCGTGTTCAGCGGGAGCCGGCCGCCCGGTTCGGTGTTCCCGTCGGCAATGAAGGGGCCCGCCTCGCCCTTGCCGACGAAGCCGAGCGCCTCCAGCCCGTAGATGGGCACATGGGCGAACGCGTCGTAGATCATGAGGTGGTCGACGTCGGAGGTGCTGATCCCCGCCTCGGCGAACGCCGCCCGGCCCGCCAGCCGGAACGCCCGGGACTCGGTGAAGTCGGCCATCTGCGAGATCATCGGGGTCTCCGACGATTCTCCCGTGCCGAGGATATGCACGGCGGGCTTGGGGAACTCCGCGGCGCGGTCTGCCGAGGCGACCACCAGCGCGCCGCCGCCATCGGTGACCAGGCAGCATTCCAGGAGGTGGAACGGATAGGCGACCATCTTGGAGGCCAGGACATCCTCCACCGTGATCGGGTCGCGGAACATCGCGCGCGGGTTCTTCGCCGCCCACCGCCGCTGGGCCACTGCCACGTAGGCGAGCTGCTCGTGGGTCAGCCCGTACTCCTTCATGTACCGCAGCGCGGGGATGGTGAACGTGGTCGTCGGGCCGAACGTCCCGTACGGCGCCTCGAACTGGCCGGGCGGAGAGGACGCGGCGAGCCGGAAGGGCGCCGCGCCGACCCGGGACCGGCCGGATTCCCCGTGGGTGATCAGGATCGTCCTGGCGTAGCCCGCGCGGATGGCCGCGACCGCGTGCCGCACGTGCAGGAGGAACGAGGTCCCGCCGACGCCAGTGCCGTCGATCCAGCCCGGCGTGATGCCCAGCGCGTGCGCCACCTGGACCGGCCCCGGAGAGGAGACGGTCGCGATGCCGTCGATGTCGCGGAGCGTCAGGCCCGCGTCGGCCACCGCGTTCAGCGCGCCCTCCACGTGCAGTTGCAGCGTGGAATGACCGGGCAGCTTGCCGATCTCGTCGGTCTCGGCCGCGCCCGCGATGATGACGCCCGTGCTGCCGCTCACCGCGCGGCCTCCGCCGCGGTCTCCGCTGCGGCCTCCGCTGCGGCCTCCGCCGCGGTCTCCGCCGCGGCCTCCGCCGCGGCCTCTTCGGTGGCCGGCCCGAACACCGGCAGGCTCATCTCGCCCCGCTGCTCGAACCTGACCCGCAATGGCATGTCCAGCTCCAGCGCTTCCGGCGTGGCCGGAATCCCGACGATGTTCGCCATCATCCGCGGCCCTTCCGCAAGCTGCACCACAGCGATCGCATAGGGCGCGTCCTCCTCGAATCCCGGTGCCGGGCGATGATTGATCACATAGGAGTACAAGGTCGCCTCGCCGCTCGCGGTGAACCATTCGACGTCGGCGGAACCGCAGTGCGGGCATACCGGCCGCGGGTAGAAGTACGGGCGGCCGCAGTCGGTGCAGCGCTGGATGCGCAGCTCTCCCGCCGCGCAGCCGTCCCAGAACGGCCTGGTTTCCGGTGTCGGAACGGGGACCGGCTTGCTCGCCATGGGCTCACCCCTGCCGGCCGAGTAGCGGGCCGAACGAGCGCTCCACCTGGGCGGCCAGGGCGTCAGGGTCCCACGGGCCGGTGCCGATCAGCCGGATCAGCGGCTGCGGGTTGCTGTACAGCGCGACCTCGTACCCGGAGGAATGGATGATCCGGCCGTTGATCCAGCCGGACTGCTCGCTTGCCAGGTAGGCGACGATCGGGGCGACGTTGTCCGGGGAGCGCTCGTCATCCGCCGCGCTGGGCGTCCGCCGCCGCTCCGCTGGGACCGACTCGGTCATCCGGGTCGCCGCGCCGGGGGATATCGCGTTCACGGTCACGCCGTACTTGGCCAGCGCGTTGGCCGACGAGTACGTCAGGCCGACGATCCCCATCTTCGCGGCGGCGTAGTTCGGCTGCCCGGGGGCACCGTGCAGCCCGGACACCGAGGTGAAGTTGATGATCCGGTTCTGCGCCGTCTCCTCGCGCAGCGAGCGCCAGTGCGCCGCCGCGAACTTGGTGGTGTTGAAGGTGCCCTTGAGGTGGACGCGGATCACGTCGTCCCATTCCTGCTCGGTCATGTTGAAGACCATCCGGTCGCGGAGGATCCCCGCGACGTTGACCACGACGTCCAGGCGGCCGAAGCCCTCGACGGCCTCCCGGACAAGCCCCTCGGCGGCCGCGTGGTCGGACACATCCGCGCCGCTGGCCACGGCCTTGCCGCCCGCCTCGGTGATCTCGTTGACCACCTGCTGTGCCGGCCCGCTGTCGGCGCCCGACCCGTCGAGGGCGGCTCCCAGGTCGTTGACCACCACGGCCGCTCCCTGCCGTGCCAGCAATAGCGCCACGGACCTGCCGATTCCCCTGCCGGCGCCGGTGACGATCGCTACCCGCCCATCCAGTCGTGCCATGTGGCTCACCAGCCTTCCCGCCCGTCCGCGGCGCCTTCCCGCCCGTCCGCGGCGGACCGCATTACCAGAATTTGTTACTAGAATTAGCTTCTAAGCAGGCGCCGGCGCTGTCAAGAGGCGCTGTCAAGAGGATCGTGCGCGGGCGATGCCCGGCCGCGGGGGCCGCGGTCGGCGATCGGTGCCGGGCGCCGGAGGGTGCCGGGGCGCCGGAGGATGTACATTGACCGGTGACG
>Ga0209061_1001281_pt1 | contig 43732 bp, 35 predicted proteins | sample Coa_R1_10_FD_187157 | JGI IMG/M metagenome (GOLD analysis project Ga0209061, IMG submission 187157) | Surface soil microbial communities from Centralia Pennsylvania, which are recovering from an underground coalmine fire - Coalmine... | ecosystem: Environmental > Terrestrial > Soil >...
AAGCGGGGCTAAATAAATCGATTGAATCTCCCGGCAGGTTCCCGCGTCTAGCTGCTGGGACAAGTGAATGAGCGTGTTAAGCCCTCTGAATTGGAGGGATTGTGCGCAAGGTGTTTCTATCAATCGTCCGAGGAGGAAAGAACGTATGAAGATGTATCGAATCGCTGGCCTGAGTTTGGCCATGGCGCTGTTGGCCGGCGCCGTATTCGCGGCCGAGAAACTCCAGTCGGGACCGCAGGTGAACGAAGACGTTCCCGGTCCCTTCCATCCGTACAATGTCACCGGCAAGGCGGCAGGCAGAAAGAATTGCCTCTATTGCCAGAACGGCGCCAACCCTGTGGCTGTGGTCTTCGCCCGTGAAGTCACGCCGCAAGTAACCAAGCTCATCAAAAGGCTTGACGAATGCACTGCCAAGAACGCCGATTGCCGGATGGGCAGCTACGTCGTGTTCCTCTGTGATAAGGAAGGGCTGGACAAGGAGTTGAAGGAGTTGGCCGATAAAGAGAAGCTCGAACATATCGTCCTCAGCATCGACAATCCGGCCGGCCCGCAAGAGTACAAGATCAGCAAGGACGCCGATGTCACTGTCCTGCTCTATACCAAGCACATCGTCAAATCCAATTACGCCTTCAAGAAGGGCGAATTGAAGGATCAGGACATCGAAGCCATCGTCAACGATGTGCCGAAGATCCTGCCCGAGAAGAAGTAGCCGCCCCTGGTGAGTAGTGACGAGCCAGGAGCGTCAGCGACGGCAGATCCACCGGTGCTGACGTTCCTGGCTCGTTCCTTTCGTCTCCTTCGGAAGATTCTCAAGTTCGCTCCCGCGGCGCGACGATTCTACTCCTACGATGTCTCGATCGCTCCTTCCCGTCGCCGCCGCCGTCGCCCTGCATATGGCGTTGCTCGCTGGGTATTTGGCGGCATTTCATGGCGATCTGTCAGCTTTGGTATGCGTCGGACAAAAGCAGATCGGCACGCCGCCCTATGAGGCGGTGCGCGTCGGCTTTGCCACGGGGGGGTTCGACGGCCAGTTTTATTATGCCATCGCTCGCAATCCCTGGACGTGGCACGCGGCAGAGCTTGATGTGCCAGCATATCGCCATGTTCGTCTACTTTATCCGGCTTTGGCCTGGGTGCTTTCAGGCGGCGGTGATCCCCAACGCCTTTTTTGGGCGTTGCCGCTCATCAACCTCGCGGCCATTGCCGGCTTGGCCTGGTTGGGCGTGCGGCTGGCGCGGCATTACCACGTCAATGTCTGGTGGGGCTTTGTCCTGCCGTTGGCGGTCAATGATGGCATGCCGCTTCTGCGTGATCTCACCGATCCGTTGGCGACCTTCGCTCTCTGCGGCTTGCTGGCCAGTTGGCTGCTAGGCGGCAAGTGGCATCACCTCGCCTTGTGGACAGTAGCCGCACTGTTCAGCCGCGAACAAAATGTGGCGATGGTGCTGGTCGTTCTTGCGGCCGCTCTTGGGACGGGACGATACCGAACGGCCGCTGCCCTCGTCGCTATTTTGGCGCTGTGGAGCGGATGGGCCGTCTTGCTACATGCCGGCTATGGCGCGTGGCCGGTCTTGCCGCGCAGCGACTATTTCTTCGGCGTGCCATTTAAAGGCATGTGGTTTCGCTGGACGAACCTGGGTTTCTCCGGCTCGCGTGTCTCAGCAGGGCTACACTTTTGTCGCATGGTGTTGTTGACGCTGCACTGCGGTCTGGCGGTCTACCTCGCGGCACGAACGCCGGATCGTGTGGTAGCGTTCTTGGCGCTGGGCGGCGTGGCCTTGGCGGTGCTGACTGGCATGGCTTCCTACGAAGATGCCTGGAGCTACACGCGGGTGTTCGTGTGGGTCCCGTTGGCGGTTTGGCTGGCAGGCACCCGGCTTCATCTCTCGCGCCCGTTGTGGCTGCTGGTTCCCGTCGCGGTGTGGCCGCTTGTCGCCGTGGCGACGGCATGGCTGGCGTGGCCGCACGTCTCAAACGTGCGCCACGGCATTTGACGCACACCTTCTCGATCAGGCGCAGACAGTATTTTCGGCTTGTATGTACTTTTTTCTGTGCCGAAAGCGGAAAAAGATTCAAGACAGCATTTCCTTCGCCGAACAAAGCCTTCACAATAAAGGATGCAACATGAAAGCGAACGGCCATGACGCATCCCGCTTGGAACATGAAATGGCGAACGGCTGGCGAACCGGCTCGCAGCACAAACAGGGGCATGCCCTTGCTTACGCTGCGAGCCAAGAGCTTGCACGGCGGGCTGGTTTACCTATTTCTCCTGCTATCTCTGCTCGGCTTCCCTGCCAGGATGCAAGGGGCAGATGAGCCGTCGGGACCGTTCCTCTTCGTCTCCTCCACTCGGACCCCCAAGGACATCGAAATCGAGGCGAGGGTTCGACGAGTTTTGCGCCAGGATGCCCAGCTACGTCCATTGAACCTGGCTGTCCACGTGAGCGGCGGGGTAGCCAGCCTCTCCGGGCCTGTGCCGACAGCGGAACTCAAGCAAAAAGCCGTTACAATCGCCCAGCACGTCGAAGGCGTCCTGACCGTTAGCGCCAAAGATCTCTACCTTTCTACCTCCGAGCAGGGTGGCAAACGCTTGTCCGTGCTCATCCCGGATGACCGTCCAACACAGACACGCTCGGCGTCTCCCGGTTCGCCATCTCCTGAGGGAGGATGGAGGATAGAGGATGAAGGGACAAGGCAACGTACTACCCAAAGCCAGCAGATCACCTTGCTGGCCCCCGAGATGCCTGCTCCTGCTGGTCCCCCCCTCCCGCCGCCCCATCTGAGGGAGGAGAGAAGGGGAGGAGCACGCCTGACGGCCCATCCGCATCCGGCGTCGCCCGCCGTCTCCCTCTCCGCAGCTATTGAGCACCTGCGTCGACGCGAGACACGCTATCAACAGATCCGTATCCAGGTGCAGGGCACGACCGTTTATGTTTTCCCCGGCGGTACAACCAGCGAGGATGCCATGACTTTCGCCCAGGCTGTCCGCCGTCTCCCCGGCGTGCAACACGTCATCATGGCCGCCGACCCGCGCTGATATTAGAATAAGAGCCAACCACCGAGTCACAGAGAACACAGAGACAAAACACAGAAAAAAGGCAAAAAGATAAATAATAGAAACATATCATTCTATTACTTTCCCTTTCTTCTTTCTCTGTTTTTCCTCTGTGTTCTCTGTGACTCTCTGTGGTAGCTCTTTGAACAAAAGGAGGGAAGCGTCATGACGTTGCGCGGCATAATTCTGGCGGGCGGCAAAGGCACACGCCTGGGCGAACTGACCAAAGTGACGAACAAGCATCTGTTGCCGGTCGGTCCCTATCCGATGGTCTATCATCCACTCAAGAAGCTGGTCGGTGCCGGCATCCAGGACATCCTGTTGGTATCAGGTACAGAACACATGGGCGATTTCGTCGAACTGCTTGGCTCCGGCCGTGAACATCAGTGCCGCTTGACCTACCGCGTGCAGGATGAGGCTGGCGGCATCGCTCAGGCGTTGGGGTTGGCCGAATTGTATTGCCGGGATGTACGCTCGTTGGTCATTCTGGGGGATAACATTTTTCGTGATTCGCTGAAGGATCTTGTTGCTGCGGCCAACGAAAAGCCGGATCATGCCTGGGTCATGCTCAAGCGCGTTCCCGATCCGCAGCGTTACGGCGTGGCCGAGCTGCGCGACGGCCGCATCATCAGCATCGAAGAAAAACCGAAAAAACCCAAGAGCGATTACGCCGTATCCGGCATTTATCTCTATCCGCCGGACGTCTTCGACTTCATCAAGACGCTCAAACCCAGTGCCCGCGGTGAGTTGGAAATCACGGACGTCAATCGCCATTATCTGGAAAACAACCGTCTGAGCTACCGCGAGCTGCCGGGCTACTGGACCGACGCCGGCACACTGGAATCGTTGGCGACGGCGAACCAGTTGGTAGCAAAGGAGATGCCTTCCTATTAAAGATCGCCATTATCCGTTTCCGGTGGCGAAATAAGTGAGTGGACCGACTCACACTCGACGAACTGCGAAGGATCGACGAAGATTGTCCTATTCGACCGCGAAGAAGATGGGCTATTGGAGAGCCGGTAATCGTCTCGCTACATCAGGCGATGTTCCGCGAAAAAATGGCGGACTTTCTCTCTCGCTTGCCTTAATAAGAGATAGAGAGGCTCGCCCAAGGAAACGGGAACCATGCCCGATCGTCATTTGAAAAATTTTCTGGGCCGCTTGAAATCCATGCTCGCCGTCCCCCCGGCTGAAGAGTGGACCGATTTCCGATCGGTACCGAGTGCGATTTGCCGGGCAAGACGCCCAAACAGCCCGTGATGATCGAATCGCGAATTCTTGAGGGCGTGGGTTGGAGCGAGGATGTCCTCCGTTTCCATTTCTCGACCGTTTCCGTGACGAACCCAGGCGAGACCGTTTTCGAGCATTTGCCACCCGGACAATATGTCGTAGTGCGCTATCAGGAAACGCCAATGGGTAAGAACGGGACGTTGGCTAGCGACTGTGATCGGCAACCGGCGAAGATTGCGTCAAATCAGCGTGCCACTATTCGATTCGAGCGAAAGGTAGGCCGGCCGCTAGAGGGACGGGTGCGCGGCTTGGAGAACATCAAGCTACGTTATGCCTATGTGCATATTATGTATCCTGCACCAGAAAAGCAGCTTGGAGCGGATGGACGCCGCGGCAGAATATTGACTGGATTTGACAGGATACCAATTCAGGCCGACAGCCGGTTCACCACCGGCTCGTATATTTCTCTGACATCTTGGCATCTTTTTTCCTTGTTCTTGCCCCTGTTCCTCCTTAGAATCTTCGGCATCGACCTTGTGAATGCGCGATCCACGGATCGTCTTCATCCCAACCATGCAGAGGGAGGGTCTTGACTGATGAATGATACAGGGGAACATAACCACCTCGACCAGCAAGATGTTGGTCCCACCGAAGCGGGCCTGTCGCGGCGCGATTTTCTGCGTACCAGCGGCGCCGCCGCCACGGTTGCCGCACTCGCTGAAGTGCCGGCGGCGCTTGCCGAAGAGGCGCCGGCCCAAAGCCCTGCCAAGGCCATCGGGCCGGAGCCTGTCCAGCTCACACTCGATGTCAATGGCGCGGCCATGACTACCTATGTTGAGCCACGCGTCACGCTGCTCGACGCCCTGCGCAATTACCTCGATGTCACCGGCTGTAAGCGCGTCTGTGATCGCGGTACATGCGGTGCTTGCACAGTGATGGTAGACGGCAAACCTATCTACTCCTGCACCTTGTTGGCGCTGGAGGCCGAGGGCAAGAAGATCAAGACCGCCGAGAGCCTCATCGACGGCGGCAAACTCGATGCGGTGCCGGCGGCGTTCGTCAAGCACGACGCCCAGCAGTGCGGCTTCTGCACGCCCGGCTTTGTCGTGGCCATGCGTGCCGCCTTCGACCAAAACCCCAACGCCACGCCCGCCGAGATTGAGGAAGCGCTGTCCGGCAATATCTGCCGTTGCGGCACTTATCAGCAGATGCGCGACGCCATCGTAGCACTGTGCAAGAACCAGCCGGGCCTGGGAACGAGAAAGAAGGAGGGCTAAGTCATGGCAACGTCCTGGCCAAAAAAACGCCGACTGATCGGCGCCAAAGTGCAACGCCTCGACGGTCCCGCCAAGGCGACCGGCAAGGCCAAATACAGCTACGACATCAATCGCAAGGGCATGTTGCACGCCGTGCTGCTGCGCTGCCCGTACGCCCATGCCAAGATCAAGAGTCTCGATACCGCCGCGGCCGAAAAGATGTCGGGTGTAAAAGCGATTCATCCGATCAAAAAAGTCGGTGAGGAACTGTTTTGGGCCGGCGAAGAGATTCTTGGCCTCGCCGCTGATACGGAGGAACATGCTCTCGACGCGGTTCGCGCTGTCAAGATCGAGTACGAAGTACTGCCGCACCTGGTTAAGGAAGAGGATGCGTTGAAAAACGATCCGCAAACGGTCTCGCCGGTCGGCGGCAAGCGCAACAATGTGCTGGCGGCCAAGGAGGCGGCGTCGCAAGGTTTCGAGAAAGGTATGGCCGATGCAGCCGTGACGGTCGAGGGCAGCTACGGCGTGCCAACCATTTGTCATCAATGCCTGGAATCGCACGGCTTGGTTGCCGAATGGAATGCGAACGGCGAGTTGACCGTATGGGCTTCGACGCAGGCAGTCACTGCTACCGCTGCCATCCTTGCGGGACACTTCCGCATACCGGCCAATAAGGTCAAGTGCATCACGCACTACATGGGCGGTGGTTTCGGCAGCAAATTCGGTCCCGATATTCAGGGCATCGTGGCCGCCGAACTGGCGCGGAAGGCCAATGCGCCAGTCAAGCTCATGCTCGATCGCGCCAGCGAGATCACTGCTGGCGGCTGCCGGCCCTCGGCCTACGGCAAGGTGAAGATCGGCGCCACCAAGGACGGCAAAGTCACGGCTTACGAAGTCGATTGCTATGGCACACCCGGCGTCGGCCTCAGCGATACGGTGACATTCAACGCTTTGCCCTATGTTTATCCGTTTGAACACAAGCGCAAGCACGTACGCATCCGCACCAATACCCAACTCCAGCGGGCCATGCGGGCGCCTAATCATCCGCAGAACTGCGCCCTCACCGAGTTCATCCTCGATGACTTAGCGGCCAAGCTAGAGATGGACCCGATGCAACTGCGCTTGAAGAATCTGCCGCAAAACGACCCCAACGCCATGCAGAATGCGCCGCACTCGCTGCCCGCCTTGCGGCACACTATCTACACGCGCGAAATCGAAATCGCGGCGGCCCTGTCCAAGTGGAAGGAGAAATGGCATCCGCCGGGCAAGACGCCGGGCATCGTCAAGCACGGCATCGGCATGGCTCTGCACACCTGGACCGGCCAGGCCGTGCCGCAACGCAACGAATGCACCGTCATCATCAGCGCCGACGGTTCTGTAACAGCCCGCACCTCGTCGCAAGATCTCGGCACCGGCCAGCGCACTGTGACGGCCCTGGTAACGGCCGAGATTTTGGGACTGGAACCAGAGCAAATTACCCTGCAATTCGGCGAAAGTCCTAATGGGGCTTCCAGCGGTTCGGGCGGCAGCACCACGGTTCCCTCGCAGGCGCCGGCCACGCTGCGCGCCGCCACGGCAGCACGCGACGATCTGTTCGCCAAGATCGCCCCCAAGCTCAGTGCCAAGGCGGAAGACCTGGTCATCGAGCGCGGCAAAGTGGTGGATCGCGCCAGCGGCAAGAGCTGGGATTGGAAGAAAGCCTGCGCCGCTCTGGGCGAGGAACAAGCTCAGGCAACCGGCTTCTGGACTGCGGCCGAATCGAACAAGCCGGAGAACAAGGATGTGTCCAGCTCCGGCGTCGGCGGTGTGCAGATCGCCGAAGTACTGGTCGATACCGAAACCGGCGTGGTCCGTTGCACGCAGATTGTTGCCGTACAGGATTGCGGCATGGTCGTCAACCGTCTGACCTGCGAATCACAGGTGGCCGGCGGCGTCATTATGGGTCTGAATTATGCGCTATTCGAGGAACGCATCATGGACCGCGTGACTGGCCGGCAGGTCAACCCGGACATGGAGTTTTACAAGCTTGGCGGCATCGAAGATATGCCAAAAATCCTCGTATATTTGCACGACATGCCGGAGCGCGGTGTCATCGGCGTCGGCGAGCCGCCGGTGATCTCGACGCATGCCGCCATCGGCAATGCCATTTTCAACGCTCTCGGCGTGCGCGTCCCGCACACGCCATTCACGCCTGAACGTGTCTTGGCCGCCCTGGCTGCGAAAGGAGGGGGACAATGAAAAACTTCACCTACTATCGACCGAAGACGGCCGAGCAAGCTGTGGCCCTGCTCGATGATAAATGGGGCACGGCAGAGCTGCTGGCCGGCGGCACAGATTTGCTCGATTTGCAGAAAGAATACATCGCCCAGCCGGATAAGGTCATCAGTCTGAGCGGGATCGAACGCTTGGCGGGCGTTGGTGTTGGCCATATCACCGGCCGCGACGACGCCGCAGGGAAAGAAGCGGACAAAAACACCTGGATCATCGGTGCTCGGACTACCCTCGCCTTCCTTGCTGAGGAGCCGAACCTGCGGCAGCACTTCCCGGCCCTGACCACGGCAGCAGGCGATATCGGCGGGCCGCAGATCCGCAACATGGGCACATTGGGCGGCAACCTGTGTCAGCGCAACCGCTGCTGGTACTTCCGCGACGAACACACGCACTGCCTGCTCAAGGGTGGCGACAAGTGCTTCGCCATCGACGGCGAAAACCGTTATCACGCCATCTTCACCCAGGGACACCAGTGCGTCATTGTTAATCCTTCGACATTGGCGCCGGCCCTGATCGCCCTGGACGCCAGCGCCGAAGTGCTAGGACCGAAAGGCAAACGCACGATCAAGCTGGCCGACTTCTTCCATGCTCCTGGCTCGGCGAGGGAGCGCGAACACGTCTTGGCAGCAAACGAGATGGTGCTGTCGGTGACACTCCACGCTAAAGGACTGAAAAATGCCAGTTACGAAGTACGGCACAAGCAGTCCTACGATTGGCCGTTGGTGCAGGCGGCTGTCGCCTTCAAGTATGAGGACAAGAAAGCCAGGGATGTGCGTATCGTGCTGGGCCACGTCGCCCCGACGCCGCATATCGCCGTGGCGGCAGCCAAAGCGATCGAGGGCAAGGAAGTGACGGAAGCAACGGCCAGTGCCGCTGGCGAAGCCGCCACAGAAGGCGCCATGCCGCTGAGTCAAAACGCTTACAAAGTCAAACTCATCGCCGTCGCCGTCAAGCGTGCCCTGCTGACGGCAGCGGGACAGAAGAAATACTGGGAAATATAAGCGCAACCAGCCCGCAGCGTCAGCAAAGGTTGCCCTGGCCGACGTTGCGGGCTGGCGTCTCATAACGGTGGTGATGGTATAGCAAGACCGGAAGATTGGGAATAGCGTTCCTGGCCAGGTAAAGCATAAACGCGATAGTCAATATCCGGAAATAGATTGTGTCGGCCCTCGATGCCGCTGAGCCAACTCTCGTCGATTTCATCGCGTTGGATCGTTTCATAGAGATGATTGAAATTGTTCACGTGAATGCGCGTGCGCTCCTTGGCGTACTCGACCATTGTACCGGTTTTGAGGATGAAAGCCCAATCGCTCGATTGAGCCAAGAGCAACTCGCGGGCGGCCTGATTGAGCGCGCGGCGCCGCAGTGGCGACGGATCAGGATTGGCGCGGGCCAAGGTCACCATGCGCTCGGCCCCTTCGTGCAGATGGCGATAAATCCAATCATTAGAGCCTTCCAGCCATACTTCGCAGTAGCCCTTATAGCCCCAGCTTGATAGCGTCGGCTGCGACACTTGAAGGCGCGGATGGCGATTGAGATATTCTGGCACCGTAATGGTTTTCACTGTCTGTTGATCGAAATGCATTTTTCGCAGTAGAAAGTTGATCCAATCCGGACCCTCGAACCACCAATGGCCGAATAGCTCGGCATCATAGGGCGCGACAATCAGTGCTGGTCGGCCGTCCATGGAACCGGACAACCATTCGACCTGTTTCTCACGATTGAACATGAAATTGCCGGCATGCTCGGCAGCCTTTTCCAGGGCATTTTTGGGGTTATAAGGCAATTTATGGTCGGTATGTCCCGTTATCTTATAATATTTAATACCGAGTAAGCTACGAATACCGATCTTATGTAAATGAGGCTTCAAATATTCATAATCGAGGTCGAAACCGACATCACGATAGAAATCGCGGTAATTATAATCGCCAGGATAGCCTTCGATAGCGCTCCAGACTTGCTTGGATGATTCACTATCGCGGGCCAGACAAGCAACGTTGCTGCTGGATACCAGAATGGGTGCGTAGACGCCGAAGCGTGGCCGTGGTTCGGCGAACAAGACAGCATGTGTATCCGTGAAAAAGTAGCGTAGACCAGCGTTTTCCAGCAACTCTTCCAGGCCCGGTGTGTAGCCGCACTCCGGTAGCCAGATGCCTTGCGGTCGGCGGCCGAAATGACGCTCAAATTCGCGGCAACCAATCTCAATCTGTGCCCACTGGGCATTCTTGCAGATCATCAGAGGCAAAAAGCCATGTGTCGCGGCGCAGGTTATCAATTCTAAATTGCCTGTATCGAAGAAATGCTTGAAGCCACGCAACAGATTGTTGCCATATTGGTTGACAAACACTTCACGGGCGCGACAAAAGCGCTGATGATACATATGAGCGAGAGAATGAAACTCCGGTTCAAAGCGTGTGCGCTCGATTTCCTTGCAGGCCAGGGCAATAAGATTGTCGAGATGGCGGACGTAGCGATATTGCAACAACGGATCGCTAAGCATTGCAGCCAAGGTCGGCGACACAGACATGGTTAAACGCCAACCGACACCGTCGCGTTCCAATCCTTCGAAAACTTCGAGTAGTGGTATGTACGTTTCGGTGATTGCTTCATAGAGCCAATCTTCTTCGAGGAAGTCCTCGTATTCAGGATGGCGCACGAATGGCAAATGCGCGTGCAAGACCAAACAAAGATAACCAAGCGGCATTATGTAGATCCTCTTCTTAATGTTCCCTACAAATAAACTCATATAACCAGAGATATGACTTTTCTATCCTCAATTCAAGGCGATTGTGATTCAACTGCAAACGGCATGAGCCAGTGACCGCGGCAGAGCACGCGCTGCACAGGCAAATCAGAGTCAAAAAGTCGCTGATACGGATCGCAGCTTATACCCGGGGCAAGTGGTACGACGACAAGATCGGCAGACTTGCCGGTTTCGAGACTGCCGGTTTCCTCAGCCCAGCCCAATGCCTCCGCGCCGGATAGCGTGGCCATACGCAGCAGCACAGCGCCAGGCACGTCGGGACATTGCCGATGCAGATGGCGTACCTCGGCCAGCATGCTGAGATCGGGATTGGAAGCAAGGCTATCGGTGCCGAGAGCGACGCGGACGCCACGTTGGAGAAAATGGCGAAAGGGATGCGGCGCGTGACCAAATGCAGAATGTGTGCGTGGACAATAGACGATGGTGCTATGCTGGGGAACATCCACGGATGGCGTCACATAGTTACAATGCACAAATAATGTTGGGATGTGCTGGCCACATAAACTCATAATAGAATTCTCACTCGACGCCAGCCCATCCTCATCCCAAACACCAAGATTCTTGAGAAAAGCGACAAATGGTCCACAATGATGATGCAGTAATTCCCATTCCTCGCGGCTTTCTGCCAGATGGACAGCCATCGGGCACTGCCAATCACGTCCCAACCGTGCCGCCCGCGCAAACAGCTCTGCACGCACACTATAAGGCGCATGTGGACTCAACCCTGGCCGGCAACAGTTCGTCGGGAGATGTGTCTTCAACCAAATACGCGTTGCTTCCCATGATTGCTCCGCTCGCTCTTTCGTTAGGCCCAACATTTCGTAAAAGACCACGCTGCGAAGCGGTGCCTTCACCAGGATCGGCCAACTCGCGCCTCCCGCTGCAATGTCGCCGAGCAGGGTCGTGCCGTGCCGCAAGCTCTCGGCCAGTCCGACACGCACGGCGGACTCGATCTGCCCTGGTGTCGTGCTGCGTCGATGAGCGATGACTTGCCGCAGCCAGCCCGTAAAATCAGCGCACGGTAGACACTGCCCGCGCAATCCCGAAAGATCGAGATGGGTATGAGCATTAACGAAGCCAGGCAGAATAGCGACATCGCCAAGATCTATGTCAGCAGTACGCCGGCCTGCTGGTTCAACGGAGACGATGCGCTCGCCGACGATGGTAAGGATGCCATCAGATATTGGTGGGCCACTCACGGGAAAAATCCAACGTGCGGCCAGCGTCCACGGCATTGCGGTCGGTTGTATCATACTATCCATCTTATCAGCACAGCAGACTGGTAATGCGAGGGGGCCGCGGGTATGGTAAACTTCCCAAGGGCGGCCCCAAGACCCGCCGTTGATCCCTGGCCACAAACGCCGAGCCTGTCATGGCGTGGCTGCTCGAACTACGACTGATTCGTTTCTTCGGGTTCTACCTGGCTGTCATGTTTTTGCTCTCAACCTGGGTGCGCCTGCGCCAATATGCCACCATCGTCCGGCTGGTGCGCAGTATGCCTAATCGTTGGCCGCACTTGCTTGTCCTGGTCAGGCAACACGTTCACATCTTCCTCACCTGGGGAACGGTTCTGCCGCTTGTGCTACTGTTGCTGATCTTCTTTGTGAACCTGCTAGCGAGCCAATGGCTGTGGCCCCAGGCTGACGAATTTACCCTGGCGCAGCTGGCGTCGTTGTATCCGGTCTGGCCGATAGTGCTCGTTTGCAGTCTGGCCATGATCGCTTTCGACATCTGGGGCATGGTCCGTGTGACGGCTATCAATCAGGCACAACTGGAAAAATACTTTGATCAGGCCGAATATTGGCTGCGTTCGTGGACGGCGCCGGTGGTACGTCTCTTTACGCTGGGCCGCATCAATCCCCGCCAGATGGTGGCCGCCGAGGTCCGGAGTGCCCTGATCAGCTCCAGTCAGATGCTCAACAGTACCTTATGGTGGGTGGTGGTGCAGGCGGCCCTGCGTATTGCCTGCGGGTTATCGCTATGGTTATCGTATGCCCTGGGGCCATGGCTGCATCGCGTTAACTAGCGAGCCGGAAGCGTAAGAGTTACCGGACAAAACCTCCTCCCCCTCGTGGGGGAGGGAAGAGGTAGGAGGTGTCAAGGCAAGGGAGCCCAGGGGTGGTGTCCCCCCACCCCAACCCTCCCCCACAAGGGGGAGGGAAATGGGAGGGGTGTCCCCCCACCCCAACCCTCCCCCACAAGGGGGAGGGAAAAGTCCGCTCGCCCTAAGCGATGGCATATCCCCATCGCTTACGCTTCCGGCTCGCTAGATTTCGTCTAGAATGACAACGCTGCTTCGGGATCCTTCGATCAAAGGCGGATGGATGTGATGACAGAACAGCCGAGCCGAGCTGTGCAAGATTACTTGAAGGCGATTCACAGCCTCGACGGCGCCGAGCGAATGGTGTCGCCGTTGGCCATCGCCGAACGTTTGCAAGTACGCGCCCCGTCGGTGACAGGCATGCTCAAGCGTCTGGCTGAGGCTGGCTGGATCAATTATGAACCCGGCTGCGGAGCGCAGCTGACGCCACAGGGCATCAGCGAGGCGCGACGCGTCATTCGCCGTCATCGCCTGGTAGAATTGCTGTTGACGCGTGTGCTTGGCCTGGACTGGAGCGAGGTCGATGCCGAGGCCGAGGCGCTGGAACACGCTATTTCGCCGCGTCTGGAACAGGCCATCGCTGCTCATCTGGGCGAGCCGCTGGAAGACCCGCACGGGCATCCTATTCCAACCCGTGAGGGAACCATCGCCCGCCGCGATTTGTGCCCTTTGCACACATTCCGCCCCGGCCAACGCGCCATTATCCGCGAAGTCCAGGATGACAGCCCCGAACGTCTGCGCCGCTGGCACGCGCTCGGTTTGACGCCAGGTGCTATTGTCCACTTCCGCTCGCATGAACCGCTTGATGATCTATTCGAGATCCAGGTCGGCAGCCGAATCCTTGCCTTGGGCAGTGAAGGACTCGCCGGTCTGCTGGGTGAAGCTGTGCGAGAGGGCAACATGAAAAGATAAGGTCTTCTCCAGCCCGTAGCACAAGTCAGGGGCCAGTCACACTCCTGCTTGCACTGCGGGTTGGCGAGAGGTTATTAGCGTAGCAGCTAGCAACAGCATCTTGATGAACGGCTCGCCGGCAATGTCGTCGCTGAAGGTCAAACGCAGCCCCTCCGCTGTCGCGGTTAGCTCTGCCAAAAGGCGCCGATCGGGGGCATGAAAGATACCATTTTCCAGGGTAGCGACGAGGCATCCGTGGCGGTCGTGGATGAGCCGGCCGAGCAAGACGCCGACGGGCTTGCCCTCGGCATCGCAGACACAGCGCCGCGGCAGCCAACTCCAGGCACGATGGATGGTTAACAGCAGTGGTTCGTCTTCCTGCTCGTGTACGGCCAGCACACCGCAGCCGAACAAACGCCGCCACCAAGGGGTCGGCTCTGTCGCCCAGCGCGCGTAGCCCAAGGCGACGCCGCTCTCGCCATCGACAATGACCTGCATTGAGGAGGCTGTGCACGAACGCACCAGCAAGACGCGATGCTCCAACATGATCTCTATTGTAATCCAAATCCAAAGTACGTCTGAGCTGCGCTGGGTGCGCGGCTCAGAGGAGTCCTTGCCCGGCACACCTGTGTAAGCTAGAGTTGGGTAACGAACTGGAACTTTGGCTTCCCCCTCAACAGGCTAATCCCCATGCAACCAATCATGACAAACATGGCCGCTCTGGCGGTAGCACTGCTCTACTATTTCTGGCGCGCTCATTATCAGAGCCAACAACGACGTCGGCGCCTTCTGTGTCAGCGCGTAGCCTATCTGCTGTGGGTCGTGGCCGGGCAGGTCAAAAACAGCGATTCCGGTCTATCGGCCACGTGCCGCAGCTGAGGAGCGAATCATCTCTCCTCCTCCGACGGCCACTCGGGAACCGCCGGTTGCGTCCGCTTACAGCGGACGGCATCCTCCACCGAGGCAGAGGCTCCCATGTCGCGTTCGACGCGGTGGGGCCTCTGTTTTTTTGCGCGCTTCCTCAAGTAGATGATTGACCAATGCCCCCCCAAGCGGATACATTGTGAGAAGTATCCACCCACCCCTAAACACCCCCACGAGGAGAAGGTTCTATGCGATCGATTAGTCGGCGTGAGTTCTTGCACGATTCCGCCCTCCTGGCCGCTTTGGCCGGCGCCGGAATAGGATCACCGTCCGTGGCGGCCGAACGAGCTGCGGCCAAAAAAGGCCAGGTCAACGATCAGCTGCGCGTCGCCGTCATCGGCGTCAACGGACGTGGCAAGGATCACGTCAAAGGATTGGCCGGCAAACACAACTGCCTCGTCACCGTCATCTGCGACGCCGATTCCGCTGTCATCGGCGGCGCCATGAAGCTCGCGGAAAAACAGCAGAACAAACTGCCCAAGTTCGAGCAAGACATCCGCAAGGTCGTCGAAGACAAGGACATCGATATCGTCACCATTGCCACCCCCAATCACTGGCACGCCTTGGCCGCCATCTGGGCCATGCAGAACGGCAAGGACGTGTACGTCGAGAAGCCGGTCAGCCACAACGTCAGCGAGGGGCGGCGCATCGTGGAAGTGGCCCGCAAAACCGGCCGCATTTGCCAGGCCGGTACGCAAAGCCGCAGCAGCAGCGGCCTCAAGGAAGCGATGGAGTTCTTGCATGAAGGCAAGCTCGGCAAGATCAAGCTGGCGCGCGGCCTGTGTTACAAGCCGCGCGGCAGCATCGGGAAAGTATCCGGCCCGCAACCTATTCCTCCAAGCTGCGATTACGATTTGTGGTGCGGTCCCGCCCCCAAGGCACCGCTGATGCGCAGACGGCTACACTACGATTGGCACTGGATCTGGGACACCGGTAACGGCGACCTGGGCAACCAAGGCATTCACGAGATGGACAAGGCGCGTTGGGGGCTGAACAAGCAGGAGTTGGCCAAAAGCGTTTTCAGCGTCGGCGGCCGCTACGGCTACCTCGATGATGGCCAGACCGCCAACACGCAGATTTGTGTCTTCGATTACGGCGACTGTGAGTTGATTTTTGAGGTGCGCGGACTGTTGACCAAGGGACTGCTCGGCGCCAGGATCGGCAATATCTGGTACGGCACCGACGGTTACATGGTCTGCACCAGTTACAAAGAAGCGACCGCTTTCACCCCCAAGGGCGAGGTCATCAAGAAATTCAACGGCAGCGAAGACCATTATGGCAACTTCATCAAGGCCGTCCGCAGCCGCAAGGTCGAGGACCTCAACGCCGACATTCTCGAAGGCCATCTCTCCAGCGCCCTGTGCCATCTGGGCAACATCAGCTATCGCCTCGGTGACGAACAGCCGTTCGGCCAGACGCCGCAAGCCTTCGCCAAGGACAAGGACGCTGGCGAAACCTTCGAGCGCATGGAACAGCACCTCAAGGACAACAAGATCGACCTCAGCACAGTCAAGTGCCGCATCGGCCGCAAGCTGACTGTGGAGCCGGCCAAGGAGATTTTTGTCGATGACAAAGAGGCCAACACCCTGCTGACCCGCGAATATCGCAAGGGATTCGAGGTGCCGACGAAGGTGTAAGGCTCGCATCCCATCATTCTCTGAGCTGGGGGGCGTACGCCCCCCAGCTCAGAGAATGATGGCTGAACCATTCGGAACGTTTTACCGCTCTTCCATAACCGGCAGTGGCGGTACGCCAAAGACGTCGTTCGCCGAATTTTTTGTCAAGGACCGTATCCTGTTTCTCAGCCAATTCTTAGTATATTGGAGACAGAAATAGGACCGCCGCGGTATCGAGTGCCCGGCGGATGGTGAGGGACTGATTCTCCAGGTGATCCATGAGCACCTCTTTCGGCGTCATGCTGCTGGGCACCGGCAGCAGCTTGCCCGCCCGATCTTTGCGCAACGGCGACTTCCCGGCCAGTCTGGATACCTCGGACGAATGGATTCGCTCGCGCACCGGTATCGGCGAGCGCCGCATCGCTGCGGCCGGCGATACCTCAGCCAGTCTTGGCCTGGCTGCCGCCCGCCGCGCCCTGGAGGCGGCCCAGCTCGATCCCGCCGACCTGGACATGATTATCTGCGCCACTGTCACACCGGACATGATGGTGCCGGCTGCCGCCTGCCTCATCCAGTCGGGCCTGGGTTGCCGTCCCATTCCCGCTTTCGACATCAATGCCGCCTGCACTGGCTTTTTGTATGGCCTGTCCATCGCCGCCCAGTTCATCCGCACCGGCTCATGCCGCCGCATTCTCGTGGTCGGCGCCGAGACGCTCAGCCGAATTGTCGATTTTAGCGATCGGACAACGTGCGTATTGTTCGGCGACGGCGCCGGCGCCGTAGTCGTGGGCGCCGCCGATGGACAGGGACGTGGCGAGCACTGGTTCCGCCTGTACGCTGACGGTAGCCGCGCCGACTACATTCGCCTCAACGGTGCCCGGCTGCGGCCTCCCGCTTCTTCTCCAGCAGAACCGAGACCGACCGACGAATTTGACTTCCTTCGCATGAATGGTCGGGAAGTGTTCAAGTTCGCCGTACGGACCATCATCGAGTTGGTCAGCGAGAGCTTGGCCGAGTGCAATCTGTCGCCGGCCGATATCGACCTGGTGATTCCCCATCAGGTCAATCAGCGCATCATCGATGCCGCTTTCGCCGATCTGAACTTTCCCACCGAGAAGCTGATGGTGAACCTGGACCGCTACGGCAACACCTCCGCCGCCTCAATCCCGATTGCCCTGGATGAAGCGATGCGCACCGGCCGCGCCGCCCCCGGCGATCGGGTGCTACTCATCGCCTTCGGCGGCGGCCTAACCTGGGCCGGCGGCGTATGGACGATTTGAAGTGCGCTTTTCTCCTTTATCCGCTGTTTATACTCCGCACGGTTGATGGTGGCCTTTTGTTCTCCTCCCCCCTTGTGAGGGAGGGTTCGGGTGAGGGGTAAAACGCCTGGATTTCTCTGCTCTTTTCCCGCCACCCCGCCCTCCCCCCCTTGTGGGGGAGGGAGAAAAGAACAGACCGATTCCACCGTCCCCAGTTATAGCTCCCTTGTCCGTTGCTCAGTTGCGCCGCTTCTGCGCCGCGCTCCTGTGCTTTGGTTACAGTCAACCAAAGAAAATCCGGTGTATCGGAAAAGCACTTTCTAACAACTTTGTAAGGATGATCCGCTTGACGTCGAAGCCGGGCAAACCGATAATCTACCAACATGATAAACATGACTAATATGATAAATATAATTGCATCCGTTCGCCCCAAACAGTAGTTCAAGAGAGAAACGCTTATGACGAGTAAGAATCCGCTGGTAGTGGTTCTGGAAATGCTCCTGGGATTGTGCCCTTTGCTGGGAGTGGGATGCGGCCAGGCGAACCCGGATGGGGGCGAACTGCTGAATGTCTCTTATGATCCTACCCGTGAACTGTGGCGGGACATCAATGCTCGGTTCATCCCCGCCTATGAGCAGCAGACCGGGCGGCGTATCTCGATCGAGCAATCACACGCCAGCTCTGGCAGCCAGGCACGGGCGGTCCTGGATGGCCTGGAGGCCGACGTGGTCACGCTGGCGTTATGGTCCGACACCGATGCGCTGCGGAAGAACGGACTTATCAAGGATGGCTGGGAAGAACGCTTGCCGAATCATGCGCTGGCATATTACTCGACCATCGTTTTCGTCGTCCGCAAGGGCAACCCCAAGGGGATCAAGGACTGGCCAGACCTCATCAAGCCAGGCGTCGAGATCATTACCCCCAATCCCAAGACCTCCGGCAACGGCCGGCTCAGTTTCCTGGCCGCCTGGGGGGCGGTGCGCCGCCGTGGCGGCTCGGAAGAGGAGGCTCGCCGCTTCGTGACTGAGCTTTATCAGCACACCCCTGTCCTCGACAACGGGGCGCGCGGGTCCACCACCACGTTCGCCCAAAAGAAGATTGGCGATGTTCATCTCACCTGGGAGAACGAGGCCCATCTGGAAGTGGCTGAGACGCCGGGCGAGTTAGAGATTGTTTACCCGTCGCTGAGCATCCGCGCCGAACCGTTTGTGGCCGTGGTCGATGCCAATGTTGATCGCAAGGGTACACGGGCCACTGCCGAGGCATATTTGCAGTTCCTCTACACGGAGGAAGCACAGCACATTCTGGCCAGGCACCATTATCGCCCGATCAACGAAGCCGTCCGCAAACAGTACACAGCCCAATTGCCCGACCTGGAGCTGTTCCCAATCACGGCCATTGCGGCCGACTGGGAAGACGCGCAAAAGAAATTCTTCGCCAACGGGGCGATCTTCGACAGCATTTACAAACCGAGTCGTTAAGGAGGACGGCCTGTGGCTACGTTGAATCGCCGCGTGTTGCCGGGCTTCTCGTTGAGTCTGGGCTATGCCGTGTTTTATCTCGGCCTGCTGGTGCTTCTGCCTCTTGCGGCGTGTTTTCTCAAGGCGGCGTCGCTTAGCGCGGGGCAATTTGCGGAGGCAGTTTGGAACGAACGCACGCGCGCCGCCTATGCCCTCACCTTCGGCACATCGCTGACCGCGGCGGGTGCCAATATGATGCTCGGTTTGCTCGTGGCCTGGGTACTGGCGCGCTACTCGTTTCCACTCAAGCGGCTGTTCGACGCCCTGGTCGATCTGCCCTTCGCCTTGCCGACGGCGGTGGCGGGCCTGGTGTATTCCAGCTTGTATGTGCCGAGTGGTTGGTTAGGGCGGTATCTCGTGCCGCTAGGCATCGCGGGAGCGTATTCGCGGTTGGGCATTGTGTTGGTGCTGATTTTCACAGGCTTTCCATTCGTGGTGCGAACCGTGCAGCCGGTGCTGGAGGAATTGGAGCCGGAGTTGGAGGAAGCTGCTGCCACGCTTGGCGCTAACCGTTGGCAGACGTTCCGCCGGGTGTTGTTGCCGCCTTTGATCCCGCCGCTGCTGACGGGCTTCGCCTTGGCCTTCGCCCGCGCCCTGGGGGAATATGGTTCGGTGGTGTTCATCGCCGGAAATAAGCCGTTTCACACGGAAATCGCTCCCGTGTTGATCGTGGCTCGCCTGGAGGAATTCGCCTACGGCGAGGCAACCGCCCTGGCCGTTGTGCTGCTGGCGATGTCGTTCATCTTGCTGGGGGCAATCAATTTGCTGGAAAGATGGAGCAAAAGCCGTGCAACATAACGTAAAACCAACCCGCAGCACCAGCAGGGGCGACCCCTGGCCGGTGCGTTGGGGGCTGACACTGGCCGCCCTCGCGGTCCTTATCGTGTTGGTCCTTGTGCCGGTCGTCAACGTCTTTTACCAGGCTCTCGAGCGTGGCCTGGCAGCGTACTGGCACAACTTGTTTGGCGACCCCAACACGCGCCACGCCATCCTGCTGACCCTGATGGTGGCTCCGCCAGCGGTGCTTGCCAATCTTGTCTTCGGCGTAGCCTGTGCCTGGGCCGTCACGCGTTTCCGCTTCCCCGGCCGGGCGATACTGTTGACGCTCATCGACCTGCCCTTTTCCGTGTCGCCTGTGGTAGCGGGGTTGATGTTCGTGCTGCTGTTCGGCATGCAGGGCTATTTCGGACCCTGGCTGCGCGCTCACGGACTGAAGATCATCTTCGCCACGCCGGGGCTGATCCTGGTGACGGCGTTTGTGACGCTACCGTTCGTGGTCCGTGAACTGGTCCCGGTGATGGAAGCCGTGGGGCCAGAGGAAGACGAGGCCGCGGTCAGTCTGGGAGCAAATGGCTGGCAGATGTTCTGGCGCGTGACCTGGCCGAATATCCGCTGGGGCGTGCTGTATGGGGTCATCCTGTGCAACGCCCGCGCGATGGGCGAATTCGGTGCTGTCTACGTCGTCTCCGGCCACATCGCCGGCCGCACCGACACCATGCCGCTGCGTGTGGAGAAGCTGTTTCAGGAGTACAACACGCCCGGCGCGTTCGCCGTCGCTTCGGTGCTGACATTCCTGGCCCTGGTGACGTTGGCCCTCAAGACCTGGCTGGAACACCGCGAACGCCAAGAAATCGCCGAAGCATTAGCATCCACGAAGACGAAGGAAAAGCAATGAGTATCACGGTTCAAAACATCAGCAAGCGTTTTGGATCCTTCACGGCGCTGGACAACGTCAGCCTTGATGTCCCCAGCGGCGGGCTTTTGGCGTTATTGGGTCCGTCCGGCTCTGGCAAAACGACGCTGCTGCGCATCATTGCCGGCCTGGAGGTTCCCGATGAGGGCATTATCCTCTACGGAGACGAAGAGGTAACACACCGTTCGGTCCGTGAGCGTAACGTCGGCTTCGTCTTCCAGCATTATGCTCTGTTCCGGCACATGAGCGTTTTCGAGAATGTCGCCTTCGCTCTGCGTGTGCGCGGCTGGAAGCAAGAGCGCGTGCGCCAGCGCGTCGGCGAGTTGCTGCACCTGGTACGGTTGGAAGGTTACGAGAAGCGCCGGCCGTCCCAGCTGTCCGGCGGACAGCGGCAGCGCGTGGCCCTGGCGCGAGCGCTGGCGGCTGCGCCACGCGTCCTGCTCTTGGATGAGCCGTTCGGCGCGCTGGACGCCAAGGTACGGCAAGAACTACGGCAATGGCTGCGCCTGTTGCACCGCCAGATCCACTGCACCACCGTACTGGTGACGCACGATCAGGAAGAAGCGTTCGAGGTAGCCGATCGCGTGGTAGTGATGAATGACGGACGCATCGAGCAAGTAGGCAGCCCCCACGAGTTGCTCCAGCAGCCTGCCTCGGACTTCGTCATGGACTTCCTTGGCTGCCCGGATTACTCGATCTGAAGGAGACGATCATCATGGATCAAATAGTTGCCGAATCACTACCATCTCCGCCGGATGCCAATCTGCGCTGGACATGGCAGCACGTGGAAAACGCCCTGCGCGATTTGCAGTTCGGCTCGATTACGCTGGTCGTGCAAGACGGTGTCGTCGTACAGGTCGAGCGCACCGAGCGCAAACGTTATCAGCGTCCCCCGTATTCGAGTACCAAGTAACGGCCCCATCGAAATCTCACGCCGACCCGTCAAGCGGGAGGCTTATCAACCCGGATCTGCGTGGTTGACCGGAACGCCGGAGGCACACGCTCTACCCAAAGGAGGGTACTTATGCGTCTTGCTTCCCCTGTGAGTCGTTTGATTCTTAGTCGCCGCAATCGCTCTTGCTTGCGCTGCGGGCGGGCAAGAACTGCCTTCACGCTCATCGAGCTGTTGGTGGTGATCGCCATCATCGCCATCCTGATCGGTCTGCTCTTGCCGGCCGTGCAAAAGGTGCGCGATGCCGCTGCCCGCACCCAATGCCAGAACAACCTCAAGCAAGTCAGCCTTGCCATCTTCAATTTCGAGAGCGCCTACCACCTCTTGCCGACCAGCATCCGACCCGGCGGTTTCACCACAGCGCCGCGCATCAGCTGGACCATCAGCGTACTGCCTTTCCTGGAACAGGAAAACCTGAACAAATATTATGACTTCAGCACGACCTGGTCCTCTGCGACTAACCTGCCGCTTACGTCGCTGCCGATCAAGATTTTTCAGTGCCCCAGCGCGCCCAATCCTACCCGCAAGGATGGCGACCCACAAATCAATGTGTGGGACATCGTCGCTGTCACCGATTATGCCGCCTCCACCGGCATTTCTCCTCTCGCCACCAACATCAATTCCAGGGGGGCACCCCTTCCGGGCATGTTGCCGAAAAACCAGACCGCTACGCTTGCCAACGTGACCGATGGTTTATCCAATACTTTGCTGTTGATCGAGTCGGCAGGCCGGCCGCAGATTTACCAGCGCGGTCGAGCCATTGGCACGGTGCCGACGCAAAAAATCAACGGCGGTGGCTGGTGCCGGCCGGCTTCCGACCTCGACTTCCTGCCCTCCACGGCGGACGGCACTTCTTTCCCCGGTCCCTGCGCTGCCGGCTGCACCAACGGCTTCAACTATGCCACATACGCCGCTCCGCCATTTGGCACCGAGGGCACCAGTGCGCCGTATTCGTTCCACGCCGGTGTCCTAAATGCGGCCTTCGGCGATGGCTCGGTGCGAACCATCAGCAACAGCGTCTCGCTCTCCACCTTCGCGGCCCTGGTCACCGCCCAAGGCGGCGATATCCCGGGAAGCGATTATTAGAGCGCTTTTTGAGCTGGTATAGCGATCGGCTAGCCGCGACACACAGCGGAGCGTGAACGGCGCTCCACTAGGCGTCGCGGCTAGCCGACTACCGTACCAAGTGCAGCTTGGTTGCCAGCCAGTTTCTGCTCGCGCCGCCGTTCCAGTACCAGATAGCCTACGGGGATAATCATGCGTGTGAACAGCATGTTGGCCGTGATGCCGCCGATGACCATGATAGCCAACGGCTGCTGCATCTGCGCTCCCGGCCCGATTCCCAGTGCCAAGGGTGCCAAACCCAAAATCGATGCCAGGCTGGTCATAAGGATCGGTCGAAAGCGTGTTCGCCCCGCCAACAGCAGCGCTGGCCGTAGCTCCATGCCTTCGTTCCGTAACTGCTGAATGTACTCCACCAGCAGGATACCGTTTTTCATGTCCAGGCCAATCAACAGGATCGCGCCCATGTAGCTTGATATGTTCAACGGTGTGCCGGTGATCCACAGCGCGAACAAGCCGCTGACCAACGACAATGGCTGGGTCAGGAAAATAAGCAGCGGCAACATCACCGAGCGGAACTGAAAGACAAGCATGATATACACCAGCAATACAGCGATGATCATGACTACGGAGAAGCTCTTGAAGGCAGCCATCTGCTGGACGTAATGGCCGCCCATCTCCCAGCTGTAGCCGGCCGGGAGCGGTACGTCTTGCATTTTCCGGCGAATGTCCGCAACCACGCCGCCAAGGTCGCCGCCTTTCTCTTCGTCCAATTCTGCCGTGACATAATGCACCGGCCGCTGATTCTCACGCCATTGCTCCTCAGGAGTGCGTTGGCGCTTGATCTCGGCCAAGGCGTACAGCGGCACCACGCGGCCCAGGCCGGCAGTGTGGCCCAGCGACGGCGAAATGCCTGGCAACGGCGGCGCTCCTTCCGGTATCAGGAGCCATTGATTCAACACGCGCTGCGGATCGAAGCGGTCTTTGCCGAAGCGATACGAGTCAGGATAACGCACGCGCACATCGGTGACGCGCAAGGCTGATTCACGCACCTGCGTCGCCACCTGGCCGAAGAACATAGCGTTCAACTGCCGCTCCACCGCCTCCGGCGTTAATCCGAAGCGCGCTGCCCGCACGCCGTCGATCTTGACCTGGAGATCCGGATTGCCAGCGTAAACCGCCTCATCGATGTCGTGGATGCTTTGGTTGGTGTCCTTAAGTTCCTTGAGAACCTTGCCAACTTTCTCGGCCAGCTCGTCCAGCTCGTGATAGTCCGGGCCGAACAGTTTCACCTCAACCGGCTTGTTGGCACCAGAGAGATCATTCAGCTCGTCGGTGATAATCGGAATTGTTTCGATCTTGAGTTGATGCTCCGTATACTTGTCCTCTATTTCCTCTTGAATTTCCTTTCCGACTTCCTCCCCCGAACGGCGACGATATTTGCTGCGGATGTAGGCCTTGCCCTCTTCAAGCGCTTGCTTCTCCGTGAAGCGGGGACCGTACTTGCGGGCCGCCTCTTGCTTGCCTACTTCCATCATCTCTTTTTCGATTTTCGAGAACTCCGGGCGAACCGGTTTACGTAGCAGACTGATGGGATCGTTTTCGGCAGGACGCAGAACGACCTGGATGTCGCCTTGATTAGTGGCCGTGGCGAACAACCCCAGCTCGGCCCCGGTGCGGCGGACATAGGCTTCCACATCCGGATTCTCGGACAGCACTTCCTCGATGACCCTGGCTTTTTCTTCTGTCTCGGCCAACGGCGTGCCCGATGGCGCCCAGTAATCGACAACGAACGCACCTTCATCCATCGCTGGCATGAGGCCCGTTTTCAGAGGCGCGATCAATGGGGATGGTTCTTTGCCCTTTTCATGGGGCACGCGCCAGTCGGGGAGGCCGGTGTACAACACCACGCCGATAGCAACGGCGCCGACCGAGGCTGTCAACGTCAGCCACGGCACACGCAAGGCCAAGCCGAGAACCAGTTCGTACAGCCAGGCCATGGCGCGATAGATCGGCCCCGGCGGCGGCATCGACCGGCCGGCCAGGAACTGAGCCGCGAATACCGGAATCAGCGTCAAGCTGATGACCATCGACACCAGCACGGCAATCGATAGCGCCCAACTGAGTGAAGCGAAGAATTGGCCGTACACGCCGACAATGAAGGCTAACGGCAGGAAGACAAGCACCGTTGTCAGCGTCGAGCCGACGACCGCCCCGGTGATCTCCTTCGACGCCGCGCCCACAGGATCGAGGATTTTCGAGGACAACGAATTGTCATGGGACTTCTTCTCCAGGTGGCGGGCGATGTTCTCGATAACGACAACCGTATCGTCGATAATCAGACCGATCGCCACGGCCAGACCGCCCAGCGACATCAGGTTAAGCGTCTCGCCGGCCCAATGCAAAAACAAAAACGTGATGGCCAATGTCGTCGGAATGGCCAGGGCCGAAATCAACGTCGCCCGCCAACTGCGCAAGAAAGCCAGCAGAATAAGGATGCTGAACAGGCCGCCGATGAGGATGGCGTCACGCACATTCTCGACTGCGGTTTCAATGAATGTCGCCTGATCGTAAACGACCTTGGCATGGACATTGCGCGGGATGCGATGCTCGCGCTTCATCTGTTCGAGAAGCTCTTTGACGGCATTCGAGACGTTAATCGTGTTGCCGCCAGGACTGCGAAACACCGTGATGACCACGGCGTCTTTCTCTGCGTAGCCGATCGACAGCACGCGGTCCATTCGGCCAATGCGTACATCGGCCAGTTCGCTGACGAGCAACGGCTGATTGTTTTTGGCCGTGACAACGAGGTTGCCGATGTCGCGAGCTGTCTCGCTCTGAGTATCGACGATGACCTGGTAAGCGAAAGGTGGCTGCTCGATGCGGCCAACCGGCTGCAAGCGATGAACCTTGGCAATCTGATCGGCGAGGTCAGCGGCGGATAGACCGGCCGCCAGCAGCGCTTCAGGCCGCGGCTCCACTTCAATCTCGCGGATATCGCCGCCAGCCACATTAGCGTAAAGAACATCCGAAATGTTCTTGATGCGCGGGGCCAGATTGAAATAAGCGAAATCACGCAGCTGAGCCGGACTGTCACCGCCGGTCAGCACCAGCGATAGAATGGGAAATACCGATGGTGTCATGCGATCAACGGACAGTTCCACATCGGGCGGCAATTTGGAGCGCACCGTGCCCAGGCGGTTCCAGGTGAACTGCTCGGCTTGCAGCATGTTGAAGCCGGGATTGAAGTCCAACGATAGCTCGCTGGCGCCGCGGATGGTCTTGGAACGCACCTGAGCGATGCCGATGACGGTGCTGATCGCTTCCTCCAGCGGGATCGTCACCTTCACTTGCATGTTCGGCACATCCAGTCCGGGCTTGCGGGCAATGACGCTGATGCGCGGAAACGTTACTTCGGGATAGACAGCGCTGGGCATGCGCGTGGCACTGTAGATGCCGCCAAGAGTCAACAACAGTGCGCTCAGCAGGATGGCGCCGAAATAGTGACGAGCGTAAGAGGCCAGATTGAACACGACAAATCTCCCGCGCCTGTTTAGCCGCGCGCCTACAGCACGCGGCTAAAACGTTTCATTTCTCGTCCTTCTTCTCTTCTTCGTGTTCTTCCTTCTTGAGCGTCACCAGATCCTTGTCTTCCAATCCATGACCTCCTTCGACGATAAAGAGCGTATCTTTCTCCAATGGCACGGGCTTCTTTTTCTCTTCTTCTACCTCGAATAAACCGAGGATTTCGACCCGATGTTTATCGCGGTCGCGCAGACCAAGCTTCGCTACCAACTTGCGAGCGTGATGCTCCTCTTCCTCCTTGCCGTCTTTGTCCTTTTTCTTCTCTGTCTCCACCACGAGCACGGCCGGTTCTTCTTGATCTTCCAGCAAGGCAGCTTCGGGAATAGTGAGGCAATCCGATTTCTTCTCGGTTAACACACGGACGCGGACAAGTGTGTTGGCCCGCAGCTTACGATGCTGATTGGGAAAGCGTGCTTTGACAGCGACAGTGCCAGTCTCTGCCTGCGCCTGCTCCGAAATGAAGACGATACGTCCCTGTTCGAGCTTGACTGCGTCCGTGAGCGCCTCCTCCTTTTCCTCGATGCGTACCAGCTGATCGAGCCGGAGCCGGCCCACGGTAGTAGCTGGCACGAAGCAGAGCACATCGATGTCATCGAGGTTGACCACTTCAGCGATGGAGGTACCGGCGGCCAAGGTTTGTCCAGGATAGGCATGGACCATGCCAAGTTGTCCAGCGATGGGCGCACGCAACGTGTACAAGTTCAACTGTTCATCGATCGCTTTGATTTCGGCACGGGCAATCTCTTCCTTGGCCTTGGCGGCCTTGTACTTGGACTCGGCATCTTTGAGAGCCAGCTGAGCCTTGTCCATCTCCACTTTCGTTACCAACATCACCGATGTGCCGCTGCTGCGCTGCAAGCGCTCCAGGCGCTCCACTTCGTAGCGAGCCAACTCCAGGGCGTGTCCGGCTTGCTTGATTTGCTCTTGCAGCTCAGGATCGCTGACCAGTAGTTTCTCGCGATTGGCCCGCAACACGCGGTCATCGAGCTGGACGAGGATTTGCCCCTTCTCCACGCGCTGCCCCTCGACAATGGTTTTGCCGTTATCAGAGGGCAAAACGCTTAGAACGTAGCCGCCGACGGCGGCGCTGATGTGAGCAACACGATTGGGCAACGGCTGCGTGATGCCAAGCAGTTCGGTCCATTCTTCCAGGTCGTTTTTTTCCGCCGCCTCCCATTTGACCAGGGCAGCGTGTTTTTCTTCTGCTGCTGCCGGAGGATCTTCTTTCATGCAGCCGGACGACAGCAGCATCAGCGCGGCCAGGAGAGCAAATTTTATGAGGGGACGGCCAGCGTCAGCCGGTTGACGCTGGCCGTTCGTTATCTTGTTAATCCTGTTCAATAGGATCCATGTCATATTGCATTACTCGAAAATCGTGGACAAGCTTGCTGTTTTTCACTGGCGTGCCTGGCCATCCGTGTGGGATCCCTGAAAGCCGGCAAAGAGACGCTGAAGCGGCTGCCCTGTCCCGGCTTGCTGTCCATGCGCAGCTCGGCGCCCAGGACGGCGGCGATGCGCTGAACGACCGTCAGCCCCAAGCCAACACCAGGCCGGCCAAGCCGCCGAGCTTCTGAAGAACGATAAAAAGGATCGCAGATATGAGGCAAATCTGCCGAAGGAATGCCCCATCCTTCATCGGATACGGTCAGTGTCACACCGAACTGCGCCCGCTCGATTTCCACCCGAATGGGAGCGCTGGCCTCACTGTATTTGCAGGCATTATCAAGCAAGTTATCGATCAATTGTCCCAAGAGGGCTGGCTGCGTGCGAACCTCCCAATCGGTATCGGCGTCCAGACGAGGCCAGGAGATGTCACCGGCGCGCGGATGTTCTTCCCAGCGCCGCCGATGTTCCTCCAACCAGTCCGCCAGATTGACGACACGGGTATCCGGCGGTTCGCTCCGTGCCGGCATACGGGCCAGGAACAACAACAACTCCACCATTTGGCGCATCTCGCCGGCGCGCCGCCGCACAATCTGAAGCACGCGCTGATATTCTTCAGGGCTTCGTTCCTGGCGCAAGGCGACTTCCACCTGGCCCAGAACTGCGGTCAACGGCGTGCGTAGCTGATGCGAAGCATCCCCGGCAAATCGCTGTTGTTGTTGCAGTACCTCTTGCAACCGCGTCAACAGATCGTTGAACGAGTGTCCCAGATCCTCAACTTCGTCGCCGGTCGAGGCAACAGGAAGAAGTTGGCCCGGCTGATCGCCGCGCAATGTCTTGGCGCACGAGGCCATCTCGACCACGGGACGGATGGCCCGCCGACAGACACGGCGACTGAGAAGAGCGCCCACGCCCCATATGCCAGCGGAAACGCCCAGCAAGGTCCAGGCCAACTGCCGCAACGACGCTGCCACCGGATGCCAGGGAAGGCCCACGCGGATAGTCAAAGCAGGACCGCGATAGGTGCGATCGGAGGGCAACCCAACTCGACCAGGCCGGGGATCGACAGCGATCTCTTCGTCCACAGGTTCCGGATCGAAACGCCCTGCTCGGAGCCGCCGGCCGAGGATGCGCCATCCCTCCAGCGAACCGGAAGCGTCCGCGGCGGAGGCGTTGCCGTCGCGGACGCTTCCGGTTCGCCGATCAAACTCCAAATTTAGGGAGCAATCGATCAGACGCCCCTTATCATCGTGGACCAGCCAACGGACCTGGTCCTCACTGGGATCTTCGCCGAGAGTGATGTGTCGTTCCAGCGGTTCCCATTCGACATCGTCGGCATGGACCTCGACGGCGGCAATGATTGTTTGCATGGCCAGCTCCAATCGCTGGTTGGTCTGGTCCATGAGGTGATGGCGCACCAGCAGAAACAGGACCAGGGAAAACCCCAGCAGCACCAGAGCCAGGGCCGTTAAGAAGTAGGCCGATAGGCGCGTCGTCAGGCTCATGGCTTCTCCGGACGCAATAGAGGAGGCGTCTCGCCAAAGACATAGCCGCGGCCGCGTACCGTATGGATCAGGCGCGGGCCATGCGCTTCCAATTTGCGGCGCAACTCCATGACGTGAACTTCCAGGGTATTGGACAAGCCATCAAACGCCTCCTGCCACACATGTTCATAAATACGGGTACGCGACAGCACCTCGCCGGGATGACGCAGGAAGAACAGCAACAAAGCCTGTTCCTTGGCGGTAAGGTCGAGGGGCTGCCCCGCTCGTTCGACACGCTGCGTGGCCAGATCCATCGCCACGTCCTGATATTCCAGGCGCGTCCGGATACTGCCGGGCCGTCGCCGCAACAGTGCCTGGACCCGCGCCGCCAATTCGGCGAAATCGAAGGGTTTACACAGATAATCATCGGCGCCGGCGTTGAGTCCCTGCACGCGTTGCTCTACGGCGTCGCGCGCCGTCAAAAATAGCACGGGGGTGGTCTGGTTCATCTGCCGGAAACGTTGGAGCAGCGTCATGCCATCCTGGCCGGGCAGCCACCAATCGAGCACCACCACGTCCCAACTCGCCGATTTCAGGGCGTGCCAGCCGTCCAAGCCATCTGTAGCGACTTCGACCAGAAACCCCTCTTCGCGCAAACCGCGGCTGACGAAATCGGCGATTTCCTCATCGTCTTCGATCACCAACAGCCGGATGGCCATACGCGATCCTCGGATTGCTGATGCCGCCAGAATCCATACTGCTTGATTATAACCGCGCTCTCTAAACTGCCGATGAAGGAATGATAAATTCCGCTTTATCCAGGGACTACCGATGGGGCCGTATTTGCTGCATTTGACTCTTCGCTTGGCCAATGGCGCAGCGCGGCTGCCGACGGAGGTCCGTACCCGCCATGCCGCTTATCTGCAAGCAGCGCAGAATCCCGATGGCGGCTTCTCCGGCCGCGCAGGCGGCTCCGATCTGTACTACACCGGATTCGCTCTACGCAGCCTGGCTGTGCTTGACGCTCTGACGCCGGATATGGCCACGCAGGTGGCGCGTTTCCTACGCAGCCGTCTGACTCAGCAGGCTAGCGTGATCGATTTCTTCTCGCTGCTGTATTCCTGCCTGCTGGTGCAGCTGAGCGGTGGTCCGGACGTACTCCCCCCCCTTAATCCTTCCCCGGAACAGGGGGAAATTACGGGGGGAGACTGGCCCGATCGTGTCGCTGAGATGCTGGAACGTTTCCGCACTTCTGACGGTGGCTATGCCAAGTCGATTGGCGGCACTTCGGGCAGCACTTATCACACCTTCCTGGTGGCCCTGTGCTATCAATTGCTGGGCCGGCCGCTGCCGCGCTGGGCCGAGGTAGTGCGCTTTGTCGTTGGCCGCCGCCGCGTTGATGGCGGCTATGTCGAGATGGCGCCCCTGCGCCGCGGCGGTACCAATCCGACCGCCGCCGCCGTCGGCTTGTTGCAAATGGCCGCGGATGAGATGCCGGGCGTGTTGGATGAAGTGCGGGAAGATGTGATCGCTTTTCTCACAGGCATGGTTTCACCGGAAGGGGGACTGCGCGCCAACAGTCGCACGCCGTTAGCCGATCTGCTATCTACTTTTACCGCTACCTGGACGCTTGAGCAACTCGGCGGCGTACATCGCTTAAACACCCAGCAAGTGCGGCGTTACGTGGAAGCGCTCCAACGTCCGGAAGGTGGTTTTCACGGCGGCCTATGGGATGAAGGACATGATGTGGAATACACGTTTTACGGACTGGGTGTTCTTGCTTTACTCCATTCCGTTTAGTTGTGAACTACTCCGCTGTATTGTCCCACGAGCGAAGCGTCTCGGCGACGCTCCATGCCTGGCCGAGGCAGCCACGGGGGCAAACGGCTCTTCGGCATCGGCGCTTTCGCTGATCGATCTCATACACGCCCCGCTGAGGTGGTCGGCCAAGCACCAGCGGCCGAAATAGTGCACCACGAATAGCCTGTGGATTGAGCACTGCCCCATCGATACTGCCGTAAGCAAGTGCGGGAGGCGTCTGCGTTCGCTTACGGCTCGCGGGGAAACGAAGATGTTCTTGGAAGACTTTCGGTGTGATAAAATTACCCAAAGGGAAGTACTGCTGAGTTCCCGCAATCGTTTTTTCCAGGAGAAACTGTGGTTGACCGCACACGGAAGCCGGAGATCGTCACGTTGGAGGACGATCCGCTCTGGTACAAGGATGCCATCATCTATGAATTGCACGTTCGCGCCTTTTACGACAGCAACGGCGACGGCATCGGCGATTTTCTCGGCGTGGTCGAGAAGCTCGATTATCTTCAAGATCTCGGCGTCACCGCCCTGTGGCTGCTGCCGTTCTATCCCTCGCCGCTGCGCGATGACGGCTACGACATCGCCGATTACACCAGCGTCAATCCGATTTACGGCACCATCGATGACTTCCAACGGCTGCTCGATGAAGCCCACAAACGCGGTCTGCGCATCATTACCGAGTTGGTCGTCAATCATACCTCCGACCAGCACCCCTGGTTCCAGCGTGCCCGCCGCTCGCCGCCGGGCAGCCCCGAACGCGATTTCTACGTCTGGAGCGACTCGCGCGATCGCTTCAAAGACGCCCGCATCATCTTCAAGGACTTCGAGCTGTCCAACTGGACCTGGGACCCCGTCGCCAATGCTTATTATTGGCACCGCTTTTATTCACACCAACCCGATCTCAATTATGATAATCCAGCCGTCCACGAAGCCGTCTTCCGTGTCCTCGATTTCTGGCTAGAGCGCGGCGTTGATGGGCTACGGCTGGACGCCATTCCTTACCTCTATGAGCGCGACGGTACCAGCTGCGAGAACCTGCCGGAGACGCACGCCTTCCTCAAAAAGCTGCGGGCCTACCTCGACAGCAAGTACAAAAATCGGGTCCTTTTAGCGGAAGCTAACCAGTGGCCGGAGGATGCCGTCGCCTATTTCGGCGGCGACGGCGGCGATGAGTGCCATATGTGTTTCCACTTCCCCGTTATGCCGCGCTTGTTCATGTCCATCCAGATGGAGGACCGTTTTCCCATCGTGGACATTCTCCAACAGACGCCGGACATCCCATCCAACGCCCAGTGGGCGCTGTTCTTGCGCAATCACGATGAATTGACGCTGGAAATGGTCACAGAGGATGACCGCGATTATATGTATCGCGTTTACGCTCAGGATCCTCAGGCGCGCATCAACCTGGGCATTCGGCGGCGGCTAGCGCCGCTATTGCAAAATCATCGCCGCAAGATCGAGCTGATGAATGGCTTGCTTCTCTCCTTGCCGGGCACACCGATTATCTACTACGGCGATGAGATTGGCATGGGCGATAACATCTACCTGGGCGATCGCAACGGTGTCCGCACGCCCATGCAGTGGAACGGCGAGCGCAACGCGGGCTTCTCGTCGGCCAATCCGCAGCGCTTATATTTGCCACTCATTATCGATCCAGAGTTTCACTATCAAATCGTCAACGTCGAGGCGCAGCAGGCCAACGTTTATTCGCTGTTGTGGTGGATGAAGCACTTGTTCGCCTTGCGTAAACAACATCGGGCGTTCGGCCGCGGCACGTTGGAGATGCTGACTCCGGACAATCCTAAGACACTGGCTTTCTTGCGTCACGGCGAAGACGAGACGATTCTGGTAGTAGCCAATCTGTCACGCTTCCTCCAGGGTATGCGTATCGATCTATCGGCTTACAAGGGGATGACCCTGGTCGATTTGATGGGGCGGACGACGCTGCCGGAGATCAGTGAGGCGCCTTATTTCTTGACACTGGGTCCGTACTTGTTCCACTATTTCCTGCTCAAACCGAAACCGGCTGCACCCGCCGGCACACCAGAGCCGCCCACCATCGCCATTGGCGGCGCGCGCGGCTGGTCCGGGATTTTCCGCGGCCGGTCGCGGCAGCAATTGGAAGAAGCGCTCTTGAACTATCTGCCGAGCCGTCCCTGGTTCCAGGGGCAGCTGCGTACCCTCAAAAGCATCGCCCTCCGCGATGTCCTGCCGCTAAGCAACGATGAGGATGGGCCGCGTCTGGCGCTGGTGATGGCCGAGTACAACGAAGGCGAGCCGGAAATTTATCTTCTTCCGTTAGCCTTTGCGTCGCCACCAGACCCCGCCAATCCTACGCCGCCGCCGGGGCCAGTCATCGCCCGGTTGCATATGAGATTGTTTCATCAGCCCACCCCGCTAACTGCCAGCCCGCCGCGCCCGCAAAGAGACGCCCTTACGGGTGCAGCGGGCTGGCAAGGAGCAGAAGATACCGCCCTTGGCTTCCTTTACGATCCCAGCGGCGAACGCGGTTTTGTCACGCTGATCCTCGATCTGCTCAGCCGCCGAAACCGTTTCGAAGGCGAGTCTGGCGAGCTGCGCGGCGAGCCGGAGCGCACCTTCACGGCCGACCTGCCGGCCACCGAAATGCGCGTGTGGGAATCCAGCAATACCGTCGTCCTTGTGGGCGATCGTCTGGTGCTCAAGCTCTATCGCCGTATCGAAGAAGGAGTGCAGCCGGAGGAGGAGATCAGTCGCGTTCTGCTCTCGAAGACTACTTTCACGCAGTTGCCGACGGTGTTCGGCGCTTTGCGTTATCGCTCTGAAAAAAGCGAGCCGGCCACACTGGGCATCGTGGAAGAATTCATCCCCACCGAAGGTGATGCCTGGCGGCTGACCCTGGACGCGCTGCACCGCTTCTTCGACCGCATCCTGTCCGGCTCCACCAATCCGCCGCAACTGGATGGACAGCGTTCCGTGGTCGAGCTGAGTGATCAAGAAATCCCAGCACAAGCACGCGAGTTGCTCGGTTCTTATCTGGAGATAAGCCGGCTGATGGCCCGTCGCATTGGCGAGTTGCATGTCGCCTTGGCCTCCGTGACGGACAATCCCGACTTCATGCCGGAGCCGTTCACTATTCACTATCAGCGTTCCCTCTACCAGTCGATGCGCGGCCGCCTCCGTCAGACCATGGCGGTGCTGCGTCAGCGGATGCACCATTGGCCGGAATCACTGCGCGACTTGGCCGGCCGTGTGGTCCAGAACGAGGACAAACTCATGCGTCTGGCCCACCGCATTGTTGATCGTATAATCGAGGCCAAACGCATCCGTTGTCACGGCCATCTACACCTGGGCCATTTGCTCTACACAGGAAAGGACTTCCTCATCATCGATCTGGAGGGCGAAGCGGATCGCTCGCTGATGCACCGCCGCCGTAAACGCTCGCCGGTACGGGATCTGGCCGGCCTGCATCGTTCCATGCAAGAGGCGTCACTGGCTGCGCTGCAACAAGGCGGTATCCGCCGCGAGGATGTTCCTGCCTTGGAGCCGTGGGCGCGCTTCTGGCAACGTTGGGCTTCGGTCGCTTTTCTCAAGGAATATCGGGCTGTAGCCGGGACCTCTGCCCTGTTGCCGCCTGATCCAGGGTCGCTTATGGCGCTGTTCGATTTCTATCGCCTGGGCTGGAATATCTCGGGCCTGCGCCACGAACTGGCTGCGCTTACGGACCGCGCCCCGATGTTGTTGCGCAATTTAATTCAGATGATCGAACGGGCATGAGCGGGCGCGGGAACCCGCTGCCATTCTGCCAACTGACGGATGATCGGCGCCATCGCACCGTGTTCGTGCCTGGAAGGGAAATTAAATATGATTTGGGAGATAGAAATACTTCCTAGGGGTGAAGATACAGAGCGCCGGCGCGTCGCCGAGGAACACGACCTGCTCACGAATACGCCGTATGGCTTGGAGCGGATTACCGGCACAGCACGCGGCTACCTGATCGAAGGAGCAATTTCGCGGCCAGAGGTCAAGCGCCTGGCCGAGGAATTGCTCATCGACCCCCTTATCGAGACAGGGCGGATTGGCACTCTCAACGAGCATCGGCGTCCCGATCACCGTGCCACCGTCCTGCTCAAGCCCGGCGTCATGGACCCGGCTGCCCTTAGCGTCATGGAGGCAGCACGTGATCTTGGCATCTCTGTCGATCAGGTGCGCACCTTTCGCCGCTATTTCGGCCCCCCCCTGCCGCCGCAAGTCGAAGCCGTGCTTTTCCGCAAAGTCCTTGCCAACGAGGCTATCGAGCAAGTTGTTGCCGGACCTCTGACGCTTGAACATCTGAGCATTGGTTCACCTTATCAACTCCAACTCGTCACGGTGCCGTTGCGCTCTCTGGACGATGCAGCTCTGGAAAAACTCAGTCATGACAATCAATTGTCACTAAGCCTTGCCGAAATGTCCGCTATTCAGGCTCATTTCCGCGAATTGGGTCGTGATCCGACCGATGTGGAGCTGGAGACTCTGGCGCAAACATGGTCGGAACATTGCTCGCATAAAACACTCAAAGGCCGAATCGAATTCACCGCTGCCGATGGCAGTGTCCGCCGTTATGACAATCTCCTCAAGGAGACGATTTTCGCCGCAACGCAGGAGGTCCGTCGCCGGCTCGGTGCCGCTGACTGGTGCGTCAGCGTCTTTGCGGACAACGCCGGCGTCGTGCGCTTCAACGATGCGTATCACGTGTGTTTCAAGGTAGAAACACATAATCACCCCTCGGCGATCGAGCCGTATGGCGGCGCTAACACCGGGTTGGGTGGTGTTATCCGTGATCCGCTCGGCACCGGTTTGGGAGCGAAACCGATCTGCAACACGGACGTGTTTTGTTTCGCCCCTCCGGACACGCCGCCGGAGATGCTGCCGCCGGGGATTTTGCACCCGCTCAAGGTGCTCAAAGGTGTCGTTGCCGGTGTGCGTGATTACGGCAATCGCATGGGCATTCCTACGGTCAACGGCGCCGTTTGTTTCGACGAGCGCTACCTGGGCAATCCGCTGGTGTACTGCGGCACCGTCGGTTTAATTCCCGTCAACCGCTGCCATAAAGAGCCGCGCGACGGCGATCTGATTGTCGTCGTTGGCGGCCGCACTGGACGCGACGGCATCCACGGTGCTACGTTCTCGTCGGTACAGCTGACCTCCGCATCGGAGTATGTTAGCAGCGGCGCAGTGCAGATCGGCAATGCCATCACCGAGAAAAAACTTATGGATGTGTTGCTGCAAGCACGTGACGAGGGATTGTATCACGCCATCACCGACTGCGGCGCCGGCGGCTTCAGTTCCGCCATCGGTGAAATGGCCGAGGGGCTTGGTGCCAGCGTGCAGCTTGACAAAGCGCCGTTGAAATATGCCGGTCTCTCGTACACCGAAATTTGGATCTCCGAAGCGCAGGAGCGCATGATATTGGCGGTACCGCCGGAGCAATGGCCGCGCTTGCAGAAATTGTGCGCCGGCGAAGACGTAGAGGCGACGGTACTGGGCCGCTTCGAGGCGACGGGTCGGCTGCGCTTGGCGTACCAGGATCAGCAAGTGGCCGATCTTGATTTGCACTTTTTGCACCACGGCCGGCCAGCCGTGGTGCGCCAGGCAAGTTGGCACACACACCGAGCGGGGGCCGTAAGCTCCCTGAGCGCATCTCAGAGGACTTACGCTTCCTGCTCGGATTACAACGACATCCTCCTGAAAATCCTCGCCGCGCTGAACGTGTGCAGCAAGGAATGGATTATCCGCCAGTACGATCACGAAGTGCAGGGCGGCAGCGTTGTCAAACCGCTGGTCGGCATTCACGAGGACGGCCCCGGCGATGCCGCCGTACTGATGCCGGTGCTGGGCGAATGGACCGGTCTGGCAGTCGGCTGTGGTATCAATCCGCGTTACGGCGATCTCGACCCTTATGCGATGGCCGCCGCCGTCATCGATGAAGCGGTGCGCAACGTCGTCGCTGTCGGCGCCGATCCTTCACGGATCGCTTTACTCGATAATTTCTGCTGGGGCAACACAAACCGGCCGGAAGTCTTGGGTTCACTGGTGCGTGCTGCCGAGGCCTGTCGTGATGTCGCCCTGGCCTACAACATGCCGTTCATCAGCGGCAAGGACAGTCTCAACAACGAATTTCACGCCGCTGGCCGTAACATCGTCATTCCACCGACTCTGCTCATCAGCGCTCTCGGCCGCGTCTCCGATGTGCGCCGTTGTGTGACAATGGATCTGAAAGAACCAGGTAATCTGCTGTTCCTGGTCGGCGCGACCAGGGAAGAAATGGGGGGGTCGCACTATCACCTCGTGCGCGAACTTGAAGGCGGTACGGTGCCACAGCCAGACCTAGAGTTGGCCCCGTGCCTCTTCCGCAAGCTCCACGAAGCGATACAGTCGGGCCTGGTGCGATCGTGCCACGATGTCAGTGAAGGCGGTTTGGCTGCGGCCGTGGCGGAGATGGCCTTCGCTGGCGGCCTCGGCGCTGATGTGACACGCCTCGGCACGGCTGCCCTGCCGGATGATGTGCTGCTGTTCTCCGAATCAACGACGCGCTTCCTCGTCGAGGTGCGGCCAGACAAGGCAGCGGTATTTCAGAGGTGCCTGGGCAGTGACGTCCCGTTAATACAGATTGGCCAGACGTGCCAGGAACCACGTTTGCGCATTGCCGGAACCAACGGCGAATGGCTGATCTGGGCGGAGCTGGCAGCACTCAAGGAAGCGTGGCAAAAGCCGTTACGCTGGTGAAACTGTCGTCGCGCAAACATGTATGTCATCGGAGTAAGCCGAAAACGCATTTTCCAGATCCTTATTGACCGCATAGAGGTCGCTTGTAAGACGGTAGTGGGCCAGCGTCTGAAAGGGTTGGGCATGCGTTGGAGTGAGGCAGGTGCGGACGCTGTCTGTTGTCTGCACGCCCTGTTCAAAAGGGAAGGCGATCCATGGGACGCTTTCTGGGAGACACACATCGCTGCCTAGATTTGCCAATTATAAAGACGCTTACCCGGCGAAGAGAAAGAAGAAGAGAATTAGATCGAGATTAAGTGCTAGCGGACAAAACGGTAGAACAACGGTAGCGCCCAGCTTGTCTGAAAATGAGCAAGCTGCTAGCTTGCTCTACAGTTTTGTCCGTCCGCGCTTAATCTTGATCTTCTTTTTGCTGGATTCGGTACCAGACAAGGAGCATCCCATGCGATTCCTGACAGCTTGGCTGATAATCTTCGGCGCAGTCGGCTCGGCGTTCGCCAACGCCCAAGAGACGCCTCGAAAGCAGCCGAATTTCGTCATCATCCTCGCCGATGATCTGGGCTACGGCGACCTGGGTTGTTACGGCCATCCGACGATCCACACGCCGAATCTGGGCCGTATGGCCGCCGAGGGCCAAAAATATACCAGTGCCTACGTCGCGGCTTCTGTCTGCACTCCCAGCCGGGCTGGCCTGCTCACCGGCCGGCTGCCCGTCCGCAGCGGCATGTGCAGCAGCAAACGCCGGGTCCTCTTCCCCGACTCCACCGGTGGCCTGCCGGCTAGTGAGATCACTCTCGCCGAAGCCTTGAAACCGCTTGGCTACATCACTGCCTGTATCGGTAAATGGCACCTCGGTCATCTGCCGCCGTATCTGCCGACGCGCCACGGTTTTGATTTCTATTTTGGACTTCCCTACTCCAATGATATGGATAATGTCAGCCGTAAGGGCCGTGAAGCAATCCTGCATCCCAAAATCGAATATTTCAATGTGCCACTCTTGCGGAATGAGCAGATTATCGAACGACCGGCCGACCAGAACACGCTGACACGCCGCTACACCAACGAAGCGATCAGCTTCATCAAGACAAACAAAGACCGGTCCTTCTTTCTGTATTTCGCGCACACCTTCCCGCATGTGCCGTTGTTCGCTTCGGACCATTTTCGCGGCGCCAGCCGCCGCGGTATCTATGGCGACGCAGTGGAAGAACTCGATTGGAGCGTCGGCCAGGTGTTGCAGACGCTTCGCGATGAGGGGCTGGCGCGCGACACCCTCGTCATCTTCACTTCGGACAACGGCCCGTGGCTGACTCAGGATCTGCACGGCGGTTCGGCAGGATTGTTGCGCGATGGCAAAGGCAGCACCTGGGAGGGTGGTATGCGCGAACCGTTTTTGGTCTGGTGGCCAGGGCATGTGCCGGCAGGCCGAACGGTACACGACCTGATTAGCACGCTCGATTTGCTGCCGACCTTATTGACCCTGGCCGGCGGCCATCCACCCGCCGACCGCGACCTGGACGGCTATAACGTCTCCTCATTGTTCCTCGGCACCGGACCCAGCCCGCGTAAGGTCATGTTCTTCTATCGCGGCGAAACGCTATACGCTGTCCGCAACGGCCCCTATAAGGCCCACTTCATCACCGAAAATGCCTACGGTTCGGATCGCAAAAGGACGGAACACCATCCGCCCCTGCTCTACAATCTCGATCATGATCCATCCGAGCGCTTCGATATCAGCAAGGAACATCCCGATGTGATAGCGGAAATTCAAAAGATCGCTGAGAAACATCGGCAGACAGTCAAACCGGTTGAGAATCAGGTAGAGAAGCGCAGCAGGAAATAAATCCTCTGTTTTTTTCCGCCAGAGTAGATCACGCGCCCAGCGATTGCTTGAGCTGTCGCAATTCCTCCTGCAATCCGGCGACCGTCTGCTTGAGTGCGGCAAGTTCCTCGCGTGCTGTACTCAACCCGGATTCGAGTTCGGACAAACGTTCGTCTCTGGCAGATGAGGCCGACACGGCGGGTAGCGGCGATTCGGCGATGGGTTCGGCAGTGACACGCGAACGCAAGCGTTCCAACTCCTGGGGATCGTGAAAACCGTGTGTCAGCATGGCGCCGCGCCGTTCTTCCGGCGTCAGGTACACGACCAGCTTGCGTTCTACCAGTGGACGCAAAACCTTACGTAGTGCGTCGAGATCGTCGATCGGCTCCATGCGGCTGGCCCGACCGCGCAGCTCGCCCTCGGTCTGTGGGCCGCGCAGCAGCAATTCGCCCAGCACCGCCAATTCGACTTTATCGACGTGCCAGGCATCGTAGAGATTGTGTTTCCAGCGTTCGACGCGGCCGCCAGTGATCTTGATGGTCAAGCCTTTTTTCTGACAGCGTATCAGCGTGTCCTCCACTTCCGCCTCGGTGAGATGGAGAATGGGATCGCGGTTGGATTTCTGATTGCAGCCGGTGACAAGGGCGTTGATGCTAAGCGGGTAGGCATCCGGCGTGGTTTTGGCTTTTTCGATGAGCACGCCCAGCACGCGTCGCTCGCGTAAATCGAGGACCGGCCATGAACTCACAGCATGTTGGGCAGCCAACGCCGTTTCGGAGGACATACGATCTCCTTATCGTTTCATCGATTGATCAGTTATTCTTTTCCAGTTCTGCTTTACGTTCTTCTGTCAAGCGTCTGGCAACGCTGTGTCATGGGATCGCCCCCGTCCTTGCAAGCACCCACGACATAGGTACTTGCTGTCCATTCTGCCAAAATGAGGTCTTCGCGTGAAGCTCGGTTCTGGTTAGAGTTTGGCGAAATTGCCAAATGGTATAACCGCCCTTGGGATCAAGATAGTGGTATTGCCCTTGACACCAAGCACGACGAAGATCCATGCCATCGAGATGAAAGTGAGGGATGCCGACATTAGTGGCAACTTCCTCAAAAACCTTCTCAAAATCAAAGGGGAGAGCCGTTTGAGTCAAGTCCTCCCTTCGCCAATGACGATAGCTCGCTGCGTAACGACTCTTGGCGAATACCTCGAGGGTTCCTCGCTCGCACAAAATCGCGCGGGGCGACACGCTGGCCAGCATCTGTCGTTTGGGAGGTGTGTCTGCGTAGCTCAATCCTAACGCAACGGCTATCACTTCCTTGTCCGTCCGCGCTGCCAGATGATCAGCCCTTCAACAACTCCCTTCGCTGTCGTTTATACACCTCCACGCCTGGCTGGCCATAAGGATGGACGCCCATCAACCGGCCCTCCACTACCGTTGCCAGCATTAGCATTTGCATCAGCTGACCCATCGTATGTTCCGACAATACCGGCAGCACCAGATCCGCTGTCGGCCGGGCCACCTCATAGTATGCTTGGTTGACGCCGGCCAACGTAGCGCTCTGGATGTCTGACAACCTTTTGCGATTGTACTGGTTTAATTCATCTTCATTGTGATCGGCCATCTGCACGAGGATGGGCGCCGCTTTGGGTTCTTTAGCAATGAGATTGTTGATGAGTCGATCGCGCGGCCCGTCCTGGTGCTGTTGGCCGCGAGCCGGCAGATCGCGTGGGGCCACCATGGTCAGCGGTGTGGGACCGCGGCCTTGTTTGCCCAGACTCGAGGCCAGCAGCTGATCGTACCACCAGCCCAGCGCTTCCAGTTTTTTCGACCACACCGACAACACACGCAGCGGCTTGTGATATTCCTGAGCCATCAGGTAATTGATAGCGGCGAATTGCAGCACCGGATTACGCTCGAACGGTTCTTCGAGGAAGCGCTTGGTCATGGCAGCGGCGCCGAGCAACAAGGCACGCACGTCCAGGCCCATGATGGCAGCAGGCAGCAGACCGGCAGCGGTGAATACAGACAAGGGAGATCCGATATTTTCCGGAACGCCCAAGATATTGGCTTCATCGTGGCCGTAAGCGCGGAACAGCTGTCGCAGTTTGCCGTCATCACTGGTGACAGCTGCGAACAGTTCCATCTGCCATTCCGAGCGCAGGCCGTAATATTCCGCAGCTTCGCGGCGAAAAACACGCAGGGCCAAAGCCGGCTCCAGGGCATCACCGCTTTTGTCCAGGACAACCACGGCCCAGCGCTCCGCGCGTTGCTCCGGATCGATGCAGCTGACTTGCAACAAGTCGAGCAGATTTTGCAAGGCATCGTTGTCAGTACTATCCCCCTCGAAGTAGATACGCGGCACGCCCAGGCGCGTTTCTGGCGGCAGCTCGTTATGATACCGGCTCAACAGCGCTTCGAAGAGGGCACGCGGTCCCAGCGTCGAGCCAGCGGTGCCGAGAAAGACGACGCGATCGGTCTGCTGGCACAGGCGTGCCGCCAGCTCCAGCACCCGGCCGAGGTCACTGGCTTCACCTCTGCGACGATAATTATCGAGCGTGATTTGCGGCAGATCGATGAAAGCGGCGTCGCCCGGTTGCATCTCGCGTTCTGCGGCCACCTGCGAGCGGCACTGCAACAAACGTGGCAGAAGATCCTTGAGCCGGCCAGGGTTCAAGAAATGATGGGTACGCAACTCGGCAGCTGCGCTCCATTCCTCTCCCACCGGCGTGAGCAGCGATTGGTAATGATAAACGATCGCTTCATCGGGCAACTCCACGGTCATGCCAAGCACCTCAACAATGGCAGAGAGATGGGCAAGAAAACCGCCTGTCGATACTATAGCACGAGCCGGAAGTGTAAGCGGCGGAATGCAATCGTCGCTTAGGATTAACAGAAAGAACGGTAGGGCAAACTGCTCGCCTGCCCATTTTCAGGCACGCGGGCAGCATGCCCTACGGTTTGGTCCGCTAGCTCCTACGTTACCGGCTTGTACCGAGGTTGAGCATATGAGCATGCATGATTTGATAGGCGAGCTGCGCGAAGATAACGGCACGAAAATTATTCTGCTGGTTGCCGACGGGTTGGGTGGACTGCCGCTGGAACCGGGTGGTAAAACGGAATTGGAAACAGCCCGGACGCCGAACCTCGATGCGTGCGCCCGTGAGGGTGTCTGTGGTCTGAGCATCCCGGTTTTGCCGGGCATCACGCCGGGCAGCGGACCAGGCCATCTCGGTCTGTTCGGCTATGATCCACTGCACTATCGCATTGGCCGCGGCATCCTCGAAGCGCTCGGCATCAACTTTCCAGTTGGCCCGCGCGATGTGGCCGCACGCGGTAACTTTTGCACATTGGATAAGAACGGCCTCATCAGCGACCGCCGCGCCGGCCGGCCGACGACGGAACGCTGTATTGCTATGTGTAAATTACTGCAAACAGTGCGTGTGCCCGGTGTCGAGTTATTTGTCGAGCCGGTGCGCGAGCATCGCTTCGTCGTCGTCTTTCGCGGCGACGATCTCGGCGACGCCGTCAACGACACCGATCCGCAACAAACCGGTCACGCGCCGCTAGAGGCCAAGGGTGCCGACGCTGCTTCCCAAAAGACGGCTACCGCGGTCAACCGCTTTGTCGCCGAGGCCAACAAAGTGCTGAAAGATCAGGCACCGACCAACGGTGTGACGCTGCGGGGTTTCGCGCGCTACCCGAAAATTGCGACCATGCGGGAAATCTATGGCCTGCGCGCCGTTGCCCTCGCCGTTTATCCGATGTACAAGGGACTGGCGCGTCTGGTTGGCATGGACGTGCTCGACGCTGGCTCGACGCTCCATGATCAGGTCGAGACACTCCAGCGCGTCTGGGGCCAATATGATTTCTTTTTCCTGCACTACAAGTATACAGACAGCACTGGCGAGGATGGCAACTTCGCCGCCAAGGTCGAGATGATCGAGCGCTTCGACGCTGAGATCCCCAAGGTTCGGGCGTTAAACCCAGATGTACTCATCGTCACCGGTGATCACAGCACGCCAAGCAAACTCAAGAGCCACAGCTGGCATCCCGTGCCGGTGGTGTTGGTCGCGAAATCGTGCCGCACGGACGCCGTAACGGAGTTTGGCGAGTCGCAATGTCTGCATGGCGGGCTTGGCCAATTCCAGGCGATGTATCTGTTGCCCTTGGCGATGGCGCATGCCGGCCGATTAGGCAAATACGGGGCATAAAGACGAGAACAAATGAACCGCCAAGACGCCACGAGCATCAAGAAAAAACAAGGAGAGGAAAGAAAATAGAGAATAGGGAGATTGGTTTTTCTCTT
>Ga0209061_1001282_pt1 | contig 43677 bp, 28 predicted proteins | sample Coa_R1_10_FD_187157 | JGI IMG/M metagenome (GOLD analysis project Ga0209061, IMG submission 187157) | Surface soil microbial communities from Centralia Pennsylvania, which are recovering from an underground coalmine fire - Coalmine... | ecosystem: Environmental > Terrestrial > Soil >...
CGGGTTTAGTTTCAATCCCCACCAGCTCCGAAGAGCCGGTGACACGGTCAACTTACTCTCAAAATAAAGGCCCTATGTGCCTCTACCCTCGAGAAGTTGCCTCTTATATTATAACACATACTCTCAAAATCCTGCGCGAACCTTTCTCTCGAACCTACGATTACTCCCGATCCGCGCAAACTTAGGTTATCCTAAATATTCTGCCCCCGTAAAATTACCAATAGCTTTGCCCTTAACGTTGTGATAGAATAGATATTATAAGTTGACCTCAAGAGGATAGGTCGAAATCCCTGCATAGGAACATTTTGAAGCGCAGGAGAATATAAAAAACAGATGCTCCGGTAGAGAGAGAGACAGAACCCAACGGAGGCACGCTAGGGGAAGGATGAACGGGATGCAAAAACTACGAGAAGCGATCCAGAAAAAACCGAGCTTGCCGCATTACGAAAAAGTGAAAATAAACGCGGCTTGCCGCTTCACGGGCAACTATATCCACACCCTGTTCTTGATGGCTCTTCTCGGCCTTGTCCGTCTGCCCATCGCCTCCGCACACCCGCCCCTACCCACTTTTCGCTTGGTGCCCTCCGTGGTGCCCCCCGGCTCCTTTCTGGTTACGCCGGTAGAAAGCACCCGTGAACTGGTGACCGAAGCCCGCACCAATCGCGTGGTGGCCGAGCGCTACCTGCGCCACTACAAACTGGCCTCCCTGGGGGAGCTGGAGTTGGCCCTAGCCCAACTCCGCTTCAAACGCCTCACCGAGCCTCATGTGCTGCCCGTGTGGTACGTCCATCATCGAAACGGTCGCGACATCATGGGCTACCGGCTGCGACGCTTGCCGGCAGGTACCCCGGTCTTTGTAGATGCCAACGGCACCCCGGTGCTCATCGCCGTGTGCGGCAACCCCATCGGCAACATTCAATTGCCCCCTCCCAAAAGCGTCGCCCACAACCTCTTTAACGTCGTGGCGCCCAACCTTCAGGTGGCAACGGCACCTGGCCCTCTAACGCCTCCCTACTCCCCCGTGGTCATCCCGGAACAGACCCAAAATACCGAGGTCGCCCTCTCGACCTCCCTCGCTCCTCTTGTGCCGCCTGGGCTGCCGCAAGCCCATGTCACCGGCGGCTTTCCTTATGGAGCGCTAGGCCTGCCGTTCCTCTTTCGCGGTGGAGGGCATGGCAGCCCCCCTCCTGTGCTCGCTGCGCTTCCGCCGCAGTTCGCCGCCTCAGGAGGACAGACCCCCCACGGCTTTGTGCCGGAAGGCGGGCTAGGCGCCTTCACCATGGGCTTTGCTCTGCCGTTGCTGCTGCAAACCCTGCGCAAACGACGACAGCAGGCGGCCCAGATGACTGGCTCTTAAGTAAACTACCGCAAGGCTGAAGGCCGACGCCCTCCCCCTCAAGGCCAGTACTGGGGTCCCCAGAAAATCGCAAGATTTTCTGGGGCAGGACGCCCTTCCCCCTTAGAGCTGGCGAGGATGGAAACTTAAGATTTCTCGCCTTCGGCTCGAAATGACAGCTGTTTATCTCGTCTCCGACTCGAAAAGACAGTCGTAGCACTGGCTCTTCAAGCCCCCACCCCCCGCCCCTCAAGGCCGATACAGGGGTCCCCAGAAAATCGAAAGATTTTCTGGGGTAGGGCGCCCTCCCCCTCCCCCAATTTGGGAGAGGGGAGATTAGCAAAAAGGGCACGGTCACCGTGCCCCTACTGGCGGTTTCCTTTGATTAGCTTCCCTTCGGAAACTCACCACAACCGCCCCCTTTCTCCCTAATAGGGGGAAAGGACGGGATAGGGGGCGAGCAAGGCATGCTTGCTCAGCGAATTGCCTCTAGAACCGTGAAGGAATTGAAACTCAAGATTTCTCGCCTTCGGCTCGAAATGACAGTTGTGCCTTCGGCTCGAAATGACAGTTGTTTATCTCATCTTCGGGTCGAAATGGCAGTCGTGTCGCCGGCTCTTCAATACCGAGGCGCTCATCCTCAGTGGAGATGAAACGTAAAGACCTCTCAGCTTCGCTTCGAGGTGACATGGTTTCCGCGCGCACGTTTCTATGATGGAACCCTAAATTAATCTTGTATTTGTCGAGCGAGCGGCTCTAAGAGCGAGGCTAAATTCTCTGCTTGCTCAATGACATCCCTCGCACTGCGCTGTTTTTTGCGCATGCCACAATGGGCAATGTCGTTGCGTAGCTGCCCTATTCGAGCCCAAGCGTCCATAAGCTCTTTCTTCTCCGCTTCGTCTAAACGCGTCAGATCGACATCCTGTTTTGGCTTTTCATCGGCCTCACTTTGTTTACTGAACTTCCTTACTGAGCTTTCTAACTCATTTGCTATCCTTTCACGCACACCTACGTCGAGAAAAGATTTGCTGCCGCAACGCCAACAGGCCAGCGTTACCACCCATTCCCTGGCAAGAGTGACGGCTTGTACCCACTGTTTCCACCGAATATATTCCCGCAGCAGCTCCCACTGAACCCGCAGATGCGAACGGATGTCGTCGGGCTTCTCCAGATCGTCAGCCCCTACCCCAACGGCAAACGGCTCATAGGCCTGCCTTACGTTTTCGAGAATAGGTACTGCCGGAGGAAGATAGGTACGTACCTCCTTTTCCTTTTCGGCTTCCTCGAGGGCACTCACAAGGTTGTGGGCGGCCGTAGGAACCTCTCGGGCGCGCAAGCTCGCGATTATCTCCGACAAAGTTGTTAGGCTGTTGCCTAATCGCTGCAGCGCTTTCGGTTGCCCCTCCCGCCGTCGCCACAGGGCATTGTGCCGCTCTGTGAAGAGCTTGCCGAGAACCGTTGAATTGCCGGTATTAAGAAACTGATCGGCCGCCGAAGCCCATTCGAGCAGGGTCACAAAGGGAGTGAGGTCGAAGGTTGGGACAAGATCTGAATTTGGTTGTCTCGCCTCGTAAGCCCCGTAGAGAATGTGGAGTAAATTTACCTGCTTCACAATCCGTAGGTAGACCATAGCCAACAGGGCGAGAGCCGGCAACGAGCGGAAGCCGTGCGTGATATCGAGGATAATCTCATCGTCCTCTTGAGGCAGCCCAACGAGCTGTTCAAAGATTTCCCACAGCTCGCTTTCGGAACGCCCGCTCGGAATCGAGACTTCCTGATATTCGATCTGTTGGGCTTTTAACTCTTCCTGGAGGGATACCCAATTTGAGCTATCGCGTGCCTCGTCGGTGAGCAGAACATACAGTCTATCCGGCCTTATCCAATGCGCCACGGCAGCCGGGAATAAGCGGGTGCGATAGGTGCTATCGCCCCATGTATATTCCACCTCGTCATAATTCCCCATACCCAGAAAGCTAATAACAATTGTTGCCATTTTTATCTCCTCGTCCAGATGTGCCATTGCGCGTTGCGATACGACTCGGCCTGCGGCTTCCGGTCGCACAAGGCGTCGTAACTGCCATCGTTGTGCCAGGCGATCTCGCAAACGCGCACCCCGTTGCCACCCTCATCCAGATAGAAGGCGATCCGCGCATTGCGCGGCCCGCGTGGGTAGACCCACAACCCCGAATCGCGCATCTTCTCCGCGCTGCCCTGCCAAAAGGGACGATGGCTAAGCTTTTGCAACAGCGCCTCGATCTCTTGGCGTTTGGAGGGTTCCAGCCGCTCTAAGCGCTCCGAAACCTCTTGGGTGAGGTACACTGGGTCGCCCGGACGCTCCAGGTGTGCGCGATAGGCCTCGTAGTAGGCTTCGCCTGCCGGCGATAGCGCCACATAGATGTGGCCGTCAATCGGCTCGTGGTCGAGAATGAGATCGATTTTACGCCAGCCTAGGTCGGTTTCGCAGTCTATCCCGTGCTGATGCGCGAAGTTCCAAAGCTCCTCCAGCTTGCGCTGGCCGGCGGCCTCAAGCCAGTTCAAAACGGCATCGTATTCCGCTAGCAGCGAGTAGTCCCAGGCGATGGGGGCGGGAGGCATTTGGATGAGGTCGTTAAAGCGTTCGTGCAGGTAGTACACCGGCACATCGAACAAAAGCCCGATGAGGGTGGCATAGGCTATCTCGGCTTTAAAGCCACCGGTGGCGTTGATGTGCACCGCCCGCCCGGCCTCCTGCTCTCGGCGCGTGGTGGAGGCTAACTCGCGCACCAGGTTGCGCAGCCCGGCGGCCTTAAACGCCTCTTGCCGGTACTGCAGTCCCTCAACCCGCCGCGTTTCGGCCTGATAGCCCTGCCCGTCATAGTAGCGTTCAAGCGTTTGGGCGCAGCGCTCCCCGTCCTCGGTGTCGGAGTGAAAGAAGAGGATTTTGGTGTTTTTCGGCGACATCTTTTCAAGCAGCAGCCGCAGCGAGTTGGTCTCGGCACTGGCCTTCTGCTCCCCCTTCTCGCGGATATACTGCAGGCGAACCGGTTGCACGGTCGTCTCCAACTTGTCGCGCTGCATGTTGGTGAGCAACGAGGTGCCCACCGTCACAAGGATGGAATTCATCTTTATCGGCTCCTTTCCTACCGCTCAAAACGAATGTCTTGTATGTCACGAATGTAATTTTTTTCCTTCTTTGCAACCTTCACAGTTGCTCGCGCTTTCCACTTATGCTTCTTAAGCTCTTCTTTGTGCGGTCTCAGCAGTGATTCTATGTTCTTCTTATCATTTGCATGAGTAACCGCAGTCCCGTAATCTGAAGCTTTTACTTCCGCCTCAAGGGTACTAGGGTTCACGCTAATTTCGACATCCTTCCACTCTTCCAACTCCTCAGCTGAAGAGGTTTTAGAACCGCCTACCCTCTCTACCTCGAACCGCCCATAGCCGGCGTTCGTTTTTGCGCCGATGCCGAGGTTCTCACCGCCCCACTTCAGCAGCGACTCCACAAAGGCCGCCCATTGCGGACTGGCGCTGGGCATCTCAAACAGAAAATAGAAGCATGCCCCCGGCCTCACCACCAAGAAGGGCACCGGAACCGGGTCGTCGAAATCGGTGGGCCACTTGCTTTCTTGGGTTTGATAGTAGGCTGGATGGTGCGTGGTCACCACATCGCGATGGAACGGGTAACCGCCTACCGAATTGGGGTCGTACCAGGCGTCGTGAAAAACAAAGGCCGAAGCGATGCTGGTATCCCCAAACAGGTCTTGACACTGCTCTTTGGATAGGCTTGCAACCCGCCGTGCCACCCTATGGCACAGCCCTTTTAGGGCGCTGCCCGGCACAATGGGCATGCCATAGGTGTGATGGAACGTGAAGCCCACCTCGATGGGCGACTCGTTGCCCAGCCCAATGGCCAGCGGGGTCTCGAATCTTAATGTGATCTCCAGCTTCTGGCCTGTTGCAGCCTGTTTCCACCGATCAAACGCTGCCTTATAGGCTTCGGAGGCTTTCACCTTGCAGATGCAGTCTAGCAGGTCTTCTCTCGCCTTCACATCATCCTGTTTTTTTAAATAGCGGTGCAGCAACAGGCCGGCGTGAGCGCCCTGCTCTATCTGAAGCGGTAACAGCGCATACCGGACAGCCACAGATTCCCCATTATCTGGCACTGTTTTCCTCCTTCGCCTCATTGGCGCTTGTTACATCGAGAATAGAGACCGCAAACTGCTTGAAGTAGACCCATGCCGAGAGAACGCGACGTGTGTAGAACATATATTGAGAGGCATCGGCGTCGGCAACTTGCTTGCATAGCTCCTGTGCTTCTTGAGGTAGGTTGAGAACCCTGCCCACATGTTGCAGCAGCAGCGCATGCGCCCTCTGGCGGGCGCCCTCCTCTCCCGCCTTCGCTTTCGCTGCCGAGAACGCGAGGGCCTGGCACAGGCCGCAGGTGCGCACTAACACAGGGAACTGATGGCACAGCCCGCCGTAGATTGTGTGTACAGACTCTTCTTCCTTCTCAGACACCTCGGTGACCAGCTCTTCCGCCAGTAGCATGTCTTCCTGAGCGCGTGTTCTAAGCGTCATTGCTGCACCCCCACACGATAGAACGACAGATTCCTCGCCCCACCGAGGCCTTCCCCCCCACCTGTATCTTCGTGATTTTAGAGAGAACGCCTTCCGCCTCTTTCGCATCGTCCTCTTTGCCTGTCCACATCACGATGCCGCAGAAGATCGATTCGGCGGGCACGGCCTCCTCGTACCACAGGCCGCCGCTTTGTACCGTTTTCGTGTCATCCTGCAGCTTCACCCGAGCGGTTACCTCGGTGGCCGTTTCACAGAGAAAGGTGAAAATGTCGTCGGGTACCACGGCAAAGCGCTCGGTGAAGAGCGACTCCTGCCCAGGGAAGAGGAGGCCGGCCAACTCTTGCGCAACGTTCTCCGCATCCCCAGAAGCCTTGCCTTCTATATCAATGTCCTCGAAATAGAGTTTCTGCTTCTCTTTGTCCGCGATTTCGCTCTTCGTAGGGATGAGGGCGGAGCCGTTCGTGTTCAGGGGCTTCTCCAGCGACGGCAGAAGGTCGAGGCCGGCGACCGAGAGATCGCGTTTCAGACGGCTCAGCACCAGCGGACTGGTGACGTAGGCGAAGGTGCCGTAGAAGCTCCGCACGGCCAGGCACAGCAGGCGCTGGTCGCCGAAGCAGAGCAGCCCGGCAGAGCCGTCTTCGCCGTTCTTATTGGGCTTGCCAAATAGCTTATCTACCGTGCTCTCATCTACGAGCTGTGCAGCCTCATCTCGAAAAACGCCTTTGATTCCGCTGGCCGGCAACACCGGCCAACCGGTCGCCTTTTCGCGAGCGATAGGCAGGTCAATAACCCCCACAGCCTGGCCGGTTCCCGAATGCAAGGGGGTTAAAGCATGTAAGAACAAAGCCCAAGCGGTCATCTTCTATCCTCCTTAGTCTTCATCGTTCCAAGCGCCCCAAAGGGCGAGACCGTAGCCATCGTTTTGATCGCGCTCTTTATCGGAAACGGGCTTTAGCCAAAGCTTCTCGCCCAGCGTTTTGGGGTCGCCTTGTTCAACATTAAAGAAGTAGACCGAGCCGGCCGGGACTAACCAACGCACCTGCTTGGAGCGCTGATGGCGATACTCCCATCCGCTCACCGCCAACCGCCGTTTCACGGCCGCCCCCTTCAGGCGCAGCACAATATCGCATGCGCCCGGCGGCGAGCCAACCAACTCATCGTTTAGCCATCCTGGTCGCCAGCCGTCCTTGAATATCGCGGGAGTGGCCAACACCATCCGCACCTGTCGGGTTTGCCGCAGCGCCTCTTTAATGGGGTTCGTACAGGTGTCCGGCCACTTTTTGGGCGCATCCGTTATGGCGGCAAGGCGACGCTCTCCCCCCAATGTGTGAACGGTGCAGAGGTTCTCTTCTTGAGGTACCTCTGCAGCTACCAAAAACGACCAGCTTTCGCACTCCTTACCGTTGTCGCGCAGCCGCTCATAGGCCACCATTTGGGTCGAGTAGAGCATGCCCTCTTTGGCCATCAAGGTGTTCGGGTCTATGGCCACGTGGAGGCGCGTTTCGCGGGGAAAGTCGCCGATGTCTTCTGGCAGAAAGTCCGCAGGCGTATTGTTGGCAAGCCACAGAAACATATCTCTGGCCGTCCAGTAGACATAACCCGGAGCGGGCTTGCCATCCTCTGTCGCCTTGAGGGGCAAAAGGCCGGGCGGCAGATCGCAGCCTCCCTTCTGCGGTTCAAAAGGCCGTAGGGTCATCAGCCTCTTTTCCTCTCCGTCCAACACCACCGCGTCGGCGGGGGCAGGAAAGCAGACGGTCTCGTTTTTCAGCAGCAGCGGCCCGGCAACACGAATGCCTCGTACGGCTGCGACATCATCGGGGGTGGTCCAAGAGCATCCGCGCAGTTGTCCGATCAGCGTACGCAGAAAGCCGGCAAGGGTGCCGGGCATCGGGAGGGAGAGCGAGGTGGCATCCAGGGCGCCCTCATCGGTGCTGAAGGGGCGACCGTCACGCAGCAGCAGCGGCTCGATGGGCGAAATTTGAAAGGCTCGCATCTTTTTCAACTCCTTGTCAGGAAATGGGCGATGGCCAAGCGGTCGGCAAGGGTCTTTAAATCGTGCACGCATTGAATCTGATTGATCGCGGCTCCGATGCTCTGCCGTGCCGTACCGCTTGTATCTTTTTTGCGATCCAGAATGCGCTGCGCCTCCTTTTGTAAGCGTGTGGAGAGGCGAGGATGCGACTGCTCGCTCTCCCACTGCCGGGCGAGCTGCTGCAGCTCATAGGGAAATCCGCGGGCAAGTCCGTGGCGCAAGGCATTTTTGGAGTTCTGCCAGTCGGTGCATGGGCTTTTACCCCACGAATCTACCACCGTGATGGGAGACCCGCTGCGCGGATGCGCGGAGATGGCCAAGGCGTTTCGGTATTTCTTGGCCGCCTTCTCGGCGTTGCGGGCGGCTTCTAGGGCGATGCTAAGCGGCTCCATGCGATGGCATATCGCGATGCCCATGGAGAGCGTGCCCAAATTATTCGGCAGGTTGAGACTTTGTAGCTGTTGGCGAAACGCTTGGTTTAGCTCGTCTGCGCACTCGATAACCGTCTCTAGCGGCAGGAGCGCCAGCACGTCGTCCCCGCCGGTATAGATGCAATAGCCACCATGTTGGTCAACGATATCCCTTGCCTGTTTGGCAAACTGCGCGAGTTGTTGCGAGAAAGTGCGATGCGCCTCAGGATTGCCCAGTGTGCTGAGGATTTGGCCCATGCGGTCGCCATCGGCGGCAAGGATGGCGTAGTAGGGGAACACTTCGCCGATATGCAACTCTTGCAGAAAATCAGAACGCAGTTTAAGCGCCTCTCCTTTTTGTTCCTCCGTGAGTTCCTCCTCCTCCAGCCGATTGGCGAACACTATGGCGCTCGGCTCTATGCGGTGCTTGTTAGCGAAATCTTTCAGTTGCCCCAAGCTGGGAATAGGGTTGGCGGAGCCTTCCAGACGCAGCTCCAGCGAGCGGAACGCCATCTCGGAGGTGGAGGGGACGTGTGATCGTCGCCCCGGTGCCGAGCTATTGAGGAAGCAACTATCGAGGATTTCGGGATGCATTCCCGCATAGCGTTTCAGCACGGAGATGGCGTCGAGGTATTCGCTCTCTTTGAGCTGTAAATACGGCTTCAGTTTCTTATGGTCTAGAATAACCGTGTCGCGCGAGGGGTCGAGAGGGCTTTTAAAGCGCTCGGGAAAGCTGAGGGGCTGTTTAAAATTGCGCAGGGCCTTACGCCCGGCCAGCAGGCGCTCCAGCTCTTGGCGGATTTCGGGGTAGTTTGCCTTATCGTCCAGCGGCATCCAGGCGGCGTAGAACTCCAAAAAGTTTTTGACCTGGTTGTTGGCAAGCTCTTCATCAATCGTTCCCGCCAGCAGTTGGTTCAGCACCGCTTGCCAGCACTCCATAAGCTTGCGTTTAAGATGCTTTCGGCACTCCCGCGCCACCGTTTTGGGGTCTTGATTTTCATGGAGGAGAACGAGGATTTTATTGGCCCCACCCTCCGCAGCGCTCGATGGGAAGATAAGCTCGCCGTCACGGCCCACATAGTTTGCGGCTTCGCAGGCGAGGCACTGCAGCAGGTTCGATCCGGCCTGAAGGTCGGCCGTTTTCCGCGCCGCCGCAATAAACTCCTGCACCGGCCCGATAGAGATCGTCAGCAGATTACGCATTGTGGTTAGCCTCCTCTCTGTTCAAAGCGGATAGACACTAGATTTGTCAAAAAACTTTTTTGCCGCTTCGATCACGCCTGCATAGACATCGCTTACACCGAGCGCTCTTAAGAGCGGCTCTTCGCTTGGAGTGGGCATCCGCACCGTAACAGATGCGTCTACGCTCTTTCGCCTATTTTGATCGAGAAGCTGGCCAGTTGCTTTTAGTTTTTGTGGCCGACCTGTGGATAGCACAAGAACACAAGGGCAGAACTGTCCATCGGATAAAGCAATAGGTTTGAGAATGAGCGGCGAGGCCATACGTTCCGACCCTTCCGGCACTAAATCCCCAATAAAACCTTGCGTGGCATTACGAAGCGTAGGCGTTTCCTGATAAATGATAGGCATTCCTAGAAAGGGTTTAACGAGGGGAAGCGCGTTATTACTCAGCAGAGCAGAAAGGCGAGAAAAGTCTTGCCACAAACCCTTGCCGTAGAGGGCATTTCTGCGTCCGGTATTACTTCCAGAAGCACTTACTAGCCCCTTGCGAAAATTTCGCCAAAACTGAGCCAACATCTCCCAAACTTGCACAGCGTCCCGATTGGCGGCTCCCAAAACGCACCTAGCGCCCAGCAGAATCGGAATGTCCGTTGACGATCTCTGCTCGGCAACGCTCGGTAGTAGCTTTTTAAGCCAGTTCGCTCGTTCAGAAGGATTGGCCGGCATACACCACTTAGCCGCATTCTCTGTCACCGTCAACGCCCCGCAGCCACGGCGGGTACGCGCCCCAATGCCGCCAAAGGCGATCCAGGCTTTGAGAGTGCGCTCGACCTCGTCCTGATATTTCGTCAGGAAGTCGAGCGTGAGGGTAAAAGCGATGTCTGCATATCCTTCTCCCTCCTGAGGCCGCTGATTGTTCTTCTGGAAAGGAAAGAGAAAGTAGGTTAAAGCACTATTATTACGAGTCCATTGCGAATAGGTTTTTGACTTGCCATTTGAAGTCACGACCACCTTCAGAGAGATGGCAGCCGGTTTTTCCGTGCTGCCCCAACGGGCTTTCTCGGCTTTAAACAGCTCATTGGAGGTCGTGTATTCGGCTCCGTAGAGGGCACGCCACCAAAAGCGCAGATGCCCACGAACTGTGGCCGCACGTATGCGGCAGACATCGTCCACTTCACCGGCCTTGTAGCCGCCGCCGAACATCGGGGTGATCAGTTTTAAGGAGAGGGTAAGCGACTCTTGATGAGCACCGGAGGGCGTCTGAGGCCATGTCGGCGGGTCTGCAGATTTGATAGGGCGCATAAAGCGCATCTCCTTTCTTCTGAATTCTTAAAAGGCATTTCCGCGCTGCCTGTTAATTAATGCAGTGGAGATGGGCAAAACCGGAAAAATAGGGTATCAATAGGTTCGGTTTCTGCCCGTCCGATTCCTTCTTTTTTTGCAAACGCAATTGCCTTTTTATGAGTCAATTTTAAGAGGCAATGTTTTGCTCTTTTGGGGTAAGCGCTGTTTGAGAGCGATGTCTTGATGGCCGCAAACTTCCGAAAGCGCAGCGTCTCCACGCGCCCACGTCCGATTGTCTTAACATTCTCTTAATCTTCCGCTGTCACAATAGATTGCAGTGCCTCTCCACGCGGGCGGCTGTTTATCCGCGATGGAGAGGCCATAGCAAGCTCCCCATGCCTTCGTGCGCGTTTTTCCTTTTCCCGGCTCAAAGGGTTCCGCAGCGCAGGGCGTTCCACACGAGGGAGCGATTTTCCATTTCGTTTTATTTCTAGGAGAGAGTACCTATCGTGAAACAGACACCCCTTATGGGGGCCGGCTTGTTGTCGGCCCTTTTGGCGGTCGGGCCATTGGCGCCCGCTCAGACCGTCCCTTCCTTCTCTTTTCAGCCCGAATGGCGGATTCGGCACGACGGCTCGCAAGCCGATGCCCCCTCCATTGGCAGCACCTCGGCGCCACAAGAGTGGCTCAGCCGGTTGCGGCTGGGCTTCGGATGGCACGACGCCTCCGGCCTAAGCCTGTTTGTGCAACCGCAGCACCGTCAAAGCGAACAGCTGGCGGGCAGCCACTGGCGGGTTCAGAGCGTGGTGGAGCTGTATCAGGGCTATGTGGAGAAACGCTACGGCCCTTGGAGCGTGCGCGTGGGGCGCCAGATTCTGGCCTACGGCGTGCACCGTCTTCTTGATGATGACAACTGGAACAACATCTCGCGCTCTTTCGATGCCCTACGGCTACGCTACGAACGGCACGGCGCCGACACCGACCTGTTTGTGGGGCGGGTAGGCGTGGCCGACGGCAAGCCGATTCGCCCGATGCTCACCGGCCTCTATTCCACCCTCCCCTTAGGCCAACAAAACACCACCGATCTCTACCTGCTCTATGTGCACGACCATAAGGCCGGCAACAACTTCGGCTTATGGACGGTAGGCACGCGCCCTGTGGTGCACCTTGTTCGGCGTACGGAGGCCTCGGTGGAAACGGCATTCCAGTTCGGCAGCAACGGCAGCAAAGCGGTAACGGCTTGGGCCTACGGAGCGACCCTAAGCACCGTGTTCCCCGGTAAGGCCGGCCTACGCCTTCTGCTTGAACGCGACTTTGCCAGTGGCGGCGACCCCACCAACCCGCATCACACCAACACGTTCGACCCGCTGTTCGGCTCAAGCCATGCCTTCTTCGGCTCGCTGATCTACGACAGCTGGCGCAACGTGCGGCAGTGGCGGGTTATGCTGAGCGGGGCGCCCGCGCGGCGTTGGGAACTTTCGATAGACGCGCATTTTTTGGCGCTTGCCGATGCGCGCGACTACTGGTATGCCGGTGGGCCGGTGAAAGGGGCCAATGGCCAACCGCTGCGCAGCCCCAATGGAGCGGCCGGGCGGGAGATCGGCACGGATGTAGACCTCATTGCAACCTATCACCTCTCGAAGACGTTGGGCCTCGAAATGGGCTATAGCCACTTCTTTCCGGGGCACTTTGTGCGAACGCTCGCCCCTGCGCTGGCCCATGAGGTGAACTGGTTCTATTTGCAGCCTACCTGGCGGTTCTAAAAGGAAAACAGGGCGGCAAGAGGGCCTTATGCCGCCCTGTATCTCCCGACTTCACCCCCAGGTGCGCGGTTCCATGGGGAAAGCTCTATGTGAAGTTCGGGTAACGAGAGAGACGCCCGTTTCCAAAGCCCTTAGCGGTTTTTGGAGGCCTCACTTCCGGGGTTGAGGCCACGGGCGTGGGCCTGCAGCTGCCCAATGCGCCGGAAGCGTCGCCGATAGTGAACCACACGGGCCCCTTCCGGCAGCACATCCGGCTCGCGAATCTCCAAAATGGCGCCGCTTTCGAGGTCTTCATAAACCCCCGGCTCAACCACCTCGCCCGAGACGAACTCTTCTTCTCTGTTGGTGACAAGCAGGTTGGACATCCGTTTTATGTCTCCTTCCGTTCACGCGAGCATCTGGTTTGATGTTCGCAGGAGGTTCTCCAATTGCAGAGAACGCTTCCCCTATATATTATTACCCAAATCAAGCCCAAAAAGTAGCCATTTGGGCAAAATTTTGTAAAAATTTCTTTTTGTGGCGAAATTATGCAAAAATTAGCAAATTTCCGAAGCGACACTTTTTCGCGTCCCCGCCCGTCCTTTTCTACGAAACCTCACGTTCAGAAAGGGAACACCTATGGTAACCACACCCATTGAAACCAACAGCAGCCTGAAGGCCCTCTGCCCTCGTAAAGACCTCTTTTCCGCCGTTCAAGCCGTCGCCCATGCGGTGAGCGGACGCAGCCCCTTGCCCATCCTGAGCCACATCCTTATCCGTTCGGAGGAGAACGGACTGCGCCTTGTGGCCACCGACCTGGAACTGGGCATCTCCTGCCGCGTCGCCGCCACCGTGCAGGAGCCTGGGGCGCTCACGGCGCCGGCACGCACCTTGGCCGAAGTCTTAGGCAACCTGCCCGATAAGAGCGATGTGGCCCTCTCGGTAGACCGCAGCCACACCGTGCGCCTGCACTGCGAGCGCTCCGACTACAAAATTCTCGGGCTGCCGGCCGAGGAGTACCCTCAGCTGCCGGAGGTGGCCGACGCCGTCTCCTTCGCCGTGCCGCAAGCCGTTCTGAAAGAGATGATTCGAAAAACCATTTTCGCCGTCTCCTCCGATGAAGGGCGTGCCATCCTCACCGGCATTCTTATGGTGGTGGAAGAGAACGCGCTGCATCTAGTCTCCACCGATACGCATCGCCTCGCCCTCTGCACGGTAGCCCTTAACAATGTGCGCGGCACCCAGAACGCGGTGGTGCCCGCACGCACCATGAACGAGCTTCTGCGCCTGCTTACCGACGGTGAGGGGGATGTGAACGTTACCATCTCCTCGAACCAGGTGCGCTTCCTGCTGCCCGGCGAGGACGATGTGCAGATCGTTTCCCGGCTTATCGAAGGCCAGTTCCCGCCCTACCAGCGCGTTATTCCCTCCGAGTACCGCCGCCGCCTCTCCATTCCCACCCAGCCGTTCCTTCAGGCGGTAAAACGCGCCTCCATCGTCGCGCGCGACAGCGCCAGCGCCCACCGCATTATTCTGCGTACCGACGAAGATAAGCTGGTGCTTACGGCCGAAAACCAGATCGTCGGCAGCGCCTATGAGGAGCTGGAGGTGCTGCGAGAAGGGGACGATGTGGAGGTGGCCTTCAATGCACGCTACCTGCTGGATGTGCTCTCTGTGATCGAGGAGGAGGGGGTTACGCTCGACCTCACCGAGCCGCTGAAGCCGGGGGTCATTCGCCCCATTGCCCAGGGAAATGACGAGGAGAATAAAGGGTTCGGCCTCGACTACCTTTGCGTGCTGATGCCCATGCAGATCGCCTAAGGTAACTGCTTAGGGCCATCGGTGTTAGGCTCGCCTGGCGAAGTGATGCGCCTCTACCTCGTTATGAGGTAGAGGCGCTGTGTTTCCTACAACCGACTCCGCATTAAAACGCCTGGTGCTCGCCGTATAGCTCGTGACCTTCAAAAGGACGTATGGTGTCCTCGAAACGGTGCCACTTTGCATGGCCATCGGCATAGACGAAGTTGCTTCCCCCGTTATGCCGATTGTAGGCGATGGCGATGGGGTTGGTCGGGTCGTTAAGCCCGTTGGGCGCAAGGATCTCGCCTAACCACGGGTGGTAGTGAACGTCGCAAAAAGTGTCGCGCCGCTCACTGATGTAGATGGAACGCGAGGGGTCCGGCAGCTGCGCCAAAGTGGCACCGAATAGATAGTAGGCGTTGAGCACATAGCTGGTGAGCGGACCCGGCGGCGGAGCAGGCGGATCGGTGTTTTTGCAGTTGCCGTTCGCATCTAAAAGCTCCTGCCCATGAGGGTCGGGATCGGAGGGACACGTGTAGATGCCCACCTTGTTGGAATCGTGCCCGCTAACGTAGGGCAGAATCTTATCGAACGGCGAACCGTAGTCTATGGTCTCCAACTGCCCCTGACTGTCGTCTACTACCGGGTTGCTTGTGGAGGGATGCTCCTGAGGGAACTTCTCATCCCAATCCTGCAGATACATCGAGAGCGCCAACCCGATTTGCCTGCAGTTCGATAGGCAGGCGATGGCGCGCGCCTTCTCTCGGGCCTGTGCGAACACAGGGAAGAGAATGGCTGCGAGAATAGCGATTATCGCTATTACGACAAGCAACTCTATAAGCGTGAACGCAGACGTACGCTTGATCATAATAACCTCCTCGAAAGATCGTTGTCTCTTGTCTCACTCCCCACCAGCTCCGACGAGCCGGTGATCGGCACAGCGCTCCCCGAAGCTTTCGGTCGCTTCAGAAGAGGAGCCTATGCCGATGGAAGGGAAGAGAGCGTTCGAGGAGGGGGAGGGGATGGAGCGGGAACGAAAGAGGCAGGCCACAACGGTCGTAGGCTAAGGCTTAGGGAGACTGCGGCCTCAGGGGCCGATGCCACAGAGCGCGCCGGCGGTAAATAGGGCAGCTTTTGGTTAACCGAGAGCAGCAGGGCGTGCTGCTTACCGGAAGGCGCATGCAGACAAGGGCAGAACGCCGTGCCTCCCTGTGCTCCGGTGTGGCAACAGCAGCACATTTTGCCGTTGGCAAGAGCGGTTCGGCAACAGGGCATATCGCACGGCATGGCCATGGGCGATGCAGGACGAGGTGTGGGGCGCAGCTCGATCCGCAGGCCCCATACCTCGCTGATCAAGAAACAGAGGATAAGAAGTGCTGCGGTTCCACGAAACACCGCTCTTGTCTCCTTCTCCCTCTATTATACGATCTATTCCGCAGCGCTATCCTGTGGGCTGCTCGTTGAAGCCGAGCTGGGTTCGGTTGCCCGCCCGATTGTCCACGATAAGCCCGTTGTGGGCCTGGTTGCCGATGAAGATGGCCGACTTCACCTGCTCTCCGATAATGGCAGCGGTTTTAGGCTGCATAAAGGTGCATCCTTGCACGATCACCTTGCCCGCATCGATCTGAAGGGCGGTGGAAGTCCAGTCCACGAAATGGCAGGCGGAGGCCGTAAACTGGGAGTCTGGGCCGCGTTGCCAGACGATCCGTTCAATCGGCCCCCAGAACGCGCAGTTATTTAGGCTCACTTTAGAGGCGACCTTCTCGCCTATCTCCACGCACACGGCCGAGGTGCTGGTCCAGCGCCCCACAAACTCGCCGTTTGTGATGAGCAGACCGTAGGGCTGGGCCTGCTCCACCAAAATATCGCGCTCACACGAGTCGGAGCCGATGCCTAAAAAGTTGCCGTTACAAGCTCCGGCCTTCGACTCGGAGAACTTATACCCGACCCCATAGCCGAAACAGAAGGTGTTTAACACGTACTGCCAGTCGGTGCGTGCGAACTCGTAGGCGACGGCGTTGGTGTTGACCCACTTGCAGAAGGGGTCTTTGGGGTCAAAGTTCACCCCGAAAGGCCAGAAGTGACAGTTCTCCACGCGGCCTATATCGTAGCAAGCATCCACATAGAGGCCGCGCCAGTGCGGGTAGCCGTAGACGTTGCGCACGTAGTGCCTATGCGCCTCCTGTAGCCGAATGGCCTCATAGGTATTGAGGAAGCAGCAGTCCATAATCGCGACATCCTCCACTCCCCCTTCGGCCAGCACAGTTGGCGGGTAGGGAACGGGCGGCACGTCGGTCTGCTTCCATTCGGGATAGGTGATGATAACGCCGGCAAGGGCTGCCATCTGGCCGGCGAGACGAATGAAAGGCGGATCGGTTGGGTTGCCACGGCCTGCATAGGCCAGCAGAACGGTGCCGTAAAGCTGGGGATAGGGATCGTGGCGTGCACAAGGTGCAGCGCGAAAAGTCCCTTGCAAGGTAACCCCTCCGGGGATGGAGAGGTGCCCATTAATGCGATACTGCCCTGCCGGCAAGCTTACGATGCCACCGCCGGCCTTGCCTGCCGCGTCGAGGGCCTTTTGCAGGGCTTCTGTGTCGTCGTGGTGGCCATCGCCGCGAACCCCGAACTGCCGCGCGTCGAAATGGGCGCTGTTGCCCCCCGGTGCCGCCTCGCTCTGCGCCGTGGAACCGGCCAATAAGCCGGCACCGGCGGCCAGCGCCGTGCTTTTTATCAGGCGTCGCCGCACATCGTCATGCTTTTTCATAAGCCCTCCTCGCCGAACATCTTCGCATGGAGGAACGCAGCCCCTTGTTTTGCCACGTTCTCCCCCCTATTCCACTGAATTCTACCCAACTCTAGGCGAAAATATGGAACATTCTGTTCAGAACGCCGATAATTCCTTAGCAAAAAAACAAAAAGAAAAGCGCAACGGAGTGTAAATAATGCCACGTGACATACCGATCTGCAATGGCAACCTGCTAGTTGCTTTCGATGATCGTTACAATTTAAGGGAGCTTTTTTATCCTTATGTTGGGCAATACAACCACACCATGGGCTATCCTTGCCGATTCGGGGTGTGGTGCGACGGACAGATGTCGTGGGTATGTGACGATGGTTGGGAGCGCCAGCTGCGCTACGAGGAAGACACTCTGGTCACGGAAGTGCACCTGCTGCATCAGGGCATGGGTCTGCGCCTGATCTGCCAAGACTGCGTGGACTGCAACGCCGACATCCTTCTGCGCAGGGTGGAGATTCACAACTTGCTTGGAGGCGAACGGGACGTGCGCCTCTTCTGGCATCATGATCTCAACATCAGCGGTTCACGGGAGGGCGATACAGCCTACTACGACCCCATCCACCGCGCCATTTTGCACTACAAGGGCCGCCATTGGTTTCTCATTAGCGGCACGAACGGCAGAGATTGGGGGCTTTCGAGCTATGCGGTAGGCATCATCGGCCACCACAAGGCCCAGGGCACCTGGCGCGATGCCGAAGACGGCTCCCTTTCGCGCAACCCCATTGCGCAGGGCAGCGTGGATTCGGTTGGTCGTGTGATGGTGCGCGTGTCCGACAAGGCGGTGGTTTACAGTTGGATATGTGCCGGTCGCGACCTCGCCGAGGTGAGCCGTTTGGATCACGAGATTCGGGAGATAGGCCCCGAAACCATCCTGCAGCGTGTGCGCACCTACTGGCACTTCTGGGTGACAAAGGGCGACACTCCCTTTGAGATGCCCGACGACATTCTGCGGTTCTACCATCGCTGTCTCCTGGTGCTTCGCACGCAGATAGACAACCGAGGGGCCATTATCGCGGCCAACGATTCAGACGTGTTGCAATACAGCCGAGACTCCTACTCCTATATGTGGCCTAGAGACGGCGCCCTGGTGGCCTACGCCATGGACTTAGCGGGCTATCATGAAACGACGCGTCGCTTCTTTACCTTCTGCTCGCAGATTATTGACCCCAAAGGCTACTTCTGGCACAAATACAACCCCGACGGCAGCGTCGGCTCCTCCTGGCATCCGTGGGCCGATCGCACGGGGCATCTGCAACTGCCCATTCAAGAGGACGAGACGGCTTTGGTGCTGTTTGCCTTGGGCGAGCATTTCGACCGACTGTGCGATGTGGACTACCTGCGCACGGTGTATCGCGACATGATTCAGCCTGCAGCCGACTTCTTGGCGGCCTTTCGCGATCCACACACCGGCCTGCCCGACATGTGTTGGGATTTGTGGGAAGAGAGGCGCGGCATCCACACCTTTACCGTCGCTTCGGTATGGGCCGGGCTTTTGGCCGCTTCCCGCTTTGCCGGCATCTTTGGCGACAAGGAGCGTGCACGGCGTTACCGACGCGTCGCCGAGGAGATTCATGAGGCCGCACTTCGCTATCTTTACTGCGCCAACCAAAACCGCTTTCTAAGAACCATTCGCGTGGAGGAGGGCCAGATCGTTCCCGACCTTACGATGGACGCCAGCCTGGCCGGGCTATTTCTCTTCCGGTTTTTAGACCCCGACGATCCGCGGCTTATCTCCACGATGGAGCAGCTGGAGGCCAAGCTTCAGGTTCGCACGGAGGTGGGCGGCATTGCGCGCTATGAGGGCGACTACTACTACCGTTGCTCCGATGACATCGCCACGGTTCCCGGCAACCCTTGGTTTTTGTGCACCTTATGGCTGGCCCAGTGGCGCGTTGTGCGTGCCCAAAGCATTACGGAGTTGCGAGAGGCGGAATCGCTGCTGCGGTGGTGCATTCGCCATGCGCTGCCCTCCGGCATTATGGCCGAACAGATTCATCCCTTCACCGGGGCGCCGTTATCGGTCTCCCCTCTCACGTGGTCGCACGCCACCTTCATCTCCACCGTTTGCCAGCTGCGCGACAAGTATCGGCAACTGCTACGTGGGGAGGATCGGCTCGGCGTCGCCGCCTAAGGCCCCTGTGGGAGTCACCCGTCACCTTTAGGGGCAGGCCTTGTGCCTGCCCCTAAAGCACCATCCTAAAATAGGCCGACTCGGCGGCCGGCGGAATCGTCTTAACAGTCTATTCCTCGAAACTCTCATTTTCAAAGCGAAGCGTTCTGCAGTTCTCCATGACTACCGACCTCAGGTCGTCAGGAAACCCGCTTTCATACTCGGCCTCTATCTCCAGCCGGATTTTTATCCGCACATCCGGCGACGCCGCGGCGAGGTGCTGCACGATCTCGCGGCTAATCTTGTCAACGTCCGGTAGGGGTCGCCTAGGGTCTAACAGCACCGACCCATAAAAACGCCTGTAGATGGCAGGCGCCTTCGAAGGCTCCTGAACGCGGAAGTGACCGCGCGATTCGATCTCAACGTGGTATTCGGCGATCGTCGGAGAAGCCGTTTGGCTCCGCTCCTCTTCCAGCTGCCTTTGAGCCACCTCGGGCCGAACCACCCAGCCGGACAGTTCCGGTTCACAATGCTCCCCAGCCCGCAGATTTTCATAACGGTGCTTCTGTTCGTCATAGCGCGGTGCATAGGCAAAGGTGTCCGAAGCCCAAGTCAACTGCCGCACGCCGTCCGCGATGGCCTCTTTCAGCACCTCTTCGCTTTGCAGGCGAGGCAGGTAGAGGTACTCCGCAAAATAGTCGGCAAGCTGCTGCACCGGAATAGCATCGCGATCTTGCCACAAAGAAACGTCGTAGCTCCCATCGAGGATGTCGCGCAATACGCTTCCGGCAAGTCGCTGCGCCAGCTCTTCCTCATTGATCAGCTTATTATGGGCACGCTGCACAAGGGCATCGCCTCCGCTTAGCGAGTGCTCGTGCCATTCGATCTGCGGCAGGTTATTCACCTGCTGGCTCGGTGTCAACAGCCATTGGTAGGCATCCAAAAGTTTCTCATCGAGGGTTTGCTTGGCCTTTCTCTCTTGCTCTTGAGCTTGCCGCGCCTGCATGGGATCAAGGTTGCGGCTCTCCCGCTCCGCCACGATCTGTTTCCAGGCCATATAGTTTCTGGCTGCCTGCTTCAAATCCCTAAGCTTGGCGCTGTCGGGCGCCAAAAAAACCAGCGTGTTTTTGTAACGCCGTTGGGTGTTTCCTCGGTGGTGCAACAGGTTCTCGGCCTCTTTCAGGGCATCGCTCTCCATGTTTTTTCGGCTGTGCGCTTTCGTAGGCCCTAAAATCACCAGGCGCACGCTGCGCTCATCCGGAATATCGTTGGAGGAGACCGGCGCGATATGTATGCCCTTGAAAGGATCGGGCCTCGGCGCCTTCTCTCTTAGGAGGTTCTTTATCCCATCCAACACCTCCTCTTCGGAATAGTTGTTGGCCAGGTCCTCCGCCGTGCGATTCAGGTTGGGCTGCACGCTATACCAGTAGCGCGTCTCATCGTGGTAGAGATGCGTCGAACGATCCGCCAAAAGGCTAAGCGCATCTTTATAGACCGCGATCCTCTCTTTCGGCTGGCAGCACCCCAAAAGAATCTGTTCCTTGGAAAGCCCCCTATGCGCCGTGCGATAGGTGGGGGCCGAACCCAAGAAGAGAGTGCGTGCCACGCGAGTACAGGCTTGGAGGTTGCCAAAATCGGAGCGCTGACGGTCTAGCTCCGCGGAACAGGCGTGTGGCCCGTCCACATCGCTTTCGAGAATCGGTTGCCAGTGCTCCTCCAGACAGCGAGCCAACTCCTCACTCACGAGAGAGTCGGAGATGGGCAGCAGCCCCGGCAAAATAAGGCTGCTCGTGTCGTTGTTTTGCCACAGCACATAGATGACGTTGGCCATTAGCCGCAGCACCCCTCGCGTTCGTTGAAACCTCTCCAACGTAGACCAGTCCGAGTAGAGCCGCTCAAACAGCTCGGGATGGATGGGGTAGGCGCGCCGCAGCCGCTCTTCATATACGGGCGTGCGACATTCGGCCGGAAAGTGCTCCGAATCTCTACGGTAAAACTGCGCATAGGCCCGCACAACCAGATCGCGCTGCTCTTGCCTCTGCGGATCGGTTATCTCCTCAAAGAGCCTACGGCGCACGATCTCGAAGCTCTCCTCCATATTGGCCGGTCGCCAAACCGATTCCACTCGGCTCACAATTCGCCCCAAACGGTCGAGGGCCGCTGCACCTCCTTCACCCCCTATCTCCGCCTCGGATTCGGGCAGGCTAACCACCAACATGGCGTGCGGCACCGCGCTTACCGCCTCGGTGAGCGCCTGGGCGAAAGTCATGTTGGCATCGAAGGTGCCTGCCGGCAGATTGGGGTTGGTGTAGAGCTGCCGCACGAAGGCCACCCACTCATCCACCAGCACCAGGCAGGGCGCCGCCTTCTGAAAAAGCGCCTCAAGCCGCTCCCGACCGGGGTTCACCCCTCGCTTATCCGCCTCCTCCACCAGCGCATAGCCCTCACGCCCCAGCAGTTGGTAGGCCATGACGCCCCAAAAGGTGTTTGCCTGCGTGCCATCCGGGTAGGTAGTGGGGCTGGCCGGCGAAAGGGCTGTGCCCACCAAAACCGCCCGTCGCACCTTGGGCAGGGCCGTGACGCCCGCCTGCTGCATAAGCTCCGGCACCCCCGGCAGCGACGACGGGTCTTCGCCCGAAAAGAGATGGTAAAGGGCCAACATCGAGTGCGTCTTGCCTCCGCCGAAGTTGGTCTTCAGCTGCACCACCGGGCTGCCCGACCGTTGTTCTCCGGCAAGGCGCTCTAAGGCTTCCTTAAGCAACTGCCGAAGCCCCTCCGTAATGTAGGTACGCCGATAAAACTCCTTCGGGTCTTGATACTCCGCATCGGCATCCCCTCGAAAAACCCGGTGCAGGTCTGCGGCGAACTCCGAGGCCTCCAGCCGCCCCTCCCGTACATCGGCATGAGGATAGACCACCATTCGCCACGGAATAAGCCCCTCCGGCAGCGCCGAAGCGCGTGCATCCAAAAGGCGCTGCTGCGTTCGTCTCTCCGCCTCTGCGTGTTTATGACGCAAATCCGCCATTTCTCGGGTCACCTCTTCCGCAAGATCGGCTGCCGAGATGGCCCGCAACAGACGCTCCACGCTGTCTAGGCAACGATAGGCATCGTTGTAGTCGAACGATTCCTGATGTGCCCAGCGGTTACGAAACTCTTTCAGCTCCCCCACCAGGCTTCTCTCGGCGTTGCCGAGCACCTTCCGAAAGACCTCACTCCACTCTCCTATCATCGTGCCCAGCAGGACGGATATATCGCCCAAGGGGTTTTGCTGGCCGTCGTAGGCGTCGAGATGCGCTTCCCACTCGTCGCCGTAGCGGGCCTTCAGCTCGCGTTCGACATAGGGAGCCAGCCCATCACGCAGTTTCAACAGCGCCCAGCCGACTTTCTCTGTATTGGTATTCGATGCCATTTTCCCCTCCCGAAGCATCGTATCGCTCTCTATTCCCTGTGCTTAATCCTAACCTGTCTAGATGAGGTTCCCCGTGAGGTTGTTGGCTTTGGCCCCCACGCTCTCCCAGGCCGTAATCAGTTGGTTATAGATGATGGCCTCGCGGCTCCAAGGTTTGCGGTGGCTTGCGCTGTAACAGGCATAGGCCAGGTCGCGCAGGCCATCGCTCTTCTCGCGGCCTATCGTCACCAACAGCTTGGCCGCCCCCTCGTCGCCCTCCTTCTCATGCGCCCACAGCAGCAACAGCAACTGCCCCCAAAGCGGCAGACGCTGCACGGTCTCTCTGCGCAGAGACACATCGCCCACCGTAACGGTCTCCGACGGGGGGATGGAGAGGCGAGAGGACAGCTTCGTCCGCTCCACCAACTCGAAACGGGTGCGCAAGCGCACGCGCCCGCCCTCCGCCTCCACCAATTGGGTCTCTTGCAGGTGGTTTAGGCCCACGTTTCGTGCCCGGGCTAAAACGTCGGCCTGCCCGTAGGGCTGCGCGGTGAAGCCGTACTGATCGAACCATTTCAAACAGAACCCGGTTTCGGCATCGTACTGCCCCTCCGTTTCGGAGAGCACCTCGTCGAGCATCTGGTTGATGCGCTGCAGGGCCTCGCGCACCCGAATGGGCCTGCCGTCCAGCCCGCGCACCTCGCGATAGCGCGAATAGATGGCCATGCCCGGCCCAATGGCCGCCTGCGCCAGGTCTACCGGCGCGATATGGCCCTCGATAAGCGCCTTCAAAGCCGTTTTCAGCTCGGTGCGCAGCGCCTCCAAAAACTCCCGTTGCGCGGCCACCCGCGCCTCCGCCGGCCGCTTTCTGCAGGCGAGCACAATGGAAGAGGCCAAGGTATTTGCCTCTAACGAGTTTGTTCGGTTACTTAGCTCGGTGCGCATCGGCCAGGTGGCCGTTATCTGGTAGCCCGAATCCACCAGCCCCTGCAAAAAGGTCTCCCAGCCGGTGGAGGCGCTGCCGTTGGCGGCGCCGCTTCTCCCGTGGCCCGCTTCCCCATCTAGCTCGTCTCCATCGTCCTCCTCCATCTGCTTATAGGCGTAGAACAGCACGATGGGGAAGTCGGGGTGGGCGTTAAGCTGCGTGAAAAAGCGGCGCATGCCCTGCTCAAAGAACGCTTTGGCTTTCTCCTTGCCGCCGTGGCGGGCCGGGTCGGCCACAAGCTCCTCCGCTTTGGGCACAAGCAGGGTGCGGAACAGCTGGGGGTAGTGGGCGCCCAACATGCGGCGCAACCACACGTAGAAAAAGTCGGAGAGATCGGCGTAGCTGATGTTGTCGTAGTAGGGCGGGTCGGTAACAACGACGGCGTTCTGCGCGTGGGCTACGGCCTCTACGGCGTTGGCCTGATAGGCGGCACCGCCGGGGCGGACGGGCAGGTTTTTCAGGGTTTGCACAACATAGTCTAAAGCTCCTTCAAAGCTGCCGGACCGATCTCCGATCGGATTCGCCTCGGCAAAATCCCAAACCATGGGTAATGCCTGGCGCGCGAAGGCGTTTCTCACGCCTTCGCGCGCCAGGTCCCATGAACATAAAGAGTTGTTGCGGTCCGCCAGCTTATCTACGGCAAAGGCAAGGTAGGTGCACACGGCAGCGGCATACCCTTTTGCGAAGGAGTTCGGTTCTTCAGCACAGCCTGACGGTAGCGATTCATGACGCGCTGGCGTGTCGGCTTCGGATCGAGAAGCCGCGCGCCAGCGCGAATCGGCCATTTTTTTTAGGGCCTCTTGCTCGATGCGCTTATAGGCCTCTTGCAACAGGTCGCAAAAGGTGGTCAACGCCGCCAACTGACGTGGGGTGAAAATCTCATGCCAATACTGAATTCCATATCCTCTACCGCTAATGAGTGTGGGGGTATTTGGATTCATTGTCTCTTCCGGCATCCATTGGGGACGCACCTCCTTCGCCGCACGCTCCTGCGCCTCCGTGGGCGAGAGATAGATTCGGCCCGGATAGGCGGGGTGGCCGGCCACCATCGCGATGAGCTGCGCTCCCATGCGCCCGGCCTGCGCCTCGGCGCGCACATACTGCAGAGACACCTTGTGGTCACAGGCAATGCAGATCGCGCCGTTTCTATCTACCGTCTTTTTCAAAGGCTTGCGGAGCCAACCGGCCCCGTGCTCCTCCTGAACGCCGGCGCCTCTGCCCTCCTGGTAAACCGTGTAGACCAATCGTCGTCCCTGCCCGTTTGCGGCCTGCGCCGGCACGGCGACCTCGATCCACGCCCGCCTACCCGTCTTCTTCGACAACTGACCTTTCGTTGTAAGAGGCATCTCCACCCCGCAGGCGGGGTTAGGGCAGCGCACGGTTCGCGCCCATATCCAGGCCACAACCTCGGCCCTTTGCCCATCGGGCAGCTCCACGGCGGGGTAGTTGGCCTCGAGCCGGCGCTTCGCCTCCTCCAGCATCCAGCGCCCGTAGGCCGCCACATCCTCCACCAACCCCGTGTCAGCAGCGCGTTGGTTCACGGCCGACGCCTTTTCCCTTGCCTGCGGTGCCTCCGGTTGCGTTAGCAGGGCAAACACTCCTTGGCTCTGCTCCTTACCGGCGCCGCCTTCCCCTTTCCAAGCCGAAACCGGCCCCCAATGGGCGTACCGCCCCGGCAGCTCGATGAGGGCTTTGGTTATGAGCACGGGAACCGGGTTCAGATCGCTGCCGCGCGCCCTTAAGCCCAGCCGCAGCGCCTCCAGAGGAATGGAGCCGCCCCCGCAGAAGGGGTCGTACACCTCCGGCGGCTCGCCATGGCAGCAGGCCCGTATCAGGGCATAGGCCTTATTCAGCAGCTCGACATTGTCGCTGTTCTGCCACTGCGCAAGCTTCTCCAAAAAAGCCAAGACTTTGCGGAGGCGCTGCTCCGGCAGGGAAAGCGACCCCCAATGCGGCCGCTCCATCTGGGGAATCGGCAGGGAATCTACCTCTTGCAGATAGGCCGGCGACGCTTCCGAATCGGTAGGGTCGTCCACCAGGGCGGCGAAGATGGCGGCGCGACAGGCCACCAAAGGCTTCCGTGACCACCAAAGATGCAGCGTAGAGGGATGCCCAACGCGAAGCGATTTTTCATAAGCGGCCGCCCGATTGATGCTATCGAGAGGTAGGGTCGTCTCAATAAGCTTTTTAGGCATGGTTCCTAGGGCGATTCTCCTTTCTTTCGGTAAAGGGAACGCGGCCCGCTCCGCAAACCCGTTCCTTCACGCGTTTTCCATATAGAGAAAATACTTTAACAACGCAACAAAGCGGAAAATTTGGGAAAAGTTTCGACACACTAGAGGATACTTCCTGCCTCTGTTTAGGCAAAAGGAGCGCCACGGCGCCGATAGGGGCCCTTGCCATAGCCCTCTCGGCAGGCCGGCGGTTCTCCATGGACCTCCCGTTGGACGGCGTTCTTTTAGGGAACCGAGGCCTGCGCCCAGAGCTGATCGAAATCGTAGTTAACGCTCACCGCGCCGAAGTCCGGTTCGCGGCTGAAAGGCCTCTTACAGTAGCGCACCGCTTTCGCCGTCCCGTTCTCCACCAGCACCAGCGCCAAAATAAAACTCTCCTGTTGGTTGAGGGCGGTTAATATCTCGTTGCGCGTGATCGTCACCGTGCGCGCCCCTGCCACGCGCCCCTTTACCTCAATAAATCGCAGCTCCCCTTTTTCTGGCGCCACCGACTCGATGTCGTAGCCGCAGCGGAGGGCGCTTACATCCCGCGGCGTGTAGCCGTTGCGACGTTCCACGTCCATAACGGCCTCCATGGCGATGCGTTCCACTTCGGCCGTCCCCTGCGCAAATGGCGCCGGCTCGGCCTCTCCTCCGATTCCCCATTTGGCCAGCAGCCCGGCCGGCAATACCAGCATTCTCCCCACCAGGTTGGGCGGCATAGCCGATATCTGCCTCTCCTGATCTAGCTCCTTCATGCGTCTGTCCAGACGCTCGCGTAGTTCCTCGGCACGTTGTCGCGCCTTCACCGAGTTGGTTGGAGGAGTTCCCTCCGCCTCTTCCCGTTGTTGCAACTCCAACGCGCGATGATCCCAATAGCGTATCTGGCTATCAAGGCGGCTGGAGACCTCAAGTCTGACCTTCTCTATCCATCGTTCTCGCGCTTCGCGGCACTGCCGAAGATAGGTGGGCACCAGCTCACGCACGGCATACTGCATGGCCTGCTGTTCCAGCTCGTTCGGCTGCCACCGTTGCATCAGGCTTGCAAACTCGGCATTCTCGCGCAGCAGCGTTTGAAGGTGTGCCGCTTCGGTCGGTTGCAAAGGCCGATAGTCCAAATAGGGAGCATAGCCGGCCCAATGAAAGTGGCCTTGCGCATCCACCTCCACAAACTGCAGATGTTTGGCAACCACCGAGAACGACCCGTTGGGGCCGGGGCGCGCGTTTTTAAGGGCGGTCTGCAGCATAAAGAGAAGCCGCGGCTCCTCTCTAGGATCGGTTTCATCCACCAAAACCCCGCCGCCTTTCAGCAGCGGCTGATAGCGCTCCAAAATGAGGTCTATCACCCCATCGAGCAGCGGATGGCCGGGTACAATCAGCTCGGCCAGAGGCTTGCCGCCCACCGCAACCAGCTCCTTTTCAAAGGTAACACGCTCATAGCGTTGTTGCAAAGGACTTCCTCGCCCGATGACGCGGTCACGGTCGCGCAGTTCCTTCGGCACATAGCGTATCTCATAGCGGCGTGACTCCCGCTCGGAAAGGGTTCCGCCCAAGTGCTGAAAGGCCTCACGGAAGAAGCTGGCGATATAATGGGGCTGCAGACGTCTGGCTTGGGCACGCTCCATCTCCTCACGAACCTGCAGAAGCTTGGTGGCGTCCATATTATTGCGAGCGAGGGATTGATCGAGAAGCTGAAGCAGCCTTTTGGTATCGAACGCCTTATCAACGACGCGCTGCATCCGTTCCTTCACTTCGGGCCTATCCCCATAGCGGATCGCCTCTATGAGGAGGTCGCGCAACGGGCGCTCCTCAAAACTCACCTTGCCCAGCACATCAAACACACGCCCGCCCAAAGCCTGCCGCTGCTCCGCGATCTTTTTCAATAGCAGGTCGTAGACCTCTCCTTCGCGCGTCTCTCTGGCCACAAGGTTCCAGCAGTGGCAGACCTCGGTCTGTCCGATGCGGTGAATACGCCCGAAACGCTGCTCCAGACGATTGGGGTTCCAGGGAAGATCGTAGTTGATCATGAGGTGGGCGCGTTGCAGGTTGATTCCTTCGCCGGCGGCATCGGTGGCGATGAGAATAAGTACCTCCTTATCCTGGGTGAAGCGCTTTTGGGCGTTTCTGCGATCCTCGCGCCCCATGCCTCCGTGAATGGTTACCACCGCCTCCGGGCGCCCCAACAGGCAACGAACGCGCTCGGCCAGGTAGTTGAGGGTATCGCGATGCTCCGTAAAGACGATCAACTTACGACGTAGACCGGCCGTATCGAACATCTCCGAGTTTTGTTGCAACAAACAGGACAGCTCCTCCCACTTGCGGTCTTTACCGCTGCGACGCACCCCGTCTGCCAGCCTTTCGAGGCGTTCGAGAGTGAAAATCTCATCCCTCAGCTCCTGAATGGTTTGGGCTGCGGTGGCCTCGTCGGTGATCTTCTCAACAAGCTCCTCCGCCTCGCCCTCAGGGGCATCTTCCAGGTCCTCCAAGTCCTCTTCATCGAAGAGCGGCACGCCCAGAGTGATGAGCGCATCTCGCCCACGCTTTTTGGCCTCCTCCTCGCGCAGCCGCTTTTGAAGGCGCTCTTTTCTGCGCCTTAAGCTCTGATAGATAGCTTCGGGAGAAGACGCAAGCCGTCTCTGCAAGGTGGTAAGGGCAAAGCCCACCGTGCCTTTCCGCTCCTTGCCGATATTTTCTGCCCGATTAAACTCCTCTTTCACATAACTGGTAACCGCTTCGTAGAGGGCGATCTCTTCTTCAGAAAGCTCATAATGCACGGTGTGGGCGATGCGTTCTGGAAAGAGCTTTTTTCCCTCAAAGGTCACCAGGTCTTCTTTGATCATGCGCCGCATGAGATCGGAGACATCCGCCGTGTGGACTCCGTCACGCGGCCTTCCTTCAAACCGATCTCCGTCGAGCAAGGCCATGAACAGTTGAAAATCGGCCTCCTTGCCGTTATGCGGTGTTGCGGTGAGCAGCAGAAAATGCCGCGTGCTTCGGGAAAGACGCTGCCCCAGATGATAGCGCTTCGTATACTTCACCTCATTGCCGGCATAGGTTGCCGACATTTTATGGGCCTCGTCGCAAACCACCAGGTCCCAATCCACCGCTTCCACCTTGGGGTGCAGCTTTGCGTCGCGGCTCAGCTTATCCAGCCGTGCGATGGCCAAAGGGTGTTCTTCAAACCAGTTGCCGGTTGGCGAGGCGTTGAGCTGGTCGTTTGTGAGAATATCAAAACGCAGCTGAAACCGCTCCCACAGTTCGTCTTGCCACTGCTCGGCCAGGTTACCGGGGCAGACGATGAGGCACCGTTCCAGATCGCCTCGAATCATAAGCTCCTTGATCAGCAGCCCGGTCATGATCGTCTTCCCGCTTCCCGGATCGTCCGCCAAAAGAAAGCGTAGGGGCAGGCGGGGCAACATACATTCGTAAACGGCGGTAATCTGGTGCGGATAGGGGTCTATTCTGGACGTATGAACGGCCAAAAACGGATCGAAGAGGTAGGCCTGTTGAATACGATAGGCCTCTGCGACGAGTCGCAACAGATGGCCGTTACAGGCAAAGTCGAACCCAGACTCCACCGTGGCCCAAGAGAGTCTCGGCTCGTCTTCACGATAGAGCAACTGATGGCCTAAAGTGCCCGCATGATCCTTATAGGTGAGGTTCACCACATCCTCCCCGATCCGCTCCACATGGACCACGGTAACCGCTGTAGAAGGCAAAATACCGAGCAGCTGTTTGCCCTCCGCGAGGTCTTCTAGCCGAATCACCTTTTTCTCCTTGTTACCCTCTCCACGAACGCTAAAATACCGATGCCCCTATCAAACAGCACGAACTGCCCCCTTTTGTGGTTATGGCCGTACGGTTAACATCTATTATAACAAAGATTAGGTTTGGGAGGCGTCTCCGTTCGCTTCAAAGAGACACGGGCAGGCTCATTGAGGAGACGAGGGTGATCAACAGCATGAGGAAACGCCGGTACCTCCCTCTTTCTTCTTGCTAAAGGTGTTCGGGACGACGATTTTTCGCGTTACCCCCCTCTTAAGCAAGAGCACGAACTCAGGCGGGTATACTGCAGAAGGAGAGGGCGCGTTCCTCCCCTGGGCTTGAGCTGGGGAGGGTCACTTGCGCCTGTGGAAGAGAAATGTCGAGTGGGTTCCGTTTGCAGGATAGTGCGTGTGTGCCGCAGCGGGCAAAATCGGTTCTGGTGATAGGCGGAGGGGTGGCCGGCATTGCGGCCTCCGTCGCGCTGGCCGATGCCGGCTTTCGCGTGCTGCTGTTGGAAAAACGCCCGTTGTTGGGCGGTAGGGCCTCCTCCTTTGTAGACCCCATCGTGGGCGAACGGGTGGATGAATGCCAGCACGGCACCATGCGGTGCTGCACGAACCTGGCCGATCTCCTCGAACGCCTTGGGGTGCATCAACAGATAGACTACTGCGACACACTGGAGTTTTTAGAGCCGAACGGAAGGCGCTCCGTTCTGCGCGGCAGCCCGCTCCCGGCCCCGCTGCACACGTTGCCCTCCTTTCTGCTGTTTCGTGCGCTTTCCCTGCGCGATAAGCTGGGCATCGCCTATGCCCTTCTGAAAATCATGCGTGCGAACCCGCGCCATGCGTTGTGGGAGCAACAGAGCTTCGCCGCCTGGCTCACCGCGATGCACCAAACCCCCGCTGCAATTCGACGGTTCTGGCGCCCCATTCTCGTGAGCGCCTGCAACGAGGAGCTAGAGCGCATCTCCTGTGCGTACGCCTTCTTCCTTTTTCAGACGGGGTTTTTGGCGCACCCGAAGGCGTTCCATTTTGGCATTCCCAAAGTGCCCCTCGCCTCGCTCTACACCGAGCCGACACAAGACATCCTTCGCCGGCGAGGCGGCTGCGTGCGCACACGGGCTACCGTTAGAAGAGTGGAGGTAGAGGGCAAGCGCGTTGAAGAGGTGGTGTTGGCAGATGGGGAGCGCCTGCGTGCCGACTGGTACGTTTTGGCAGTTCAGTGCGACCTTCTCGCACACCTGCTTCCCAAGGAGGTGATCGAGAGCGATCCCTACTGGCAGAGGGCGCTCCAGATCCCCCTTGCGCCCATTTTAGGGGCGCATTTTTGGTTCGACCGGCCCCTCGTTTGCCCAAAGGCCGTTGCCGTGTTGGATCGGCGCATCGAGTGGATTTTCCATCGCTCCCTCAATCTCGGTAAAGACCCCAAACAAGGCTCTTGCCTTAGCGTGGTGATCAGCGCCTCGTACCCCTATGAGAACATGGAGAAGGAGCCGTTGAAAGCGCTTCTGTTGGAGGAACTGACAGCCTGTCTGCCGGATGTGGCGAAGGCGCAACTTGTGCATTGGACGTTGGTGCGTTGGCCCAAAGCCACCCTCTCGCCGGCTCCAGGGGTCGAGGCGCTGCGGCCGCCACAGCAAAGCCCTCTTTCCAATTTGGTCGTCGCCGGGGAGTGGACACAGACCGGTTGGCCCTCCACCATGGAAGGCGCTGCCCGAAGCGGTTATTTGGCCGCGCGCGTTATTTGCCATCAGGAGGGTTTGCCCTGCTCTGTGCCGGTTCCCGACCTGCCAAAGACGGGTTTGGCCAAATGGCTGGTAAGGTAGGAGGCACGGCACTTGTAAGATAGGGGGCACGGCACTTGTAAGATAGGGGGCACGGCACTTGTAAGATAGGGGGCACGGCACGCCGTGCCCCTACAGAACCGATCTATAGGTGGGCAATCTCAAAGGCTACCCCCCTACAACCCTCACGATGCACCAACCCGCCCCTGTAGGGGCAGGCCTTGTGCCTGCCCAATAAAACATGCTTCCCCTCCTACCGGTCTCTTCGGAAGGGCTATTTTTCTCTTGCCACCAAATTGTCGTCTGAGCCGTAAGATCGGTAGATGGCATTCCAACGGCCATGCGCCGTCTCCTGCAGGGTATACTTGCGTCATGCAGAGGGCGATATCGAAGGAAGAAGGTACCCAAAAACCGCCACGCATTCTTTCCCTGATTCAAGCAGGGCTTGCCTTTGTCGGCGATAATGCCACCCTTGCGGCCGAATCGGTGCAGGCGCTGCTGGGGGGCGGGCTTGCCATGCGCGACCTGGTGGTGCAGATGGCCTCGCTTGGCTCCGACTCGATCTGGATCGTCTTGGTGATCTCATCGGCCACCGGTGCCGTGTTTGCCTACTATGTGGCCAATATCTCCCTCTCTGTGGGCTATACCGGCTTTGTGGGCGGGTCTATTGCCTACGCCTTTCTTAACGAGCTGGGGCCGGTGCTTGGCAGCGTGGCTTTTGCAGCGCGTGTGGGGGCCGCCATTGCCGCCGAAATCGGCACCATGGTGGTGACCGAACAGGTAGACGCCTTGCGGGCTATGGCCGTTTCGCCCGTGCGCTACCTGGTTTTGCCACGCTTGCTTGCTTGTATCACCATGCTGCCGCTACTGATCATCTTCGCCGATGGGGCGGGTATCTATGGAGGCTATCTGTTCGCCGGTCTGCGAGGCGTGCCCCATGTGGACTACATCAACTCGATCTATACCTATGTTAAGCCCTTTGACCTGATCAACGGCCTTATCAAATCGGTCTGTTTCGGAGCCATCGTGGGGTTGGTGGCCTGCCAACAGGGGCTGCGCACCCAAGGGGGAGCCACCGGAGTGGGGCGTGCAACCACCTCCTCGGTGGTCTGGTGCGTGCTCCTCATCTTCGTGGCCGACGTGTTCCTTACCCCACTGCTTACCGGCCGTGTGCAATTACCATGAGCGCCATTATCTTAAAAGACCTCGTCTACGAGGTGGATGGAAAGCGCATTCTCGACCAAATCCATCTCGAAGTGCCTCAAGGCGAAATTCTCTCCATTATGGGGCAGAGCGGCAGCGGAAAAACCACCCTTCTGCGCATCATGACGGGCCTCCGAAGGGCGACAGGCGGGCAGGTGCTTATTGATGGGGAGGACATTACAAAGATGCCGGAGCGTGAGCTTGACCGGGTGCGATTAAAGATGGGGCTTGTGTTTCAGTATGCGGCTCTCTTCGACTCGCTCACGGTGTACGACAACATCGTCTTCGGGGTAGTGCGTCATCAAAAGAGAGTCACGCGAGAAGCCCTCGATGCCCTTGTGAAAGAGTTGCTGGAGGCCGTTGGGTTGGAGGAGAGCGTGAAAAACCTCTATCCGGCTCAGCTCTCAGGAGGGATGCAGAAGCGTGTGGGGTTGGCACGGGCGCTTGCCATGCGCCCATCGTTTCTGTTCTACGACGAGCCGACTAGCGGGCTAGACCCCATTACGGCACACACCATTGACCAACTTATCGTGCAGACATGCAAGCGCCGCAAAGTTACCTCTGTCGTGGTTTCGCATCATCTCTCCTCCATCTTCACCATTTCAAATCGCATTGCCATGCTTCATGAAGGGCGTATCGTCGCCATCGGCACCCCAAACGAGATACGGCACTCGGATAACCCGGTTGTTCAAGCTTTTATCGCACCCGAAAAAGACCTTCTGCTCAGCGTACAAGGGGCATCCTGAAGGGAAAACGAAGACCGCCAAAGGCCTATGGGAGGATAAAAATGGAATCGAAATCGTTGGTAAAAGTGGGGTTGCTGACCCTCATCGGTCTGGCACTTGGCTTTTTGGGGCTGCTCTATCTTGCCCATACCCGTACCGATGTCTATCTCGTGACGGTCTACTTCGACGATACCTTAGGGTTAGCACCTCAATCCATCGTGCGTATGCAGGGCGTGCCTATTGGGGATGTGAAAAGCATCTCGATAGATACGCATCATGTGCCCTTTCGGCCCAAGGTGGTTTTGGAGATAGAGCGCAAATACAGCATTCCTTCTAACTATCAGTTTGTCATTCTCTCCGGCATTCTCATTACCACGCCTCAGATCGAGGTGGTGCCTCCGCCCGGGGTACAGGCATTAGCGCCGCCCCTGCCTAAAGATAACACCGCTGTGGTACAAGGCGCTCCCCCGCAAAGCCCCTTGGCCGCGCTCAGCCCCCATTTTGACGAAACGCTGCAGAATCTAAACGGCACCCTCACCGCCATGCAAGGCCATCTCGGCAAACTAAGCGATAAACTGCAGCTCCTCATCACCGATACCGACCGACTTGTTCGAACCTCCAACCAGACGGTGGCCTCGGCCAACCGCCTCATTGGCGACCCACGTACGCAGGCCGATCTCAAACAGACGGTGGAGAACTTCCGCATTGTTTCTCAACAGGCTGCCGTTACCGCCCAACATGTTAGCCGAGAGCTTGAGGCGTTTATTCAAACCGGGCAAGTTAAATTCAACGCCCTCTCCGATGCAACGACCGACCTTGTTACCAAGCTCGGCAACACCATTGACGATGCCCGTGAAGTGGTGAGAAAGCTAACCGAACAGGCCAGTAGCCCCCAACTGCAGCGTTCCCTCCAAGAGACCGTAGACCTCGCCCGCTCTACCCTGGCCAGCATCCGCCAGATCACGGGCGACATTCACCAGATAGCGGGCGACCCCGAACTCGCCGCCGGCATTCATCAGACCATCCAAAACCTCTCCGACACCACGGCCAAAGCCGATGCCGCTATGCAAAAGGTCAACGATATCCTCGATAATCTGCAAGGCAAAGTAAAAAAGGCCAAAGCGGTAAAGTTTCCTCAAACCAGCCTGCGCATAGACGCCACACGCGACTTTCGACCGGGCTACACCCGGGTGGATGTAAACGGCTTTCTCAATTTGGGGCGCCGTAACCTCCTCAACCTCGGTCTCTATGACCTAGGGGGAACCAATCGACTCGATCTCCAGCTGGGTCAGCGCCTTACAGACGCCAGTCTTTTGCGTTACGGCATCTACGCCGGACGGCTGGGTGTTGGGTTCGATTACATGCCCAACAACCCATTCGGGCTTCGTTTCGACCTTTACGATCTTAACCACACACGGCTTGACGCCAGGGCGCTCTATCGGGTAAATAGTGATCTGTGGCTGTGGGCCGGTGCAGAAGGCATTTTCCATCGCACGGTTCCGGCCGTTGGAATAGAGTGGAACCGGTGAAGAGTTGCCGGCGGGCAGGCATGGGTCTGCCCGCCAACCTATGCGTAACCGAATCGCTGCCATCGTCGAACCGGAACCGATTCGGGTTTTCCACTTGAATTTGAGGAGAGATTTTTCCATGAAAGTCATTTTAACACGAGACGTGCCGAAACTTGGGCAAGACGGGGACATTGTCAACGTCGCCGATGGCTACGCACGCAACTACCTGTTTCCGCGGCGCCTCGCGGTGCTGGCGCACGGGGCTGCTTTGAAACAGCATCAGGCTCGCCTCGCACGGGAGAAGGAGCGCAGTGCTCAGGCGTTGGAGGAGGCCAAGCGCCAAGCCGAAAAGCTGAACGGCGCCGAGCTTGAGATCATCGTGAAAACAAGCCCGAACTCCACCAGGCTCTTTGGTTCCGTTACCGAGGCCGATGTGGCCGACCTCATTCAGCAAAAATTCGGCATCACGGTAGATAAGCGCCGGATCGGCTTGGTAGACCCCATCCGCACCACAGGGCGTTACGAGATCGGCGTGCGCCTTCACCCCGAAGTGCGTGCCCAGTTCGTTCTTTATGTGTTGACCGAAGAGCAGCGTGCCGAGCGTGAGAAGGAGCGGCAGGCGACCGCTGCCGAAGCAGCCAACGCGGAAACCGCTGCCGCAAACTAGCTAACACCCTTTAAGATACAGAGGGAGAGCGTAAGCCGCTTGCCCTCTGTCATCTTTTTATCAACCCTACAGGCTCCGAAATGACTCTCGACCGCATCCCTCCGAACAATTTGGAGGCCGAACAGGCCGTTCTCGGATCTATGCTCCTGGAACGCAGTGCGGTGGAACGTGCTGCCGAAATCCTCCGGCCTGACGATTTCTATCGCGATGCGCATCGCTTCATTTTCGAGGCCATGCTCGCCCTAACCGAACGCAACGAGCCGGTAGACCTCGTCACCCTCACCGATGAACTCCGCTCGCGCCAACAGCTCGACATGGTAGGGGGGCTGCTCTACTTGCAAAACATCATGGACGCCCCGGCAACGGCGGCGAATGTGGAGCACTATGCCCGTCTCGTGGAGGAAAAGGCCATTCTGCGGCGGCTATTGGATGCCGGAACGCGGGTTCAAGGGCTGGCTTACAGCGATTTTGAGAGCATCGAGGAGCTGGTTGACCAGGCCGAGCAGATCATTTTCGAGGTAGGGCAGCGGCGCATGGGGCGCTATTTCTACGAACTGCGCCCCCTTCTGAATGCCGAACTCGACCGCATTGAGAAGCGCTACGAAAACCGCGGCGCCCCCACCGGCCGCCTAACCCCCTTCGACGATCTCAACTACAAAACGGCAGGTCTGCAGCCCTCCGACCTCATCATCGTTGCGGCCAGGCCCGGAATGGGTAAAACCACGCTCAGCCTCCAACTTGCCCAGCACGTCGCTTTGGAGGAGCGCCTGCCGGTGGCCATCTTCAGCCTGGAGATGTCTAAAGAGCAGCTTGTAACCCGCCTTATCTGTTCCGAATCGCGCGTGGATGCCCATCGTTTGCGCACGGGCAATCTTCAGCCGGAGGATTGGCAGCGTGTGGGCGAGGGAATCAGTCGGCTGGCGGAGGCGCCCATTTTTATTGACGATACGCCCGACATCTCCATCATCGAAATCCGCGCAAAATGCCGCCGGTTGAAGGCCGAGAGAGGCCTTGGGTTGGTGCTGATAGACTATCTGCAGCTCATGCGCTCGCATCGCCGTACCGAAAACCGTAACCAGGAGATTTCGGAGATCGCGCGGGCCTGTAAAAGCCTGGCTCGTGAGCTGGATGTGCCGGTTATCGCGCTCTCGCAGCTCTCGCGTGCGGTGGAGTCGCGCCCCGATAAACGCCCTCTGCTCTCCGACCTACGCGAGTCCGGCTCGATAGAGGCCGAGGCCGACATCGTGATTTTTATCTATCGCGAGGCCTACTATAAGATGCGCGAGGAGGAAGAGGAGGAGGGGCCGCGCCCGTACGGGGCGGAGCGCCAGGAGGAGGCTGAGCTGATCATCGCCAAACATCGCAGCGGCCCTACCGGCAAAGTGATCGTGGGTTTCCAGCCGCAGTACACTCGCTTTGTGAACATTGACCGGGTGCATGAAATTGAGGAGGGATAGCCTAACATGAAGGTTTTGGTGGTGGGGGGTGGGGGGCGCGAGCACGCCCTTGTTTGGAAACTGGCCCAAAGCCCGCGCGTGGAGAAGCTCTACTGCGCTCCGGGCAACGCCGGCATTGAGCGACTGGCCGAGTGCGTTCCATTAAAACCTACCGACATCGAGGCCCTAGCCAACTTTGCTGCCGCTCAGAAAATGGCGCTGACCGTGGTGGGGCCCGAAGCCCCTCTCATGGCCGGTATTGTAGACCTGTTTGAAGCGCGCGGCTTGCCCATCTTCGGCCCCTCAAAAGACCCCGCTCGCATCGAGGGCAGCAAAGCCTTCGCAAAGCGCCTCATGCAGACCTCCGGCATTCCCACTGCGTCGTTTTGGGTGTGCGATTCGCCCACTGTAGCCCGTGCTCGCATTGCGGACTACTATGCCCAGCATGGCCCCGACGCCCGCATCGTGGTGAAGGCCGATGGACTCGCTGCCGGCAAAGGGGTAACGGTGGCCGCCTCGCGTCAGGAGGCCGAAGAGGCTGTCCACCGCATCATGGAGGAAAAGGTTTTTGGAGAGGCCGGCGCTCATGTGGTTATCGAGGAGTGCCTTACCGGCGAAGAGGCCTCCATCATGGCGATTACCGACGGCAGCCATCTGGTTCCCCTCCTGCCCTCGCAAGATCATAAGCGGGTCTACGATAACGATCAAGGCCCTAATACTGGCGGCATGGGCGCCGTCTGCCCCGTACCTATCCTCCCACCAGACCTCACCCAACAGGCTGTTGATCGCATTCTGCGCCCGGCCATCGAGGCCATTCGGGCGCTTGGCATTCCCTACCGGGGAACGCTCTATGCCGGAGTGATGGTGACGCCGGAGGGGCCGAAGTGTATCGAATTTAACTGCCGATTTGGCGACCCCGAAACCCAAGCGGTGCTGCCGCTTCTGGAAAGCGATCTGCTCGAACTGCTGCTAGGCGCGGTAGAGTGCACTCTTGACCAAGTGGAGGTTCGTTGGAAGTCGGGAGCGGCCGTCAACGTGGTGGCGGCCTCCGCAGGCTATCCGGGGAGTTATGAAACCGGCAAACCCATTGACGGCATCGAAGAGGCGGAGGCCGAAGGGTGTTTGGTGTTTCATGCCGGCACGCGCAGAGAAGGAGGCCGGATTGTGACGGATGGCGGCCGTGTGCTGGGCGTCACCGGCCTTGGGGCCGATGTTCGGGAGGCCATGGCGCAGGCCTATCGGGGCATTGCGCGCATCTCTTTTGAGGGCATGCACTACCGCCGCGACATCGGGGCGAGGAACCTTCGTTAATATGCCGCGTTTTGCCGATCTCGTAGGCCAGGAGGCGGCCATCAAGGCGCTGCGCAAAGCGATGACCGAAGATCGCTTGCACGGCACATGGCTTATGGTGGGCAGCCCCGGCGTGGGGAGGGGCACCTTGGCGCGCACATTTGCCCAGGTAGCTGCTTGCCAAGACCCTCAAAGAGAGCCGCTTGATGCTTGCGGCGTGTGCCCCTCCTGTCGCTACGCCCATACCGGCACGCACCCAGAAATCCTTACGATTCGACCGGCCGGCGAACAGCTTCAGATTTGGCAGCTTTGGGATCGGGATGGGCGCCCGCCCGGCGCTCTATCGCATACGCTCTCCTTTGCGCCGGTTATCGGGCGAAAGCGGGTCTACATTTTGGAGGCCGTAGAGCGGCTTACCGAAGCGGCAGCCAATAGCCTGCTAAAAGTTTTAGAGGAGCCGCCCCCCTATGCGCTGTTTGTGCTTACCGCACCGCATCCCTCACGCGTGTTGCCTACCATCGTCTCGCGCAGTCAGGTGCTGCGCCTGCTTCCCCTGCCCCAAAACCGCTTGAGCGACTATCTTAGGGAGCGCTACGGGCTGGAGCCGGCACAGGCCTACCAGGTTGCGGCGATATCGGAGGGGCGCATAGGGCAAGGTGTACGCCTTGCCGGCAACCCGCAGGCACTTCGAGAGATAGAGAACGTCTTTGAGCTGATCGAGATGATCGCCGTGGCGCCTAAGGGACGCGCGCTTCGACTCGGCGAGCAGATGCGACGTCTTGCCGGCGAGCTGACGTCGCTTTTTGAAGAGGAGAAAGTCCATTCCGAATCGGAGGAGGGAGAGCCGGCCGCCCAGCGGGAGCAGGCGGCACGGCGTCAGTTTGCCGCCCTCTTCGACCTGATGGTCATTTTCTATCGTGATCTCTTCCTCTTGTCTACATGTGGCCTAGAGACGGCCATTGTGAACGTGCATCGGCGCTCTGATCTTGCCTGCATTGCCCAAAAGGCCTCCCCCCGGCGATGGCAACGCGCCATAGACGCCATTTTGCTGGCGCGTCGCCGGCTGGATTTCAACGCCAACATCGCCCTCCTCACCGATACCCTGCTGATGCAGTTACTTGCGGACTAAAGCAGAGACTGCCAATTGCTTGGTTCTAGAGCCAATCTCCAGAAGCACGGCTATCTTGTTCGCCCCCTATCCCGTCCTTTCCCCCTATTAGGGAGGTGCTAGCGCACGGCGATGCAGCGGCCAGAGAGGTAGGCGAGTAAGGCAATCTTTCTGGCCGCTGAGGTGCTCACCGCTAGGTGTCCCTCTCCCTGATAGGGGGAGGGGGAGGGCGCCCTACCCCAGAAAATCTTTCGATTTTCTGGGGACCCCTGTATCGGCCTTGAGGAGCGGGGGAGTGGGAGCTTTAAGAGCCGGCGATACGACTGTCATTTCGAGCCGAAGGCGAGATAAACCACTGTCATTTCGAGCTGAAGACTGGATAAACAACTGTCATTTCGAGCCGATACCACACCTGTCATTTCGAGCCGAAGGCGAGAAATCTTGAGTTTCAATTCCTATCGGTTCTGAGGGCTAGGGTGATGGGCTACAGAGACTGCCAGCTTCACGGTTCTAGAGGCAGTTTTGCAAAGCAAGCCAACCTCGCTCGCCCCCTATCCCATCCTTTCCCCCTATTAGGGAGAAAGGGGGCGGTTATGGTTAGTTACCGAAGGGAAGCTAATCAAAGGAAACCGCCTGTAGGGGCACGGTCACCGTGCCCCTTTTGCTAATCTCCCCTCTCCCTGATAGGGGGAGGGGGAGGGCGTCGGCCTTGAGGGGAAGGACATCGCCCTATTTCATTGGCCAGTCGCAAGGCCTGCCCCTACAAAGGCAGGTTGGTTCCTTGAGGTGGGTGTAGGGACAACCCTTGTGGTTACTCCCTCCTCGCGCTAACCTTGAAACATCGCTCCGTTCTCCTGCCGGAGGAAGGGGGCGAAAAGCTGCTGCAGCTCGCGATCTCCCCGATGACGTATAAGGTCAAGAACCGTCCATCCATGGAAGGCGAGGCTCGGGCTTGCGTTGTAGCGGAGTAGAGCGCGTATAGACTTTTTGTCGTTCAAGAGGGCGGCCAAATAGAGCACCGGACGCCCGTCCATATCTAAGGCGTTGGGATTCGCCCCATGGGCCAGCAGAAGGGGAACGTCGTCGCTATCTCCTACTTCAATGGCCCAAGCGATAGGAGGAATATCCAGATCGTTTTGGGCATTGGGGTCGGCTCCGTGGGCGAGCAACAGGCGTACGATCTCATGTTGGTGCAGCGACAGCGCCATGATCAGCGGGGTAAAGCGATATTCGTCCCGCGCATCTACAAAGGCACCGTGTGCCAGAAGCTCTTCCACCATATCGGGTCGTTTGTGAATAACGGCCAGCATAAGCGGCGTGGTCACGGGAATGCGGGGGGCACGCAAAGGCCCGTGCAGGGCGTTTTTGAGATAGGTGGCTGGCGTGGGCTTCGGGTTTTCGTAATCGAGGGGAAAGTTGGGGTCGGCACCGGAGTTCAAAAGGCGCAGAAGCATTGCGTTGTCGCCGCGTTCGATGGCAACGGCGAGAGAGCGATCGTTATACAGTTGATAGAGACGGGCCAAAAGAGGCTCACTGCCCACGAGGCCTGCTACAAAGAGCACGGCAGCAAGCAACCAAAAAACGACTTTTCGGCGAACGCCCCGTTGTTTGTTCCGTGTGTTAGGCATATCCTCCTCGCTTCCTAACGAGAGTATACCGATTTAGATACCGAATAGAGAACGCTTTTTGTCGCAGAGGCTATTCTATTTTAGGAAGGTTTTCCCTTTTTGTGGATGGTAACGCGCAACAGACCGCGATAGATTTTACCCTTCTTGCCTCCTCTCCTCAGAGGGCAGCGTCTCAATCTCGGCGAATTTTTTATAGAGAAGATGCCGGAGTGATGGGCATGGCGATGTAACTCTTGAGGTTACCTGCATATAGGGTTATCTCGCTTTTGGTGGTTACCCCATAAGGATTGCCCTATTTTTATTGGGCAGGCACAGGCCTGCCACTACCGGAGCGATTTGATTCGTAGGATGGTTGTAGGGTCAACCCTTGAGGGGAAGGGCGCTCTGCCTCAGAAAATCTTGCGATCGGGAGGCAGCGGCAGCAACTTGCCGTTCGCATGGGGTTGAAAAGTTTGGTACAATATAGGTGGGGAGTTATTCCTTCCTATTCTCTTCAAACATAGCAAACTCGTGCTCTTTTGGATGTTCATTATGGGAATTTCGGAACCGATTAAAGAACAGCATGCTGTAGCCGTATCGCGGCGGGTGGCCATCGGCATGTTTTTGGCCCTCGTGGGCGGGGTACCCCTGGCGCGCTGGCTGAGCCGCCGAGGAGGCGACATCTCTGTGGAGGGCGCTTCCATGCGGCTGCCCCGTGCCCTCTCGCCCCAAGCATCGCTTCAACGCTACGGTTTTTCTCTCACCGAGTGCGCCCAACAGTGTGGCATTCACTTCGTACATCAAGCCCCACAGTTCGACCCAAAGCTCAACAACATCATGCCCGAAGTGGCCTCCTTCGGGGCCTCGGTCTCCATTGTGGATTTCGATAGGGACGGCTGGGCCGATATTTTTGTGACCAATAGCGGAGTAGGCACACAGTGTGCTCTCTACCGCAATAACCATGATGGCACCTTCAGCGATGTCACCGAAGAGGTGGGTCTAAACGATCTCAACGCTCCAGGAACAGGTGTCTGCCAAGGGGCCGTGTGGGGCGACTACGATAACGATGGCTATGAAGACCTGCTGGTCTACAAGTGGAGCGGCCCTACCCTCCTGTTTCATAACGAAGGGGGCAAGCGCTTCACCAATGTAACGGCCGGCAGTGGGCTGCCCGCAAAGGCCAACATCTCCAACGCTATCTGGCTCGACTACAACAACGATGGCAAAATTGACCTTCTCCTGTGCAGCTATTTCCCCGACGATATAGACCTGTTTCACCTCACCACCACCAAGATCATGACGAACAATTTCGAGTACGGCAGCAATGGGGGTCGGCTCTATCTGCTGGAGAACCTGGGCGGTGGACGTTTTGAGGACGTTACCGAGCCGATGGGCCTCGGCGGACGCTACTGGGCGTTGGCCGCCGCCGCTGCCGACTTGTGTGGCACCGGCTATCCCGATATCGTGATCGCCGGAGACTATGGGGCCTCGCTCTTCTTCTATAACGACCATGGGAGGCGCTTTATCCCCATCGCGAAAAGCGCCATCTACTCGTTTACCGAAGGCCCTAAAAGCGGCATGAACGTGAGCTTCGGCGATATCCTTAATCAGGGACGGCCCTGCATCTATATAAGCAATATCTCGGAACCCGGCGAGCTTATGCAGGGCAATAACCTGTGGGTGCCCCAACCCGGCACAACGGGTAAGGCCATTAAGTATAACGAGATGGGGGCCGAGATGGGGGTGGCCATGGGCGGCTGGAGTTTTGGGGCGCAGTTCGGCGACCTCAATAACGACGGCTATCTCGACCTCTATCTTACCAACGGCTTCTATTCGGGAAAGCGCGACCAAAGCTACTGGCACGATTTCAATAAGGTGGCGGGAGCCAACAGCGCCATTATCTCGGATGCGGCCAACTGGCCGGCCATGAACGGGCGAAGCCTCTCCGGCTATGAGAAGAAATGCGTCTGGCTCGGCGATGGCACCGGCCACTTTACCGAGGTGGCTCAACAGATTGGAGCGACTGACCTCTACGATGGACGGGCTGTGGCCTTGGCCGATCTGTGGAATAATGGGGCGCTCGATGTCGTTGTGGCAAATCAGCGCGGCCCGCTGCTGATCTATCGAAACACCGTAGACCCCAAGAACAGGTGGATTGAGTTTCATTTGGAGGGCACGCGAAGCAACCGCAGTGCCATCGGTGCCGCGGTAACTCTGTATTGGAATCATCAACAACAGCTACAGTTTGTGCTGGGAGGATGTGGATTCGCGGCGGAGAACCAACGCCGGCTTCATTTTGGACTCGGCCCCGATCCTCAGATCGAAAAACTGGTGATCCGATGGCCCTCAGGCCTCATTCAAACGCTCCCGGCCTCTTCTCTCAAAATCAATGCGATCAATAACATCAAGGAGCCATAGTCATTATGGGCAATCTTGTTTTATTTAAAAATGCGGTCGAACGAGTGCGGCCGAAAGGCCTTGGCTTACGAATCGATCCACGCTATATTGCGCCCCTGCTGATCACCTTCATCCTCTTGATGGCGCAACTCTCCGCGCGGGTTCTCGTGAATCCGTTCTACACGCTGGCAGCCATTCTTACCAGCATGGCGACCGAGTTGGTGCTAGGCCGACTCACCTATGGCAAATGGCCAAACCTTGCCAGCGCCTATGTCAGCGGCATTAGCGTGGGCATTCTGCTGCGTTCGGATTTCGTTTGGCCCTACATGCTCTGTAGTGCCATCTCCATTAC
>Ga0209061_1001283_pt1 | contig 43630 bp, 52 predicted proteins | sample Coa_R1_10_FD_187157 | JGI IMG/M metagenome (GOLD analysis project Ga0209061, IMG submission 187157) | Surface soil microbial communities from Centralia Pennsylvania, which are recovering from an underground coalmine fire - Coalmine... | ecosystem: Environmental > Terrestrial > Soil >...
GGGGACAACGTGTCGATGGAGATCAGCCTGATCACGCCGGTGGCGCTGGAGAAGGGGCTGCGCTTCGCCATCCGGGAAGGCGGGCACACCGTGGGCGCCGGCGCCGTCACCGAGATCATCGAGTAGAACATGCCAAACGGAGAAAAAATTCGCATTCGCTTAAAGGCGTACGATCACCGCATTCTCGACCAATCGACGAAGGAAATCGTCGACACGGCGAAGCGGACCGGGGCGGACGTGGCCGGCCCGATTCCCTTGCCCACGGTGATCAACCGCTGGACCGTGCTGCGCTCGCCGCACGTGGACAAAAAATCGCGCGAGCAATTTGAGATGCGCACGCACAAGCGCCTGATCGACATTCTCGAGCCGACGCCGGATACGGTGGATGCGCTGATGAAGCTCGATCTGCCGCCGGGCGTGGACGTGGAAATCAAGGCTTTTGGCCGGGAACATACGGCGAAATAACCGAGGAAGCGCGCAATGGCTGTGAACGGCATATTGGGAATCAAGCTGGGGATGACGCAGGTGTTCGCCGAAGACGGCACGGCGGTGCCGTGCACCGTGCTGCAGGCGGGCCCGTGCGTGGTGGTCGAGCGGCGAACCAAGGACAAGCACGGATACGATGCGGTCCAGTTGGGCCTCGTGGAGTTCATCAAGCCGCAGCGCGTGACGAAGGCCATGGCCGGACACTTCAAGAAGGCCGGCGTCGCGCCGATGCGCTATCTGGGCGAAGTGCGCATCGAGGATTCCAAGGACGAGACCAAGGCCGGCGACCGGGTGCTGGTGGATGGCTTCAAGGTCGGCGAGTACGTGGACGTGAGCGGCGTCAGCAAAGGCAAGGGCTTTCAAGGCGGCGTGAAGCGCTGGCACTACCGCGGCGGCGATGCGACGCACGGCTCGATGTTCCATCGCGCGCCCGGCGGCATTGGCGCAAGCTCGTTTCCGTCGCGCGTCTGGCCGGGCCAGCATTTTCCCGGGCATATGGGGGCGGAGCGCAAGACTTCCAAAAACCTGCGCGTGGTGAAAGTCGATCCGGAAGAGAACCTGCTGCTGGTGCGCGGAGCGGTGCCGGGCGCGGCGGGCAGTTACATTTACATTCGCAAGGCGAAGACGGCGAAGTAAGCCCGGAAGAATAAAGAAGAGACGACAATGCCAGTTGTGGACGTGAAAAACCTGGAAGGCAAGACGGTCGGCAAGCTGGCGCTGGCCGACGACGTGTTTGCCGCGGAAGTGAATCCGCACCTGCTGCACGAAGCGGTGCGGCATCACCTGGCGGGACTTCGCGCGGGCACGCACAAGACCAAGGACAAGAGCGAGGTCAGCGGTTCGGGCAAGAAGCTTTGGCGGCAGAAGGGTACCGGCCGCGCTCGCGTCGGCTCGATTCGTTCGCCGCTGTGGCGCCACGGCGGCACGGTCCATGGACCCGAGCCGCGCAGCTACGCCTACGCGCTGCCGAAGAAAATGATTCTCGGCGCGCTGCGTTCGGCGCTGACGACCAAGCTCGCGCAAGAGAAGCTCACGGTGGTCGATGGCTGGCATCTTGAATCGCACAAGACCAAGGCGTTTCGCGCCGCGCTCGACAGGCTCGATGCCCAGGCGAAAACGATTCTGCTGGTGGAAGCGGGCGAGAACGTGAATCTGCTGCGCGCCAGTCGCAATCTTGATGGCGTCACGCTGGTCGAGCCATCCCGGCTGGGTCCATACGACCTGCTACGTCACGACCGCCTGATGCTTTCGCGCGAAGCGGCCACGAAGCTCAGCAGCGCGCTTTCCGCGGCAAAGCCGGAAAACGGATCGGCGCAGCCGGCGAGCGAGGCTGCCGCGGAAGCAAAACCAGTCACAGCAGCGGCCAAGCCCAAGCGCGCCGCTCAGGCGGCGTCGAAACCAGGCCGCAAGCCGGCAGGGGCCAAGAAATCGGCCGCCAAGCCGAAAGCGAAAAAGGATTAAGCGATGGCCACCAGGCTCTACCAAGTGATTCGACGCCCGATCATCACCGAGAAAGGTCTCGGCGTGAAGGAACTGCAGCACACGGTGGTCTTTCAGGTTGCGAAGGACGCCACCAAGACCGAGATCAAGGAAGCCGTGCAGCGCATTTTCAAAGTGAAGGTTGATCGGGTGCGCACCGCGATTTATCACGGCAAGATGCGCCGCCGGGGACGCGCTGAAGGCTTCCGCAGCGACTGGAAGAAGGCTTACGTGAAGCTGGCGCCCGGCGAGAAAATGATCGAGTACGCGGAGAACCTGTAGTCAGGGTAAAGGCAAGAGGCAAAGAACGATGGGACTGAAAACATTTCGGCCGTACACACCGTCGCGGCGGTTCCTCACGATGCTCGACAAGAGCGAGGTGACCAAGCAGTCGCCGGAAAAGTCGCTGACCGAGCCGAAGAAACGCACCGGCGGGCGCAACGCGCACGGCGAGGTCACCATGTGGCACCGCGGGGGCGGCCACGCGCGGCGCTACCGCACCATCGACTTCCGCCGCGACAAGACGGGAATCCCGGCGAAGGTCGCGGCCATCGAATACGATCCGAACCGTTCGGCGCGCATCGCGCTGCTGCACTACGCCGACGGAGAAAAGCGCTACATCCTGCATCCGGTCGGGCTGGAAGTGGGCGCGACGGTGCAGAATGGCGAGGGCGCGGACATTCTTCCGGGCAACGCATTGACCATCCGCCATATTCCGCCCGGCACCATGGTTCACAACCTGGAGCTGTACCCGGGCAAGGGCGGGCAGGTGGTTCGTTCGGCTGGCGGCGCGGCGCAGTTGCTGAGCAAGGAAGGCGATATCGCGCTGGTGAAGCTGCCTTCGGGCGAAGTTCGGCGGTTCAGCGTGGATTGCATGGCGACCGTCGGGCAGCTTGGCAACTTGGATCACGAGAATGTGACGTACGGGAAAGCGGGCCGCACGCGGTGGCGCGGAAAGCGTCCCACGGTGCGCGGCGTGGCCATGAACCCGGTGGATCACCCGCACGGCGGCGGTGAAGGCCGCGTGAAGGGCAATCACCCGCAGACTCCCTGGGGATTTCCGACCTTGGGAGCGAAGACGCGGAAGAAGCGTCCGAGCGACCGGATGATCGTGGAACGGCGCAAGCCGTAGTTTGGAGCAGAAGTAAAAAATGAACCCGGCGCGGCGGGGAATCGAGAGTGTCGTCATGAGTGCCACACGAACGTCGAGACGCGTGTCCCGGCGGCTGGCGCGGAAACCTGTATCCCGCCGTGCCGCCAAACCGGCGGCCAAAGCGGCCCCGAAGCCTGCCGTACGCCCCGCGGCCAAGCTGGTTGGAAAAGCGCTGTCGAAGTTGCAGCCTCCGCCGCAGGTTCTGTACCGGTTGTGCAAGGGCGGATGGGCCGTGATCGTGGAAAAGGTTCCCAACGCGCAAGGGACGAGATTCGTTTGCCCGTTCTGCCCGTTATCGCATCGCGTTCCAGGTCCGGTGCGCGGGTTTCGCAAAATGCGGCGCGCGCAATGGGTGAAGCTGCGCCGCGTGGAGGAATAGGAGCAAGATGCCGCGTTCTTTGAAGAAGGGTCCGTTCATCGACGGCCACCTGCAGGAAAAAGTGGCGCAGATGAACGCGCGCAACGAGAAGAAAGTGGTGAAGACGTGGTCGCGCCGGTCGACGATCCTGCCGGAGATGGTGGGACACACCATCGCGGTGCACAACGGGAAAAAGTTCATCCCGGTGTACATCACCGAGCAGATGGTCGGCCACAAGCTCGGTGAATTCGCGCCCACGCGCAGCTTCAAAGGCCACGGAGTGAAGGCCGCGCTCGAAAAGGCCGCTGCCGCGGCGGCTCCTGGAGCGCCCGCGGGCGCCGCGCCGGCCGCACGATCCTAGATTTGCGGTTGGGCGCGACGGGGAAGGCGGCCGTTAAGGCTCGGAGGACTGGCTTAGAGGAAAACCATGGCGAACGGTATGCAGGGACAAATCGAGGGCGAGGCGATCACCCGGTTTGCGCGCGTGTCGCCGCAGAAGGCGCGGCTGGTGATCGACTTGATCCGCGGACACCGCGCGGAGGACGCGCTGCAGACGCTGCGGTTCACGAAGAAGCGGGTGGCCAAAGACGTGGAAAAGACGCTGCGCAGCGCCATCGCCAACGCCGAGCGCAAGGCGGATGATGCCGGCGAGTCGCTCGATGTGGACGCGCTGTACGTCAGCAGTTGCTGCGTCAACGAAGGCCCGCGCTGGAAGCGCATGCGTCCCGCGCCCATGGGCCGCGGATTCCGCTATCAAAAGCGTACCAGCCATATCGTCGTTCGCGTCGCCGAGCACGCCAAGGCCGCGGAAGGCCGAGTGGCCGCGGCGGCGGCCGAAGCCGAAGCGTCGAAGGGCGTGCGCGGGGCGGTTCGCAAGGCCCGCAAGGCCATCGAAAAGCGCGCGAAAGAAGCGCAAAAACAGCAGCAGAAGCAGCAGAAAAAGCAGTAGGAGGCTGGTTTGGGTCAGAAAACACATCCGTACGGATTTCGGCTGGGCTATAACAAGGGCTGGCGTTCGCGCTGGTTCGCGAAGAAGGAATACGCCGACCTGCTGCATGAAGACGTGGTCCTGCGCCGGCAGCTGAAAGAGCGGCTCAAGTCCGCCGGCGTGAACGGCATCGACGTCGAGCGCGCCGCCAACAAGCTGGTGGTCCGAATCTATACCGCTCGTCCCGGAATCATCATCGGGCGCAAGGGCTCGGAAATCGACAAGCTGAAGAATGAAGTCCAGAAGCGCACCAAGCGCGAAGTGCACATCGACATTCAGGAAGTGCACCGCCCGGAACTCGATGCGCAGCTCGTTGCCGAATCGATCGCCCTGCAGCTCGAAAAGCGCGTGGCGTTTCGTCGCGCCATGCGCAAGGCCGTGGATTCAGCGCTGCGCTTTGGGTGCAAGGGAATCAAGGTGCGCGTGGCCGGGCGCTTGAACGGAGCGGAAATCGCGCGCAAGGAATGGTACCTGCAGGGACGGCTGCCGCTGCAGACGCTGCGGGCAAATATTGATTTCGGCACGGCCGAGGCGCACACCACCTACGGCGTCATCGGCGTGAAGTGCTGGATTTATCAGGGCGAAAAGGTTCCGGAGCGCTCTCGGCCGGACGCGGCGGCGCCCGCGGCGTAAGCCTGAAGGGACAGGAACGACAGCCATGTTGATGCCCAAGAAAGTGAAGTACAGAAAGCAGCAACGCGGCCGGCGCACCGGCAAAGCGTGGCGCGGGAACTCGCTCGCCTTTGGCGAATACGGCCTGAAGGCGCTCGAGCCGGCGTGGATCACCGACCGGCAAATCGAGGCTGCGCGCGTGGCCATCACCCGCTTCATCAAGCGCGGTGGAAAGCTTTGGATTCGCGTGTTTCCGGATAAGCCGTACACGAAGAAGCCGGCGGAAACGCGCATGGGCAAGGGCAAAGGGCCGCCGGAGCGCTGGGTGGCGGTGGTGAAGCCCGGTCGCGTCATGTTCGAAATGGCGGGCGTCGATCTGGCGTCGGCCACCGAAGCCATGGAGCTCGCGGCCCACAAGTTGCCGATTGCCACGAAATTCGTCACGCGCGCGGAGGTGCTCTGATGGCGCGACGCGTCGAAAGATTTCGCGAGATGAGCGCGAATGAACTGGATATTCAGCAGCGCGAGCTGAGCGAGCAGATTTTCCGCCTGCGCTTTCAGCTGGCCTCCGGCCAGGCCGAAGGCCTCAAGAAAATGCGCGAGGCGCGCAAGGATCTGGCGCGCGTGAAGACGCTACTGCGCCAGAAGCAGCTCCAGGGCGGCGAAGCGAGGAAAGCGTAATGGCGAACGAAGCAGCGGCACCGGCGGCGCGGCACGGCGCCCGCCAGCGCGGCGCGCGGCAGGAGTTGGTTGGCGTGGTGACGAGCGCTAAAATGGATAAAACCATCGTGGTGCAAGTCACGCGCACAACGCAGCACCCGCTTTACCGCCGGGTGGTTCGGTCGGCGAAGAAGTACTACGCGCACGATGAAGCGCGCGAGGCGCGCCCGGGCGATACGGTGCGCATCGTTTCCACCCGACCGCTTTCGAAATTGAAGCGCTGGCGGCTCAAGGAAATCATCTCCCGTTCCGCGCGAGTGGCCTGAGCCGGGGAATCGGGATAGGGGAGCACGACAATGGTTCAGATGCGCACGTGGCTGACGGTGGCCGATAACTCCGGCGCTCGCCAGCTAACCTGCATCCTGCCGGTGGGCGGCGATGCCGGATTGACCGCCGGACTGGGGGAAGTGATCACCGCGTCGGTGAAGGAAGCCGCTCCCGACAGCCAAATCAAGAAGGGCAAAGTGGTGAAGGCGGTCGTGGTTCGGACGAGAAAAGAGCACCGCCGCAAGGATGGCACGTACATCCGCTTTGACGACAACGCCGCGGTGCTGATCAACGATGCGGGCGAGCCGATTGGCACGCGCGTTTTCGGGCCGGTGGCCCGCGAGCTGCGCGACAAGAAATTCACCAAAATCGTCTCGCTGGCTCCGGAAGTGTGGTAGCGATGAAAAAACAACGAGCAATCGCGCCGATCGGCATTCGCCACGGCGACATGGTGAAAGTGATGGCCGGGCGCTCCAAGGGCAGGACCGGAAAAGTGCTCAGCGTCGATCCGGCCAAGGGCACCGTGACCGTGGAGCGCGCCAACATCATCAAGAAGCACACGCGCGCGAATCCGTCGAAGAACGTGCGCGGCGGAATTCTCGATAAGGAAGGGCCCATTCACGTTTCCAACGTGATGCTGATTTGCCCCGGATGCGGAAAGCACACGCGCGTGGGCCACACCACGCTGCCGGATGGAACCAAGGTGCGCGTGTGCCGCCGGTGCAATCAGACGTTCGAGCACTAGATTTGGACGCTGACGAAAAGATCAGAGGCTGACGAAAACACGATGAGCCGTTTGCATGATCGCTACCGAAAGGAAGTCGTTCCAGCGCTTACCAAGCGCTTCGGATACACGAACACGATGGCTGTGCCGCGCGTCCAGAAGGTCACGCTGAACATCGGCCTCGGCGAAGCGAGCGCCAACGTGAAGCTGCTGGATACCGCCGCGGCGGAGCTCGGGCAGATCGCCGGGCAGAAGCCGGTGATCACCCGCGCCAAGAAGTCCATCGCCAATTTCAAGGTGCGCAAGGGCATGCCCATCGGCTGCATGGTGACGCTGCGCGGCGAGCAGATGTACGAGTTTCTCGATCGCATGACGTCGGTCGTACTGCCCCGCGTGCGCGACTTCAAGGGGCTGTCGCCGAATTCCTTCGACGGCCGCGGCAATTACACCCTGGGCTTGCGCGACCAGTTGGTATTTCCGGAAATCGATTACACGCGCGTGGACAAAATCAAGGGAATGAACATCACCATCACCACCACCGCCCGCAGTGACGAGGAAGGCCGCGAGCTGCTCCGGCTGCTCGGCGTGCCGTTCCGCCAATAGGCGCGGCAAGGAGATCGAACGGGAATGGCTCGAACCAGTCAATTCGCGAAGATGCGGCGCAAGCTGAAGTACAAAATCCGCCAGCGCAACCGCTGCCGCGTTTGCGGACGCGCCCGCGGCTTTCTGCGCAAGTTCGAAATGTGCCGCATCTGCTTCCGCGGCATGGCGCTGAAGGGGGAAATTCCCGGCGTGGTGAAGGCCAGCTGGTAGAGCCTCGTGGACACGGTGACAAGGACTGACGAATGACCACTGATCCCATCGCAGATTTTTTGACGCGCATCCGCAACGGAGCCCGCGCGCGGCACCCGCGCGTCGATGTGCCCTCGTCCCATCTGAAAGTCGAAATCGCGCGCATCCTTAAGGACGAAGGGTACATCGCGAACTTCAAGGTGGTTGAGGAAAAAGGCAAGCGCACGCTGCGCGTGTTCCTGCGCTACACCTCCGACCGCCGCAGCGTGATCACCGACTTGCGCCGCGTCTCCAAACCCGGCGCGCGCCGCTACACTGGAAAATTGGGCATCCGCCCGGTTATGGGCGGCATGGGCGTCTCGATTCTTTCCACGCCCCGCGGCCTGATGACCGGGCAATCGGCTCGCAAGGAAGGTCTCGGCGGCGAAGTGCTGTGCGAGGTTTGGTAAGCGTTCTGAACGAAAGCTTCTAGGCAAGGAAAGGTTCCAGGCGATGTCGCGAATTGGAAACAAAATTATCCCGGTGCCCTCGGCCGTAAAAGTCCAGATCAAGGAGGGCGCCGTGGACGTGCAGGGCCCCAAGGGCAAGCTTTCGATCGCGCTGCCGCGCGGAATTCGTTTTGAGCAGAAGGACGGCGTGCTGGTCGCCACCCGTGAAAACGAGGAACATCGCGCCTTGCATGGCCTGGCTCGCGCGCTGGTCGCCAACGCCGTTACGGGGGTCACCCAGGGATTCAAGAAGGAGCTCGATATCGTGGGCGTCGGCTACCGCGCCGAAGTGAAGGGCAAGAACGTCGTCTTCGCACTCGGGTATTCGCACCCGGTGGAATTTCCGATTCCCGAAGGCATACAGATCGCCGTCGAAAAGCAGACGCATTTGACCGTCACCGGCGCGGACAAGAATCAAGTCGGGCAGATCGCGGCGAATCTTCGCGCGTTGCGTCCGCCCGACCCGTACAAGCAGAAAGGCATTCGCATTACCGGCGAGCGGCTGAAGAAGAAGGCCGGCAAGGCCGGAGCCAAGGCGACGGCGTAGTCGGTTTCGAGGGAGGAGCAGCGTGGCTATTTCGATTCGAAAACTTTCGCGCGAGGCGCACCGCCAGCGCGTCCACGTGCGCATGCGCAAGCGCATCGTCGGCACGGCGGAGCGGCCGCGCCTGTGCGTGCATCGTTCCTCGCGGCATATTCGTGCGCAGGTGATCGATGATTCCGCGGCGCACACGATTGTTTCCGCCAGCTCGCTCGATAAGGACGTTCGCGCGCAAATTAAGGGAGGCGGCAATATCGCCGCGTCGAAAGTGGTTGGAAGGATTGTGGCCGAACGCGCTCGCGCCAAGGGCATCGAAAACGTCGTGTTCGACCGCGGCGGCTACCAGTATCACGGCCGCGTGCAGGCGCTCGCGGAGGCGGCCCGGGAGGCGGGCCTGAAGTTCTAAAACCTATGCCGAAACAAGAGCTCAAGGATACATTGTCGGTTCGCCGGCCGATCGAAACCAATCCGGCCAGCTTGAAAGACCAGGTTGTTTCGATCAACCGCGTGACCAAGGTCGTCAAGGGCGGCAAGAATCTCAGTTTCTCCGCTCTCGTCGTCGTCGGCGACCAGAGCGGCCACGCGGGATTCGGCATGGGCAAGGCCCGCGAAGTGCCCATGGCCATTCGCAAAGCCATCGAGCAGGCCAAGAAGAACATGGTCAAGCTCAACCTGCGCGGTTCCACGATTCCGCATCAGGTGATCGGCTTCTATGGCTCGGGCCAGGTGCTGCTCAAGCCTGCGCCGGAAGGCACCGGCGTCATTGCCGGCGGCCCGGTGCGCGCAGTGATGGAAGTCGCCGGGATTCAGAACGTGCTCACCAAATCGATTGGCACGTCGAATCCGCACAACGTAATCAAGGCCACGTTCGACGCGCTGCTTCATCTGAAGAACGCGTCGCTGGTGGCGGAATCGCGCGGCAAGATTGCCGCGGACGAGGCTGCGGCCTCCTAAGCCGCCTGAATTGGAAGCGGAGGAGCTGGGACCGGGAACTATGGCCACCACGAAGAATCAATCGGGCACGCTGAAAATCAAGTGGGTGCGCAGCTTTATCGGTTGTCCGCGCGATATGCGCCAGGCCATTCGCGGCCTGGGCTTCCGGCGCATGCACCAGGTGGTTGAACGGCAGGATACGCCCGCGATTCGCGGCATGATCGCCAAAGTCCACCACCTCGTCGAAATCCAGAAGTAGCCGGGGAATCCATGGAACCGACACTTTCAAATCTGAAACCGCCGCGCGGCTCGCGCCATCGCAAGGTGCGCGTGGGGCGCGGCATGGGCTCGAAAATGGGCAAGACCGCCGGCGCGGGCAACAAGGGCCAGCAATCCCGCCGCGGCTATTCGCGCCGCGCGGGCTTTGAAGGCGGCCAGATGCCGTTGCACCGCCGCTTGCCCAAGCGGGGATTTACCAGCCCGTTTCCGAAAACTTTCGCCGTCGTCAACGTCGAAAGCCTGAATGGCTTTGGCGCAGGCGAGACGGTGACGCCGGAATCGCTCGCCGCGCGCGGCCTGGTCCGCGCCACGCGCGATAGCGTGAAGATTCTCGGCGACGGTGAGTTGAAAGTCGCATTGACCGTGCGCGCGCACGCCTTCAGCAAGTCCGCTCAGGAGAAAATCGCGCGCGCCGGAGGGAAGGTCGAAGTAATCGCATGAGGAAGTTAGCCGAGGCCATCCGCAACATCTTTATCACGCCGGATTTGCGCAATCGTGTGCTCTTCACGCTTGCCATTTTGGCCGTGTACCGCCTCGGCGCGTTTATTCCTACTCCGGGCATCAATACCGCGCTTCTCGGCCAACTGTTTCAGCAGAGCCAGGGTTCGGTGCTGGGCCTGATCGACCTCTTCAGCGGTGGCAATCTCCGCCGGCTGACCATTTTCGCGCTGGGCATCATGCCGTACATCACGGCCGCGATCATTCTCGAGTTGCTCGTCGTGGTGTGGCCATATCTGGAGCGCTTGCAAAAAGAAGGCGAACTCGGGCGGCGCAAGATCACCCAGTACACGCGCTACCTGACCATCATCCTCAGCCTGTTCCAGTCTTTCACGATCGCGCTCACGCTTCAGCGCCAGGGCATGAACGGTCAGTCGCTTGTCTATCATCCCGGCATCAGCTTCATTCTGATGACCATGCTGACGCTGACCACCGGCTCGGCGTTCATCATGTGGCTGGGCGAGCAAATCAGCGACCGCGGCATCGGCAACGGCATGTCGCTCATCATTTTTGCCGGCATCGTCGTCGGCTTGCCGCGCGCCATTACCGATTTGTGGGATAAGGCCAGCACGCGCCAGTGGGGCTCGTTCACGCCCATCGCCCTGCTCGGCTTGATCGTGTTGATGGCGGCGGTGGTCGCTTTCATCGTTTTCGTCGAAAGCGGACAGCGGCGCATCCCCGTGCAGTACGCCAAGCGCGTCATGGGGCGCAAGGTGATGGGCGGCCAAATGACCTATCTCCCGCTGCGCGTCAATGCCGGCGGCGTGATTCCGCCGATTTTCGCGAGCTCTTTGCTCACGTTTCCGCAGACGGTGGCGCTGCTCTTCAAATCCAAATCACCTGTGTTCGAGAAGCTTGCCAGCGCCATTAGCTGGGGCGAACCGCTCTACACGCTCTTATATGTAGTGCTGATCATCTTCTTCGCCTTTTTCTACGTCGGCATCATATTCAATCCCACGGATCTGGCGGACAACATGCGCAAGTACGGAGGATTCATCCCCGGCATTCGTCCCGGGCGGAATACCTCCGAGTACATCAACCGCATCTTGACGCGCCTGACGTTTGTCGGCGGCGTGTACCTGGCGGTCGTCTGCTTGCTTCCCGAATGGATGATTTCCGGCATCCATTTGCAGCACCTGCCGCTGGTCGGCAACTGGTTCGACGTGCACATGTGGCGCTTCGTGCTCGATGGCTTGAACGTGCAGTTTTATTTCGGCGGCACATCGCTGCTCATCGTCGTCGGCGTAGCGATGGACACGGTGCAGCAGCTCGAAGCGCAGCTGGTGATGCGCAATTACGAGGGGTTTGTCAGGAAGGGCCGGGTCCGCAGTCGTCGTACTTGACGGTCAAAAGCCGTCGCAGCGAACGCGCGTAAGCAACCGTCGCGGTTGATTCTGATTCGGCGGAGACGATGGCTCCGAGTCGAGCTCTGATCTTTCTGGGCCCTCCCGGCGCGGGGAAGGGCACCCAGGCGAAAATGGCCGCGCAAAGGTGCGGGCTGGCTCACCTTTCCACGGGCGACATGTTTCGCGACGCCATTCGCCGCGGAACGCCGCTGGGAAAGAAAGTGCAGCCCATTCTGGCGAGCGGCGCGCTGGTGCCGGACGATTTGGTGATGGGAATGGTCGAGGAGCGGCTTTCGCAGCCTGATTGCTCGCGCGGCTTCATTTTCGATGGTTTCCCGCGGACGCTTCCGCAGGCCGAGCAGCTTGATTCGTTGCTCGAAGCTAAGGGCTGGGGGAAGCCGCTGGTGATCGACTTTAGCATCAGCCCGGAGACTCTGCTGCGCCGGCTCGCGGGACGCTGGACTTGTCCGGCGTGCGGCACGATCTATAACGAATTTAACGCGCCGCCCAAGGTGGACTGTGTTTGCGATCGCGACGGAAGCAAGCTGACGCAGCGCCCGGACGATCGCCCCAGCGTGGTGAAGGACCGACTGGCGGCTTATGAGCGGCAGACCAAGCCGCTTTCGGATTACTACCGCCGGCGGGGCGTTCTTGAAGTGCTTGACGCCGGGAGAGGCGTTGACGATGTAAGCCGCGCGCTCGATTCGATTTTACGCTGCGCGGAAGGCCCCGATGGTCGTTTGTAAATCGGCCGCGGAGCTGGAAAAGATGCACCGCTCGGGGCTGATCGTTTGGGGCGCGCTCGAGAAGATGCGCTCCATGGTCCAGCCGGGCATTTCGACGAAGGAGCTGGACAAGTTCGCGGAATCGTACACCTTGGAGCACAACGCCCGTCCGGCGTTCAAGGGTTATCGCGGATATCCCGGATCGGTCTGCACCTCGATCAACGAGGAAGTGGTGCACGGGATTCCGTCGGCTTCGCGCAAACTCCGCGAAGGCGACATTTTGTCGATGGATTTCGGCGTTGAGCTGGATGGCTATTTCGCGGACGCGGCGCTGACGGTTCCGGTGGGGAAAATTTCGCCGGAGCGTGAGCGACTGTTGCGCGTCACGCGCGAATCGCTCGAACGCGCCATCGAAAAAGTCCGGCCGGGAAATCGGCTGGGCGACGTATCGGCGGCCGTGCAACAATGGGTTGAAAAGCACGGCTATTCGGTCGTGCGCGAGTTCGTCGGCCACGGCATCGGGACGCACATGCATGAGGAGCCGCAGGTCCCGAACTACGGTCCGGCGGGCCAGGGTCCGATATTGCAGGTAGGCTTGGTGATCGCTATCGAGCCGATGGTTAATGTCGGCGGCCCGGCGGTTCGCGTCTTGAGCGACGATTGGACCGCCGTCACTGCCGATGGCAGCGACTCGGCGCATTTCGAGCATACCGTCGCCGTCACGAAAGATGGCCCTTGGATTTTGACGCGCCCGCGCGAAGCCTCCGGGCCGTGCTGGTGAAACGGTTTTGAAACGGATGTGGATCGGAGTTTATGGCAAGAAGGCCTGAACCGGACAAGAAGAAGCCGAGCCAAGAAGGCAGCGGCAAGGAAGACGCCATCGAGGTGATGGCCACGGTGATCGAACCGCTGCCCAACGCGATGTTTCGCGTCGAGCTGGACAACAAGCATCAGGTGCTCGCGCATATCTCCGGCAAGATGCGCAAGAATTTTATCCGCATCTTGTCTGGCGATCGCGTGGCCGTGGAGCTTTCGCCGTACGATCTCACGCGCGGACGCATCGTGTATCGCTACAAGTAGCGGCGCGTTTCGGCGAACGGGACGCGATGACGCGCCCGCGTTTAACAGGGACGGACAGGCGTTTGGCTATGGAGTCCTGTTCGGGCTGGAATCGGGCGCCGGGTTCTTTGGCCCGGATCTTTGCGACAGGCGGAGTGGCGGAAGAGAAGAAACGGAGTTACGGTAAAATGAAAGTTCGGGCATCGGTCAAGAAAATTTGCATGAAATGCAAGGTGATTCACCGCCGCGGCGTGGTGCGCGTGATTTGCGTCAACCCCAAACACCGCCAGCGCCAGGGCTAATGGCCGGAAGTCGCGGATTTCGCGGGAGGGTTTAGAAGATGGCACGCATCGCGGGAGTGGATTTGCCGCCCAACAAGCGGCTGTGGATCGGCCTCACGGCGATTTATGGCATCGGCCAGCATCGCGCGCGCGATCTCGCCGCCAAAGCTGGCGTCGATCACGCCAAAAAGATCAAGGATCTGACGGAAGATGAGGTCAATCGTCTGCGCAACGCCATCGAGTCCGAAGGCGGCATTGAAGGCGACCTCCGCAAGGAACAGCAGATGAATATCCGCCGGCTGATCGAAATTCAGTGCTACCGCGGCCTGCGGCATCGCCGCAATTTGCCGGTCCGCGGCCAGCGCACGCATACCAACGCGCGCACCCGCAAGGGGCCGCGCAAGGGCGCCGTGGCGGCCAAGAAAAAAGTGATGGCTCGCAAGTAAGATTTCGGAACGCGGGACCTTGGCACCGCCGGGAAAGAACGCTTTTCTCGGGGCCTGGGTTCCTGAAGCCGGAATAAGTCGAGAAAAGAGGACGGATCGTGGCGAAAGAACCTCAAGAGGGAGCGGCGCCGGCAGCGGGAGCAAAACCCGCGCGGCGCAAGAAAGAATTTCGCAAGAAGCGCGAAAAACGCGTCGTGCCGCATGGCGTGGTGTGCATTCAGGCGACGTTTAACAATACCATCGTCACGCTCACCGATCCCGAGGGACGCGCCGTCAGTTGGGCATCCGCCGGCTCGGTCGGTTTCAAGGGCTCGCGCAAGGGCACGCCCTACGCGGCGCAGCAGGCCGCGATGAACGCGGCCGGTATCGCGCGGGATCAGTACGGCATGAAGTCGGTCGAGGTCCGCGTGAAAGGGCCGGGCGCCGGACGCGAATCCGCGATCCGCGCGCTTGCTTCGTCCGGGCTGCACATCAACGCGATCAAGGACGTGACGCCCGTGCCGCACAACGGTTGCCGTCCGCCGAAGCGCCGCCGCGTCTGAGGTGAAGTTTCCGGCTGCCGCGTCGTCTAGTGGAGGCACGGGCCTCTAAGCCTGCGGCACACACGGGAGATCCAATAGGGGCTTCAGCCCCGGCTGTTTCCGCGGAGAAGGAGAAGCACTTGGCAAGACATCGTGAAGCGGTTTGCAGGCTTTGCCGCCGGGAAGGGCAGAAGCTCTTCTTGAAAGGCCTGCGTTGTTTTACGGAGAAGTGCGCTATCGAGAAGCGCAATTTCGTTCCCGGCCAGCACGGCCAGGCGCGGCGCGCCAAGATGGTTGGCTACGGCGTGCAGTTGCGAGAAAAGCAGAAAGTGAAGCGCACCTACGGTTTGCTCGAACGCCAGTTCCGCAATTATTTCGAGGAAGCGGAGCGCACCAAGGGCCCCACGGGCTCGAACCTGATGGTCATGCTCGAGCGCCGCTTGGACAACGTCGTCTATCGCATGGGGCTTGCCGGCTCGCGTGCCCAGGCCCGCCAGTTGGTTCTGCATGGCCACGTGCGCGTCGGCGACCGCAAAGTCAACATCCCAAGCTACCTCGTCAAAGTGGGTGACGAGATCTTCTTGAAGGAAAAAATGCACCAGAACGCCATGGTGCTCGAGGCGCGCAACCTGGCGCAGAGCCAGGGTGTGGCTCCGTGGCTTGATATCGACCGCGACAATTTCAAGGCGCGCGTAGTCGCGTTGCCGCGCCGCGAGGATGTGCAGACGCCGCCGATGAACGAGCAGCTCATCGTCGAGCTGTACTCGAAGTAGCGCGGCATCTCGGTTTTCAGCGGAATTCTCAGTACCCCGACGTTTGCAGGTCCGCCGCGGGCGGGCCGGAAGGAAGGCAAAGATGTGGAAAGGTTTTCAGAAACCGAAGCGCTTGGCTGCGGAACCCGAGTCGCTCACCGATAAGTACGGAAAGTTCACCGCGCAGCCGTTTGAACGCGGCTGGGGAACCACCGTGGGCAACGCGCTGCGGCGCGCCCTGCTGAGTTCCATCGAGGGCGCTGCGATCACCGCCGTCAAAATCGAAGGCGTGCTGCACGAGTTTTCGCCCATTCCCGGCGTTGTGGAGGACGCGACCGACGTCATTCTCAACCTCAAACAGATTCCGCTCAAGCTCAATACCGACCAGCCGAAAACGATCACCCTCAACGTGCAAACGCCCGGCCCGGTCACCTCGGCTCAAATCGAGGAAGACGCCGATATCGCCGTGCTCGATAAATCGATCTATATCGCCACCGTCAGCGAAGGTGGCAAGCTCGAACTCGAGCTGCGCATCAAGAACGGCCGCGGCTACGTCGCCGCCGACCGCAACTTCGACGAGGATTTGTCGATCGGCTACATCCCCATCGATTCCGTCCACTCGCCTGTGCGCAAGGTCAACTACTCGGTCGAAGCCGCTCGTCTCGGCCAGATGACCGACTACGAAAAGCTCACGCTCGAAGTCTGGACCAACGCCGCGATCACGCCGCAGGACGCCATCGGCCTCGCCGCCAAGTTGGTGAAGGACCACATGAGCATCTTCATCAACTTCGAGGAGCAGCCGGAGCTTCCGGAGGAGGCCATTGAAAACTACGCCGACCCGCGCCTCGAATATCTTGATCGGTCGGTCGAGGAACTGGAGCTTTCCGTTCGCTCCTACAATTGCCTGAAGAACGCCAACATCCAAAATCTCCGCGAACTCGTGCAGAAGACCGAGTCCGAAATGCTCAAGACCAAGAATTTCGGGCGCAAGTCGCTCAACGAGATCAAGGACATTCTCCAGAAGATGGGCCTCGGCCTGGGCATGAAGTTCGATGATCACGGGCGCATCATCTGGCCGCCGCTGCCCAGCCAGACGGCCCTGCCTTCGACGGAGGAAACCACCGCCGTCTAATCGCGCGCGGCCACGGAACCGGACATGAGACACCTGAAAGCTGGCTCGAAACTCGGACGCAACCCGGCGCACCGCCGCGCCACGCTCCGCAATCTCGTCACGAATCTCGTCGAAAAGGAGCGCATCCAGACCACGCTGCTGCGCGCCAAAGCCGCGCGTCCGCTGGCCGAGCGCATGATCACGCTCGGCAAGCGCGATTCGCTCCACGCGCGCCGCCAGGCCGCTGCATTCCTCATGACGCCTGGCGCCACGCAGAAGCTCTTCTCCGATCTCGCGCCTCGCTTTGCCGATCGCAACGGCGGATACACCCGCATCGTGCGCGTCGGCTGGCGCATCGGAGACGGCGCCGAACTGGCCATCCTCGAATGGATCGGCTCGGAGCTGAAAAAGAAAGAGAAAAAGCCTCGCCGTGGCGCCGCCGAGGAAGCTCCCGAGGAAGAAAAGGAAAAAGAAGCCGCCGAAAAGTAACCGCGGCGTTTCAACACTGGTTCGAAAAGATTCGGCCCATTCGAGCGCGCCGCGAGGCGTCTCGAATGGGCCGTTGGTTTTTCGCGGCGGCGCTGTTTGCTGTTACACGCTCGCAGCCTGCCGCCGCTCCTCTGGCTCCGCGGGTCTCGAACCGTCGAGCGGCTTGCGCCGGTTCAAGACTGCCGCGAGCGCTTGCGCCACCGTGGCGGCCGTCGTGTCGATCAGGACATCCGACAGCTCCAGGCCTCCGCGCCCCGGCACAAACGACTGGTGCCATTCGTCGAGCGTCGCATAACAAGCCGCGATCGCGATCGCCACGAGCGCCCAGCGCGGCCGCAGTTCACGCCGCCCGGCGCGAATCGCGCGCAGCAGCAGCAGCCCGAACACAAAATACTCGGTGAAATGTCCGCACTTGCGGATCAGAAAGTGCATTTCCGCAAGCGCGCTCGCGGAAGCTGCGGGCAAAAGCCAGTGCAAAATCGGAAGGATCACGCGCCCGGTGTTCGCGTCCGAAAACGCGCTGGTCGAGGCGTAAAACATCACGCCGGCCCAGGCCAGCACCATCAGCCACAGAGCGACACGATTCGGTTTTCGTCCGTTGGTTGCCACGCGGGAGCTATTCCAGACGGTAGTTCGGCGCTTCGCGCGTGATGATCACGTCGTGGACGTGGCTCTCGCGCAAGCCCGCCGAAGAGATGCGGATGAACTTCGCCTTCTCTTGCAGCTCTCGGATGTTCGAGACGCCCACGTAGCCCATGCCGCTGCGCAGCCCGCCAACCAACTGCTCCACCAGCCCCGCCAGCGGCCCTTTGTACGGCACCTGCCCCTCGATTCCTTCCGGCACCGATTTGCCGCGCTCCGCGCCCTCTTGCGCGTAGCGGTCCGCTGAGCCTGCTTCCATCGCTCCGAGCGATCCCATGCCGCGGTACGACTTGAACGTCCGCCCCTGATACAAAATCGTCTCGCCCGGCGATTCTTCCGTTCCCGCGAAAAGGCTGCCGATCATCACGGACGAAGCTCCCGCGGCGATCGCCTTCGTAATGTCGCCTGAAAATTTGATGCCGCCGTCGGCGATCACCGGCACGCCCGAACCCCGCGCCGCGCGCGCCGCCTCGGCGATCGCGGTAAGCTGCGGGACGCCCGCGCCGGTCACCACGCGCGTGGTGCAGATGGATCCCGGCCCGATGCCCACCTTGATTCCGTCCACGCCCAGCGCGATCAAATCGCGCGTGCCTTCGGCCGTCGCCACGTTTCCCGCCAGCAATTGCAGCTCCGGCAGCTTGCGCTTCACTGCCTTGATTGCGTCCATCACCCGCGTGGTGTGGCCGTGCGCCGTATCGATGGCCAACGCATCCGCGCCGCAGCGCGCCATTTCCTGCGCGCGTTCCAGGAAGTCGCCCGTGGCGCCGATGGCCGCGCCCACGCGCAGCCGCCCGTGATCGTCCTTCGTGGCGTTGGGGAATTCGATTTTCTTCTGGATGTCTTTTACGGTGATGAGTCCTTTCAGATTGAAGTCCTTGTCCACCACCAACAATTTTTCGATGCGGTGCTGCTGCAGGATTTTTTCCGCTTCCTCGAGCGTTGTTCCCACGGGCACGGTAATCAAGTGCTCCTTGGTCATCACGTTGCTCACCGGCTGGTCCAGGCTGCGCTCGAAGCGCAGGTCGCGGTTCGTCAAAATGCCCACGAGCTTCGCGCCGCGCGTCACCGGCAGCCCGGACACTTTGTATTTGTTCATGATCTCCAGCGCCTGCCGGACGGAAATTTCCGGCGCGATGGTCACCGGATCGACGATCATGCCGCTTTCCGACCGCTTCACCCGGTCGATCTCCTCGGCCTGCTTTTCGATGGTCATGTTGCGGTGAACGAATCCGATGCCGCCCTGGCGCGCGATGGCGATGGCCAGGCGCGCGTCCGTCACCGTGTCCATGGCCGCCGCCACGATGGGAATGTTCAGCGCGATTTTGCGCGAAAGGCACGTGCGCGTGTCCGCCTGCGCCGGAATCACGCTCGATTTCCCCGGCAGCAGCAGCACGTCGTCGAAGGTCAGCCCTTCGGGTATGGCTCCGTCAATCATTGCGTCTCCATTTCGGCAGGACTGGCTGTGTCCGGGCACGACTTCAGTCGTGCCGTAATCCGCGCGCTTCGGGGGTTTTTAACCCTCGAAAGCTCGCAAAAATCGCCCATAAACAGCGAAGCCCAGCGCTCTTCGCTGGGCTTTGATGCAGTTCCAGTTTCGCCGAGAAACTTCATGAATTCGCTTATTTTAGGCGCACCCTCCCCCGATTGCAAGCCGCGCTTGCCGCGTGCCGATCGGACGTTCACCATCCTACGACGAGGCTTGCGCAGCGGGGCTGGACGATTTTGGTTCGGCGATCATTTGGGAGTAACATCCCACACTGTTTTGGAGGCGAGCGTTTCTCCGGCGTGCTGCATCTGCCTTTCGAAGGAGGTACCGCTGATGGCTCAGCAACGAAGGACTTATATCGGGCGACTCATCATTGTGGCGCTCGCGTCGGCGCTGTTCGCTTCGGTCGCTCCCGCTCAGACTTGGCAAAATTTCAAGCGCCCGGTGCCCACCGCTGCGGACTGGGCTGCCATCGCCAAATTGCCGAATTTCACGGGCGTATGGGAAGAGCCGCTGGGATCTACCAATCTTGTTGTGTCGCCCGGAAAGGCGAAACAAGCTCAAGCGAAAACGACGGCCCGCTCGAAATTTCCCGCTTCCTCGGTGCAGCCAAACCTGCCTCTTACGCCTGCCTGGGCCGCCAAAGTGAAATTCTTGGAATCCCACGCCGCAGAGGACAATGCCCAGGCGAACTGCCTGCCTTACGGCATGCCGACCATCATGACCATGCCGTACCCGTATGAGTTCTTGCTGACTCCCGGCCAGGTGACCATCATCGGTGAGGAAGAACGCATGATCCGCCATATCTACACCGATGGACGGCCGCTTCCCAAAGACCCCGATCCGACCTTTTGGGGCACGTCGGTCGGCCATTGGGAGGGCGACACGCTGGTGGTCGAGACCGTGGGCTTCTCCGCGCAGACGCTAATGATATCGACGCCGCCTGTGACCGGTCATGACGTCGTGGCCGTTCCGCACAGTGACAAAATGAAAATCGTCGAGCGTTTCCGCCTTCTTGATCCCAACACCATGCAGATCAAGACAACCATCATCGATCCGATCGCCTTGACCCGGCCATATACGACAACGCGAATCATGAATCGCTATCCGAATTGGACGATCGATGAATATATCTGCCAGCAGAACAACCGCAACTCCGTAACCAGCAGCGGCAAAGCCGAGGTGGACACGATCCCTCCACCTCCTGCGCCCTTGTCCGCGAAGTAGGACGAGCCCGGGCCTCCATTCCCCAAACGTGGAGCACTCGTAGGTCGTAGAAAACAAACCACAGCTACACCTCTACCCGCAAGATCCGCAGTCAAACATTCACTTGGTTACAGCGAGTTGAGAAAGGCGACGAGTTCGGCCTTCTCGTCGTCCGTCAGATTCATCTGGAAGCGCTGGTTGTAGAAGTTCACGACCTCGTTCAGATCGCGTGCAGCGCCATTGTGGAAATAGGGAGCGCGGGCGGCGAGACCGCGAAGGATCGGGCCTTTGGTGCGGTTCACGTCAGCGCACTTTCCGGAGATCAACGCCTTGCCCGGATCGGTGGTGTAAATCACGTAAGGAGACGGATCGTCCGCCGAAGGGAACGGATTCGCGCAGCCGGTGATCGCGTAGATAGGAAGGTCTGGCAGGCTGAGCTGCGAAAGCGCGTTAAGTATGGAAGGATCGGTTTCCGCAGCAGGGTCATGGATGGTGCCGATATCCAGCGGAAGCGGTTCGGAATGATCGCCCACGTTGGGCGCGTCGTGGCAGGTGGTGCAAGTTCCCTGGAAAGCGGGCACGGGCAGCGAGGTACCGAGAGCGGCAGCGACGGCCGGATTATCATTGAGCCCACGCACGTTCGCGATGGTAAGCGGGTGGGTGTTGAATATGGTTTCGCCCGCGGCGATGGCTTGCCGGGCCTGCACGACCGAAAGCGGCTCGTCCGAATCGGGTGCGCCGTTTGCCCATTGCGTGAACGTGGTAAATACCACCGGATTAAACGGAGAACCGAAAGGATCCTGGCCCAGCGTGTCGTTGATACCCGGATGGTAAGCCTGCTGCGAAAGCGCCGCGACGCCACCCTGCGCGCCATCGACGGCGAGCGACCGTGCGTTGGTGCTGAAGCTCTGAGCGCTATACAAGCCAAGCTCGAAATTCACTATGCCCGTCAGTTGCGCGTCCGTAGGGGGCGTGGTGGCCTGCGCGTGGCCAGTGGTGGCGTCCAGAGCCTGGTGCGCGAGGTCGGCAAACAGATTGGCTTGGAAAGTGGCCGGGTTGGTCAGCGGCTGGATGGTTTCGCGGCCATCGGCCATCACTGCACTGAGGAAGCCAAGATTGGTGGCTGGCAGCGGCCGCCGGTAAACGGAAACGGTTTGCTGTCCCGAAACGGGATCGGTAACTATGGCGCAGCCGTAGGGGTCGTGGATGGCTCGAATTTGAAACTCAGCACCGACGGGCACCGTGAGGGCAATGCGGAACAGGCCATAGCCGACGAGCAAACTGTGAGCGGCAAGGTCGTTGGGTGCGGCATTCGGGCAATTCGCGCCATCGACGGACGCGAAGAGCGGGTCGTTTCCATCGGTCGCGAGAAAAACCAGTTTCGCGCGCTGGGCGCTCAAGCCCATGTTATTCGCAGCGACGTGGCAGGTGGCGCAGGTCCGACCGTTAGTGCCTAAGCTTTGAAAGAACGGGTTGTTACTAGTATTGCTAGGACCGTTGACGTTGAGCGTCGATGTAACGCCCATAGGGTCGAGAAAGTATTGCAGCTGCGGGAGGTAATTGGCGAATACCACAGTGGCCATGGCGAGAATGCCGCCTGCGATCATCCACCGGCGAGGTCCCCAGGTGCTTACGAGAGAGCGAATCTTTGAAAACATAAGGCCTCCCTGGCTGGAGCATGGGGCCGAGCACCGCAACTTTCTTGGCCGATCGCGATGCCTGCGGAGGCTTGGGTTCGGGCCACACAGTTGTCCGACGAACACTTAGCTGTTTTGGGTGCCCGCGAACCCTCTAGTGGCCGCGAGCCTAGCAGGAAATATTACTTTGTCAAGTACGAATTTTACGTACGGGGCAGTCCGTTAATTTGCGGGAGCGCCCGGAGCGGGGCCGGTGAGCGGCGCATCTTCATTGTTCCCAAAACAGGAAAGTAGGTACTGCCCCGAAATTGAACCTCGACGCCAACTAATTCCCGTGCTACCGTGAATCGTTTTTATTGCCTGCTCGGGCGTAGCCGAGGGCAGGCAAGGCAGATTTGAAAGAAGCGTCGGCGGCCCGCGCGGCTCGTGCGCGGGGCCAAGGGAGGAGAGGCCGGCATGTAGGCGGCGAACAACATGAATTTCACTCCGGCGATCGTGCCCTGCGACCAGCCAAACTCATCCCACCCGCACGCGGCTTCTCTCGTTGCTTCCTCGAATTTCTGCATCCTTGCCCGGGTGAATTCTTCTCCTTTCCTTCACCTGCGCTGCGCGCCAAAGGGCGGAACAGTCAATCGGCCTTGCGGGCACGTAAGTCATAGAAAACACGAGGTGGAGTACAGGCAAGGGCGGAACGTCCCGTCACGTCCGTTTGCGTCATTTTCGCCGCCAGTTTTGGAGGACGGATGCGCGGGGCACCGCAGGCGGATGCAGCCTGCGGCGCTTGCGCGTTCGGTGGTGTTAGCGGTCGGCGTCGGGATCGTTCGGCGAAGCCAGCGACGGCGCAAAGGTCACATTGCCCTGGACGTTGGCGCAGCCGGCAGCCGTGGGCCCGCCGGAGCAGCCCCACCAGTTGAGTTGCGCGCCGACGACACCGCCATCAAGATTGTCAACGCCAGTGGTCAGGCCGAAGAAGTTGTTCAAGTGAACGGCGGTGAAGGAATTGGTCTTGGTCACGACGCCGATGTCCTCCTGCTGAATCGTGTTGCCTGCGATCAGCGTGCCGGTAATAACGGCGAGCGGCGCGCCGCTGCCGTTGTCACCGCCGGAGACGTTGATGCCGGTCGTGCCGGGCGTGGCGGTGTCCTCGGTATCGGCGCCGTTGCGGACAATGCGGTTGTCGGCGATCACGTTATCGATAAGCACGGCGCCGGGCGCGTGGGCGTGGAGTGCGACGCCGGGAAGTCCGTTGTCCTTGAGGATGTTGTCCGTAACTACGTTGCCGTAAGTCTTGGTGAACGGAGCGGGAGAGAACAGTCCCACGCCCGCGCCGGCTCCGGGAACTTCATACCCGTTGTGCTGCGCAACATTGCCGGTGATGGTGTTATGAAAAACGCCCGCGGCGCTCGGAGGCCCGGGTATCGGGCTATAGAGAGGATGAGACGCCAGGGTAATCCCGCAATCAAACGGATTCTCCGTGATGGCGTTGTCGAGAATCAGGTTGTCGTGAGTGGCGCCGGTATCGTCGGAAATCAGAATTCCACCGGAATTTTGGGTCACCAGATTGTTGGCGATAATCGAGTGGTCCACGCCGCTCAGGTGCACGCCTTCGCCGCAATCGAAGCCTTCGGCGGTCTCGAAAGCTGGAATGCCTGGGCAGGTTGCGTTGCTGATGTTCAGGCTGAGGTCGTTGTGGACGATCTGGTTGCCCGAGATCGTGATAGAGGAGGCATTGGTGATCAGGATTCCTTCGAAGTTCGCGTTTTGGATCTTGAATCCGGAAACCACCACGCCGCCGAGTCCCGGGTTGTCAAGGCCGTCGATGTAGATTCCGTTGGCAAGGCCAGTCGCGTCGATGACCGCGTGGGTGTCCGTGGCCGTCAGCGTGATTGCCTTTCCGATAATCACGTCTTCGTGGTACGTCCCGCGGGTAACTTGAATGATGTCCCCGGGCGAAGAGGCGGCGACAGCCGCGCCGATGGTCGAATACGGGCAGGCGGGTCTCGGATTTTGGCTCACGCAGAGCGTTGCGCCAAAAGCGGTGTATGGCAATCCGCAAACTGCGAGAAACAGCGAGATAGCAAGAAGTGTTCGTCGGCCAGTCATAACTTTCTCCTCACTTAGATAAATCCGAATTCAGCGGGGACAGGCACCGGCTGGACATGCGTGAAACTCCAGGTGCGCACGAGTATACGCCTGCGGACCGCAATTGCAACGACCGGAAGTGTACGCAAGCCGATTTTTATGGGTTGTTATCGCGCCAGTCGCGATGCGTTAACGTCCCGTGGATCCCGGGGCGGGTCCGGTGAGCGGCGCGGCGGTGGTGACCACGAAAATTTCGGCTAGCGGGTCGACGTGCGCTTCGATCACGTGGCCACCTTTAGTGCTGCCGTCGGAAAAGGCGACTACGCCGTGAAGATGCACGTAGGGATGCTGGCCGCGCCAGGAAATATTGCCCATCAGCGAGACGAGTTCGCATTTTTGCGTGACGTCAATTTCCTTCATGCCCGGAATGGTCGGCGAGCCCCAGCCGAGCTTCGCGGAGATCAAGCCGCCGATGCCGGTGATGTGCGCGGAAACGATATGGTGCTGCTCGGCAAATTCGGTAAGGCCCGAAAGGATTTCGTCGCCGGTGCTGAAGCGAATTTCGTACGTGTGCGAATCGGCGGTGGGCAATTCTTCGACGCGCATCTTCGGCGCGAGGCCGGTGGGAACGTTCATCGGCGGGCGAATGTAGCCGGGCGGAAGCGGCGGAAGCGTGCGCTGCTGGTTGGCCGCCGCTTGCGGCGCGTTGCTTTGAGCGCGAACGGGCGTGCGTGCTCCGGCGAAAGTAATTGCCGATGCGAACGCGAATACGCCGGAGAAAATGAGTGTCGAACGAAATATACGCGACATGGGAACCTCCTGGATGCGAGGGGAATCGTACACCAAGAAAGACCGCGTGGTTGCAAGCGCGGCGGAGAATCCCTACGATGAACGCCATGAAAGAGTTTGAGCCGCATCCGTGGCTTCGCAATGCGCACGTGATGACGATTGCGGGCACGTTCTGGCGGCGAAAATTTCCGCGCTTGCCGGCCGGCGAAATGCGGCTGTTTGACGTCGAGCCAGGAACGCGGACGCGCGCCGATTGCCACTGGCAAAAAAATCCGCGCGAGCGTGCGACGCTCGTGCTGGTGCACGGGCTCGAAGGATCGAGCGAGTCGGGATACATCCTGGGCACGGCGGAGAAGGCGTTCGTGGCGGGATTCAACGTGGTGCGGCTGAATCAGCGTAACTGCGGCGGGACGGAGCATCTAACGCCCGATTTGTATCATTCGGGGCGCAGCGCGGACGTTCGCGCGGTGATCGAAGAGTTGATCGAGCGTGACAAGCTGCCGGAAATGTTTGCGGCGGGATTTTCGATGGGCGGGAATCTGGTGCTGAAAATGGCGGGCGAGTACGCCGGCGCGGCTCCGGAGCAATTGCGCGGAATTGCGGCGGTGGCCCCGTCGTTTGTGCTGGCCGCTTGCGCGGACGCGCTCGAAGAGCCGCAAAATTTTATTTACGAGCGATATTTCGTTCGCAGGCTGAAGCAGCGCATGCGGCGCAAGGCGGAATTGTATCCGGAGCGTTACGCGGCGCGGGTCGGGAACGGCGCGCTGCGCGCGATCGGCAGCGTGCGCGAGTTCGACGAACGAATCACCGCGCCTTGCAGCGGGTTCACAGGCGCCGAGGATTACTACGAGCAGGCCAGCGCGATCCGTGTGCTCGGCGCGATTGCCCGGCCCACGCTGATTTTGACGGCCAAGAATGATCCGTTCGTGCCGTATGCCACGTTCGAGCGGCGCGAGTTGCGCGACAATCCGAATATTCGATTGATTGCGACGCGCCACGGAGGCCATTGCGCGTTCATTGGACGCGAAGGCGGCGACGAGCGTTTTTGGTGCGAAGGGCGAATTGTGGAATTCTGCGCGGAGCATTCGAGATTGTCTGCCGGCGATGTGGCGCACGCGGCCGAGTTGCGCAAATGAAGACGACTCCCTAAAATCCCCGCCCTTCGCGACCATCGCTCAGAGTGCGGCACCAGGAAAATCAAGAGAGATTCTTCGCGGCGAAAGAGGCCGCTCGGGGTGACAGCTCTTGGCAGAGAACGCGGTTAGACGCGTTCGAGGAGCATGGCGATGCCCTGGCCGACGCCGATGCACATGGCGGCGAGCGCGTAGCGCGCCTTGGTGCGCTTGAGCTGCATCGCGGCGGTGAGTATGAGGCGCGCGCCGCTCATGCCGAGCGGGTGGCCGAGCGCGATAGCGCCTCCATTGGGATTCACTTTTTCGCTGTCGTCGGGGATGCCGAGCGCGCGCGTGACGGCGAGGCACTGCGAGGCAAAAGCTTCGTTGAATTCGAACCAGTCGATTTCGGAGACGCTGACTTTCAGGCGGCCGAGCAGGCGTTGCACAGCGGGAATCGGCCCGATGCCCATCACGCGCGGCAGAACTCCGGCGGAAGCCGCGCCGACGACGCGCGCAATCGGATGCAAGCCGAAGCGCGCGGCAGCGCTTTCGGAGGCGACAAACATGGCGCAAGCGCCGTCGTTGATGCCGGAGGAATTTCCGGCCGTGACGGTGCCGCCTTGGCGAAAAGCGGGTGGGAGCTTGGCAAGTTTTTCGAGAGTCGTGTCCGGGCGGAGATGCTCGTCGTCTTTCACGACGGTAACGGAACCCTTTGGGCCGGGAACATTAACGGGCGCGATTTCTTCGGCGAGCACGCCGGATTTCTGCGCGGCGGCGGCTTTCATTTGGGAGCGCAGTGCGAAGCAATCCTGCGAGGCGCGGTCGATATTGTACTCCTCCGCGACATTTTCGGCGGTTTCGCCGAGCGCGTCGGTGCCATAGGTTTTCTTCATCAGCGGGTTCACGAAGCGCCAGCCGAGCGTCGAATCGTAAATTTCCGCGCCGCGTTGGAAAGCGGCGGTCGCTTTCGGCATCACCAGCGGGCTGCGGCTCATGCTTTCGACGCCGCCCGCAATGGCAAGCGAAAATTCGCCGGCCATGATGCCGCGCGCCGCGGTCCAGACGGCTTCCATGCCGGAGCCGCAGAGGCGATTGACGGTTGTGCCCGGAACGATATGCGGCACTCCGGCGAGCAGCAGCGCCATGCGCGCGACGTTACGATTGTCTTCGCCGGATTGATTGGCGCAGCCGTAGATCACGTCGTCGAGGGACTCCCAGTCGCTTGAAGCGAAGCGGGCGCGGAGCGCCGCGATCGGATGCGCCGCGAGGTCGTCGGTGCGGACCTGAGCGAGCGCCCCGCCGTACCGCCCGATCGGTGTGCGAACTCCCTCGCAGATGAATGCGGTTTCCATCGAATGCCTCCGATTTCGGCGCGGGTCAAGCAACTTCAGTGGCTAAAGCCGCTTCTGTTTTGCCGTTTTATGTCGTGGCTAAAGCCACGACCCACAAATATTCTTGCCGCAGCGCGCAGGCCATGAACCGCGATTGTATCAATTCGCGGGCAATCGTGGGCGGTGACGCGCGTCACTCAGAAAAACGGGACGGTCAGAAAGTGTAGATGACGCGGTCGCCCGTATCGGCGGTAGGCCCGTAAACGGACGGAACCTGCAAGCCAAGGATTCGGAGATAGACGATCAATTGGCCACGGTGGTGCGTGGAGTGATTCAGGCGGCGAAGAAAAATCCAGGCGTGGGAGCGCGGCACGTCAAAGAATTGAGCGGATTCGCGCCACCAGGCGTCGGGTTTTGAGCGGAGGATTTCCAGCCGGCGCATGGCGTCCCTGCGATACCGTTCGACGTAGCCCCGAACGGTTTTCTCGGACGGATTCGGATCGCCGGTGTCGATGTCGAGCATGGTGGACATCCAACGGCCCTCGGATTGGACCTGATGTTCCATTTGTTCGAGGACGCTGCGGGATTTCGGCGCGGGCCGAAACGCGAGCGAGCCTTCCGGAAAGGCGAGCCAGATGCCGGTGGTCTTTAGGACTTCGGTTTCGTAGGCGTCGAGTAGAAAAGCGTAGGTGCCGGGATTTTGAGCGGTTGAGGAAAGCGAAGCTGGCATGTGAAAGTACCTCCGAAAGCGAAAAGGCATTATACGAAGAGCGAGCGGAAAATGCGGGTGCGGTCTCCGCGAGTTACTCCTTGGATGAGTGCGATTCGTGTGGCAAAATTGTCGCTGGGAGGAGTGCCTGCCAGCCGGCAGGTGAACCTGTTATGTCAATTGCGCTCAAGGGCAGGCTGACTGAGCCGCTGGTCCGCACGAATGGGTCGCATCACCCGGTTTCGTGGGATGAGGCGCTGGATCGCGTGGCCAAGGGCTTCCAGGCCCAAATCGAAAAGCACGGGCCGCGCGCTTTCGGGATGTTCAGTTGCTCGAAGACGACCAACGAGCTGAACTACGTGACACAGAAGTTCGTCCGCTCGGTGATCGGCTGCAACAACATAGACAGCTGCAACCGTACTTGACACGCCCCGAGCGTCGCCGGTCTGGCGGCGGTTTTCGGAGCGGGCGGCGGGACAAGTTCGTACCGCGCGATTGAAGAGACGGATGTGATTTTTTTGTGGGGCTCGAACGCCCGCGAGACGCACCCGATTTTCTTTCATCACGTGCTCAAAGGGGTGCGGAACGGCGCGAAGCTCTTCGTGGTCGATCCGCGGCGGACGAGTTCGGCGCAGTGGGCGGACGCGTGGCTGGGCCTGGACGTCGGCACGGATATTGCTTTAGCCAACGCAATGGGCCGGGAAATTATCGCCGCCGGGCTTGAGCACAAATGGTTCGTCGAACACTCCACCAGCGGATTTGAGGAGTACAAGAAGCACGTGGAGAAATACACGCTGGAGCGCGCCGAGCGGGAAACGGGCGTGCCCGCGGAAGTGATCCGGCGAACGGCGCATGCCTACGCGAAAGCGGAGCGCGCCGAACTTTGCTGGACGCTGGGGATTACCGAACATCACAACGCGGTCGATAACGTGCTCGCACTGATCAATCTGGCGCTGCTGACGGGACACGTGGGGCGTTATGCGAGCGGACTGAATCCGTTGCGCGGGCAGAACAACGTGCAGGGCGGCGGGGACATGGGCGCGATTCCGGACCGCTTTCCGGGTTTCCAACACGTGGAAAATGATGAGATTCGCGCGAAGTTCGAGGCGGCCTACGGGCGGAAGCTCGACCCGAAGAAGGGGCTGCACCTGAGCGGCATGTTTGAGGCGATGGAGCACGGCACGATGACTTGCCTCTACGTGCTGGGCGAAAATCCGGTGGATTCCGAGGCGGATCGCAATCGCGCGAAGAGGCTGCTGGGCGGGCTGGAATTCATGGTGGTGCAGGATTTGTTCTACACCGAGACGGCGGCGCTGGCGGACGTGGTGCTACCTGCGGCCGCCGGCTGGTGTGAAACCGAAGGAACGGTAACTTCGAGCGAGCGCCGCGTGCAGCGCGTGCGGGCCGCGGTGCCTCCGCCGGCTGGCGTGCGCGACGATATCGAGATCGTTTACGAACTGGCGCGGCGGATGGGCCACAACTGGGGCCAGCCGAAAGCCGAGTGCATTTGGGACGAGGTGCGTTCGCTGAGCCCGATGCACGCCGGCATGAGCTACAAGCGATTGGAAGAGATGGGCGGAATCCAGTGGCCGTGCTACGACGAATCGCATCCGGGCGAGATTTTCCTGCACGGGCGGCTATGGGCCGACCCGCTGATCGGACCACGAGCGCCCTTCAGTTGCGTGGAGCAGGAGGGGCCCGTCGACCGGCTCGACAAGGAATATCCGATCCGGCTGACGACGGGACGCCGGCTGGATTCGTACAACACGAACGTACAGAGCGGAAAATTCGCATCGCCGCTGCGGCGCGAGGAGACGCTGGATATTTCGCCGGAAGACGGAACGAAATACAACGTACGCGAAGGCGAGAAGGTGCGGGTGAGTTCGCGGCGGGGTTCGGTGATCGCGCCGGTTCGATTCGATCCCGGATTGCGACCGGGGCTGGCGTTTTTGACAACACATTTTCACGATCAGGTGGCAACGAACGATCTGACGATCGATGCCGTCGATCCGAAGTCGGGCACCTCGGAATTCAAAGCGACCGCGATACGCATTGATAAGTGCGGCGCCAACTGAAAGCGTTGATGGGAGAGTTGTTTGGACATTCATTTCACCGCAGACCAGCCCTCCGTTGAAGAAAAAGCAGCGGTCGATCAGGAATTGGGAATCCCGGAAGCAACCTGGGAGGGCGGCAGGCGGCAGGTTGATTCGGACGGGCGAGTGTCCTTCGGCGGGCACGACGCGGGTTCCCATCGGCATAAGCTTCTTCCCACCCTACATGCCTTGCAAGCGCGGATCGGATGGATCAGCCCGGGCGCAATCAATTACGTGTCGCTGCGGCTCGGGTTGCCTCCGGCGGAGGTGTACGGCGTAGCGTCGTTTTACCACCTGTTTTCGCTGACCGAGCGGCCGCCCGTTGTGGCCCATGTGTGTGAGGACATTGCATGCATGACGCGCGGGTCGGACGAAATTTGCGGCAAGCTCGAGAGCAAGCTGGGGCCGGCAGGGAAACCTTGCATGGGCGGCCGGGCGACCTGGCTCAGGAGTCCGTGCCTGGGGCTTTGTGAGAGAGCACCGGCGGCGATGGTGAGTGCCTCGGGAAAGTCGCCGCGCGAACGGGTGCTGGCGCCCGCGACGGCTGAGGGCATCGAGAAGTTGTTGCGCGATGGAGTGGACGGGAAACTGCCCGCGAAGCCGGACGAATTGAACGTGAACGCGTCGGTACCGCAGGCGAGCGATTCGAAACTGGTGCTGCTGCGGCGCGTGGGAACGCCGAGCGCGACGAGCCTCGATGAATATTGCAAGGCGGGTGGATACGAGGCGCTACGCAAGGCAATCGAAATTGGCCCCGAGGCGGTCGTGCGCGAAGTGATTGAGTCGAAGTTGCTAGGGCGTGGCGGAGCAGCGTTTCCGACAGGCCGAAAATGGGAAGCGCTGCTGAATCAGCGCAAGCAGGGGCGCACGCATTACGTCATTTGCAACGCCGACGAATCGGAGCCCGGGACGTTCAAGGATCGCGTGGTGATGGAAGGCGATCCCTTCGCGGTGCTCGAGGGGATGACGATCGCGGCGGTGGCCACGGGCGCGCAGAAGGGTTACATCTACTTGCGCGGCGAATATCCCTTTGCCGCGGAGCGATTGACGCACGCGATCGACGCAGCGCGAAAGGCGGGCCTGCTTGGCGAAAATATTTTGGGGCGCGATCTGAAATTCGATATCGAGCTGCGGCGCGGCGCGGGAGCGTACATCTGCGGCGAAGAAACGGCGCTTTTCAATTCCATCGAGGGATACCGCGGCGAGCCACGCAACAAGCCGCCATTTCCAACGGTAGCGGGACTCTTCCGCCAGCCTACGTCGGTGAACAACGTGGAGACGCTGGTGAACGTGCCGGAGATTATCCGCATGGGCGGCGCGGCGTACGCGAAGATCGGCACGGCCAATTCGGCGGGATACAGGCTCTGGTGCGTGTGCGGGCACGTGGCCCGGCCGGGAGTCTATGAGACGCCGTTCGGGGTGACGCTGCGGGAGTTGATTCAGATGGCGGGCGGCGTAGCAGGAAACGGAAGACTGCAAGCGGTGCTGCTGGGCGGAGCGGCGGGAGCGTTTGTGGCGCCGAAGGAGCTGGACGTGGCGCTGACGTTTGAAGGAACGCGCGCGATTGGAGCGACGCTGGGGTCGGGCGTAGTGATGCTGTTTGACGATTCGGTGGATTTGAGACGCATTTTGCTGCGGATCGCGCGGTTTTTCAGGGACGAGACGTGCGGACAATGTGTGCCGTGCAGGGTGGGAGTTGTGCGGCAGCAGGAGGCGCTGGAGCGTCTGGTGGCGCGCAAGCCGCTGGGAACGGCGGAGACAGAGGTGCGCATGCTGCGCGAGATGGGTCAGGCGATGCGCGACGCCTCGATTTGCGGGCTGGGGCAGACGGCGTCGAGCGCGCTGGAATCCGCGTTGAACCGATGGAGCCTTTTTTCATGAGCGATTTGGCGCCCCAGCCGCTGATTCCCGTTCCGCGAGGGCCTGTGCCGGAAGCGCCCCCACCGCGAAAACGCGCGATGGTGGAGCTTACGATCGATGGTCAAAAGGTGTCCGTGGCGGAAGGATCGACCATTCTGGACGCGGCCAAGAAGCTGGGAATCGATACGCCGACGCTGTGCTTTCTGGATACGCTGACTCCGGTGAATGTGTGTCGCGTGTGCGTGGTGGAACTGGAAGGATCGCGGACGCTGGTGCCGGCGTGCTCGCGAAAAGCCGAGCAGGGAATGTCGATCAAGACGGATTCGGAGCGCGTGCGGCTGAGCAGAAGGCTGGTGCTGGAGTTTTTGGCTTCATCGGTGGACGTTTCGACGGCTCCGCAATTTCCGGGATATTTGAAGCGCTACGGCGCGGATCCCGAGCGGTTCGGCGCGAAGGCCGAGACGGTGAAGCAGCCGGTGAAGATCGACAATGATCTTTACGTGCGGGACTATTCGAAGTGCATCCTCTGCTACAAATGCGTGGAGGCGTGCGGAGTGGATGCGCAGAACACATTTGCGATCGCCGTGGCCGGGCGTGGATTCGCCGCGCACATCAGCACGGAATTCGATGTGCCCTTGACGGATTCAGCCTGTGTGTATTGCGGGAATTGCATCGGCGTCTGCCCAACGGGCGCGCTGATGTTCAAGAGCGAATACGACATGAGGCAAGCTGGCACGTGGGATGAATCCCGGCAGAGCAAGACCGACACGATCTGCCCCTATTGCGGAGTCGGCTGCGATTTAACCGTGCACGAGCAGGACGGAAAAATCGTCAAGATCACCTCTCCATTGGACCACAGCGTGACCCACGGCAATTTGTGCATCAAGGGTCGTTTCGGGTACCGCTTCGTGGAAGTCGAGAGCCCGAAAAAGAAATAGAGGCCGCAGCTGGCAGCTAGGCCTACGATCGCGTCCGGGTAGGTGCCTGGCCGCGCCGGCATCTCACGTTACGCGTTCCGCAACTCCCGGAAAATCGTGTGGACACGCGCTCCTGTTCTCGTACAAATTAGTGAGGGTTATCCACCAGGCAGCAGGATTGGGGGAAATTAGGCGATGAGATGCTCTGTTGTCGTATTGGGTGTCGTACTGCTCGCAGCGACAGTACATGCGCAATCCAACGTGAACAGAGCTCTTCTTCCGGCGGCGCCTGGACTGGCAGAAAACGCGATGCTGACGTCTGACGCGACACAGGCCCCTAGGCTGTGGGCGGATGCCGCGCCGATCAGCGCCATTGCTGAAGGGGAATCAGGATCGTCGGCAATGAGCGAGTCGGATTCGGAGCAGGCGCCACCTGTCTATGGCGTCAGACCTTCGTATGCGTGGCAGCTCTACGCGGGATACACGTTCTTTCGATTCTATGAAGTTCCCACGCTGAAAAATCTGGAGAATGGATTCGACGTTGACATGGTGTACTTTCCGCACGCGAGCTGGATCGGCGTGGAAGGCGATCTGATGGCAACATTCGGGTCGCAGGCGGGATGCATATCGAAATTCACGCTGGCGACGGGAGGAGTGAGGTTCCGCTGGGCAGGGCCGCGAGGGACTCAGTTTTTCTTGCATGGCATAGCGGGAGGATCGCACTTCTTTCCACAAACGGCATATGGCAGCCAAAACGCGTTCGGCTACGAAATGGGCGGCGGCATGGACATCAGCACGCATCACCGACGCATGGCGTACCGGTTTGAAGTCGATGCGGTCGGTACCCGCTACTTCGGAACTTATCAATACAGCCCCAAAGCCACTGCTGGAATCGTTTTCAATTTCTGAAATTTTGCGAGAATTACGGGCGGGGAATGCGTCCGGCCTGCGATTGCAGAGGCGGGAGTGTGCTTCGAGCGACGCATGCGGCGGTGGCCTCGAGGATGCGCGCGCTTAGGTTCGAGCGCCCATAGCTGGCACTTCCCAAAATCAAATTCCATGTAAAATTGCGCGTTGCATTTAGGTGCGGAAACCGCGCGACAACGGAGCGCATTTGTGGATTTATTCGACGAATTGAAGATTCTGAGCGTGACGCTGCGGAATCGCATTGTGGTATCGCCGATGTGCCAGTATTCGTCCACCGACGGGTTCGCGGCCGACTGGCATTTAGTCCATTTAGGAAGCCGCGCGGTGGGCGGCGCGGCGGCCGTGATTACGGAGGCGACGGCAGTGACGCCGGAGGGGCGCATCAGCCCTGCCGATCTGGGAATTTGGAAGGACGCGCATATCGAAATGCTGGCAAGGATCGCGGCATTCGTGCGAGAGCAGGGCGCGGCGCCGGGAATTCAGCTCGCGCACGCGGGACGAAAGGCGAGCGTGAAGCGTCCATGGGAAGGGGGAGGGGCGGCGTCCGATGCCGAAGGTGGGTGGATACCCGTCGCGCCGAGCGCGATTCCTTTCGAGGAGCGGTACAGGAGGCCTGTTGAACTGGACGAGCGCGGAATCCGGGCGATTGTGGACGCGTTCGCAGCGGCCGCGAAAAGAGCGGAACAGGCTGGGTTTCAGATTATCGAAATTCACGCGGCACATGGATATCTGATCCATCAGTTTCTCTCTCCGCTTTCGAACCGGCGAACGGACGCGTACGGCGGATCCTTTGATAACCGGACACGATTCGCGCGCGAGGTTGTCACGGCGGTGCGGCAGGTGTGGCCAAGCAATCTGCCAGTGTTCATGCGGATTTCGGCGACCGATTGGGTTCCGGGTGGATGGGATGTGGAGCAGTCGGTGGAATTAGCCAAGCAGGTTAAAGCATTGGGCGCGGACTTGATCGACTGTTCATCGGGAGGAACGGCGCCGCAGGCCAAAATTCCGATGGGGTCGGGATACCAGGTGCCGTTTGCGGACAAGGTGAGGCGTGAGGCGGGAGTCATGACCGGCGCCGTAGGAATGATTACCGACGCAAACCAGGCGGATGAGATCGTTCGAGGAGGGAAGGCGGATGTCGTTCTGCTGGCGCGCGAATTTTTGCGGCAGCCGTACTGGCCAATGCATGCGGCGAGAGAATTGGGAAGGGACATCGCGTGGCCGGCGCAATACTTGCGGGCGGCGCCTCCTGGAACGAGAGCGCGTTGATGTTGAGCAGCACGGACGGTCAGCGGGCACGATTCGCGGCGTTCAAGACCCGGTCGACCATGGCGCGAATTTCTGAAAGCCCGAGCACGAGCGCCACGGCAAAGTAAAGGAGCCCGTACGGGAGGAGCACGACGATCGCGGAAAGCAGCGCCGAATGACGCTGAAACGCATGATGTATCAACCACGCAGCGCCTGCCGAGCCAAACGCTGCCAGCGATAATTTCGTGAGATACGGCGCGGGCAGCCCGGTGCGGCCGATGCGCTGATTCAAAGTGCGGCGCAGCAGGCTGAATTCGACCCAGGATGCGATGCCGGCGGAAATCGTAAGCCCAACAACGCCCCAGCGTTGTTCGATTCCCAGCATGGGTGGCAGAGGAATGGCGCAGAAATAGCCAAGTGCGGTCGTCAAGACGACGCGAATGATCGCGTAGCGCAGAGGCGTTTTCGTATCGCGCAGGGCGTAGTAGGTCGATGAGTACAAGCGGCCGAGCGTGGATGGCAACAGGCCAACAGACCAACCGGCCAAGATTCCCCACACGTAGATCTCGTCGGCTTTCGTGAAACGGCCGGTGCGGTAAATCGCTCCTACGGTGACGTCGCCCAGAATTAAGAAGGCGGCGATCGACGGGATGACGAAGACCGCAATTTGGCGGAGGCCGGAATTGAGACGGGCACGCAGCGCGGGTGCGATTTCCGTTTCGACCCCGACAGCGCCAGACATATGTGGCAGTTCCGCGGCCGAGACCGACATACCGAACAAGCTCACCGGAAGCATGTAGAGAGTCTGGGCGCTGGCGAGTCCGGCGACGGCGCCGGTGGGCAGCAAGCTGGCGAGAAGGCGATCGACATAGGCGCTGATTTGGACGACACCGCGACCGACAAACACCGGGACGAAATTGTGGACGACCTCTTTGACATGCGCAGTGCGGTAAGCCAGCGTAACGCGCAGGCGGCGCAAAAGCTTCAGCACGACCGGGAACTGAATGGCGACTTGCAAGGTGCTGCCGACGACAGATCCCCAGGCAAGAACCTGCGCCAACGGATATTGAGCGTAGCGGCCACCCCAGCCGATCATGGCCGTGATCATGGCCGCGTTCCAAAGAACGGGCGCGGCGTATGAAAGGAAAAACTTTCGATGGCTATTCAGAATTCCCAGGCACCAGGCCGAAATCGCCAGCAATCCGGCGCCGGGGAAGAGAATCCGAACCAATCGAATCGTCAGCTCGCGCTTGGCCCCGTGAAACCCGAATGCGATTACGCTTACGAGATAAGGTGCGCCGAGCTCGCCGGCTAAGACAATGACCGAAACAGCGAGGGCCAGCAGCCCCGCCACAGCGCCCGCCGTTCGCGCGGCTTCTTCTTCGTCTTCCTGGGCCAGCAACGCCGCGTAAACAGGAATAAACGATGCGGAGAGCACGCCTTCGCCGAAGAGAGTTTGCAGAAAGTTGGGTATGCCAAACGCGGCCTTGAACGCGTCCGCAGCGTCGGATATGCCGAAGTAGTGGGCAAAGACTCGTTCGCGGATCAGACCTGCGATCCGGCTGACGAAAATGCCGGAAGCGACCAGAAACGCGTGACGTTTCGACGCTCCGGCGTGCGGCTTTTGGGCGCGCGGGCGCGATACTGTCAAGGGAGTACCGGCAGTTGCTTGCGTATCGATGATTTCATTACAGAAGGTGTGAGAACGGATGTCAACTTCGAATTGAAGGGCGTGAGCTTAAATTGCGCCCTTCCGGTCGCCATCGAGGGATTCACGACGTGTAGGTTGTCCGTGTGTATGGGTGGCACGGGCGGAGGCATCCGCTTTCCTACGGCGATGATTCGGGGGACGCGTTTAGAGTGAGCTTGCTTCCAGCGAGTACGTCGAGATCGCGCTCCCACTTCTGCTGGTGGGCAAACTTGATCTCAAAATGATGCAAACCGCTCGGCAATTGCAGCTTGGCGGGCGTTTGTCCTTCGAACTCTCCATCAACGTAAATCTCGGCCTGCCTTGGATTCGAAGAAATTGCGACCGTGCCCGTGCCCGCCCCGTCACGTCCGGAAACTCCGTCGAAATCCTGAACTTTTGCTGGACGCATCGGTCCCTCGTGGTCGAACATTCCGGTCTCGCGTGGTTTGCCGGCCGGTAGCGGCTCGAGACGAATATGGAAATGATCCGATTTCAGGAGGAAATATTTGCCGTGATGGCGTCCGTTGATAGCGGTCCACGCGAACGGCCCGTTTGTGATGGTCACCTTTTCCGTGAGGTATCCATCCTTCGAGACCGTGAGCACCATCGCGTGATCCAGGCGAGAACCGAAGATCGTATGCGTCTTATGAAAATAGCCACCCGGAAAATCGGTGGTATACGGCGTGATGCCGGCGAAAAGGCCGTCGATTTCGACGCGAGCGCCGGGAGGCGAGGTCGTAATAGTCAGATTTTTCGCATGTGCTCGCGGCGCGGCGAGAGGCGCGAACAATGCCATGGATGCGTAGATACAGAGTCGCCGGCACGGCTGCATCGGAGCCTCCGGGAATTAGGGGCTCAAGATGGCACTTCCGACCGGAAGTGTCAATACGGTGAAGGGCCGCACGAGAGACTTGCGGGGACCAATCGCACGAGATCAGGCAGCGCGAGTGCAAAACTCCGGCACTGAGCACAGAGATGAGGCGCCAGCTGAGCATTTCACTTGATATGCCAATTTCCGCAACTTTGCATCTAAACGAATGAACGCCAGCGCAGGTGGTTCCGTTGTGCGGCGTTCGACTAATAGGGCAAGACCGACTTCAGGATTGCCAAGTGGTCATGCAACCTCAGGGGAGGAATACATAGAATGCGTTTTCACGTGAAGAACTACCTGGCTGTTCTCGCAATGTTCGTGTTTACAGGGATGGTTTGGGCCTCAACCCGCACGGATTCTACTCCGTACTACGTGACCCAGCCAACCGTAATCGGACACGCCCAGCTGAAGCCCGGTCAGTACACGATCAAGGCGAACGAAGCGCAGGATCAACTCCGTGTTCTGCACCATGGCAAAGTTGTCGCGACCGTACCATGCCACTGGATAGAGCTGTCACGAAAGGCAAACAACTCGGAAATTTTCTCGACCAAAGATCGAGTTACCCGAGTGGAATTCCAAGGACGGAGAAAGGCGGTCAGCGTGGGCTGATGCGCAGCTCCTATAGTGTAACGGGCGGGAGTGCGTCCCGCCCGTTTTATTTGTGCGCAGAATCTCGCATCGAGGAGAGAAGCGCGGCGGCAATCGCAGTGCACGAGCGACGTCGCACCGAAGTTCGAACCCTCTACAACTTTCCTGGTGATCGCGGATCTGGCAGTAGCTGGCATGAGCGGCAGCAAGGCCACGGACGGAAGTCCTGCTGCGATCGAGCAACGCGCGCGACGTGACGCGCGTTCCGAGTCCATGGCGGCTACGCAACGTCGCAGGCCTTTCTCGATCGCTACAAATCTCAAACAAAGAAAGCCGGGTGCCACGAATCATGTGGACGAGCACGTAGCCTTGCTCTCCTATGGGCGATGTTATTATGGAGAGGCCGTTGTCACCTTTCGTGTGGAGAAGCCCCGACGCCCGTCGGCAGGTTGCCCGGCTGGCGCCAAAGGCGCAACCGGGACCCCGCAGCGGAGGATGAGCAGTGCCGGACGCTTTGTCTGTTGACCGCCTGCATTTTGCCTTCACGGTGACGTTCCATTACATTTTTCCCCAGCTCACGATGGGCCTCGCTTTGCTGATCTTCGTTTTGAAAACAATCGCTCTGCGAACCGGTGAAGAACGATGGAACCGCGCAGCCCGTTTTTGGGCGCGCATTTTCGGGATCAGCTTCGCGCTCGGTGTCGTGACGGGAATCCCGATGGAGTTTCAGTTCGGCACGAATTGGTCGCAGTTTTCGAAGGCAGCGGGCGGCGTGATCGGGCAAACGCTGGCGATGGAAGGCGTGTTCTCGTTTTTTCTGGAGTCTTCTTTTCTGGGGTTGTTTCTATTCGGAGAGAAGCGCTTGGGCCCGCGCGGACACTGGTTCAGCTCGCTGATGATGTTCGTCGGCTCGTGGCTATCCGGTTATCTCATCGTCGCGACGGACGCATGGATGCAGCACCCGGTAGGATACGCGATCGCGCCGAACGGCTCGTTCCAACTGCAAAGCTTCTGGCATTTGCTGCTCAACCCCTGGGGGCTGTGGCAGTACGCGCACACGATGACGGGCGCGGTTCAGACGGGATGCTTCACGATGGCTGCGATCGGCGCCTATTACCTGCTTTCCGGAGTCCACGAAGAATACGGAAATATCTTCGTGCGCGTAGGAGTGACTGTAGGAGTACTCGCCGCCATCTTGCAGCTTTTCCCGACCGGTGATTTTCAGGGGCGGATGGTTTCCCGTTATCAGCAATCGACACTCGCGGCAATGGAAGGCCTGTTTCATACCGAGCGCGACGCGCCGCTGGCGATTCTGGGGCAACCCGACGTGCCAAATCAGCGGCTGGACAATCCGCTCGTCGTGCCCGCCGCTCTGAGTTTTCTAACGTATCGCGCGTGGTCCGCGCAAGTTACCGGCCTCGACCAGATCCCGCGCGACGACTGGCCGGACCACATCGAGCTGCTCTATTTCAGCTATCACATCATGGTCGGTCTCGGAACGATTTTTATTGCCGTACTGTTACTGGCAGCGTGGCTGCTATATCGCGGAAAACTTTACAGATCGAGATGGATGCTGTGGATTTTGATGGCTTCGCTGCCGTTTCCTTTTATTGCCAACACGGCAGGATGGATGACCGCGGAAATCGGGCGCCAGCCGTGGCTGATCTTCGGATTGATGCGCACGAGCGCGGGAAATTCTCCGCTCATATCGGCGGGAAGCGTGTGGTTCACGCTGCTTGGATTTTTGGGATTGTACGCAGTGCTTGGAATTTTGTTTCTCTTTCTCGTCTACCGGGAAATTGAGCACGGCCCGTCCGCGGCCTAGATAAGGAGAGAAATGGGGACTCTTTGGTTTTGCCTGGTGGCGCTTATGCTGGCCGGGTATGTGGTGCTTGATGGATTCGACCTGGGCGTGGGCGTCCTGCACTTGTGGCTGGCGCGGAATGAACCCGAACGCCGCGTGATGCTTCGCTCGATTGGTCCCGTTTGGGACGGGAATGAAGTGTGGCTGATCGCGGCGGGAGGAACCCTCTACTTTGCGTTCCCGGCTCTTTACGCGGAGGGGTTTAGCGGATTTTACTTGCCGTTGATGATGGTGCTTTGGCTGCTTGTGATCCGCGGGATATCAGTGGAGTTTCGAAGCCACATCGGAGGCCCAATCTGGTCGCGGCTGTGGGATACGGGATTCGCGGTGGCGAGTATTTTGCTGGCGATTTTTTATGGTGTGGCGCTGGGAAATGTGGTGCGCGGAGTGCCTTTGAATGGGTCCGGTCACTTTTTCGAGCCGCTGTGGACGGATTTCCAACCGGTTGGACACACGGGCATCCTCGACTGGTACACAGTGATCGTTGGCGTGGTGGCGCTTGCAGCACTTGCCTTGCATGGGGCGAACTGGCTCGCGGTGAAAACGGAAGGAGAACTTTGCAATCGCGCTTTGAAATGGGCGTCCGCGCTCTGGTGGGGCGTTTTGGCGTGCACGGCAGCGCTCACGATCATAAGCTTTCAAATGTTGCCGCAACTATTTTTAAGTTTCCGAGATCGTCCGTGGGGGATTGTGTTTCCGGTGCTTGCGCTAACTGGTCTTTTCGGAATTAAGTGGTTCAACCGGCTAAAGCTGGAGGGGATGGCGTTTGCGTCGTCGTGTGCGTACCTGATCGGCATGCTGACGAGCGTGACGTTCAGCTTATATCCAAACGTGTTGCCTTCGAGCTTGAACCCGTTTCAGGCGCTCACGATTGCAAATTCCAAGGCGTCCGACCACGGCCTGAAGATTGGACTCGCGTGGTGGCTGGTCGGAATAGTGCTGGCGTGCGGCTACACCATCCACACCTACCGGAGCTTTGCTGGGAAGCTTAGCGTCGGGGAGGCTGACGGAGACGAGCGAGAGCATCTGGCGACCGCGTCTCCCTAGATCCTTACCGGGGCAATGGCATGGGGCTGAAAATCTCGCTCAGGTAATCGTGCTTTCCAGGCTCACGCTCGATATGGGCGTAGCGCAATCCTCCATGATAGTCGATCTCGTCGTTCTGGAATTGGGGTCCGTTCTCGACGATCAGCTCGATAGGTGCGGAGCTAGATTTTGCCTCGGTAATGGCTTGAATCAATACGTCCGGAGCAAACGCTTTTCGGTCCACCGCAGTGACCTTCATGCCCGGCCCAATGCCTGCTTTGTAAGCCGGACTCCCGTGGATCACATCGATCACGTAACCGTCGTCCCGCAGAAGCAAGCCGATGGAGAGCGTCGTGTCCAGCCGATGTTTCACGATACCGACAACTTGCTGATACTGGTTCGGCTTGTCGGTATAAACGAGCTTCCATCCACTGTTTTCGATACATTCGGTCGGCGTATTGGGCGCAAGCGAATCGAGGCGCGTGCGCAAGAATCCGGCCCAATCGTATGGCGCGAGGCTATTCAGCGCCGAGACGATGTCGTCGAACGCGTAGGTTTTCAGGGCCGGCTTGCCACCGGGTCCGCCATAAAAGGCGCGGCCGAAGTCGTTCATTGATTTCTGGTCGTTCGTAAGCCGACGGAGCGTCGTATCCACATCGAGCCATAACAGCTCGCCTTCCCGGTAAAAATCGGTGCCGCGACGCCAGTTTGACCAATCGAGATCGGAGTCGTACAGAACCGAGGCAAAATCGGCGGTATCCTGCAGTGGGCGCCAATCGCGTCCCGGCCGGTTCGCCGCTTGCCCGGCGACGAACGCTAGCGCGTCACGCGCGAATTCGGGTTTCCAAAAGCCGGCCCGCGCGGTGAGCACCTCGCCGTAATATTCTGTGAGGCCTTCATAGACCCAAAGCAGATCGTCTTTCATCGGAATCTGGAAATCGGGGGTAGCGAGATCGTATGGGCGGCGATACTTGCCATTCCATGAGTGTGTGAATTCGTGCGGAATCAGATCGGAGAAATAGAGCCGGTAATTCGGATCGATCAAACTGCGTTCATAGGTGCGATCATCGCTGGATTCGTGGTGCTCGAGTCCGAAATGCGCGACTTGGTTGCTGAGTGTGAGCAGGAAATGATAATCGCGATAATGGCGTACGTGCCCAAACAACGTCCCTGTTTGCGCCACCAGATTGCGAAAGTCCTGCTCCGTTTCCGGAGGCATGTCGAGCGCGGCTGGGTTGTCGGAGACGATATCCATTTCGTGCGCGGGCGCCTTGCCCGGAGTAAGCTCGATCCTGCGGAAGTAGCGTCCTGTTAACACCGGTGAATCTACCAGCGTATTCAGCGGCACCGGAGCAAAATCGATCGTATCGCCCTCCACTTTCGAAACTGGCAAGGCGGTGCCAAATTGCCACCCCTGCGGAATTTCAAGGTTGGGAATGAACGTGATGTCACGCGAGGGGAATCCGCCGGGATAGAGGAGCACCTGATTCCAGTTCATTACGTCCAGGTCCGCTGTGGCGGATGCGCCCGCCGAAAACCCGGAACTGGGTGCGGAGAGCAAGAAATCGAGTGAGACGTCGAGTGTATGCACGCCGGGCGGAATCGTGAGGTGAAACTCAAACATATCGATCAAGTCGCGCCGCCAGGGCAGAACTTTTCCATCGGCCCTGAAAAACAAACCCGCGACATTCATGATCGGCCCATCAGGCATGTGTTCGCCGGGGATCCACTCCGGATAATAGAGAACCAGAGGGCCGGGTCGCACTGGCATCTGCATGCGAACGTGCAGGATCTTTTGCGGGGCGTGCGTGGCATCCACCTCCAAGTGAACTGGTCCGTAAGAATTTTCCCCACGCACGGATTTGCAAAATGCGCATGCCAGCGTAAGGACTGCGAACAGGAAAATAACGGGCGTACCAGATGAACGATTCATTTTGCCTCGCAGGAGATGACCGGCGCGCGGCAGCAAATCTTGGATTGCTGGAAAATTGCAAAATGTGCCGCTAAACCAGGCGTCTCAACGATCTTGGACGGTTCCAGCCGCGAAATTATTGCAAGAAAAACCCTAATACCCGGCCGCTGCCCCCGAAATCTAATCGAGCACCGAGTTATTTTACTGCGTGTCCTGTTGGTTCCGATGGTCCTTTAGACAAAAGACAAACACAGGAGGAATCGATCGGGCGCGGTTGGCAATAATCCCCAGGGTGCCGCTCATCGCCCCGCGCGCCTGTACGCGGCTATCCTGTCAAACTGAAAAGCTCTCCTGCGCGGCAATTTTCGAAAACACGATCAACTTTTTTTAACAGGCATCCGCCAAATGAATTCGACTTGCGACGAATTGGGAAAACGGTCCGTCGTCGAACGGAGATAAAGAAGGCTCTGTTGACATCCTTGAGCAAAGCCAGTGATGCTACAAGCGATACAGATTGAAACTCAGTCCGAGCAGCAGGGCTTGACGCACCTGCGTGCGCAGCGAGCGACCGGGCGCACGAGCCGAGAGC
>Ga0209061_1001284_pt1 | contig 43581 bp, 34 predicted proteins | sample Coa_R1_10_FD_187157 | JGI IMG/M metagenome (GOLD analysis project Ga0209061, IMG submission 187157) | Surface soil microbial communities from Centralia Pennsylvania, which are recovering from an underground coalmine fire - Coalmine... | ecosystem: Environmental > Terrestrial > Soil >...
CACGCGTTTCGTGCTGGCGATTGCACGCGTGGGAAGGGCGGCCTGCTGCTGCGCGAGCATCTGTTCGATCTGTTCGAGCGTGACTACACCTAAAAGGATGGGGGGAATGTTGAGCAGGTGCGCCAGGAAGCGGCGCCGCTCCAGCGAAAAGCCTCGATCTCGGTTCTCCATGTTGCGTACCTCGTTCTCGGATATGCCTAACACGTAGGCCAGGTCCCTCTGCGTCCAGGGTTGCCCATCGCCGCGCTTTTTGAGGTAGCGATAGTGCTTTGTGACCTGGCCGGGACGCGGGAAGCCGTCCTCGCCCGCCTCAAATTCAGGATAGCCCATACTGATCCACCAGCGTTCCGTGCTCATGTGATCCCTCCCTATATCCATCGAACAGCATCTCTATTTTGAGTATAAAAATCGCCTTTTGTTCGTAGTCGCGCGATCAATCGCGCCTGGAGCCCCTCTCCAGGCCCGGCGAGCGCGATAATGAACCTGAACGACCAGGATCGGTAATGGGAAGGGGTGATGGGATGGTGTAGGGGCGCGGCGCTGGCCGGGTGGTCGGGGGTGGGGCGGTGGGGGCCAGAAGCAAGCCCGCTTTTCCTCCCTAACCCTCATCCGGGGGTAATACAGGGAAGCGGGCTTGCGCTTCGGCCCCCACCACCCCAATGCCCCTCCCAGCCGGCGCCGCGCCCCTACGCCGCCCCGGGATTGCCGATCTTGAACGTTAACAATCATTATCGCGCGACTACGCATAGGTGAATCCTGTATGGCAAATATTTAAATGTCCCTGCATCTCTATTTCTGAGTATAAACGACGTGCGCTCCATGTCAACAAGCGACCATCAATCATATTGATGGTCGGCTCTTCCGTACATGGCATAAAATAAGCGAGCTTTTCAATAGAGTTCGCTCAATATAGACTGGAAGTGGTGGACGGTTGAAGGGGACCGAAAAGGGGGGTGGGCGCAGGAGGAGCGGCTGTCATCCTGCGCCCCGCCTGTTGTCTTGTGCCTCACCAGCCATCCAGCTCGCCATGTCATCCAGAGTGCCGGGAATGTCATCCTGAGCCGAAGGCGAAGGATCTGCCCTGAGGAACGAAAGGGCAGTCTGGCAAGGTGCGCCTTCCCTGGTCTGTTGGGCATGAGATGGACTCGCGGCTGCTGCGCGTGAGAAGCCGTGCGGCACTCGCACAGCGCTGCGCTCGTGCGAGATCCTTCGCCTTCGGCTCAGGATGACATAGTGTAATCAGGATAGCATAGTATGCTCAGGATAGCATAGTGTAATCAGGATAGCATAGTATGCTCAGGATGACATAGTGTGCAAAGGATGATATTCTCGAATTCGTTTTATCAATTAAAGGAGTATTTTGTATGCTGGAAAGTGAAATCCTGCGTTTGAAGCGCCGGCTGGATGGGCTGATAACGGAACAGCGCACCCTTTACGCGCTGCCATCGGAGCTGCCGGCCATCGATGAGGTTGTGCTTGGCTACATTCATATTCTGGAGGTGACGCGACTGCCGAGCCAGTGCGCCGACCTCATCACAACTCTGCGCGCGTTTCGCAGCCACTACGTCGATCTCTTGCGGGCGCTGCCACAGAACCTGCAAGCCGATAGCGCGCTCATCCCGATCCGCGTTGAGCGCGACGAACATCTCGCCTTCTGTCGCGCCTCGCTTGGCTACACGCGTTTCTGGCTCGATATGGAGCAGCCCAACGCCTGGCGCAGCGATATCGTTGAGCGCGTGCTGGCCTTTCACCGCCGCTACCTGGACCGCGTTCTGTCGGCGCCCCTCGCCTTCACCTGGGACCTCGACCTCTCGGCGTGACATATTTTAGAGGTGGTGCGGAATTTTTCGCGGGGAATGGTCTCGTGGGCCGGTTGGGAACCCGGGCGTGGGCCGCCACCAGGGCGGCCCCTACGGTGGTACGAATCGGCCTGGCAGGCGCACCGGAGCCACCGTAGGGGCCAGGGGCGGTTGGGTTGGGAGGAGGGGGCCTTGTGCTGGCCCACGCCCGGTTCGGATGCGGGCAAATTTTATTTTGTACACGTGAAAGGGTATATATTTTAATGGATAACGAATAGGAAACGGCACAGCAGCAGGAGCCGCTGGCTGACGAAGAGGAGGAGCGAATCGAGGCGGAGATCAGGTCGCTGATGGTCGTTCCGCCGCAGGGTGACATTGACGCCATGCTCAATTTTACGAATTTGTCCAGGAAGATTTACGATAGCGCGCAGACCAGGGAGGTGCGTGTGCAGGCTGACCGGCAGTTTAACCGTTGCTACGACTGGTTTGTGCGCCACGAGATCCCCATTACGTATGATGCCAGACACAAACGGTGGAAGAGAGAGAATCGAACCATGTCATCCAGAGCGGCAGCGAAGGATCCGATTCAAGGGGCACGCGGATCCTGAGCTGCCGCTCTGGATGACATTTCTCATATTACTTCCAATCCATTAATGCCGGGCAAGGGAGGGTGCGGCGTGTGCGGCTCGCGCTGGTACCAGAAGGCCACCGAGGCGATATCGTCCTGCAAGGGCAGGTAGCGCCCGCCGCTGCGCCAGCCCAGTGCCTGAATCGTCACGCGCAGATCCTCCTCGAAGCGAATCGGATCCATGATATGCCAGCGATACATGCCGAAGCGCTGCTGGCTGCGATAGAGGCCGTCGGGCTTGATGACCTGCGGCAGACCGAGGAAGGGCGTGGAGTAAACTCCGTATTCGCCCTGCGGGTGCTCGAAGTTCCAGGCGCCGCCGAAATAATCCTCCGTGCCGGTGCCGCAGATCGTCGGAAAATCGCGGTCCCCGTCAATATAGAATTTGATCTCGCCCTCGCCCCACCAGCCGGTATTGTTGCTCTGGTAGGCGATATAGGTGCCGGCGTAATGTCCCTGCCCGCGCACGTTGTCGAGCAGCGTATGCACCTCTTTGTATGGCAAGGGGTTACTGCGCCGCCACTGCGCATGAAAATAGCCCATATCGCCGGGAACGTCGGTCAGCGTGTAGTCGATCTGGTAGTAGACGATGGCTGTCTCTTCGCCCAGGTTTTCCAGCGTCAGCCGCGCGCTGCTGCGAAACGGCATCGGCCAGTACGCGTTCATGCCGCCCGCCGGGTTCACGGCTATGGGCAGCGAGTTGACGTTGCAGCGCTCGCACCAGCCGTTGGCGAAGAAGTCGCCGAGCGGACATTCAACCGAAGGCTGCTCCTCGTCGTCCCAGTACGCGCGCAGGATGAGCCGGCGCCAGTTCGCCGGAAAGGTCGTCAGCCAGAGATGCTGGATCGCGCCCGCCTGCCGGATCTCGCCCAGCGTAAACGTGCTGTGCGCGGCAATCGCGACAGAGGGAGAGATCTTCCAGCCCTGGCCCAGTTCGCGCGCATGAAACGCGCCGGTCCCCTCCGTAGCCATGCCACCGCGCCCCTTCTCGCCACTGAAATTCTCCGCGCTGATCGAACGCGACTGCGCATGCGAGAGCCGCGCCAGATTGCCCAGGCCCATCCCCAGGCCGTTGAAGCTATCGTTATTCGCCATACTCTCCTGCCCGCCTGAAAACAATTTCTAGAAATACGTCACTCACAACAGATTGGAGCCGCCATTGGCCGTCCCTGCGGTGAGTATAAAGCCAGGTTTGCCCATCTGTCAAGGCGCGGCAACCTTGACATGCTATGAAAATGATTTCATAATCAAGAGTATAGAGATGTCCCCGCCGCTCACGATTTTTACCAATTAAAGATGGCACAAACGGAGGCCACAGGCACGCGTGGCTCGAAGCGAGCCTTAGTGGTGATGGTAGGTGGCAGGCGCGTGGCTGCGCCACGCGCCTGCCACCTACCATCACCACTGAGAGCGGCGAAGCCGCGATGTGTCATCGGGAAAAATCGTGCGGTGGCGCAAGAAAAAGGAAGGGTAACGCCAGTGGAATTCCCCAATTTCCCGATGCGCCAGGTACACCTGGACTTCCACACCTCGCCCGATATCGGCGATATTGGCGCCGACTGGGACGCCGGCCACTTCATCGAGACACTCACGCGCGCCCGCGTCAACTCGATCACCGTATTTGCCAAATGTCACCACGGCATGAACTACTATCCTACAAAGATCGGCCCCGTCCACCCCGGGCTGAAGTTCGACCTGCTCGGCGCGCAGATCGAGGCGTGTCATCGTGCCGGCATTCGCTGCCCCATCTACATCTCCGTCTGCTGGGACGTATCGGCTGCGCAGCGTCATCCCGAATGGCGCCAGGTCGATAAGAATGGCCGGCTGATGGGCGGCGGGCCGTTCGATGCCTGTTTCACCAACTGGCCCGACCTCTGCATCAACAACGCTTATAGCGACGAGCTGATCGCCCAGGTTGAGGAGCTGCTTGCGCTCTACGACTGCGACGGCTTTTTCTTCGATATCGTGCATTACAGCGATGACGGCTGCCTCTGCGTCAACTGCATGCGCGACCTGCGGCGCAAGGGGCTGGACCCGGAGGACCCGCTGCACCGTCATGCCAACAATAACGATACCGCCCGCGCCTTCATGGAGCGCGCCTCCCGCGTGATCCGCGAAAAGCTTCCACACGCCGGCATTTTCTATAACGCGGGCTGGAGCCTGGAATTCGAGGACGAGGCGCAGTACTATTCCCATGTCGAGATCGAATCGCTGCCCACCGGCGGCTGGGGCTACGGCTTCTATCCGCTCTGGTCGCGCTACGCGCGCAACTTTGGCCTGCCGATGCTGGGTATGACGGGCCGCTTTCACGAAAGCTGGGCCGATTGGGGCGGCTTGAAGCATCCCGACGCGCTGCGTTTCGAGTGCGCTGGCATCATGGCAACCGGCGGCGCCATCTCTGTCGGCGACCAGTTGCACCCGCGCGGGCGACTCAACGACGCGGTATACGAGGTCATCGGCGAGGCGTTCCGCGAGGTGGAGGCTGTGGAGCAATACTGTATCGGCGCCAGTGCGATGTCACAGGTTGGCCTGCTCACGCTCGAAGAACATCGCCGCCCTGCTCATCGCAGCCATGACACCGAAGCGCTCGAAGGCGCGAGCATGATGTTGCTCGAATTGCACCAGCAGTTCGACGTAATTACCGCGAAATGCCCCGATTTTCAGAAGTACGAAGTCATCGTTGTCCCTGATCGCGGCGCGCTGCTGCCCGGCGTGGTCGAGCGGCTGCGCGATTACGTGGCGCGGGGCGGCAGGCTGCTGCTCTCCCACGAGGCGCTGCTGGATCGCGCCGCCGGCAATTTCGCGCTCGCCGGCGAGATGGGCGTCGACTATCGCGGCCCCTGCGCGAGCGTCCCCGACTATTTCATGCTCAGCGATCCCGCGCTGCACACGGCGGTCACGCGCCCCGGCTTCGCCTACTCGCTCTACGAAGGTCCCTGCGTGCAGGTCACGCCCCGTGCCGGCACTCAGATTCTCGCCGATTCCTATGAGAGCTACTTCAATCGCACGTGGGAGCATTTCAGTTCGCACCGCTTCACGCCGCCGCGCCCTGAAAAGGCCGACTACCCGGCGGTCACACGCTCCGGCGGCGTCATCTACATCTACGGCCCTATCTTCGCCGCCTATCACCGCCACGGCAACCTGACCTTCCGCGCGCTGGTGGGCCGCTGCCTCGACCTGCTCCTGCCCGACCCGCTCATAGAGACCGACGCCCCGGCCAGCGCCGAGGTCACGGTCATGCAGCAGGATGGCCGGCAAATCGTTCACCTCGTCAACTATCACGCGCAGCGCCGTTCGCCCGCGCACGTCGAGGCCCTGGAGGCGCCCGTCCCTCTGCACAACGTGAACCTGCGCCTGCGTCGCCCCGGCAAGACCGGCAGCGTCCGCCTTGCGAGCACCGGCGCGGAACTGCCCTTCACTGTGCGCGATGGCGCCGTCGCCGTCACGGTCCCCCGCGTCGGAACGAGCGAAATCGTCGTCTTCTCTGACGCCGATTGAGGCAGGAGGGTGCAGGGAACCGGCGGGTTCCCTGCCGGGGGCGCGGGGGTGTTCCCCGATTATACCCTTCTCTGCCTATCAATTTCGTACAACATGATCGAGGTCGCGCAGGCGACGTTGAGCGAGGAGGCCGAGCCGTAGATAGGGATGCGTACCACGGCGTCGCAAAGCTGCTGGTAGGCCGCGCTCATCCCCCACGTCTCGTTGCCGACCACCAGGACCGTCGGTCCCCTGAAATCGTGCTCGTCGATAGCGCGATCCGCCTTCTCGCTGCTGCCCACAACCTGAACTCGCCTGATGCGCTCTCTAACCACATCGAGCCAGGGAAGCAGCTCTTTGTGTGATGGGAGCCGCACAATTGGCAGAGCGAAAAGCGAGCCAGTGGTGGCGCTGATGGTTTCGGGATCGTAGAGGTCAACGCTGTGGCCCGTCATAATCAGCCCATCAGCCCGCAGGGCGTCGCAGGAACGGATGATCGTGCCCAGGTTGCCGGGGCTGGCCGCGCGATCATAAACGACGACAAGCAGATCATCCTTGATGGCGATGCGCGCAAGATCGTCCTCCGGCATAGCGACGACGGCGATCAGTTCGGAGGGTTCGGCCTTGTTGCTCAACTTCTCCATCAGGGGCAGCGGTAGCTCGAAATGTGTCTGCGCTGGCGAGTGGCGCAGGATGTTTTCCGCCCAGTCCGAGAGCCTTTTTTCGCGTGTGTAGAAGAAGGCATTGATGCGCCAGTTGTGCTTGAGCGCCTGGTTGATCGGCCTCACGCCCTCGACAAAGAATTCGCGGTGCCTGAGCCGTTTTTCGCGCCTGCGGCGCAGCGTCTCCACGTGTTGAAAATCGTTATTCTCCGAATAGATTTTGATGGTTTTTGGTTTCATTCTTAACACCATCGTGTGCTCGCGCCTGTGGCACAGCTTCGCCGTGCGACTGCCCGGCCAGAGAGGCCGCTGAGAACCAGACACACCTAAATAGTTTGACATGCTTTCTGCACTTCTAACAAAGCTTCGTGGAGGAAGGCGAGCGTGTCCGCCACGTCGTCTTTTTCGAACTGGGAGCGCCAGAGCAGGGCACGCTCGATGATTGGCCGCCATTGCGGGTAGGTCTCCAGCGCCCAGGCTGCGGCTTTCGGCTTGGAGACCACCGCACCGTTATGCAGCATGTAGAGCGCGCGGCAGAAGGTCAGCGCGGCAAACGCCTGGTATTCGCGCGGGCGCAGCCATTCTATGTCACCGCTGTCGAGCCGGGCACGCCAGAACTTCTGCATCTGTGTGCAGACCGCCGCGCGCAGTTCCTGCGGGGAGACGGGATCGATCAGCGTGCCCGGCGGCGGTCCCCACACGACGACACCATGTTCGCGCACGATATGGCGCTCGATCACCCAGTTGTAGCCGTGCCATTCGATATGGAACGACCAGTCAGAGCCGATGGTCGGATGGTGCGCGTTCCGCGGATCGTAGCGCCGCAGCGCCGCGCGCGGAATGTAGGAGCCTTCGAGTCGGCTGGCGTAGGGAAGGCCGCTCGCATCGATGTCCGCGTGCATGACGCGCAGGCGATCCAGCGCTGCCTCCGATAGAGCCCCCGCCGTCACGATCAAGAAATCGATATCACTGGAGGCTGGATCGAAGTCCCCCAGTGAGAGCGAGCCGTAGAGGTAGAAAGCAACGAGTTGCGGCCCCAGGATGGCTTGCACATCCCTGAGCATCACCTGGAGAACGTTGTTGACATCTTCGTAGGGCGTGGGGCCGCCCGAATTGAGGGCAGTCATCGTACTGCCCTCCTCTGGAACGCGCCGAACGGCCCGCTATGGTTAGCCGGCATGTGGCCGCGCAGGTGTGTGCCCGCCTCCTCGTATTCCTCGCTCTCGATGCTGCCAAACTGGTGGAAGCGCGCCACCAGGTCGCCGCGATCATAGGGGATGAGCACGTCGAGCGGGACGAACTGGTCGGTGAGCGTTTCGCTGATGCAGTTCAGCAGTTCGTCGATGCCCGCCCCGGTGGTGGCCGAGATGCGCACCCTGGGCAGCGTCGCCGCCACGCCCTGCACCTGGAGTTCCGCCCCGTCGCATACGAGGTCGCTCTTATTCAGTGCCATCACCATTGGCAGGCCGCCGGCGCCGATCTCCTCCAATACCTGCTCGACGGCCTCGATCTGGTGCTGCGCGTGCGGGTGCGAGGCATCGACGACGTGTAGCAGCAGGTCGGCCTCGGCCACCTCCTCCAGCGTGGCGCGGAAGGCGGCGACCAGCACCGTTGGCAGGCGCTGCACGAAGCCCACCGTATCGGTCAGCAGGATCTCCTGGCCGCCGGCGAGGCGCACGCGCCGCGTCATGGGATCGAGCGTGGCGAACAGCTTGTTCGCGGCGAGAGCTTGCTGCGCGTTGGCAAGCCGGTTGAGCAGCGTGGATTTGCCGGCGTTGGTATAGCCGACGAGGGCGACGACGGGTGCGCCGGTATCTTTGCGCCGCTCGCGGTGAAGCTGCCGCTGCTCGCGTACCAGCTCCAGCTCTTCCTGAAGCTGGTCTTTCTGGCGGCGCAGCAAACGGCGGTCAACCTCGATCTGCTTCTCACCTTCGCCGCGCTGCTGCGTGCTGCCGCGCTGGCGCGAGAGGTGCGACCACTGGCGGGCGATGCGCGGCAGATCGTACTCGACCTGCGCAAGTTCCACCTGGAGTCGCCCTTCGCGTGTACGAGCGCGCTGCCCGAAGATGATGAGGATCAGCGCCGTCCTGTCGAGCACATGCGTGTCAAGTTCGCGCTCAAGGTTGCGATGCTGGCCCGGCGTCAGTTCAAGATCGAAGATCACGGCATCGCAATTATGGAAGGCGACAAGTTCCGCAACCTCGCGCACCTTGCCGGAGCCGAGCAGCGTCGCCGGGTGCGGGTGCGCGAGGCGCTGCACGACGCGATCAACGCAGGTGACGCCCGCCGTCGTCGCCAGCCTCTCCAGTTCATCGAGCGATTCGTCTATCGACCAGTCGGCGCCGGGCATATCGACGCCAACCAGGATGGCACGCTCCGCCGCGTTCGCCAGCAGCCCGTCCAGTGGCTTCTCCTCATTAGCATTGAGGGGTGTATATGCTGCCATATTATAACTTACTCCTTAGAGGTCTCTGTTTCTCGACACCCTTGCAGGCTCGCACCTGCGGCACTCGCTGGATGGCATGTATAGCGCGGCTCCGCCGCACCGGAGAGAGTGTACGTTGTGTGGAAAAATGCGCGCAGCGCATTTTTCCACACAACGTACACTCTCCCGGCGAGCGCCAAAGGCGCGAGCACGCAAGTAGTGTCTGTATTGCTCATGAAAAATGCTTCCTGTGATGCGGGAAAATACCGGCGCGCTGCATGTGATGGCGGTGATGATTGCGAAGGTATCACTACATATGATAACAGGGCCGGGTAGCAATTCCTTCCTGGTGATTGTAGGCAGTTTCGATGTTGTAAGGAAATGCTGGAGAGAGTGGTTTTGCTGCCTGCCAGGCAATATACAACAATGAAAAAGCCTTCATCGCCCTGTACCATAACGAAGGACACCACGCACGACGCCATTCGAGAATGGCATAATGATGCGCTCGGATGTATCCCGCGATGCTGGTAACAGATTAGATGAAGACTGTCACTGTTGTCTATCTCCTGTTGCAATAATTGATTATAGAGTACAGGAGAAGGCCCTTAAAGTCAAGGGGTATCTCCTGGCCCGGTCAATCGAACTCGATGGGCAGCGAGCGCAGCCCGCGAAAGACGAGGTTCGGCGCCCATTCCGGCTCACCGGTGGCGAGGCGTGGGTTGGGCAGGCGGCGCAGCAGCGTATTGAAGGCAATCTCCCCTTCGATGCGGGCCAGAGGCGCACCCAGGCAGTAGTGAATGCCGTAACCGAAGGCGACGTGCCGGTTATCCTGGCGCCGCAGGTCGAGCCGGTCGGGATCGGGGAAGACCGCCGGATCTCTGTTCGCGGCCCCCAGGCACATGAGCACGGCCTGACCGGCCTGGATGCGCTTGTCGCCGATGGTGATATCTTCTTTCGCGCGCCGCGATGTCATCTGCACGGGGCTGTCGTAGCGCAGCAATTCCTGAACAGCCGGGGCGATCAGGCCGGGATTATCTTTTAGCAACTGCATCTGGTCGGGATTGCGCAGCAGGGCCAGCAGTCCGTTGCCGATCAGGTGCGTCGTTGTGCCATGCCCGGCGGCCAGCAGCAGAACGCAGTTCCCCAGCAGTTCCTCCTCGGTGAGCCGATCCCCCTGCTCCTCAGCCGCGATCATTGCCTGCATCAAGTCGTCTTTGGGCGCGGTGCGCCGCTGCTTGATAATATTTCGGAAGTAGTCCATGAACTCGGACACGCCGTACAGTGCGCGCACCACGTCTTGCAGTTCGAGGTTGACGCCACTGAGCAGCATGCCGAAATCGCCCGTCCACTTCACGAACTGCCCGCGATCCTCCGGAGGCACGCCGAGCATTTGCGCGATTACGATGGCGGGCAGGGGGAAGGCGAACGCCTGGATGACCTCCATGCCGCCGTCATCCTGTACCGCGTCCAGCAGTTCGTCGACGATGCTCTGGATGCGCGGGCGCATGGCCTCCAGGACGCGGGGCGCGAAGGCTTTAGAGACCAGGCCGCGCAGGCGCGTATGATCCGGCGGATCGCGGAAGAGCATCTGTCGTGTGAGCGCGTGAATGGGCGGCCCCAACGTCTCCTCCATGTCCCGGGGCAGCCAGGAGGTGTCGAGCATGAAGCGCTCGGCGGTGAGCCGGGGATCGCGCAGGATGGTGATAACGTCGCTGTGCCGCGTCAGCACCCACTCCTCGGCGCGCTCATCCCAGTATATAGGATCGTGTTCACGCAGGCGGTGATACAACGGGTAGGGATTGGCGGTATATTCTGGCTGGAGGACATCCATCAGGCTGAGTGTATTCGTCTCATCCTCTGGCATCGGCGTCTCCTTCTATGATTGGACTATCCGGCGCTACAAAATGATCTAAGAGAGATACGATAAAACGCCGTCCTGGTTCCACTATTTAGCGGTGTTCATAAAACAATACAGTTCGGGGTGGTATGATGAGGATATCATATTTTGAGGGGAGAAGACTCATGTCTACCTGGTCCGAAGGCGATTTGCAACTCGATGATGTTCGTATTCATTATTACCGCACGGGCGCGGGCGAGAAGCCGCCACTCGTGTTGTTGCATGGCTTCAGCGATAATGGGCTGTGCTGGAGCGAGGTAGTGCGAGAATGGGAAGGCGATTTTGATATTATTCTGCCCGATGCGCGTGGGCATGGACTCTCCAGCGGCTCGGCGAGCGGGGACTATCGGCAGCGCGCTATGGCGGAGGATGCGGTGGCACTCATCCGGGCGTTGGGGCTGGGCCAGGTGCGGCTGGGCGGGCATTCAATGGGGGCCGGCGTGGCGGCAGTGGTGGCCTGCGAGTGGCCGGAGCTGGTGCGGGCGGTCATGCTGGAGGATGGAGCGTTGTTTGTGCCACGCGGGCAACCGACACATTCACAGGAGAGGCAGCAGCGGCGCCAGAACTGGCTATTTGAGGTGCGGGCGCAAAGTCTGGAGGAACGCAAGGCAGCCTGCCAGAAGAATACCGGCTGGTCGGAGGTCACAGTCGAGCAGTGGGCTATCTCGAAGGACCAGCTCAATGCTGCCCTTCTGTCCGCCGGCCCTGCGCCCGTCATCGGAGAACGCCCACCTCTAGAGGTCCTGGCTGCCATCCGCTGCCCCTTGCTGCTGGTGACAGGTGATCCCACCCGTGGCGCCTTGATCACGCCGGAGCAGGCAGCACAGGTCCTGGCCGCCCAGCCCCGCGCCCGCGAGCTGCATATTCCCGATACCGGACATTGCATCCGCTATGATCAACCACGGGCGTATGCGCAGAGGGTAGGGGAATGGCTGCGCAATGTATAATCTGCTGATACTCAGCAGATCCTTGACCGAGCTTGAGCACATCCTCTGGAGTCAGGCGCGTTCCAAAAGTGCATTGTACTTCGTATCATAATAGACGATACGACCTTCCGGCATCAACAGCAGCGTATCGGGCTTGAGATGCTGCACAAAATCCAGGTCGTGCGTCACAGCGATGATCGTGCCATGATAGTTGCCCAGCGCTTCGCCAACGATGGAACGCGACAGCGCATCGAGGTGCGTCGTCGGTTCGTCGAGCATGAGCAAATTCGGGCCATCCAGCACCATCTTTGCCAGCGCCAGCCGCGTCTTCTCGCCTCCGCTGAGCGTCGCCACGCGCTGGAATACGCGATCCCCGCTGAAGAGGAAGCGGCCCAGTACGCCCCGCACGCGCTTCGGATCGTCGGGCAGCACCTTGCTCGCCTCGTTGAAGACCGTGTTCTCGTAATCAAGCCCCTCGTTCTCCTGCGCATAGTAGCCGATGCGCACTCGATCACCCATCAGCACCTCGCCCGCCGTAAGTTCGGTCAGGCCGAGCAGCGCGCGCAGCAGCGTCGTTTTGCCGGCCCCGTTGAGACCCACGACAACCAGGCGCTGACCGCGTTCAAGCTCAAAGCTGATATCGCGGAAGACCTCCTTGCTGCCGTAATACTTCGTCAGGCCCCCGGCGAGCATGACGAGCTGCCCGCTCGGGTAGCGCACCGGAAAATCGATCTTGATGCGCCGGCTGCTCTGTGGCAGTTGCGGCTTGCTCGCCTCCAGCCTGGCAATACGTCTATCTATCGCTATCCGCTGGCTGACGCGTGTCGCTCCGAATTTGCGCAGCTTTTGCGAAGTCTTGCGCAGGCGTGCGATCTCGCGCTCCTGCTGCCGCCTGGTACGCTCTATCAGGGCCAGCGCATCACCAGTTACGGTGAGGTAGTTCGAGTAGGTTCCGCGATACTCTTCGAGTTTATGCGTGAACTCGTTGAGGCGCAGCACCTTGTTGATGCTGCGGTCAAGCAGGTCCAGGTCGTGCGAAATGATTAAAAGCGCCCCCTGGTAGCCGGCGAGAAAATCCATCAGCCAGGCGGCAGCCTCGGCGTCCAGGAAGTTCGTCGGCTCGTCGAGCAGCAGCAGATCGGGCGCCTGGAAGAGCAGACGTGCCAGCGCGAGCTTCGTCTTCTGGCCGCCGCTCAGCGTGTTGACGGAGCGATCCAGCGTCACACCGCCCAGGTTCAACCCGGCGATCAATTGCTCGCTGCGGGCGTCGGCCTCATAATAGCCCAGACTCTCAAGCGTATCCTGCGCCTGAGAGAAGCGCTGCAACAACTCGGGCAACTCGTCCTCAGTGGCCCGGGCGATCTGCGCGGAGAGCGCTTCATAGCTCGCAATCGCCGCGTCCAGGCCCGTGCTGTTGAAAATGAAGTCCCGCACCGTGCCATTCTCCACGACAGGGGTTTCGTGCGCGACATCCTGCGAGAGATAGCCGTAACTGCGCGGCAGCATCACTGTGCCCCGGTCCGGCACCTGCAAACCCGCGATAATATTGAGCAGGGAACTCTTGCCTGCGCCGTTCACGCCGATCAACCCGGCCTTCTCCCCAGGCGCTACTGTGAACGATACGTCATCCAGTATCACGCGCGCATTATATGAAAGATGAATATGATTGACCTGTAGCATATGTTCCTGTTTCCTCTACGTGCTTCCGGTCTTGCTCGCGCCTGCGGCGCGCGCGGGATGGATAGGTGTGATAGCGAATGCGCTTCGCGCATTCGCTATCACACCTATCCATCCCGGATGCGGCGAAGCCGCGCGAAGGCTCGGCGAAAGCGGGCAAAGATCATTTGCCACAACACACCAATATCCCCTGGTGCGACTCCGCTGCACGAACGCCTGGCAAGAGCGGGCAAGGATGCGGAGTATCAGATACTCCCCTCTGCAAGGGCGCTGCGAACAGCAGCGAGCAAGCCCGTATTCGTCGAGGCTTCATGATCGTGGGGGTGCGCGCCGGATTCGTTATCCTCGCGCCTGGATGCAGCGGGAAGCACGGTGTCGCAAAACATGCAGGGACGAGGAGTTCGATGCTCGGCGACACACGCCTGTGGGTGGGCTGCTGGTAATGCCCGCAGTAGGGAGGAAAGGCAACGGGAAGATGCTGAAAGTCAACAGACAACGCTACTCACTATGCGGAGTAGTGAGTAGATGCATCATCTTGCGCCACTTTCCAGCCGCATGAGCCTCGGCGTGCTCGCTCATGCGGCGGCGGCAATGGTGAGCATTGCTGCCTGTTCCACGGTTGTTCCTGATCTTTTTCAAAATGGGAGTATAGTTCAGTCCAGGGAGAGATAATACCATTATATGGCTGCAATGTCAAGGACGAGTTTCAGCGGGTTCAGCTGCCACAGGGGGGCAGGGGACGGCCGTCCCCTGCCGGGGGTCCGGGGTGTTCCCAGAAAAACAGTTTTTCTCTTTTTTCGCACGCCGCCACAGGCGGCGTGCGAAAATTAATTCATCCCTCCCATTGGTAGGCGAACCGCTGCGTCAGATTCAGGTATAGCGAGCCGTAGGTCACGCTCGGCTCGATCATCGCGCCCTCGAACCATTCGTTAAAGCTCGTGATCGTAACCCAATCGGGACTGCTCGCCAGCGCCCCCTGCCAGCTTTCCTGGTAGGTCGCGCCATTATTGCGTGGCACAATGAAGGTCCCTGTACGTCCGGGCACGCGCGTATCGTTATAGCCGGGCATCACACCGGCAGCCCAGATCTTATGCGTGCCATGAGCGCTATTATAGGCGTTAATCTCGTTACGGAAGCCCTCATCTACTGCCGCCATATCGTTGTTATTGAGGCCCCAGTAACCCGCGCTGAAGAGATGAATGCCGTCAAAAACGCTCAACATGTCGAGGTTCACGCCTTCGGCGGACCAGATCATCTGGTCGTTGGGATCGACCTGGCTGCGAATAGCGGCCCACTCTGTAAGGGAACGGCCTCCGCCCAGCGGATCCCAGAAGAAGATAACCGGCTTGCCCTGCCAGTGAAAGAAATGCGGATTGTTGCCGTAGTGCGACTTGAGGTAGAGCAGCCCCTTTACGATGTTGCCCTCACCCTGCAAAGCTGGCGCGTCGCTCTCGAAGTAGATCGAGGAGGCGAAGTTATAGCCGGTGCGTTGCTGGAGAGCGGCTGAACGCGACAGCAGTTTCGCGAAATTGCTGTCGGTCTGGTCGCCAGGTCCCCACCATGAGCTGATGAAACCGGTGATGCCTGCGTTGGCCGCCCAGCCAAGCTGCCGATCAATGGTCGCGGTATCGCTGGAATTATACTTGATTGTGGGCAGATCCGACATCGTGGATAAGGACCACGTAGACGTGTTGTACCACATGTAGTAGAAAGCCAGCAGCGGACGGTTGCTGTTACCGGCAACCGCCGGGAGCGTGGCAGTGGCTCCTGGCGCTGGCTTCGCTTTCCCCTTTGGCTTTGGCGTAGGTGTGGCATGCTGGCCTGGCACCTGCATCGATATCGCACCGCCCGTTTGTGGCGTGCCCGTTGCTGTCGCCGGGGCAGCGCCCCTTGTCGCTGGCGGTGTCGGCTTCGGCCCCGCTATCGCACTATCGCCCTGGCAGGCTGAGAGGTAGAGCAGACAGCAGATGCATGCCGCCGCCAGAATACGGCTGAGGCCCTTTCTGGCCGGATCTTTCCCCATAATGTGTCCTTTTTGAAGACCTGATTCCCCCGAGCATAGTATACGAAAATCAGTGTACATAATAAAACTGCGTAGTACGTTTAGGGGAGGAATACCCGCCCGCAATGTACCTTTCCCTCCTACTCTTTTTGTGATAGGCAATACATACTATTGGTAATATACAGAGCATCTATAACGAATAATGCGTATATATAAACATGCTGCGAAAATGTATCTGATGGCTAACACCTGTGCTTGCTCGCGCCTGCGGCGCTCGCCTTATCCAGTCTTGTGGTCCAGGAGAATGCGCTAAGCGCATTCTCCTGGACCACAAGACGCCCTTATGTGGGGAAGGCGCCAGGCCCTTTCTCAAAGAGCGTCGCGGATGATGGTATGCGAAAATGCGCTTCGCGCATTTTCGCATACCATCATCCGTCTCTGGCGCGGCGCAGCCCAGCCGCGCGAGCGCCCGGAGAGAGAGCGCTAAGATGCCGAGAATCAAGGCGCACTCTCGGAAAAGTCGCCGGGGGCATATGTAAAATGGTAGTAACGGCCCGTTTATCATATGGGTTGTCTGGAGAAAGGGGGAAAGCCCGCCGCGTACTGTAGAGTGGAACGCTGTGAGACAGGATGACATATTGACTCATCTGGCTTTCCTGATTAAGATCAGGTGGGAGGGTCAAAAATATATAAATATAGCTCGTAGAAACCCTTTTATCCAGGAAGGAGCATATGCGATGATAGCGCATAGGAAAATAGCCGTATGCAGTATCCTGTCTATAGTGATAGTGGTCGTCGGCTTCGCAGCTCTCAGTCCAGCCCTGCCCGGTGTGCGTACCGCTCATGCTGCCACGAATGTATTGCCGTATCATGCAACCGCCAACGGTCCCTACACGGTGCGGGGCAATATGATTATAGGCGCCGATGGCACGCAATACATTTTTCATGGCATTGCGCGTGATGGTCTCGAATACAATTGCTCAGGCGAGGGGCCGCTCGATCAGCAGCACCTTGCCTTTATGGGACCGGGTACCAGCAGCTCGGCGGGGACCTACTGGGGCGCCAATACGGTGCGGCTTCCTGTCTCGGAAGGTTTCTGGTTTAATGGCGCGCCAGGCTATCCCTGCTCTGCGGCTCAATACCAGGCCCTCGTCAAACACACGATTGACGCTCTGACCGCCCTCAAACTCAACGTCATACTGGATCTGCAATGGACCGATGCCGGGCGCCAGTCGGGGCAGGGCGGCGGCCCGTGGAGCCTCGCCGACGCTGATAGTATCGCCTTCTGGCAGCAGGTAGCACCGATCTATAAAGGCTATTCGAACGTCCTGTTTGAAGTCTACAATGAGCCGCACCCCCCCTCCTGGTCCTGCTGGCAGGCGGGTTGTCCGATGTCCGAGACCGGTTATTCCAGCGATTGTGGCTGTAGCAAGTCTGTTCATTATAGTGGCGTGGGCATGCAGGCGCTGGTGAATGCCGTGCGCGGCACCGGGGCCAACAACCTTATCATTGTTGGGGGCAACAACTGGGGCTTTGATCTGAGCCAGCTTCCCAATTACCCGATTGGCGGCTCAAATATCGTCTACGACACTCATCCATACCCCTATGCCGATAAGATGCCCAATACCTGGGATGCCGCCTTTGGTAATCTCAGCGGTAGATATGCTATGATATCAGCCGAGAGCGGTGAATATGACTGTGGCACGAGCTTTGTGAGCCAGCTGTACCCCTACCTGGACGCTCATCACATGGGCTGGGTGGCCTGGGCCTGGAATACCAATGGCAACGTTTGCAAGTATCCAGAACTCGTCACCGATTACCAGGGCACGCCCTCACAGGCTATGGGGCAGTACATCTATCAGCGCATGCGCAGCTATGCGTGAGTTGTCCGCGATAGCTCTTTTTACGCTCCTCGCCACCTTCGGTGGCTCGCACCGGGTAAGAAGCGCCAGAGGCGCTGTATTGTCAGGGGAAGGAAGCGGAGCCGCAAAAAGGTGACGCCTACCAATGGAGTTCTCCATTAGCATAGGAATGGTGGGCCGCTTGACAAAGGGCGTGCCGGTATGTTATAAACAAAATCAGTGATAACTGAAAAGAGTAAAGGCTGTGAAGGGACGAGTAACAGTAGCCGTTACGTCCAGAGAGTGGGCGACAGGTGGAAAGCCCATACGTTAACCGCTGTGAAAAAAGACCCGGAAGCCGCGAGAAGAAATCGCCTGGCGCGAAAGTAGAACTCGCCGGTGGCCTCCGTAATCGGGCTGATACGGGCAGTCGTGCCGCGCTGGCGTGATGGCCCGCAGAGGTTGCCGCCGTGAGGCAGCAACGAATGAAGGTGGTACCACGAGAGCCACATATTTAGCTGAACATGTCGCTCTTCGTCCTTCCTGTGTGGAGGATGAAGGGCGTTTTTATTTGTCCTTTACCCGTATGTGTTTTTGTGCGCCTGCGGCGCACCTTTTGATATAGCTTCTGCGGGCTGAGCGCCGCAGGCGCTCAGCCCGCAGAAGCCACGTTCCCGACGAACCGCGTAGCGGTGAGTGGTTAGAAATAAAGAATAGCTAAAAGCTGTGAAGGGACGAGTAACGGTCCCGCTGGCATGCAGAGAGCGGGCGGGAGCTGCGAAGCCCGTATGTCAGGGCCGCGAAAAAGATCCCCGAGGCTGCGAGAAGAAATCGCCTGGCGCGAAAATAGAACTCGCCGGTTTGCCCTCCGTGATCGGGGCTGGTAGGGGATGACCGTCAGGTTCCCCTCACCGCAAGAGGCCGGCGCAGCGCTGCGCTGGCGAATGAAGGTGGTACCACGAGAGCAGAACGTCGCTCTTCGTCCTTCGCCCATGAAGGATGAAGAGCGTTTTTGTTTATCTTTCGTATAGCGGGGTTGTCAGGGGCAGCAGGCCCCTGACCTGGGGTTGCGGGGCCGCGCCCCGCTCCCCCCTTTCCACATAAGGAGGAGAATAGAGAAAATGGCACATTGTCCTGAATGCGATGCCGAAGTCGCCGTGGAGGGCCTCATGGTCGGCGAAATCATCTTTTGTCCCGATTGTAACGCGGAACTGGAAGTTCTGAATCTGGAGCAGCCAGAAGTGGCCCTCGCGCCGCAGGTCGAGGAAGATTGGGGAGAATAAAGCGATGCGCCTGGCTATCCTTACATCGCGCGTCCGCGTAGAAGAGAAACTGCTGGTCGAGGCGTTGCAGCGCCGCGCCATCGAGTTCGAGATCATCGACGATGGCGGCCTGCTGCTCGACCTGGAGCGGCCCGACGAGCGCTGGCGCGACTACGATGCTGTGCTGTGCCGCAGCGTCAGCCAATCGCGCGGGCTGGCCGTGCTGCATGTGCTGGAGCACTGGGGCATCCCCGTCTTCAACGCGCCGGCGGTGACGGCAGTCTGCAACGATAAGCTGCTCACCACGCTGGCGCTGCTGCGCGCCGGCATTCCCGTGCCGCGCACGCTGCTCGCCTTTGAGGAGCAGACCGCCGTCCAGGGTATCGAGCGCCTGGGCTATCCCGCCGTGCTCAAGCCGATCACCGGATCGTGGGGGCGCTTGCTAGCGCGCGTCAATGATCGCGATGCCGCCGAAGCGGTGCTGGAACATCAGGAGACGCTCGGCTCGTATCAGCACCACATTCACTATATTCAAGAACATATTGCCAAGCCGCAGCGCGACATTCGCGCCTTCGTCGTCGGCAATCGCACTATCTGCGCCATCTATCGCACCAGCGCGCACTGGGTAACGAATACGGCACGCGGGGCCGTCGCCAGCAATTGCCCCGTCACGCCCGAACTGGATAGCCTGTGTGTGCGTGCGGCTCAGGCCGTCGGCGGCGGCATCCTCGCGGTTGACCTGCTGGAAGACGAGGAGCGCGGCCTGCTGGTCAACGAGATCAACGCCACGATGGAGTTTCGTAACAGCATCGCCCCTACCGGCGTCGATATTCCCAACGCCATGCTCGATTACGTCCTCAGCCACATTCGTGAGGAGGTTGCACGATGAATCAGCGATTGCGCGCCGCCATTGTTGGCGGCTCTGGCTATGCCGGGGGAGAACTGGCGCGGCTCCTGCTATTTCATCCGCAGGTCGAGCTGGCGCAGGTAGCCTCCAGCAGCCGCGCGGGCCACTATCTGCACAGCGCCCATCCCAATCTGCGCAAGCTGAGCGGGCTGCGTTTCTGTCATCCTGACGATTTGTCATCCTGCGATATTCTCTTTCTCTGCCTGCCGCACGGTTCATCGGCTCGGGAGATCGAGCGCTACCGGCAACTCGCGCCGCGCGTGATCGATCTTGCCGCCGATTTTCGCCTGCGCTCCGCCGCGCTCTACGAGCGCTGGTACGGCGCCGCGCATCCCGCTCCGCACCTCCTGAGCGCTGCTGTCTACGGCCTGCCCGAACTGCACCGCGAGGAGCTTGCGGGGGCGCAACTGGTGAGCGGCACGGGCTGCATGGCAACCGCCGCTATTCTGGGCCTGGCCCCGCTCTACCGTGCGGGGCTGGTGGACGACGCACTGCCGCTGGTCGTGGAGGCCAAAGTTGGCTCATCGGCAGCGGGAGCGGCGCCGGGCAGCGGCAGCCATCATCCTGATCGCAGCGGCGCCGTGCGCTCATTCCAGCCCACCGGGCATCGTCACAGCGCCGAACTCTTTCAAGAGCTGGGGCGCATCGCTGGCAGGGAACTGCGCCAGCCCATCGCCTTCTCCGCTACTGCGGTTGAACTGGTGCGCGGCGTGCTCATCACGGCGCATGTTTTTGTCAATGAAGCGATAGACGAACGCGTATTGTGGCGTATCTATCGCGACGCCTACCAGCACGAGCCGTTTATTCGCCTGGTCAAAGAGCGCAGTGGCGTCTATCGCTATCCCGAACCAAAGATTTTAGCGGGCAGCAACTATTGCGATATCGGATTTGAGCTTGACGCCTCCCAGCGCCGTGTCGTGGTGATGGCCGCCCTGGACAATCTGATGAAGGGAGCCGCCGGCAACGCAGTGCAGGCACTCAATTGTATGTGTGGCTGGGATGAGACGCTGGGCCTGACCTTCCCCGGCCTGCATCCTATCTAATAATGCAGGGGTGCGGGAGACGGCGGTCCCCAGAAAAATTTCGCTTTTGTGCTGAACAATTGCGCGGCGAAGCCGCGCCAGAAAGCGAGCGCCGCAGGCGCGAGCAAGCAACAGTCTCGGAAACCAGATAAATTTTGAACGAAAAGGAAAGGAACCTTGCTATGACGCTTGTGGTCAAGATTGGCGGCGGCGCTGGCATCGCCACGGAGAATATTGTGCGTGAGGTTGCCCACTGCGTCGCGGAAGGGCAGCGCGTGGTTCTGCTGCACGGCGGATCCGATCTCACCAGCACGCTCTCGCAGCGCCTGGGACACGAAATCCGCATGATTACCTCGCCGAGCGGCATGAGCAGCCGCTATACCGATAGCGAAACCCTGCGCATCTTCGCGATGGCCGTCGCCGGGGAGATCAATACCGGACTGGTGGCGCTCTTGCAGCGGCAAGGCGTCAACGCGCTGGGTCTGTCTGGAGTCGATGGCCGGCTGCTGCTCGCGCGGCGTAAGGCGGTAGTGCGCTCGGTGACGCCGCAGGGCCGCGTGCAGATCCTGCGCGACGATTATACCGGGCAGATCGAGCAGGTCAATAGTGCGCTGCTGGAGCAACTGCTCGCCGCTGGCTATACGCCCGTCATCGCGCCGCTGGCCCTGAGCCACGAGGGCGAACGGCTCAACGTCGATGGAGATCGCGCCGCCGCTGCTGTCGCCGCCGCCCTGCATGCACATGAACTGGTAATTATGACCAACGTCCCCGGCCTGCTGGCCGATCCGGCGGACCAGAGCACGCTGATCCGCCATATCGCCGCCGATCAGCTTGAAAATACCTTACAGTTCGCGCAAGGACGAATGCGCAAAAAAATGCTTGGAGCGCAGGAAGCTCTGCGAGGAGGGGTGCAGCGTGTCTGTATTGGCAGCGGCTCCCTCCAGGCGGTCCTCAATGGAGCGGGAACAACGATTGAAAGGGACTGTATTCCAATTCCAGTAGGAGGAAATCGCGCATGACAACGATCATCGATCTGGAAAGTACCTATACCAGCGGCGTCTATAGCAAGCGTCCCGTGGCGATTGTGCGGGGCAGTGGCGCGCTGCTGTGGGACGACGCGGGCCGCGAATATATCGATTGCACCGCCGGACATGGCGTCGCCAGTATCGGCCACGGGCGACCAGAGATCGCCGCCGCCCTCGCCGCGCAGGCGCAGCGGCTCATCACCTGCTCCGAAATCGTTTATAACGATGTGCGCGCGCGCCTGCTTGAGCGCCTGGCGCGAATCACGCCGCAGGGACTCGACCATATCTTTCTTTGCAACAGCGGGACGGAGGCCGTGGAAGGCGCCTTCAAGTTCGCGCGCCTGGCGACGAAGCGCACAGGGATCGTCGCGGCGCTGCGCGGTTTTCATGGCCGCAGCATGGGGGCGCTGGCCGCGACCTGGGAGCCGCACTATCGCGAGCCGTTCGCGCCGCTCATGCCCGGCGTCACGCATGTGCGCTACAACGATCTCGCCGCGGCGGACGCTGCCATCAATGAGCAGACGGCAGCGGTCATCGTCGAACTGGTGCAGGGCGAGGGCGGCGTGCATGTCGCCAGCGCCGAATATGTGGCCGGGCTGGCCGCCCTCTGCCGCGAGCGTGGCGCGCTGCTGATCGTCGACGAGGTGCAGACAGGCTTTGGCCGCACAGGGCGGCTCTTCGCCTGCGAGCATTACGATCTCCAGCCCGATATCCTCTGCCTGGCGAAAGCGCTGGGCGGCGGTGTGCCGGTGGGCGCGATCTGCCTGGGGCCGCGCGTGATCGAGAGCGGGCGCATCACGAAGGGCGCGCACGGCAGCACCTTTGGCGGCAATCCCCTGGCCTGTGCCGCCGCCCTGGCTGCGCTCGATATCCTTGAGCGCGAAAATCTGGCCGGGCGCGCCGCCCGGCTCGGCGACTATGCCCTGGAGTATCTGCGTGGCCTGCGCTCACCGCTCATTCGCGAGGTGCGCGGCAAGGGGCTGCTGCTCGGCATCGAACTCACTCGCCGCGTGCAGCCGTATCTTGAGGCGCTGTGCGAGCGTGGAATCCTGGCGCTGCCCGCAGGACCGAATGTGCTGCGCCTGCTGCCGCCGCTGGTAATCACGGAGCAGCAGCTTGAGCGCGCGCTGGCAACGGTGGCCGAAGTGCTTGGCGCGCAATCACGGGAGGCCACGCGGCTTCCCGATATGGAGTTGCAATCTGGCGATAGCGCACCGGATGAAGTCGCGCTGCTGAGCAACATGCTCACTATCCCCAGCTACTCGCGCCAGGAGCGAGCGCTGGCACATTACCTGGTCGCGGAAGCGCAGCGTATGGGCCTGTATTCTTATGTAGATGACGCCGGAAATTTCATCGCCAGCACGCACGAGAATATAGAGAGCGCTCAGGACGTGATGCAGCCCGTTATCCTGCTCGGACATATGGATACTGTGCGCGGCGAGATCCCTGTCAGGATAGAGGACGGCGTGCTGTATGGGCGCGGCGCCGTCGACGCGAAGGGGCCACTGGCCGCATTTCTCTGCGCGGCGGCGCGCGTAGCCCGGTCCGGCTCGTCGCGGCGCCCGGTGGTCGTCATCGGCGCGGTAGAAGAGGAGGCCGCCACTTCGAGCGGCGCACATGCCGTCGTCGAGCGCTATCGTCCCGCCGCCTGTATCATTGGCGAGCCGAGTGGCAGCCGCGCCATCACCATCGGCTACAAGGGGCGCCTGCTGGTCGAAGGCCATGTAGCGCGGCCGCTCAGCCACAGTGCGGGACCGCTGCAATCCAGCAGCGAGGTCGCGGCAGCCTTCTGGGAATACGTGCGAAGCCATGCCGCTGATTGGAATCGAGAGCACGCGGGTGACTCCGCCTTCGCCGCGCTGCTGCCTTCGCTGCGCAGTATCAGCAGCGAGCAGGATGGCCTGGAAGAACGCACACACTTCGTCATCGGCTACCGCCTGCCCCCCGGCTATGATCTCGCTGGCCTGCGCGAGCAGTTGGAGCGCCGCGCGTCAGAGGATGACATCCAGCTCAGTTTCGCGGGCGCGGAGGAAGCTTTTCAGACGACGCGCAGCACGCCGGTAGCGCGAGCCTTCGTCGCCGCGCTGCGTGCCACCGGCGTCCAGCCCACCTTCAAATACAAAACCGGCACCTCGGATATGAACGTCGTCGGGCCGGTCTGGGGACCGAACATCGTGGCATACGGGCCGGGCGACTCGCGGCTCGATCACACACCCCGGGAATGCATCGCCCTCGACGAATACCGGCACGCCATCGCCGTCCTCGAACTTGCGCTCAAAGAACTCGCCGGGGTGCCCGTAAGCGGGGGTGCCGGGGGTGGCGGCCCCCTGGCGGGGAACGGGGTGTCCCCAGAAAAAAATCTCTCTTCTTCTCATCAACAAGAAGCAAGGGAGGAGAGTAGATTATGACCTCCCTTACGATTCTCGACTCGACACTGCGCGAAGGCGAACAGTTCGCCGGCGCCTACTTCACCCTTGAGCAGCGCCTCACCATCGCGCGCATGCTCGACGCCATCGGCATAGGCTTTATCGAAGTGCCGTCGCCGGTAGCCTCGCCGGAGACGCGCGCCGCCATCGAAGCCCTATGCCGGCTCGCTCTGCGCGCGCGCATCATCGCGCATGTGCGCTGTGTCGAGGCCGATGTACAGGCCGCGCTGGAGACGCCCATTTTCGGCCTCAATCTCTTCTATGGCACCTCAAACGAACTGCGTTCTTATAGTCATGGAAGGCGCATAGAGCAGATGATCGCCGATGCGGTCCCGCTCATCCGGCGTGCGCGGGCTGCTGGCCGCTACGTGCGCTTCTCTGCGGAGGATGCCTTTCGCAGCGATCTCGTTGACCTGCTCACCGTCTTCGATGCCGTCGTCGAAGCAGGCGCGCAGCGCATCGGCCTGCCTGATACCGTCGGCATCGCTACTCCGCGTATGGTCGAACGACTGGTGCGGCTCTGTGCCGAACGCTACCCCGGCGTCGGCATCGAATTTCATGGGCACAACGATACCGGCTGCGCCATCGCCAACACGATTGCCGCCCTGGAGGCCGGCGCGGACTGCCTTGATGTCACCGTGCTTGGCATCGGCGAGCGCAACGGTATCGCCTCGCTCAGCGGCCTCATCGCGCAGCTGTACATTCATCATCCCGAACTGCTGGCGCAGCTCGACCTGACGCAACTGCCCGCGCTGGATCGTTTCGTCGCGCGCTGCCTCGACCTGCCCATCCCCTTTAACAATCCGATCACAGCGCCGGGAGCATTCACGCACCGCGCTGGCGTGCATACGAAGGCCGTGCTGCGCAATCCGCGCGCCTACGAAGTCCTCAACCCGGAGGATTTCGGGCTGGAGCGGCACATCGATGTCGGCTCGCGTTTCACGGGCCGCTACGCCGTCGGGCATCGCGCCGCTGTTCTGGGTATCCAGTTGGACGCCGACGAGATTATGCGTCTTACGCAGGATCTCAAAAGGCGGGCGGAAGATGGTCCATTAAGTTCTGAAGAAGTTGACGCATTTATTCAAGCATGGATTCAGGAGAAAGGAAATCTAGTGTGGGAACGCTGACCGAAGAGATTTTTAGCTACAAACTGGGCCGCACCGTGCATCAGGGCGAGACGGTGGTTGTGGAGGTCGATCATGTGATGAGCCACGACACGACGACGCCGCTGGCGATCCAGGCATTTCGCAAGCTGACACAGCAGAACGGCGGGCGCGTCTTCGATGCCCAGCGCTCGCATATCGTCTTCGACCATATTGTGCCCGCCGCGACGATTGCCGCCGCAACCTTGCAGCGCGATATTCGCAGCTTCGCGCGCGAGCAGGGCATCGGCATCTTGCAGCAGGGCATCTGCCACCAGGTGATGCCGGAGTGCGGTTTCGTGACGCCTGGCTCGATCATCGTAGGCGCTGATAGCCATACCTGCACCTATGGCGCGCTCGGCGCCTTCGCGACAGGCATGGGTTCAACCGATATCGGTGTGGCCTATGCCACCGGGCGCACATGGTTCCGCGTGCCTGCGACGATCAACATTCGCCTGACGGGCAGCCTGCCTTTCGGCGTCTATGCCAAAGATGTGACGCTGGAAATGGTACGCCGCGTTGGCGTCGATGGGGCCAACTATCGCGCTATCGAATATACCGGCGACCTCGTTGAGCGCTTCTCGGTCAGCGAGCGCTTCACGTTCTGCAACATGGCTATCGAGATGGGCGGCAAAGCCGGGCTGGTCGCTCCCGATGAAACCACGCGAGAATGGCTGCGCGGGCGCACTGATCGCGAGTATCCGATGCTGGCGCCGCGCAACCCCGAGTATGAGCGCGTGATCGAGATTGATGCCTCCGCGCTGGAGCCGCTGATCGCCTGCCCGCCCGATGTGAACAACGTCGTACCGGTCTCCGAGGTCGAGGATGTGCAGATCGATCAGGTCTTCCTGGGCACCTGTACCAATGGCCGCCTCGACGATCTCGCCATCGCCGCCAGCATTCTGCGTGGCAGAACGATCCATCCCGCGACGCGCATGGTCGTCGTACCTGCTTCGCGCGAGGTCTATCTTGAGGCCATGCGGCTCGGCTACCTGGAAACATTTGTGCAGGCCGGCGCCTCGGTCGGTACCCCCGGCTGTGGTCCCTGCATCGGGCGCCATTATGGTGTGCTGGCACCAGGCGAGCGCGCGCTGACAACGATGAACCGCAACTTTACGGGCCGCATGGGCGATCCCACCGCCGAAATTTATCTCGGCAGCCCCGCAACTGTCGCCGCTACCGCACTGACCGGGCATATCACCGATCCACGCAATTTTCTACAGGGTATGGGGGCGATAGGATGATCTATGTAGACGACGGGAGCAAGGCGAAGTCAGAAAATGTAGAGACGACCCTTGTGGTCGTCTGATGTGCCAGGCAGGGCATCCATCGCCAGAAAATGTAGAGACGACCCTTGTGGTCGTCTGGTGTGCCCCATCTGAAAGGAGAAAACGATTATGGGACGTATCTGGATGCTGGGCGATAACGTCAATACCGATGTCATCATTCCGGGTCGCTATAATGTAACCACCGACCGCGCCGAACTGGCGCGCCACTGCCTCTGCGAAGTGCTGCCGGAGTTCGCGCGGCAGGTGCAGCCGGGCGATGTAATCATGGCCGGGCACAACTTCGGCTGTGGCTCCTCGCGCGAGCATGCACCCTCCGCTATCCTGGGCTGCGGCGTGAAGGTGGTCATCGCGCGCAGCTTCGCACGTATCTTCTATCGCAATGCTGTCAATATCGGCCTCCCGGTGCTGATCTGCGAGGAGGCTGTGCTGGCGAGCGCCGATGGGCAGCAGATCGAGGTCGATCTGAGCGCGGGCCATATTCATAATCTGACCACCGGGGAGACGTTCCAGGCCGAGCCGCTCGATCCCTTCGTGGCGCGTATCGTGGCGGCGGGAGGCATCATCGAATATATTCGCCAGGAGGGAACCCTGCGATGATAAGGCGCCGCGCTCTACACTCCCCACCGGCGGTCTGCGTCATCCCCGGCGACGATGCCGCGCCGGAGGTAATGCGCCCCACGGTCCAGATCTTGAGCCTGCTGGCGCCCGACATCAACTTCTATGAAGCGCTGAGTGGGCGCGCGGCGCAGGAGCGCTACGGTAATGCGTTTCCCGATCAGACGCGCTCGGCAATCGACAGCGCCGACTGTACGTTATTCGGTGCCAGCGGGGGACCGAGCAGGCCCGTATTGTGGTATTTGCGCTGGGGCAAGGAGACGTATGTCAATATCCGGCCGGTGCGCTGGTATCCCGGCTATCACAGCCCTATGCTCCATCCCGAGCGCATCGACTATGTGATTGTGCGCGACAATCTGGAGGGCATGTACCCCCCGCGTGAGGGCGATGTCGCGGAACTGGCGGCCCTGCCCTCCAGCGCTTCCTGGTGGCAGGCGCCCCCGCAGCATACAAGCGGCGCCTATGCCCTGCGCGTCGTCACCGATGAGCAGATGCGGCGCGTGGCGCTTGCCGCCTGCGAACTGGCGCTGCAACGCCAGCAGCAGGGCTATCCTGGCCGCGTGACGCTCGGAGCCAAGTATTCGATCCTGCCCCGCACCGATGGCCGTTTTCGTGAACTGGTACGCGAGGCGGTGAGGGGATATGCCACCCTGAGCTACCAGGAGTTTCTGATCGACGACCTGGCGCGGCGTATGATTGCGGCCCCGGAGACACTGGACGTGGTGGTGCTCTCCAATGAGCATGGCGATATTCTCGCTGACGCCGCTGCCGGCGCTATCGGCGGCCTCGGGCTTGCGCCGAGTGCCTGCCTGGGCGAAGGTTACGCTTACTTCGAGCCGGTGCACGGATCCGCGCCAGATCTTGCCGGCAAGAATGCCATCAACCCCACTGCGATGCTCCTTTCGGGCGCGCTCATGCTTGAATATTGCGGCTACAGCGAGCAGGCCCGCCGGCTTGAGCAGGCCGTAGCGCAGGTCTATCGCGAAGGCCGGACGCTGACCGTCGACCAGGGCGGCGGCGCCAGCACAACCGGGTTCGCGGAGGAGGTGTGCCGGCACCTGGAGAACCAGGCGTAGGTCGGTGCAGGTCGATAATGAATCCAGCGTGCCGGGTGAGTGTGCCTGGGCCGCCCTGGTGGCGGCCCACGAGAATATACCCTTTCTCATCGTGCTATGAACGCACATCAGCGGAACGCGATCAATCACACGGCTGCGCGTCGCTCACACCGGCTCGTTCGCCTCTCTGTATTGCCGCATGCGTTCCTCGACCATTTCGAGGGTTGGGATGCCGCGGATGGCCTCCTTCTCGACTGAGAACGAGGCGACGCAGTTGGCGAAATCGACGGCGCGCTCGGGATCGCCATGCCGGTGCAGGTGGATCAGGAAGGCGGCTGCGAACACATCTCCGGCTCCGGTGGGATCAACCTCGGTGGCCGGGTAAGCGTGGAAGCGCCGGGCCACGCCGCGCCGGAAGAGCGTAGCCCCGTAGCGCCCGTCAGTGGCGATGAGCAGCGGAACGTGGGCGCTCCATTGCGCCAGGATCGCATCGGCCTCGCCACGATTGCCGTTAGCGAAAGGGAGCAGATCATCGTGGCTGAGAATGAGCGCGTCGAGCAGGGGCAGGACTTTCTCGGCATCATGCCAGGGGGCAGGCCAGACGCGGCCATCGTCGTCCCAGCGCCGCAGCCAGCCCTGGGGCGTAGCGGCAATGATCGTGCCCGGCTGGCGTGGGAAGAGCGTCACGAATTCCGGCGAGAGTTCCTGAGCAAGAGGGCCGAGCAGGACAATAGGAGCGCTATGCCAGGCAGCGGGCACATCGGCAAAATCCAATGAATCGCCCCGGGCATAGAGGTATTGCGTGCGAAATCCCTCATGGTAGTAGTTAGCGAATGTTGTTGTCCTCTCAGATGGACGCACATGCAGGGCAATGTCAGGAAGTCGTTCCGATAACACACCGATGAGTTCGGGATCCGCGCAGGTGATGATACCCGCTGCTAATCCCAGGTGATAGGCGGTCAGGGCAGCAAAAGTCACGGTGCCGCCGAGCGAAAAAGAACCATCAGGATGTATGTCTCGTGTGACATGCCCGATAGATAAAAACTGGGGGACCTGTAGCACGGGCGGGATGCTCCTTTTTCAGTTGTCAGACGATTATCAAGGGGTGTGAAGGATGGGCGATCCCTCCTTTCGCCCATCCTGTGCTATCGTGCAGGTCGTTTCAAAGAGATCACCACGCGCCGTTCATCGCCTTCGCCGATACTTTCCGTGCTGATATCTTTACTATCGGATAGGGCAATGTGTACGATGCGTCGTTCATGAGGAGGCATAGCCTCCAGCGCGATAGAGCGGCGATAGTTGCGCACCTGCTGCGCCACGCGCAAAGCCAGGGAGCGTAGATTTTCCTCGCGGCGTGCGCGATAATTCTCAGCGTCCACGATAATGCGCATGCGGTGCTTCGTGCGGTGGCTTACGATCAGGTTAACGAGCAGTTGGAGAGCGGCCAGCGTCTCGCCACGGCGTCCGATCAGCAGGCCGAGGTTCTCATTGATGCCGTGGATATTGAGCGTCAGAGGGTTGGTTGAGCGTACCTGGACGGCGGCCTGGATATTCATGTTGCGCAGAATATGCTGGAGCACATCTACAGTAATCTCGATATCCTCACGAGAAGGAACTTCGACATCCTGAACTTCACCCTGCGCCGCTTCCACTTCGCTCTCATCCGTACCAGTGTGGGGGAATAAATCGGTGGAGGCAATAAATGGCGCCGCTTCCTCCTCTAGCTCCTCATCTTCCTCTTCATCTTCGAACTCTTCATCTTCGAACTCTTCGTCCTCCTCCTCCATCTCCTCGTCCTCAGCGAAGCCCTCTTCGTTGTCCTCGAAGTCCTCATCTTCGTACAATTCTTCTTCGTCTTCGGGGAGAGCAACCTCGGGACCATCGGGACCGAGGATAGCATCGGCCATTTCCGGTGTAATGACCGCACCGGCGCTGCCGGGGCGCACGGTGACACGCACACGGGCGTCTCTGCTGCCCAGGCCAAAAGCGCCACGGCCAGCCTCTTGCAGAACGACGACCTCTACCTCATCGCGGCGCTTTCCCAGACGCGCCAGAGCCTGTGTGACTGCCTCATCAACACTTTTGCCACTAGCCTCTATGCTTTCCACAGTTTCCTTGCCTCCCTTTTGTATAGTGAAATTGCGCCCGCGAAGGAGCGCAAATCCCAATCAGGTTTAGCTACGCGAGCGTTGCGTGCTGCCGCGCCGGCGTGCCGATGCGCTGCTGCCGCGCCGGCGGCGGGTGTATGCGGAACCGCCTCCCGACGAGCGCGAGCCGGTAGGGGGGCGCGGCTTGTTCATCGAAGGGCCGGTATTCTCCTCAGAAATTGGCTCTGTGCCGTTGGCCTGTTCTAATACTGCGCGTTCTCTGCGCTGGTCGCCCATATAGCTCCTTGAGCCAGTCTCCCTCTCCCTGGATTCGCCCTCCCGGTTCCCATCACGATGCAGGAAGTCAGGTGTAATCAGCAGTGAACCCCAGCCAGTCACAAAGTACTGCTGGATCGCCTGGAAGATGGATGAGACCGTCCAGTAGAGCGCCAGGCCGGCGGCGAACGTCCATGCGAAGAAGACCGTAATCAGAGGCATCACGTATTGCATCATCTTCATCGATTGCGCCGTTGGATCGCTGGCTCCGCTGGTAGCAGTGGTTTTAGGCTGCGACATGCGCAACTGGATAAAGGTCGCTAAACCGGCGATGATCGGCAAGATATGCGTGGGATCGGGCTTAGCCAGCGAGAATTGCAGGACCGGGCTGATAAAGGTCAGCCAGGTCAGGTTCAGATCTGGCATCACGGCGAAATGCGGGATGAACGGATAAAGCAGGTTATTAAGGGCCTGCACGTTGGGGATCTTGATTAAGTCTTCTATACCATAAAAGAGGCCGTAAAGCACAGGCAACTGGATCAGCATTGGCAGACAGCCAGCCGCCGGATTGATGCCATACTCTTTATAGAGCGCCTGGGTTGCCACGAGCTGCGCCTGCTGGTCCTTCGCGTACTTCTTCTTGATCTCCGCCAGGCGTGGTTGTAGTGCCTGTGTTGCCTTCATCGACTTCAACTGTTTCAGGGTCAATGGAAACAGTATCAGCCTGATAATCAGTGTCAGCACGACGATGGAAAGGCCAAAATCACCAAAAAGGTGATATAATAACATTAAAGCGTTAAAAATGGGAAATGTGAAGATAAGATTGAAAATGTAACCTATCTCACCGAACACGAGCACCCTCCTGCCTTCCTCGCCCCGGCCTCGGCTCTAATCTTTCTGGAACCGGGTCGTAGAGGTCGCCGTGATAAAAGGGATGACAGCGCCCGATGCGCTTGATCGTCATCCAGCCGCCACGGAAGAATCCAAAACGTTCAATAGCCTCATATCCATACTGGGAACATGAGGGGACAAAGCGGCACGATGAAGGCAGGACCACCGACAGCGTGCGTTGATATAACCGGATCAAGCCAAGTGCAATGTATTTCACTGTTGTGACCTTTGCGTGTATTCAGCTACTCGTCCCAGATCTCTGAGAGCAATCGAGTAGTCGCGCCTTATGTAATAGAGTAGCAACATCCTGTTTAAGTATACGGAGATCCACACCGATAAGTTGATTTCGCGCACTCACTATTATATCCCATCCTGCGGGAAGATCTGCCAGGAAAGGACGAATTGCTTCACTCAATAGCCGTTTTATGTAATTGCGTTCAACGGCATGTTTCGAGATGCGTTTACTAATTACAAAGCCGATTCGCAGACGTGCTACATCATTAGGCGCCCACGCGAGGATAAGCAGCCGGGAAGCGATACTGCGTCCCTGCTGCCTCACCCGTCGAAAATCGCTTCCTTTACGTAAGCGTAATGCCCGTGAAAGTGCCAACTTCAATCCTCAGCAGCCTTTAGTGAACTGCTGCTGCTCAGACCGTTAAGGACCAGCGTCCTTTCGCGCGGCGGGCTTTGAGCACGCGCCTGCCGTTGCGCGTGGACATGCGCTTCAAGAAGCCGTGCTCGCGTTTGCGCGGAATACGCTTGGGTTGCCAGGTACGTTTCATAAAACCCTCTCTTTATATCCTCCCCTCAGGGTATCGCGTAAATTATAGCGACTATACCTATCTCTGTCAATGAGAGGGGGCCTGATTCACCCGGGTCTGGCGTAGCGAAGCCGCGCCGGGATTGGATGGTACGCGGTGAACCAGGCGCTTCGCGCCTGGTTCACCGCGTACCATCCAGAAAACGAGCGCCGCAGGCGCGCGTGATGAGCTTCGAGATCAGGTTCCCCTCTTAAGGGATCGAAGTCATGGCCGCAGCTAGGGCGTCTTAAAGCGCAGCAGCACGCGTCCGAGGCGGATTTCGTCGTTGTCGTGCAGCGGCGTCGGTGTCTGGGCGGCGAGGCGCTGGCGGTTAAGGAACGTGAAGTTCGTGCTATTCTCATCTTCCAGCATATACTGGCCGTTCTCTACGAAGATGCGTGCATGCATACGTGAGACGCCGCCTTCTTCGCCGCCATGTGGCGTCAGGTCGACATCGGGATAGATGTTGCTGACGGCATCCTCGCGCCCCAGCGTGATATTATCTTTGCCGCTCAGATCGAACTCCTGATTATCGGCCTCAACGATGAGCCTGGCCCGCAACGCGCTGGGAGCGGCGGTGGGAGCAGGCGCGGGGGCCGCCACTTCAACCGGCTCGGGTTGTGGAGTCGCGGGCTGTGGCGCTGCCGTGGCCGGAGCAGCGGCCGGTGCACCGAGCAGGCTTACGCCGCAGTTAGAGCAGAAAGCCTCGCCCACCGGGTTCGTCGCGCCGCAGGAGGGGCATATCTGCGTCCCGGCGGCGGCCGGAGCCGCCGGCGCTGCGGTCTGTACCTGGGGCGCGGCGCTCGCGTCCGGCGTCGTCCCGGTCAGGGGTTCGCCGCACTCATCGCAGAAAGCCGAGCCGTCAGGATTTTCATGTCCTAGAGAACACCTTACTGTCATCTCAATATATCCTTCCTCTAATTATCCTTCCTCTACAGGAAGAGTATTCACAACTTGTTTGGTAACTACTCAAAAGCTCCCCTTTCCGCCTTCGGCGGCTTGTTTGTGAGTGGTGTTTGCCGGGGCGAACTCCGTCCGCTCAAGCAAACACCACTCACAGGTGCGAAGCACCGCCGGTGCTTCGCAATCAGGGCAGCATATCGTCCAGGCGCTGAGTGAGCTTGCGGGTTTTGTTCCCGATAGATTTGACCTGTTCTTGCGAAATCTGTTGTCCCTGGCTGATCTGTTCGAGGGCCGCCTGCGTCTCCTGGTCGAGGACGCGCGTCACATTTGGCGCCAGGCGAATCGTCGCCTTGCCGGTGCGTTTATATTCATCCAGCACACGCGTAACCAGACGATTCGCGTTGGCCTTCTCCGCGAAGTTCATGACCAGCGCATTCACCTGCGCCGCCTCGTTGGGATCTGTCGTGAATGTGACCTTGATATCATCGCGGATGCGTTCCCCGATGAGGTTCGCAATCGGCACATCATAGGTCAATTCGGCCTGTGCGATGCGGAACAGCCCGGCGGGCCGGGGATCGATCATCAGTTCGACCAGCACAGATTGCGGAGTATCCTTCTCCAGATCACCCAGCGGGATGACAACCTGCCGGTCAGAGAGCGCCGACTGATCGATATCGCGAATAATAGGGAGAACCTTGACGGCCTTCCTGGGTGAGACGCCGGCCGGGAGTCGGAGCGTCAGGACTGCATTGCGCACCGCAACCGCGACCGCGCTCTGCACCTGCTGCTCAAAGATGCTCATCGCGTCGGCCGGCGTTCTGATGAACTCGGCGGGCATACCGCCGCTGAGCTGGCCGATATCATCGAGTAAATTTTCGTCCCAGTCGGCGCCAATGCCCAGCGGATAAATTGAGATGCCCGCTGCGGCGGCGTCCCTGGCAAGCTGGCGGCAGCGGTCGGTATCGCCGTAGGTCACGCCGTCCGTCAGCAGGATCATGCGGCTCACGGCGTTGGGGATATTCCAGCGGCGCAACTCGCCCAGCCCCTGAATCATACCAAGCGACATGGTTGTGCCACCGGCGTCCATAATGCGGTCAATCGCCGCTTTCATGCCCGGCCTATCGTTAGCGGGCATAGAAGGAATGATGACCTGAGCTGTATCATCGAAAATGACCACCGAGATATAGTCGCTCGGCTCCAGCCGGTCAATGACCATCTTGACGGCTTCTTTGACATTTCTGAGCTTTGCTCCCTTCATGGAGCCAGAATGGTCAATCACCAGGGCAAAGTTCAAAGGCATGCGCACCTGCGCCATCAGTTCCGTTGGTTTAGCTTCTATTAAGGCGTATGCGACCTGACTTCCACCGGTTACTGGCATGAAGTCTTTTCCTAGCTGGTGTGCCAGTGTTACCTCTCCAGGCATATTCTCGTAGCTCCTTTCGCATTCGGCTGGCCCTAGTATATCATAATCGCGGTAATTTCAACGCACATAGACAATTACGACACTTATATTGTCCTCTCCGCCATTGGCGTTGGCCGCTTCGATCAAGCGCGTACATGCCGTTTGAGGATCGGGTGCGTTGACAAGGATCTCGGTAATCTGAGGATCGCGTACCATCTCCCACAGGCCATCGCAGCAACTCAACAGGATGTCGCCGGGATGGATCTGCTGCTTGAAGATGTCGATCTGCACGTTTAATTTGTCGCCAAGACTGCGATAAATCTGACTGCGCTGCGGGTGCGTGTACACCTCATCCGGCTCGATCAGCCCGCTGGCGACCAGTTGCCCGACGAGCGAGTGATCGTTGGTCAGTTGATAGAGCTTGCTATCACGCAGCATGTAGGTTCGGCTATCCCCTACATTAAGGATATACGCGTGATCGCCTACCACCATAAAACCGGTAATGGTCGATCCCATATCCGACTTCTCGCGCTGGTTCATCTGGCAAAGGGCAGTGTTAGCGTCTTCGATAGCTCCTTGCAGCAGCGCGACCAGGCTATCTTCATCCATAGCTGGCGGAGTCTCGCCCGCCTTTTCGGCGCTCAGCGGAGCGGCCAGCAGTTCGCGCACCATGCGTTCGGCAATGATATTAATCGTCATACGGCTGGCGCCCTGGCCGTTTTCGTGGCCGCCCATACCGTCGGCGACGATAAAGATGCCCGACGGCGTAGCCAGCGATTCGTGGATGCGTTGCAGTTGCAGGACGAGCGTGCTGTCCTCGTTCGGATCACTGCGCCGCACGTTGCCGGCATCGGAGTCGCTGGCGGCGAGCAGATGGACGCCGGTAGGAAAGGCCGACTGCGTGGCCTGCGGCTGCTCGATCACATAGGTGCGCCCCTGATCCATGAAGGTGTTCATGATATTGCCTTGCAGGACGTGCGCCTCGCTATCTTTGCTCGCGGTAGTGGCGTACTCATGCATGGTATACGAAGCATTGAGCAGCTCTGCGCCGCAGTCGATGCAGAACTCGTCGCCCTCGGCGTTCTGTTCCGAGCCACAGTTCCAGCAGCGCTGGTAGCCCTGGTGATCCGTGACCAGGTAAACGTGCTCGTCCTCTTCCTGACCGATCACCTGCACGACTTCATAGCGTTCGGCCACGACCGTTCCCACTGCCAGCACTGGAAAATCTTCCGCTGCCGCCTGGGATTCGGGCCGGGGCTGGTTTATCTGCTCCTCGTTGCTTTGATCTCCTGTCGATGGTGGTATTTGCTCCATTATATCCTCTTCCGGGGCGGAGGCGGAGGCAGGCGCTTCCTCCCCACTACCCTGACTATTGGTATCTGCTGCGTCCGTCGTGGAAGGCGGAGATGCTGTGCCCGCCTCCGCTTTTGCCGCATCTTCTGTGGCAGTTGGCGACGCCGGCTCAGCCGGCTGCCCGGTTGTAGTGGATGGCGCCTCTTCTGGAGCCTTCGCGCTGAGTTCTCCCGGCGTCATGGCAATGGTCGGTTGTTCGGCGATGTCCCGCTGCTGGGCCGGGGACATCTGCTGTGCTGCTCCGCTGCCCGGCGGTGTAAATAGCAGCGTGGGAAGCTCGGCGATCTCGGCGCGCCGCTGCTGCTCGTCGACGGATTGCCGCTGCTGCTCCTGCTCCAGTTCTCGCTGCCAGCGCCGTGTGTGATACTCTATCATCTGCTGCGGCGTAAGGATCTGCGTTGGCGCGAGGCTCGGATCATCGAAATCGCCGCCACCACTCTGCGCCGGCGCCGCAGCCTGCACCTCCGCCCGCCCGCTCTCCGGCTGAGATTGTCCCTGAACATTTCCCTGCGCAGTGGGGCTGGCAAGAGGTGCTCCTACGGTCTCGGCAGTGAATGATTGTCCACAACCCTTGCAGAATTTGGCGTTATCGCGATTGAGTGTATGACATGTTGGACAGAGCATCGCTGCCCTCCTTTAGAGTTGTTTTTGTAGTCGGATAGCTTCGGCATTGTTGGGATCGCGTTGCAATGTCTCCTTCACCATCTGCCGGGCCTCAATTTTTTTGTTCATCTTGAGATAACACGCCGCCATAGCGCTGTAGACTTCGGGAGCATATGGACCGACCTGGCGTGCCTGTTCTAATGCGCTGAGCGCCAGCTTCCATTCTCTGGCCTTCATGTGGGCGCGGCCCAGCTCGTACCAGCCTTCCCACAGGGCCGGATCGCGCTGCGTCGCCTGGCGCAGTGTGCTGATGGCCGAGGGAATCTGCCTGGTCTCGCTATAGAGACGGCCAAGCGCTATTAAAATTAACGCATGGTCGGGATTGATGCGTAATCCGTCCAGGAAGTACGCCTCCGCCTCACGGTTGTAGCCCTGCTGCGCCGCGATCATACCAAGCTGGTAGTAGATCGCCGGGTCCTGTGGCGCGAGGGCGAGTGCCTTCTTGAAGGTCTCTGTAGCCCTGGGGTACAGCTCCAGATCGCGATAACACATACCGAGCTGGAAGAAAGCGTCGAGCGCATCGGGTTTCTGCTGCGTGGCCTCCTCAAAGTGTTCGGCGGCCAGCTTCAAGTTCTCGGTAAATTGCTTCTTATTCGTTTCTCTGAGCGATTGTCCATATTGCCGGTAGGCGCGGCCCAGGTTGTAGAGCACGTCGTAACGCGATCCGTTCTGGCTCTGCGCCAGTTTGAACTGCTTGATCGCTTCGGCGTAGTTCTTATTGGTCAACTGCTGGAGTCCCAGGCGATAGGGATCGTTGGTTACGGGCGCGCCCGTTGTGGCCGGTCTGGCCTGGATCGGCTGCGCGGGTCTGGCCTGGATCGGCTGCGCGGGGCGCGCGCGGATGGGTGCCCGCGCCGCCTGGGCGCGTGCCTGGGGTGGCGCGATGGCTACCCCCTGCACCAGTGGGTGCCCGTCGCGCTTGCAGAACTTGGCGCCGGGGCGATTTTGAAAACCACACTTGGGGCAGCGTAGACCTGCGCTGCCCGTGATGGGCGACGGTACAATGATGGTCGCATTTGGCGAGATCGCCGGGATCTGTACCGTGGAAGGGGCCGCGTTGTTGGGCAGGCATTGTTGCAGCGCGACGCGCATGGCCTCGGCGCTCTGAAAGCGATGCGCCGGATCCTGCTGCATCGCCTTGATAATCACCTGCTCAACCGGGCAGACGGTCCTGCCTCCTACCTGAATGGTACGCAGGCGGGGATTCCTGGCATGGATACTCCCCGGCGCTGGCGTCTGGATGGGATCAGGCTCGTAGTTGGTCAGCAGGTGATACATGGTCGCGCCGAGCGAATAGATGTCGGAGCGAGCATCGGTCTGCACCAGTTTGCCGGGATTCTGCGCCGAGCGGCGCTGCCCCGGCGCCGTAATCGATCCCAGGTGCTCGGGTGAGGCATAAGAGATCGTCCCCAGGTTCTCGGTGTTGGTTCGCTTGTTGGGATCAAATTTGCGCGCGATGCCGAAATCGATCAATTGCACCTCGTTATCGGGCGTAATCATAATATTGCCAGGTTTCAGATCGCGCAGGATAATCGGTGGATTGCGTGTATGTATATAGGTCAGCGCTTCGCAGACCTGCATCATCCACTTGATCGTCTGCTCCTCTGGCAGCGGCCCCTTGCTATCCTCCAGGATCTTTTCCAGGCTGCGGCCAGGAACGAACTCCATCACGAAGTAGTAGTTTCCGCGCTCCTGGAAGGGGAGCGTCAGCGCCGCGATGTGGGGGTGCTTGAGGCCGCGCAGCAGCGTGATCTCCTTGTTGAAGCGTTCGATAGCGGCTTTGCGGTCTTCTTCGCTGGTATTAGGATTAATGAGCAATTCTTTGACGGCATAATAGTAAGGCGGTGTTGTGCCCAGTTGCTCTACTTTATAGACAGTGCCCATACCACCTTCGCCGAGGATCTGTACAATCTTGAATTTGCCATCAAGAATAGTGCCTATTGGGAGAGCCATACTCCTGTTATCTCCAAATGCGCTCGCTGGTATCAGTGGGCGTTAACGTGGACCACGACGGCGCTGATGTTATCTTCGCCCCCGCCCTCGTTCGCCAGGTCAATCAAAGTATCGCACGTTTTCTGCGGACTGCTCTGCTCGCTGAGCGCCTTGAGCAGATCTTGAGGCCGCACCATCTCCCACAACCCATCGGAACAGAGCAGGAAGATATCGCCGGGGCGCACAACCTCATGGAAAATGTCTACCTCGATACTTTTATGACCGGCGCCCAGGGAACGATAAATCAGGTTACGCTGGGGGTGGGTATAGATATCTTCCGGGGCAATCTGGTTCGACTCTACGAGCCGCGCCACAAGGGAATGATCGCGCGTTAATGGTATCAGCTTATGATCGCGTAAGAGATACGTCCGGCTATCGCCAACATTGGCAATATACGCCTGGTCATTCTGAATCAACGCCACCGTGACGGTGCTGCCGAGTCCACGAGCGGATGATTGCTGCTCGCCATAGCGTAAAATGGCCTTGTTAGCCTGCTGAATGGCTGCCCGCAACTGATCCTCTATATTCATTGTCGCGGGCGTCTCCGCCAGCTTACGGGTTTTGTTCTTGGTTGTCTGCTGCGCCGGCGAAGACGCGCTGGCGGACTGTTGCAGGTCCGAAGGTTTCAGTTTGATGGTTGGCTGTTCCGGCAGAGGCTTGAAGAAGCTATCCAGTCCTTTGCTAATTGTTTCTACGGCCATTCTGCTCGCAACTTCTCCTGCCCTGTATCCACCCATGCCGTCGGCGACGATAAAGAGGCCACGATCCCCTTCCTCGGATGACTCGATACGCTTATACACGTAGTCTTCGTTTTGTTCTCGTTGTTTCCCAACGTCGGTTTTATCAGCGGCGATGAGTTTCAGATGCATTGGTACGTACCTCACAAAAATGGGATTTTCCCACGTTTATTCATGCTCACTATAACATATAGCAGTATTCATGACAATCGAAACGTCCTTAATAGCATTAATATACGGCTATAGCATTTATATTTTGTGCGCCCCGGCTATAATACATAGTATATACGGGGCGTGTAGCATGTCGGTTGTGGAAATTACGCTCGCTCGCCACTACAACTCTACTTTAAATTCCGGTCCTCGCTGCGAGATCGCGCCCTGAAATGGAGACGAATGGCGGTGCCTTTGAAACTGAAAGCCTCGCGCAGTCGATTTTCCAGGTAACGCTCGTAGGAAAAATGCACTGCCTGTGGATCGTTGACGAAAAAGACAAACGTTGGCGGGTTGACGCGCGTCTGCGTGGCGTAATAGAGCTTCAACTGTTTCGCGCGCACGATGCCGGGGTGCATGCGCCTCACCGCCTCCTGGACCACTTCATTGAGGCGCGAGGTGGGAATGCGCAGGTAGCGCATCTCGGCGATCTTGAGGGCCGTCTCAAGGATCGACTTCACATGATAGCCCGTCTTTGCCGAGGCGAAGATGATGGGCGCGTAGGGAATGAACTTCAACCCCTCGGCAACGATGCGGCGATAGGCTTCGGCGGTCTCGATCTCATCATCGGGACGCGGCGGCCGCCCCTCGCGTTCGGCGCGGCGCTGCTCCTGTGCCAGATCCCACTTGTTCACGACAATGATGACGCCTTTTGTATACTCATCAATAACGCCGGCGATATGGGTATCCTGAGCCGCCAGTCCTTCGCTTGCATCGATCAATAGCAGGGCGATGTCGCAGCGCTCGATGGCCCTGGTAGAGCGCAGCACACTGTATTTTTCGATGCCCGGCCCGATGCGCCCGCGCCGGCGGATACCGGCGGTGTCGATCAGCTTGATCCTGTGCCCCTCGTACTCAAAGTCGGTATCGATACTATCGCGCGTCGTGCCGGGAACCTCGCTCACAATCGAGCGCTGCGTTCCCAGGATCACGTTAAGCAGCGACGATTTGCCGACATTGGGGCGCCCGACAATCGCGATGCGCGTGACATCCTCCTCCGATTCCTCCTCTTCCTCCTCAGCCGGCGGCAACGCCTCGACGATCCTATCGAGCAGATCGCCGGTGCCGATGCCCTGAATAGAGGAGATGTCGATAGGATCGCCCAGTCCCAGCGCATAAAACTCGACGGCATCCTGCCGACGTGTTGCGTTATCCGCTTTGTTGGCCGCGACAATAACCGGCTTATTGGTGCGGCGCAGCAGGTCGGCGACCTCTTCATCGGCGGCAGTAATGCCGGAGCGCGCATCTACCATGAAGACGATCACATCGGCCTCTTCGATAGCCAGTTGCGCCTGCGCTTTGACATGCTGCATCAGATCGCCTGGCTGGCCGTTCAGCCCGATCTGGCCGGCAGGGATGCCGGGGCCGAGTTCAAGGCCGCCGGTATCGATAAGGGTAAATTCTCGCCCGTTCCAATCTGTATCTCCATAGAGGCGATCACGCGTCGTGCCTTCCAGGTCTTCGACGATGGCGACGCGCTCACCGATCATACGATTAAAAAATGTGGATTTGCCGACGTTGGGCCGGCCCACGATAGCGACAAGTGGCTTCATAATGAATGTGCCCCTCCACCCTCTTTATTATTTAAGAATGTATCTGATTTCCAGCACCCTGCGTCCTCGCTCCTGCGGCGCTCGCCGGATCTCAGGGATGGTGTGAGCAAATGCGCGCAGCACATTTGCTCACACCATCCCTGAGATCCCTGGTGCGGCGGAGACGCACGAACGCCGGCGAGAATACTGAGCATCGGACGCACTTTCTTTAAAAGAAATCCGGTAGATGCTCGCTGGAAATATAGCTGGTGGCTATTATAGCATATTGTGACCCCTGCCAGGAGTGCCGGGATTCCTGCATACGTAGCGGCGCGATAATGAGGAGAACGAACAAGACCGGGAATCCTTATGCTGTATAGCAGCGCGATGAGGAACGGGAACAGGCAGAGCCGGTCCAGTCATCCTCCCGGTCATGCCTACCCCTCTTCCCGCGCTTGTTCGTTCCACTTCATCATCATGCCGCTGCCCCGAAAAGTGGACTTTAGGAAATCCTGCTTACCTGAAGAGTTCGCTCACCGAGCGGCCATCGTGAATCCTGCTGATGGCATCCGCGAAGAAGGCGGCCACCGAGATCACGGTCATGTTGGGCAGGAGCTTCTCCGGCGCGTGCGGAATAGAATCGGTGATGACGATTTCCGTGATCGGCGCTTTACGCAGGCGCTCGATGGCCGAGCCTGAGAAGATGGCGTGCGTGGCGCAGCAATAGATGTTGCGCGCGCCGCGTTCATGCACGACGCGTACTGCCTGCGTCAGTGAACCGGCGGTATCGATCTCGTCGTCGACGATGAGCGCGTTACAGCTATTCACATTGCCGATGAGGCCCATCGCTTCCGTAGCGCCGTTGTTCCCCAGGCGGCGCTTCTCAACGATAGCCAGCGGCGCGTTGAGACGGTCCGCGAGCCGGCGCGCTTTCTTGGCGAAGCCCTCGTCGGCGGCAACAATCGTGAGATCGTCCAGCTCTTTCTCCGCGAAATAACGTGCCTGGAGCACCTGCGCCGTCAACTCGTCTACGGGGATGTTGAAGAACCCCTGGATCTGTCCGGCGTGCATATCCATCGTCAGGACGCGATGGGCGCCGGCGACGGTAATGCAGTCCGCGATCAGACGCGCAGTGATGGGCACGCGTGGCTGATCCTTTTTGTCGGTGCGCCCATAGGCATAATAAGGAATGACGGCGGTGATACGCGCCGCCGACGCTCGTTTGAGGGCGTCGATCATAATGAGCAATTCCATGATGGAGCGGTTGACGGGTGTGCTGAAAGGCTGGACGACAAAGACATCATGTCCACGCACATTTTCATTGATTTTTACGAAAATATTCTCGTTGCTGAACTGAAAAACGTCGGCATTGCCGAGCGGAATATGGAGATGTTTGCTGATAGCTATGGCTAGCTGGCGGTTGGCGTTGCCACTAAAGATACTCAAGTCGTCCAAAGCGCACCTCCTGGCGCTCAATATTATATCATAAATTGAGCGTGGGGCGCTAAGAAGGTGCCTGGTTCCCGGCACCGGTGCTTGCTCGCGCCTGTGGCGTTCGCCTGAGCTTTGATGTGGTGCGGCAGGTGCGTGCTGCGCGCACCTGCCGCACCACATCAAAGCTCCTGGGCGCGGCTGGGCCGCGCAAACGGCCGGCCAGGGAGAATTCAGAATGCCCCAACTCTGGGGGGACAGGTGTTAGCCCGCTGCTTCCTCCGGGCCAGAGATGAGGATCCGCAGGAAACGCGTAATGGCCCATAGGATCAGGTAGTAGATGCCCATGGCGATAAGCGTTGACCACTCGAAGACCTGAAACGAGTGGCTGGATGCCGGATTATGGACAATCGTGCTAAATGGAAAAAGAATAATATCGGTAAGGGCGAAGAGAAAGCCGGCGAACAGGTTGGTTGGATCGGCGCCGATTAACTTCAGCAGAAAACGAAGCGCCAGCGTGACTTCCAGTACGGCGATGAACCAGCGCAGGAAATCATTGAGCTTGCCGATGGCATACCTGACGGTGCGAGCCTCTTCCTGGCGTTCGACACTCTCAATCTCCGAAGCGCGCTCAGACGCCGGTACTGGCGGCGGAGGCGAAGTCGGCCTCGGTTGTAGATCCTCCATAGGAGGCAGCGGGTTAGCCGGCTGTGGCCTCGTTGTTTCGTCTGGAAAAGGGTTATTGCGCATCCTGCATTCCTCCATACAACACTAGTCACTGGTACCTGAGCAACGAGCGATATCAAATGGCATTCAGAGATGCCATTTGATATGAATCGATAGGCCATTCAGAAACGCCGCTGCCGCGGCTAGCCTTCGGCTCATCTGAATGCAAGGTAGTATATTTCTGATCCGATTATAACATGAGGTGCCCGTTCTACGCTACGGCCTGCGGACTGAAATTATCACGGCAATTTAAAACTCTTCTTTTTAAAAAGGTATCCGATGCCAGCGTTCTCGCCCTCGCGCACAGCTCCGCCGCTCATAGGATATCAGGTATGTAGCGCGGGAAAATGCGCGCAGCGCATTTTCCCCACACAGCAAACTCTATCCGGTGAGCGCCGCAGGTGCTCGCAAGTCATGGGCTGCGGCGCACGAGCAGAATGACGCCCTCGGCCTGCGCCAGAATGCGATACTGCTTCGAGTTGTAGAGCTGGTTCAGCATAT